>ERZ857965.423-NODE-423-length-61693-cov-30.796002_pt1 | contig 61693 bp, 76 predicted proteins | sample MGYA00519758_ERZ857965 | MGnify/ENA primary metagenome ERZ857965 (study PRJEB31778, sample SAMEA3449381) | human gut metagenome | biome: human gut; feature: human-associated habitat; material: faeces | place: United Kingdom | collected 2010/2012 ... | reverse complement strand
GCCGCTCCTGCCGCTCCTGCCGCTCCTGCCGCTCCTGCCGCTCCTGCCGCTCCTGTAATTAATACTGCTCCGGTAATAAGGCAGATGCCGGATGCCTACCAGCCTATCCATGTTGGTCTGCCCCCGCTCAGTACGTATATGCCTTCTCCTGCACAACAGAGCGCTCCCGTGCAGTCGTTCTCCCCTCTGAGCACGGAAGTTCGTCCGGATGTGGTACAGGCTCAGGAAAGGTATAATGCCGCTATGGGGCTCTCCGACTACCCTGTAGAGCCGAACGCCCCCCTGCGGTTCCTCCCTAACCCCCTGAACACAGCGGTTCGTCCGGATGTGGTGCAGGCGCAGGAAAGATACGGTGCCGCTATGGGGCTTCCGAATTATCCTGTACAGCAGAGCACTCCTGTACAGATGCTTCCTAACCTCCTGAACACAGCGGTTCGTCCTGATGCGGTACAGGCGCAGGAAAGATACGGTGCCGCTATGGGGCTTCCGGATTATCCTGCACAGCAGAGCGCTCCCGTACAGCTTCTCCCTAACCCCCTGAACACAGCGGTTCGTCCGGATGTGGCACAGGCGCAGGAAAGATATAACGCCGCTATGGGTATTTATGATTATCCTGTACAGGAAGAAGCCGGTTTCCGTTTCACTGCGCCTATCCCCATTCCTTATCCTGCGACAATCGGCCCCGTTGCTAATAGTAACGCTCTTCTCAACACGCACGCTCCGGCCACAAATGGCGGTACTCTGGCAGATTCTATCCTCCGCAATGGGTATGACTACATCCAGAGCGCCGATAACCGCAGTCCTGTACAGATTATATCCCGGTAATGACCTATGTTAGAAGATATTCTTCTGCCCAATGACAAAGCAGAAAGTCCGGCGGTGGATGTTGTCCTTCCGGTAATGGACCGGATTGAACTCCAGAACAGGTATCAGCCCATATCCCCCGAGGATACGGCACGTAACCGTCTTTTGCTAATGGCGGCGCAAAATGCTATTAATCCAGTAACGGCTCCGAAGGAGTATCCTACGGATTACGATAACGAACTTCGGGACCTTATAGATTCAGTAAATGTGGAGTAGCATCCATGGCCTTTGACATTCCCCGCGTATCAGGCACAGTCCAGCCTAACAAACTAATAGACGACACCCAGCTTATCAGTGTTCTGGCCAGACAGATTCTTGCGTCCCGTCTGGCTCAGGCACGTGCCGCCGCTGGCGGGGGCCGGCGCGGCGGGGGACGCGGGAACGGCTCATCCGGTAAAGTTACATACGCTAACGTCCTTGACCCGAAAACAGGGAAGTACGTACAGGTTCCCATTACCGGTAACTCCAAAGATGAGCGTAAAGCCAACCTTCAGGCTCTGGAGCATAACCAGACAGTTGACAGCGTGCGCGCTGACCCTGCACTTGGCAAGCTCGATGCTGTAATGAATGACCCTAAAGCCAGTAACGAGACAAAGCGTGAAACGCTGGCATCAGTCCGTAAGGAACTCAGTCAGAAATACGGAGGCACTGATGATGCCTCCGCTATTATCGCGCGTGAACTGGCCGGAGCCAACAATCAGGTCAAGACTGAGAAGAAGGCCATTGACGACACCAGCGGTTTCTCCAGTCTTATCGACAGTGCCCGTATCGGAGCGGAGTCCCTGTCTAACTGGATTAGCACGCTTGGCGATGATGACAGAACCCGTGACAGAAAAGACCAAGAATCGCAACAGCGCATTCAGGCTATCATAGACAGCAACCCTGACCTGAAAGAAACTGACCTTCGCACCAGAGAAGGCCGCGGTCTTACTGACCGCAATGACGATTTCATGGGAACCGCGCGCAACATGGTGAATACCATGGTACAGGACCCCGGTACTGCTTTACAGACAATCGGTACGGCGGCTGGTGTTCTCGGCGCGTCCGCCCTGACAGGAGGTACAGCCGCTGTTCCGCTGGCCGGATTAATCGGAGGTACGCTGGCAGGAGCCGCAGGTAACGCTGTCAGCGGTGATGTCGGTCTCCGTCAGCGTCTTGCCGAGGATGAGACACTCAGTGAAGACCAGCGCATCGCCGCGTATAATGACGCTAAATACAGAGAGGCCGCAATGAACGCCGCTATAGGCGGCGCGTCCGGCCTTATCCCCGCCGCGGCGTCCCGTATCGGGGCTGGTCTTATCCGTTCCGGTACAGGAAGCGCGGGACGTGAAGCCCGCTCTATGGCGGAAGATATTGTTGATAAGACCCTGACAAGCAGAGCCGCCGCCCGGCAAAGCGCTGAGGTTCCGGCAGAGGCTATAACCAGTGCTGAAAGACAGCAGATGGTTAATCAGGTTATGCGTGAGGAAACGGCACCGTATATCATCCAGAGGGAAGTGCTCAACAGACCTGTGAAGTACGGCGCCGTACCTGCTGTAGTTGAGGGAGCCGCGTCTAATGCTGTTAATACTCTGGGCAGTAACGCTAACTATAATGCCGCTACCGGAGAGAATAACAGCATCACTAACGGTATTGGTGAGTCTGCCCTGTACGGCGGTCTTATGGCTGGTGCCGGCGGTGCTCTTGGTCTGGCAGGACGGAGAATCCTTAACAGGAACAACACCGCGACACCAGAAGCTCCTGCTCCTATGCAGTACAGAGCGGAAGATTTCGCGGCAGAGAAAAAGGCTGAAACTCCTGCGGCCACAACAAACCCGACCGCTCCGGAGACTCCTGCTTCCACTGCCGCTCCTGAGGCTCCTGCTACTCCCACCGCTCCGGAGACTCCTGCTTCCACTGTCACTCCTGAGGCTCCTGCTACTCCCACTGCTCCTGAGGCGCCTGCTTCCGCTGTCACTCCGGAAACGCCCGCTTCTCCTGCCACGCTGGAAACTTCTGCTTCCCCTGCACCTGAAGCGCCTATTGCTCCTGTACAGGAGAACATTGCCGCCCCTGCTCAGGGAACGCCGGCCATGGCTTCTTCTGTACAGGAGCATCCGGTAGCTCCTTCCGCTCCCACGGAAAGAGTCGAGACGCCCCTGTCCAGCCTGATGGCACAGGCCCAGAGGTCTGCGCCTGATACCGGTACGGGGCTTCTCCCCGGTATTACTCCTGACATGGTGCCAGCTGGAACTGGGAAAAGAGTCAGACAACAGAGGACTGCCGCATCCGGAAGAAAGAGACAGTCCGCCGTCCCGCAGAACAGGGATATGGTTCTCCTTGATTTAATTAATGAGGACAGAGCCAGAAAGGCTCTTCCGCCCATTACCACGAATACTGCACCGGTAAATATCAGCCCCGCCGGAAAGAGAAGACGTAGTGGAAACACGAAGCGCAATCAGACAAACATACAGGGAACGCAATCAGTTACCCCCGATGGAACTGTTGGACAACTCAGAGAAGGAACAGTTAATCCGCCGGATACTAACCTTAATAGCCCAATGGCAGCCAATACCGCAGGAATTATTGAACCCATTACCAATAGAAACCCTGCGGAAATTAGAGCAGATAATCAGGGAAATCAGACGGCAGGGAGCGGCAGGCGGCCCAATGAAAACGCCCCTGCGCCTGAAAATTATGCGGTCAATGTTGGAAAACAGGGGAGTACCGCAGGAAGACCAGAGCCGGCTGACCGAGGACGAGGTACTGAATCAGCAACCGTTGGAAATGCAGAGTCAGGTCAGAGCGCAGGAAGCCTTAGGACAGAAAGAAGCGCAGGCCAGAGAAGCCCTGATACTGGAGAAAAGCCTAAGCCGCTGACAAAAGTCCAGCGGCAGAAGATGCACGACTCCCTACAGGATTACTTCTCCAGTACCGGTACGGAGAAGCTCTCTAACGAACAGGCGGCTGATATGCTCAACTCTCTGTTCCTGAGACAGGACGAAGCGGCTTCATCTGCTGTTAAATCCGCGCCTAATCTTACGTCCCTGATTTACAAACGAGGTCAGTACGCACTTGGCAGGAAAGCCCCCAAGAGCATTGGACAGATGTTCCCGAAAGAAGTCGGTAATATTATCACTGACAGAATGAACCGGTACAAAGAGTCAAACGGACAGGACAGCAGTGCGTTATTCACCGCTGATGATGTGGACGAGATTAAATATTTCTCCGATATGCTGAACAGCGACAGAGCGCACAACAACCTTAGCGCTGATGCTGTCTCTCCGGAGAAGCTCTCCTCTCAGACAGAAAAAGCGAAGAAGGCATTTGATGGGGACAACGACTGTATTTCCTAGGAGCCAGAGACAGTTATGAGTAATTGTTACGGGAGTAAAGACGTAGAAAATGAGATGAGACAGGACGGCGGCGGTTTCACTCAGGGCAGTTTCCATAACGCCGCTGATACGGATACAGCTGAATCCTCTGTTCCTGACGCCGAAGCGGATGCTATCTCGCAGAAGGTTAATACGGCGAACAGTATTAACGAGAATATCGGCTCCGCCCCTGCCGGAGGAAGTGTCCGTCTCACCCAGACAGACGAGAAAACTATTGGCAGAATGGCCTCAGCTTACATTAAAGAGGTCAATAAGTATCGTGAGAATGAAGAGAAGGCCGTAGTCAGCAACTTCAAAAATCTCACGGGACGCATTGCCAAAACAATGAACCTGTACACCAGAATCTCCAGCGGTCTGGCCCGTAAATTCACAGACAAAATGGCCCCCGTGTACATGTTCCTTGCCCGTACCTTTCCTGTACAGGGGCGCTCTGTTATGGAGCATCCCGTTGTAAGCGCTATACAGGACGGGCTCCGTACTGTCTCCGGACTTCGTTCAGGATATTCTGAACAGCTTGATAATATCCGCAAGCTCACCAGAAAGTACCTCAGGGACAGCGCTATCTCTACCAACAAGGCCCTTGAGCTTATAGGCGACAGGCTCAATCTCTCCCAGATGTCTGTACATACTGACATTATCCTGCGCAACTGGGACAGGCGGATGCAGGAGATTAAGAAAATCGCGGAGGATGAGCAGTTCGATATACAGAATCCTGACGCCAATAAGCGGCATATTGACCTTAGTGATGAATACGAAAGGTTACTGGTCAACTATGAATGGCTCACGGCCAACCGCGACAGCACAGGCCCGTTCATCTATGACGAAAAGCATCCTACAGCTGGACTGCTTGATAATGACGCCGCTATCCGTGACGGCAAAATCAAAGACCTTCTTGTTCAGCATGGAATAAGCGAACAGCAACAGCAGGAAATCATGAGCAAGATGGCCGGTGTAATCCGGTCTTCCATGACTGACCTGTCAAAGGCCGGACAGGTTTTCCCTGAGCAGATCCGGTACTTTGCTGACTATGATGACTTCGTTCCGTTCGCGTCAAACCGGGATAACATCAGCAGACCAGTAACGGATACTGATGCGTACCTTCCCGGTAACTTCCATCAGGCTCAGGGTATGGTGAACCCGCCTATCAGCGCATGGTATACCATACAGCATTTTGCCAACAGGGCCGCCGCGCGTGTCGGTATGTCCAAAGCGGCCATGGCCATGTACACCGCACAGCAGGCCATGAACTCCAACCGCAGGATGCTCAGCAGGCTTAAGGCCTATAACGAGGTTGTTAAACAGGGTATTGACCCGTTCAGTAAAGACGCTGATAAAAGCATAAAGGCCCGCTTCAGGAACTTTACAGCTGATGATTTGGCTAAAGCCAGAGAGCTTGAGAGAGAAACGAAGCAGGGCGGTAAGGATACCAATGCCTATGCCATGTCGCATAACCCGTTCTACTCTGTAAGGTGGGACAGGCTTATGCGTATGCAGTTCAGCCGGAGTGAAGCTGAGCGAAACATGTACTACGCCATTACAAGCTCAGCCGCGCATGGCGGCGGCCTGTCTTTCATCGCTCCCAGAATTAGCCCCAATGGCAAGTATGTCCATGACAAAGACGGCAACGTATCCTACGCCCGTATGTTCATACAGTTCAACGCATCGTATAGTGATGAGAAGAACAACATCACAGGCACCAAACTAAATGATGCCCTGACCTCTGTACTGCGTAACGATGAACGGCTGAATTATCTTGCCAAAGCTACAGCCCTGATGGGCCATTCCTGTACAAGTCTCAACCTTGGGTTCGCTCCCTGCAACGGCGCGCGTGACTTTATGGAACGCGGCGTTAATATGGCTAACCGTGACTATGTTGACAGTTATGGCCAGCATGTCCCCGGATATAAACTGCTTGCTGGCTATGTAAGCCAGCTCCCCAAGGCCTTTAACGCAGTGATACATCAGGTCACAGGCAGGCTTGACCCCAACAGTGAGTACGGGAAGTACTTCAAAGAGTTTACTGACGCTGGTCTGCATTATACTTACTCACGTGCTATCGGTAAGGAGAGCACTTCCCTTATCAATAACATTGATAACCTCAACAAGTTCTACGCCGATAAGAAGAACGCCCAGACGGAGAAGACAATAGACCGCATCGCCTCCCGTTTTGGCGAAATGCGTGAGATTGTCTCCAAATGGATATACGCATGGAACGATGTCTGGAACCTTACTCCGTCACTGGCACAGTACGTGGCCATGCGCAAACGCGGTATTGAGCCATCCCAGACAGCTAACGCTGTATCGGAAGTTATGGACCAGAGCCAGACAGGTCAGTACACAAACGCTCTGCGTATGTTCTTCCCCTTTACCAACCCTACACTTCAGGGCGCGCGTGCCATGCTCCGTACCGTTGGGCTCGCTCCGGGCGCGGACGGTGGTTTCCATATGTCATACAGGGGTATGGCTACGTTTGTAGGCCTTACCGCCGTAGGCAACATGCTGTACAGCTTTGCCCGTGAGTCTTTGGGACAGGATGAGGATACAGGAGCGTATCGTATTGACTCCCTGCCTATCAGCGACCTGTGCCGGTATATCCCCATACCGACCAATGACAAGGGCGACTATTTCAAAATGCCAATTGGCTTCGGTATCGCCCAGCTTGCGTCCAGTATGGCAATAGCTATGGACAGAATGGAACGCGGTATCGCATCCGCTGAGGATGTCATGCCAGAATTTATGGCCGCTATTGCCAAGCAGATGTCCCCCGCTGACACCCCCAGCTATAACTTCTCCATGTCTCCCGCTACGTGGCTTATGCAGGTTCTCTCCCCCGCACTGCTCCGTCCTATAGAAGATGTCGCTGTTAACCGTAACTATAAGGGACGGCCTATTACTTACTACAGCGCCAGTGAAGGAGCCTATACGTCAGCGGCGGATTCCGGATGGGCGACTACTGCTCCAGTATATAAGAACCTCGCTAAGGAGATTCTCCAGACTACCGGTATTGATTTCGCTCCGGAACAGCTCAAAGCCCTGCTCCGCGGATACGCCACAGGCTTCCTGAGATTCATCCCCTCGTACATCGATGCTGAGAAGAACCCTGCCAGCAATCCTGAAAAGGGTATGTACAACAAGCTCGGCCCTGTGGCCTTTGGGCTTGGCGGTACTATGTACAGAGGTGAGATTACTGACGTAGGCCGCAGTCTGTATGACAGATACAAGGCAGAAATTATGTCCCGTGTCAGACAGGAAGGCGTTGTCCTCAAGACAGGCAACAGGAAGATTATAGCCAAGCCGGAGAAATACAGGGCGTGGCGTGTCAGTCAGCTTCGCAATGCTGGATGGGATGACCCTGATATTATAAAGGTTCTGACTATTCTGGATACTGACAGCGAAATCGAAAAGGCACAGCAGGGAACCAAGGAAAAGATTGCCCGTCTGATTGATCTTGACAATGACGAGGGCTTGAAAGAGCTGTTCCGTGTCCGGTATGAAAATCAGAACAACGTGTATAATAGGGCAGTTGCAGTACTGTCACAGGAATAAACCATGATTGTCTACCTTACACAGGGAGTATCCCGTATAGCGTTTCGGATAAAAACATACGACCAGTCCCAGCTTGTGGACTGGCACGGGCTTCAGCTTCTCATCATAGCGGGCGAAGCAGGACAGCCCTGTGACTGCGGCGTTGGAGGTTCGCCATGGTTCTTCTATGGATGCTGGCCCGGAGTCCGTACAGGAGAAGACGTAGCCAACACCAGACCGGCTGACGTTCCTGTAATGTGCTTCCCTGCGTTCAATACTGACAACGAAGGACGTGTGATATTCCGCATCGGTGACAAGCTCAGTACCATACCCCCCGGACGATATACAGGAATTATCCGGCTCGTGCCCAAAATGAAACCTCTTAATATGGTTCCATTGTACTCACTCGGTAAATCACCAGAACCGGAGAAAGCCATACTGCCCCCTGAATTTGCGTTCGGGGAAATGAGCTGTTCTGATACACCGGAGCCCAAACCGGAACCCAGAAAACCGGAACCTGCCTGCTGTACTCTGGCAGTATTTGACATAGACCTCGGCCCTGAGTGTTCTGACCATTTCATTGACCAGACCGCTGTCACGCTGATGCTTAGTAACTGCACCATGGAGATTCAATAATGGCCATCCATAGTAAAGATATAGAAGGATGCGGCATCTGTACCGAAGGATGCTCCACCCCGTTTGTCATCCCCACTGGAGCCGAACCCGGTCAGGTTCTCACCTATGACCCTGACAGTATCTTCCAGCTCAAATGGAGTGACGCCATCAAAGGTGAGAAAGGAGATAAGGGAGATACAGGCAAAGAGGGTGCCAAGGGAGATAAGGGCGATACAGGGGAACAGGGTGTACAGGGACTGCGTGGAGAGCGTGGAGAGCGTGGACCTGAAGGAGCCAGAGGCCCGCAGGGAGAGAAGGGAGAGAAAGGCGACAGGGGCCCTGAAGGAACCAGAGGCCCGAAAGGGGAGAAAGGAGAAACAGGCCCGCAGGGACCGCGGGGGCCGATAGGAGAGACAGGGCCTATGGGCCCGCAGGGAATCCCCGGAGAAAGGGGAAAGCAGGGCCCGGCAGGGCCGCAGGGACTTCCGGGAAAAGACGCTGACACGTCCGCGCTGGAAGCACGGATACAGGAGCTTGAAGCCCGTGTCGCTGCGTTGGAGAATAAATAATGAGTATGACGTCAGAATTTTTCACAGCATTTCTCACCGCCCCGCTTGAGGAAAGTGGGAAATATATCACGCTCACAAAAGAAGCCACGTCTGACCTTGCCTCTATACTCAAAGACAGCGGCTCATATATTTATCTGACACTGCGGGATGACGCGAATATAGAGACAGTAAAGGTTCATCTGGAACAGGGCGTCCTTATAGTTGACAGGGGCCTGTCCGGTACTGAAGCGGTAAAACATCCTATCGGTACGTGCGTTTCCTCTGTCTCGCCTACAGTCATAGCGGTGATTAAAGACCTGATATGCAACTATGACTGTTGCGAAAGCGGCGACTGCCCCAAAACTCCCGCTGAATTTCTGTCCGTTTATACGCCGTCTGGCTCTACAGGTACCGCTTATCGTGGTACCATAGATTTCACAGGCACTGACCCTGTACAGGTCACTGTATCAGGCGCGCCAGACTGGCTCACTGTTACCCGAACCGGAAGAAGTCTTGTACTTAGCGGTACTCCGGCGTCCTCTGGAGATGTCACGTTCAGTATTGCCCTGACCAATCTGAACGGGACAAAAACCGCGGTTAAGACAATCACTTTCAGCATCGGGTAAGCCGCCTCGCCCAGCGGCTTTATAATAGTCCCCCGTACTGGTTCCGGCTCCTCCAGTACGGGGGATTTTTAGGAGACTGATATGAACATAAGACTTGCTGGTCTCATCCCCGACAGCATAACTGACGGCCCCGGTATCCGCTATGTCGTATTCGTTCAGGGATGCCGGCACAACTGCCCCGGCTGTCATAACCCCAAAACCCATGATTACGCAGGCGGGTTTGATATGCCGTTAAAAGAACTGTACGAGAGAATAGCGCACGCCTACCTTATAAGCGGGGTCACTTTCTCAGGCGGCGAACCGTTCGATAAGGCGCTCCCTCTCACTCTTCTGGCCCGTGCCATCCACCGGAAACTTCATCTTCCGATTATATGCTATACGGGCTACACACTGGAAGAGCTTGTACAGAAAGCCCGTACCCGTACAGATATAAGGGGTCTGCTTACCAGTATAGATACACTGATAGACGGGCCGTTCATTCAGGAGAGGAAGAGCCTTGACCTTGAGTGGCGTGGGTCATCCAATCAGAGGATAATTCCAGCCGCGGAGATTATGACTTCCCTGAAGGCGTGATGTAATCCAGCCGGTCAAGGTCATCCTTGTCAAGACGCCACACTCTGATGCGGGCTGACGGGATGGTAGATACACCCTTGCCGAGATTAATCCGCTCTTCCTTTATATGGAAGCCGTCAACGCGCAGGGCTTCAAGCACGGTGCCGGGAGATGCGTTATTCTTCTGGCACCATTCTTTTACAGCCTTGCTGGATATGTACAGCACCCTGTTACGAATCTCATAACGTGACAGGATAACCCCGTTATTGGGCCTGTACTTCACATACTTGTCAGGCATGACAAGATTGCCGGGGTCTGGCTCATTAGGAAGCCTGTTAGCACCGGAGACAACCAGCGTACTGCGGCTCATATCCTGTATCACATCACCGAAAGCAACAGCCCACTTTGTCTCAGCTTTGCATGTAGCCTTGCGGTTGTACGGGACAAAATCTTTGAGAACCCACTTCTCAAGAGCGTCCATATCGTAGTCGAGAAGGCCGAACTCTACGGCCCAGCGTCCGGCTTTCAGGGCTATGGCAAGAGCGTTCGACATGAAACGCTCTTCCTGATAGAAGCCGTTGCGGCGTCCCCAGTCTTCAACATAATTGCGCAGGGATACCAGCCGTTCAGGATACTGGAAGAGCTTGATTAGGAACTCCGGCCCAGCGATACCGTAGTTCTCATCATACAGCTTGGCGCATTTCTGGATGAACTCACGAATCTTGGGGTTGTCATATCTGGAGAAGTTGCACCGGTACTCCATGATACGCTGGAGTGTGGCGCTTGTATCAGTATGATAACGGGCAAGGCATTCCTTTACTGACTTGTTAGCCGTCAGGAACGTGCATGTAGCCCACCGCCCTGTATGGATAAACTCAGCACCCGATGCACGGAGTTTGTTCTTCTCCTTGCCGGAGGAAATAACAAAGGCCAGATTAGAGAGGTCTTCGTCAGTAAGGTCAGTAACCTCATCCATACAGGCAGGCAGGTTGTTCAGCACGGACATACGCCTGCACCGTGCGGTAATGGATTCATCCTTAGAGAAGAACATCTCTTTCGGATTACCCCATACAGAAGCGCACGACTTCAAAAGCTGAGACTTGCCACAGCCTGTTTCGCTTGACCATATGGACAGCATGCAGTTGTTGGCGTCACCGCCGCCTATCTCCATGAGAGGAGCGGCGAAAGAAAAACACATGGCTAACTGACCCAGTTTCTGGTCCAGTGCCCTGTACATTTTCGGGACGAAAGACCACTTCTCCACAGTACCGGCATGGCCGCACATCTGCGGTATGGAGGTACGCGCGATACCACCAAAGGCCACAGGGTGAAGTCCTGTAGACATCACGGCACCAGCGCCAGTCACAAACCCTTTGTGCTTCTCTTTGGATACAGGGTCAGTAATATCCTGCCATCCCAGATGGTCATACGATATACGTTCCTTCGGGTCAGTTTCCACTTTGGATAGATAGGCATTTATCAGCATATTCATAACCCGTGTGTCACAACGCGGGGTAAGCGGAGCTATACCGGCGTTGAGAAACCATTTATTAACATTCTGTCCGCTGTCCTTATCGCAGTCAAAATGGACAGTCTCGCACCATCCTGAAGGGCGTTCCACCCTGAAGACGTGCATACGATGCGGACGCTCAGCGTCATCTATATAGACTTCGCTTCGTATGTAATAGAGGCGGCTCTGGAATATCCGCACGTCTTCAACGACCTTCTCTTTCGGGTCAAACGGATACCAGTGAATCCCGTCATCCAGTACAGAGAAATGGGAGTGGTCATCAGCGTCATTAAGAGCCGTGTAACCACAGTCCTTATCCCAGTCCGGAATAGTGATATGACTGTCATTCTGCGGGGGGACAACAGGCTTTGATATTTCCGCCTGCCTTGAATGCAGGATACGGTGTAAAGACGCCGGAGAATTTAAGACAGCGGCGTACTTACAGCCTTTGCACCCATCGGGATTATTTGCCCGAAAGACATCACAACGGGCCGGTCTGTCAGGATAAGCCTCATAAAAACGCTTCTCGGTATCTGCCTCGTTGTACTTCTCGGGGCATGCACTGGACAGAACCTTAGCCACGGCAAGGCCGTTCTTACAGCGGCGAAGAACAGACATGGCGGCGAACCAGTTTGGATATGACTGCTTCCCCATGGTCATTATCTGATTGCAGTTCCGCGCAATCTCTACGCCGTCATACACTGGTTCTTCCGGCCCCATCCCAAAGAAATCCTGCGGGGAAGCGGGAGCCTGTACAGGAGGGCGCTGTACCGGGGCGGGAACAGATATGTTTCCAAACGCTTCAGGGTCATACTTCCTGTCCGTAGCAAGCAGGATTGATACGGTGGTTCCTGTCTTCTGATGTACCGTACCGGGGAGACGAAGCACACTCGCTATATCTCTTGCCCTTGCCCTGTCAACATCCATGTTGTGTTTGGTGCAGAGGTTAAGAAAATTATTGGCAAGCTGTTTCCACTCGGCTGCATTCACGACCCTGTTAAGGAGCCAGTAAACATGCAGCCCCTTGCCGGATGAAACAATGATACTCGGCTTAAGCCCGGTAGCTTTACCAAAATCAACCAGAGTCTTAAGGGCTTCTTCCCTTGTCTGATAGCGGCAGTCCGCCTTCTTTATATCAAGGTCAGCCCACAGACATTGGGCCCCAACAGCATTCGCCGCTTTCCGCCCCGGTACATAGATGTCGAACGAGGCCATAGCCATATAGGTATCGAAACCTTTGGCACTGAACTCGTTACACTTGTCTATGATAAAGTCAGTACTGTCGGCCCGTAAGGAACGAAGCTCGTTTCCCTTCAGAGCAAGAATATAATACGTCTGTTCCGGCCCGAATATCCCGCTCTTTATTGGGGGAAGTATCACCGAGAGAAATTCTGTACTGTTCATAAACACCCCTTTTGCCAGTTGGAGATACTGGCCTGCCTGATGAGAGTCCCGCCCCGAGAAGTCTCCAGCGCATTAGTCCGGGAAGAGGTGCACCCATGACCATGCTCATCTCGGGGCGGGACTCTTAGCAGGCAAACCTTTGTGTGTAAGAAACCTATCAGGCTCACACGTAAAAAGCAAGAGTGTTATGGGATTTCCCGGCCAGTCCGGAGCAATCGGACTGGCCGGCATATATCAGTTAGAAGCTCAGCTCGTCAAGGAGCGCCTGCACATTATTCGCAACAGGCCCTTCATCAGGAGCCGGAGCAGTCTTTGCCGTATTGTGAGAGGCAGTTTCAGTCTTGCCCTTACTCATAGCCGCCTCAGCCTGATCCAGCAGGCTACGCATGGCCGCGTCCTTGACAGGCTCGGCATGGGGAACCTCGGCCTTCACTTCCTTCTGTACAGGAGCGGGCTTGGGTTCCTGCACCGGAGCGGCGGGCTTGGGAGCGGCGGGCTTGGGAGCGGGCTTGGGTTCCTGTACCGGGACAGCATTCTCATTATCGTCACCGTAAGTGAGCTTCTCCCTGATAGTCAGAAGCTCACGGGTTCCTTCGGAACAGGCCGTCTCATAAACCTGCGACATAATATCAGGATTAAGGAATGCCAGATGGTTGTTCCTGTCGAAGTAAGGACGGAACATAACCACACCCGACACAGAGACAGTCGGGTCAAGGACAATCTGCGTCAGGAACATGCTAGGCGTGACCTGAATATTACCGACAGAGTACTGCTGACACAGGTCACGAAGTCCAGCCCATTTGAACATGTTCTGCTGAGGGAGCCCGTTCCCGTACAGGGACATGGCCGTCACATCCAGAATATAAGGATGGTCACAATCCAGAACATTGGTTCCGTTGAAATTGCGGAGAAGCACAAACGCAAGCCTCTTGCGAATCTGGAAACCCCAGCGGAGCTTGCCGCCGCGCATGACCTTGTGCCTGTATTCTTCAGGCAGGGCATCGGGGAAGACAGTACAGGCAGAGTCAATTTCCCAGATAAGGTCAGGCGCTTCAGGTTCCTGACCGGGGGCATAATCACGTTCATACCAGACAGCATAGTTGCTCTTTGCCGCGCCGACAAAGACACCAGCAAGTTCATTTGCCGGAATAGCAGTCGAAGAACCACCGTCAAGCAGTTCAAAATCCGTCTTGCGAATCTTAATCCTACGCTGTCCGGCGCCGCCCATACCGGCGAAAGCGTCTTCATATGATGCCGCAAAAGTCTTGGTGATTTCTTCAGGGAGCTGAGAAAGACTGGAAGAACTGACAAACATGGAATCCATGGAAACGGGAAGATTAGCCATTATAAACTCCTTAACTAGGCCTTGGTTACAGAGAGAACATCCTTATCCACATAAGCGATACCAGCCCCGGCGCATGCGGTATTGTACCCTTCGTCTTCGGGGGAAAGGTTCAGCGCATCGTGCATGTACGCCTCGATATTCTCCTTGCTCGGACGGCGCTGGAACATCAGTCCATCAGAAATATTCCGGCCTGACTTCAGCGCCAGAATCATCTGCTTGAACATGGTCATGGATAATGCCTCAATATCTGTTATTTCATAGTGGTGAGTAGTCCGTGTAGTCAACCGTGCTACTCCGGGGATGTTACAGGACTTCAGACCATCAGCACTCATAAGCGCCATAATCTGGTCCGTCAGTTCCTTCTCTTCCCCATTCCTGATTTCATCTGCCTGACTTTCAAGCTCAAGCCTTCTGGCTCTTACCTGTACGAGACGCGCGGCAAGTTCATTCAAACCTGACATAGTATAACCCTCCACAGAAACTCAGTTACTTAGAGTTTAAACAGAAATACTCCACAGCCCAAGTGATAAAATCCTCCCTCTTGTAGCAGACCTTCCTTCCTACCTTTACTATAGGGGGGCCCATTTTCTTAAAGTCAAGATTAGTCATAGTCCTGTAGCTGATAATCCCGTTAGTCAGCTCCTTAATACTGGCACGGGGGAAAAGCGGCGGTAGGTTTTTCTCAAGAAATTCCTTAAGCTCTTTTCCTGAGTCTTTAGCTGTTGTGCTCATTCTTCAACTCCTCAAATAGTGTAGATACTGTTTGCCCTAGTTCTTTACCTTCGTCAAGACTTTTGAAAGATTTTTCTTCTTCCGGAGAGGATAAAATCCGGATGACTGAAATCTTCGGCGCCTTCTGTTTGGCGGAACTCAGGCGTTCAAGAGCCTGTGCATAGATGAACCCGCCCAGCATCGGCGGCCCATTGAAAATCATAGTGTCAGCGGCGGAAAGTTCCACGCCGAAAGCCGTTGTCGTAGGATGACATATCAGTACTCTAGGGTCAGGTGCGTACTGGAAGTTGTGCAGAAGCTCGGCCCTGCTCTTCGCCGATACACCGCCATCTATGATACCCACGGAGAACCCGGCGTTCTTAAGCTCTTCCGCTAACAGGTGATTTGAAAATACAAAGACCCCAAAGATAACAACCTTATGGCTTGTCTCATTGATACAGTCGATTATTGTGTCAGTACGCTGTTTGTGCTGGAGCGGTACAGGCATGCCGTCTATTGTCACAAACCCCTGCGCCATCTGCATCATCTTCTGGAAAAGCACGCCGCCGTTCGCCGCTGTAATTGTAGCGCCGCTGTCCAGTATAGCCACAGCCTCGGCCTTCAGGTCATCATGGACTTTCTTCTGCTCGGCGCTCATGGAGCATCGGCGGGTCTGAGTGACAACAGGCGGAAGGTCAATAACGCTGGACTTCGCGAACCGTATCGCCGGTTGCAGTGTCTCATATATACGGGACGCGGCATTGGGAGACGGCTTCCGCATGAAAGGTTCAGGCCCATACTGATATGTCACAAGGTCAAGCCAGCCCGTTTTAGTACGACATGGCAGCTTACTCCGGTTAATCATTCGCGCCATACCGTATACAGCCTCGGGATTGTCAGCGGGGGAGCCTGTGACTCCTACCGCATACCGAAGGTTCAGCTTGTTAACAATGTTGTCCAGAGCTTTGAAACGCTGACTTGATGAATTGCCTACATGGGTCAGCTCGTCAATGACAATACCGCCGATACGCTTCTCCAGTACTGCCTTTGTAAACGCCTTCCCTGAAATCCTGATACTGTCATAGTTAGTAACATAGAAATCAGCCGGAGTTTCCAGAGCATGTTCTCTTCCTTTGCCATGCACTCTGACAATCCGCGCTCCCGGAAGAGTCTGCTCAATACTGTCTATCCACACACTGTCTATTGTTGTTACAGTAGTGACAATAAGAAACCCGCCTGTTACCTCAGCGTGTCTCTGGAGATAATCCATAGCCAGAATCAGACTTCCGGTCTTCCCTGTACGGGGGTCAGACAGAACGTAGCACCTCGGGTGAAGAGTGATGAATGAAGCGGTCTTCAGCTGGTGCTTCATCGGTTTGTACCGGCCCTCGATAAGCGGGTGTCTGTCAGACATGAAAGGCGTAATGTCAGTAACATCAGCACCAAGGTTAGCGGCTATCATACAGCCGTCACCGGTATGGGGCACGGCGAAAAGAGTCTTGTCAGTATAATCTTTGTAAACGATACCCGGTACTGACTTGCCGGTCTTTATTATTTTTGGGTCACTGACTCCCAGATATACCCAGTTGTCATCACTAAGAACTGTTATATCAGACGTCTCCATGCTCTACCTCTTTCAGTATATTGTCCAGCTCACCAAGGTTATGCTCGTTAATGACAAGCACAAACGCTCCGGCGGAGCGCATCCGGCTATGCTCTAATGACTGCAACGCCGTTGGCTTGTTGGTTCCCGCCTTGGCTTCTATCCCGATTAATCTGCCATGGAGACAGGCGATATAATCAGGGATCCCAGACCGGCCAAAGGTTGTACCGCGCGGCATAAAGTACCATACGTTGTGGGCCTTAAGCCACGCGGTAATCTTCTGCTTCACTCGTCCCTCAGGGGTCATTTCAGTCCGCACTCCGTCTTGCCATTGAAATCACAGAAGCGGCAGAACTTGTTCCGGACAGGGAAGAAACAGTTGTCATGGATAGCCGTCTTCATATCACGCATGGTATCAACCACATCCTGTACAGGAAGAAGCCCACGGGACATATCAACAACACCCTCGACACGCTCACCAATATCAACATACTCATATGAGTACCTGATGACATTCTTCCCGTAGATGAGATGCACAAGCAGGGCTTCAACACGAAGCTGGAAGTCTTCCGTATCCCATTTCTTCCCCGTCTTAATGTCAATAAGCCACGGGTCTCCCTCGTCAGGAATGATGAGCGTGTCTGCCTTTGCCCTGAGAAGGGCATGGGCATCCCACCAGTCAGTGGACGGCTTGAACTTGTCCGTAACGACAAGCTCTTTCTCTATGAAGAGCTCGCCCTTTATGCCTCTCACTGTGTCAATAAGGCCAGATACATAGGCGGTATCAAGTTTGTCATCCCAGTGCGCCACAGCCTGATGACCTTTACGGAAAGCCTTTTCAATATCCCCATGAACCATTGTACCACGGGACTTCTGAGTGCTTGCCTTCCACTTGATTTCTTTCGTGATGGACTGTGCCTGAAACCTGCGGGGGCAGGTACGGAACGACATCATGTTACTTGGGGAAAAAACAAACATCTTGCCTCCTAAGCTATGCAGTAATCCTTCCCTATCTCAGCTTCACATGCGACAGGGAAATCCCCCAGCCAGTCCGGTACACTGGACATACAGGACTCCATTACGGACTTCGTATGCTCTGCCTCGTCTTCCGGACAAATGGCAAGGAATGAGTCATGGATATTGGCGATAAGCCGTATCCCCTGTTCTGTCATACGACAAGCCTGCCATTGCAGCAAGGCAAAAGCAAGATACTGGCACAGATTTTCCGCAAGCGCCCCGCCGTATATCTTCGTCTTCAGTTCCGACTTCCCCTTCACTCTGGTATAATAATACTCCTCCCTGTTGTTCTTCTCAGACACCTCACAGGAAAGTTTGAAATACCTCAGAGTGTACTTATTCGGTCCAATGATAGTAGGTACATCGTCCCTCCCGCATATAGGGGCTACGCTGTACTGGAAGATATTATCATTGGGGCCGCCGAACTCCCCGGAATACCCAAGGTACATCGCTTTAATGACCGTCTGACACGTATCCCAGAAAGCCACGATGTTCGGATTACTGGCACGGTAAACATTGTGGGCATGATGGGCCATCTCATAATGCTGGTCAATGTCACTGCTCAGACGCACACCCTGACGGAGCAGAGTATCCGCGTATTTCCTCCAGCCTACGCCGTATCCCGCGGACAAAATTCCTGTTTTGCCAACGTTCCTGTACGCTTTCAGTTTCTTGTCTCCGGACTTCGCGCCCTTATGAATCTTCTCACTCGGAATCTGGAAGATTTTCTCAGCAAGGTCAGCGTAAGGGTCAGCCCCTCTCCTGAACGCGTCAACCAGCTCGGTCTCGTTAGCGACATAAGCAAGAATACGCGCTTCAATCTGACTTGAGTCACAGGCCACAAGGGCCATACCTTCCGGTGCCTGTACCGCTTTCCTCAAAGTAAGCTGACTCGGGTCACGCTTACTCAGGTTCTGAAGGTTGAGCTTGTCACTGCTCCCCTCGGAATTGCCAGCCGTATACCGTGACGTGTGAGCCTTGAACGCGTTTAGCATAACAGGCATCGGCCTGCCGCTCTTAGCCAGCGCATGGAACGTCTCAGCCCTTGACCTCTGGATACTGGAGTTGTTCTCCAGTCTCGTCCGGACAAGAAGAGCCACGCGCTCATCAGCGTCAGAAGCCATGGCCACGAAATCCAAATCAGACTTGGCCAGAGCCGGAGTATAAACCGCGTAATCCTCTTCGCTAAGATTAGTCTTCCCCTCAGCCTCCAGTTTTTTCCGCTTCGTCTCTGACTTCGCCACGCTGTATTTCATAGGCGGCTTGCGTCCGAGAAGCTCAAGCATCTTAACAAAAGAAGCGGAAGAACGAATCGCTTTCAGGAAGTCCTCATCCGATTTGAACATGAACATCCTGTTAATGTCAGTACGTGCCTTAGTGACCTTATCCGAGAGCTCATTCAGGTACGCAGTAAGCATATCATCATCAAGCCTGAGTACAGGATCGCATGCCATCTTGGCAGTTATGGAACTGAAGAGCAGAGCATCTGCAGTCACGAAAGGAAGCATGGCTTTGAAGCTCAGAAAACACTGCTCCGTATCATTGCGGCAGTACTGGATGAATGCTGTACGTTCGTCAGGCGTGAAATCGTCCGGCCACTTCCGGCCATCTGAAATCACCGTACCTTCCACCTTCTCGCCACACTGGAAAAATTTCGCCATGGCTTTCAGTGACTCATTCTGGATTCGTGATACCCCTGTCCACCGTTCCATGCACATAGTATCTATAGCAATCCTCGGAACCACATGGTAAATCTCAGGAAGAATAAGGAAGTCAAACCCATTCCCATTGTGGGCAACAGTCACCACGTCCGGGGCATCGAGCTTAAGAGCGGCAAGCACGGCGGGAATATTATCGTGTTCCGCTACCCGTACCCTATCATACGTCATTGTACTGGCATCCGTTACAATGTAGCTCATGAGCTGAGCGGAAAACCTGCTGTCCCTGATATAGGATATGGGGCCGATTTTCGACAGTGTATAATCTTTACTATTCCAGTACGTCTCAAAGTCCAGTACAACAATTCTCACGGCGTCTCCTCCAAGCCGGTTAAGCACCGCTGCTTAACCGGCGTATCCTATAATCTAGTCGTTACTATCAGGGGCTTCTTCCTTACGGGGACGTCCGCGTCTCCGCTTCTCCTGCATATGCACAAGCGCAGCCTCAAGACTGTTCAGCCGGCTAACATGGTCATCCGTATCCACAAACAGTTCCTGTACCTGCTTGGTGAGTTCCTGTACGTTTTCCTCCAGCATATTAATACGCTCTTCAAGAGACGTATCTTCCTTCTTCAGATTGTTCATCCCTGAAATGATACGGGGAAGAACCACAGTCATCATCTGTTCCTGAAATGTTGCCATAATTACACCTCCTTAAAAATAGCCTGAAGACAAACCGGCGTACTGCTGCGCACTGTCTCACAGAACTGACGCCATTCAGGCAGGCGGTGATGTTTCCTCTGCCTGTAGATGTTCTTCAGAACGGCGTAGTTTGCCGTCCACATCCGCCGCTGGAGCCAGCCTGATGGAAGAATGTTTTTAAGCGTCATGAAATCCACGTCACTATGGGAAACCCTGTATCTGTTGAGTACAACGTTCAACTCATTAAGGATTTCATCCGGAATATTATGCTCAAACATATCCTGAGTAATCTTGGGTACAGAGCCAAGGCTGTGCATGGTACTCTCACTCTGAGCCGTAGTACCAACCTTGTACGTATCCATCTCGGACCACCAGTACAGGGGAGCCTGTATGCTATAGCACACGGGAATCTGACGGAGGAATTTGTCCTCACCATTGCCAATACCCGCAAGCCTCTCCATTACAGTCGCTAATCTTTCGTCCAGTTCCCCGGGAATATCATCTATATTTTTCCCGGACGTCAGCCCATATGACAAACCTAATCCGTACCGTGCGTAGCGCATCCAGTACTGACCATAATCGATAACATCAATCTGCACTTTTCTTCTCCTTTCCCAGCCGGTAACTTGCTGACGCAATGTCATACCCTACGAACATCCGCTTGGGAAGCCAGCGTCCGCATTCATACCGTGCCATACAGCGCATGAGCTCCGGAAGCCTCTCCAGTACATGGAAAGGCTCATTTACCCCGAGCTTCAGCTGATGTGACAGGAAGACAGTATATTCTTTCTGGTCTGATGTCGAGAATCTTTTTACTATTTTTGCCAGTGTGTCTTTGTCATGCCTGATATAGTACGCCGTTAATACGTGGGCGGCGGCACGTATGCCATACTCAGGCGAGGAAAAAATGACAAACCCTCTTCTGTCCACACCAACCTGCCCTTTCCATTTCTGTCCGCCCGGAAGAGCTTTGATGTTCAGGAAATTAATGTTCCTGTCAGCCAGCTTGTTGTCAGGTTTGAGCCCGTCATGCTTAGCGATATAAACAGGGACTTCCTTAATCTCGGTATGGATGCGCTCCACGACAACGGGCTTTCTCGCTTCCGCAACAGATGAGTCCTGTACCAATGTGGCTATGATACAGATTGTCAGGACGAAAGCCAGAAGCACAAGTTCACAGGCCACCTCCAGTTTGGTTAACGGCATCTTCAGGTCAGCGATAAACTCTCTAATTATCCTCATCACAATCCTCCATCTGCACTTCAACCAGTATTCCGAACGGGTCAAACTCATAATCCCCACCCATACCCTCCCAGTCACTAACCCAGTTTTCTTCCGTATCAATAGAACCAGTCGCGGTATTCATCAGATACTTTTTCATTTCTCACCTCTTATTTCAGTACAGCCATGCCAAGCATACCAAGCAGGGCTTCCGGTATATCTTCCGCCTTGTCCACAGCACGGAAGTACCCGCCGTTACGCTCAACAACATCCTTAATATATCTCCCGCCGCTCCCTACACCGAGGGCCATAATATCTATCCCGGACGAACAGGCGTCATTAACAGTCACGTTCAGGACAGGAAGGTCATCAGCACGTCCATCTGTCATCATGACTACGGCGTGTCTCCGGGCATTCGGAGTGAACATATCAAGAACCTGCACAAGAGCGGAGCCTAACTGCGTGTTGCCGAACGCTGATATTTTAGCGAGCCGTGCTGGCGGGATAGAATCATTCAGTCCCTTAAGCAAAAACAGGTTACTATTGAATGACACTACACCGACTCGACACCCACGAATATTCTGCGTAGCTTTCACAACCGCATAGGTTGTATAGTTCACCATATCCTGACGCTTGCCGTGCATGGAACCTGATGAATCCATCAGGAATATAAGCTCAATATCAGGAGTCCGCCCCGGAGTATCGTGCCTGAACACACGGGTATCTCCAATACGGGTCCGGTACAGATGACTGCCATCCAGCTTTAACCCAGTCGAACCTGTTCCCCTTTTGGTAAGTGAACGGGTCTGAAGGACTGACCTAATCCTACTGCCAAGCTGAACAGCCAGCCTGTCGCCTTTTACCATGTATTTAGGGTCAGACAGGGTATAATAAGGGTTAGCCATGGTTGCCCCCATCTTCCTGTAGTCAGACATCCTCATTCTTTCATGGCAGCCAAAGGCGCTTAACGCCGAAGCTGAAGGCATGATTTCCATTGATATAACCCTTCCAGAGTCAAACTTTGTACCCAATTCAGAGAAATTATATTTCCTTAAATCTGTATATTCTTTCTCATTTTCGCACTGCTGACTCCATGTCAACGGCGTCTTACTCATGGTACCCAGAGCCGTCAGAACTTTCTCCATATCTTTCTGAAGACTTTTGGATAACGACTCTGTTTTCTTATTGCCTGCTGTATCGAGTTCGAACAGCTGTTCCCCTGAACCAGTACCGGACTTCTGATTTCCTGCACCGGACTGCTGTCCCCCGGCACCAGCACCGGACTGCTGTCCCCCGGCACCAGCACCGGACTCCTGCTTTCCTGTACCGGTTTTTTTCCCACCAGTATCATTGGGCTTGTAAACAGATTTTATAAGCAGGGTCATTTTACCAGCAAGTTCAAAACATTCATCTGAGTTTTGCGTTTCAGCCGAACGCAGAATGAGTTTATCCAACTCAGGCAGAATAGCGGGGAAGGGAAACACTTTGCGGAGTGCCATGGCATGCGGCCTAATCTCTTTTACAGGAATACCCCTGCATCCATACAGAATGTAAGAGAAGATAACTTCAAGCGCCGGAGTACCTGTTGTCAGGGTTACAGGCTTGTCAAAAAGCTCAAGAACTATAGCCCTGAGATTCTGCGCACATCCTTTGAACGCCGCTGACATGGCACGTTCGATATAGACATCCTCGCAGATGTTCCATAACGAACCAGTAAGCGAACCCCACCGTCCAATATTACGCCGGAATGGCATCTTGGTGTATCTTATGTGCCCGACCTCGTGATCTATATATCCCCGGAGCAGTACCTTATGACCATCACCGGACGCCACAAGCGGCAGGTTAATTGTGGGCGGCTTAGTTGAAAAGTTAGTATACGCATCCCCTCCCGATATAGTAATCTTCACTCCATATCTGGAGCTAAGCATAGACGCCAGCTTTGATATGGTTGTAATTGTTACCATCTCATTATCTGGTTTCATTTCTAATCCTCCTCGTCATCGTATCCAAGAATTACTACGTTATTAACAGGGGCCTGAACCGGGGCCGGTGCCTCTTCCTGTACCGGAGCGGGAGCCGGAGCTTCTTCCTGTACCGGAGCCTGAACCGGAGCTTCCTCCTGTACCGGAGCCGGTGTCCCATCCAGTACAAGGGGGGAAAGCCTGCTCTGGAGCTCATGAATCTGCCTGTTAAGCTCACTCTGCGCGGAAGCAGTATCCGGAGCCTCTTCCTGTAACGGAGTGGAATGCTTGCGCTGGAGCTCATCAATGAGCTTGTTGAGTTCACTCCGTGTAGTAGGGGCCGCCGGAGCCGGTGCCTTTTCCTGTATCGGAGCCGTAACCGGAGCCGTAACCGGAGTCGTAACCGGAGCCGCGGCATGGTCAGCAAGGACACCTGTCTTAATGAAATTGTCCAGTGTAGCCGGGTCTGATATAGTGAAGAGCACTGTTTTCAGCTCATTCAGGCCGCTGTCTGTTTTCATCGCCTCCTCCATGGAGTCATTCAGCGCGATGATAACAGGTGTTATAGCCGGTACTGTTATCCTATAGCCCAGCAGTCTGTTAATGAGCAGCCTTAACCCCTGAAGTTTAGCCCCAATGACAGTAGACCTGACCTTGATAGTGTCGTACTGCCTCTTGCCGAGTGCCGCTATCTCTTTAAGGAACGTGTCAGCAAAGACACTGCCAAGCGGGAGACTGCCGTTGTCACATTTATCAGGATTAAGAGCGTACTCATACCAGTCATATGAATACCGTGAGCCAATCTCAGCAGCCGAGGGAATCGCTGTGGATATGGCTGACCTCCACTCAGGCGGTGTCTGTGAAAGCCACTCCTCAATCGCCGCCGGAAGACCATCCAGAATCTTCCTGACAGCCTTATCAAAATCGTCCTTGTCTTTCTTAAGGAAATCCTGCGCTTCCTTAAGAAGGTTCCCCGGTACAAGGAACCCGCCGAGAAAGTGAGTCCCCACCCGTACAAGGGAGTTCCACGTCCTTGACCTGATGACTCCCGGCTCCCTGAGATAGTCCTTAGGGAGCAGCTGTTTACTCCCCAGCCGGGCGAGATCTTCCGGCGGAAGCGCGGCCTGTACTGAAGCGGGGAAGTCCGACACAGACAGTTTGGACTGTCCCGTCCAGACCTTAATCTCAGGCATGATGATAACTGACTTCTTAATAAGCTCACTCACATCTACTTTCATGATAACCCTCCTAATTATTATCAATGTCACCGGCTTCACCGATAACACCGTTGCCAAATATACGGTTAGCCATCTCAATGATTGCTACACGGTCACTAACCGTGCACGTATTAAGCAGTGCAACATCGAGTCCCATCCTAAGCGGGCTCGGCCCATCGGGCGCAGCCACAGCGGCGGCCATGTTTGTCCAGTCCGCCCACTGCACAAGGGAGCGTGTACTGAACACCTTTGCTACGGGCACGCCGCCGCCCTCACCGCCATTGGCCTTACGCACCGCCGTCGCAAGCTGAACCATTCCTTTCAGAACATCGTCCGGAATGTTCCCCTTGTGTTTCGCAAGGATGCCAAGCTCCACATCCTCAGGGATATACTCAGCCCTGATAACAGAGAACCTGTCCATGAGAGCCATGTTCTGCACCAGCACACCGGTATACATACCTGAGTCATCACCGCTTCCGAATGAATTTGCCGTAGCCACGAACCGGAACCTCTTGTGCGGACGGATAACCTCCGCGCCGTTCTCAGGAATGACCAGCGGCGCGCCATCCAGTACTGTATTCAGCCCAACCGCAATGGCAGGGTCCAGCAGGTCCATCTCATTCAGCAGGAAAATCCCGCCGTCCCTCATGGCAAGAGACAGGGGCCCGTACTGGAACTCCATTCCTCCTGTACGGGTCATGGTCAGATGCCCAATAAGGTCTGACATCTCCAATCGGCTGTGAGCGGTACACTCATACACAGGCCAGTTAGCCAGTGCCGCAACCTGTTTGATTGCGGAGGTTTTACCACACCCTGAAGGCCCTGACACATATAACGCTCCAAGCTGTTTGTTCTGGAGCCAGCAGGCAAAAAGTGTCTTTGCCCACTCAGGCAGAACGTAGTCCTTCCTTACCGCCGGAGTGTACAGCCCCGGCTTATCATACCCGGGGAAGGATTCACCTGAAGGTGTGCCTGAAAGGATAGCACCCTTATCAAGATAACACGCACGGGATTTAACAGCATTTTCGTTTTCCATTTTTAACCACCTCTTAATTTGTGTTTCGTTATTCCCAGATACACTCAAACGCCTGAGCTCTGCGGTTATACTTACCGTAGATTTTGGCATAGTCGAGAACGCCCTTCTCGATACGGGGGGATACCCATGAAGGGCACTTGCCTATGTAAGTTTCCTTCACCTTGTGGGTAATCCCACAGAAGATGGCACGGAACTCATGCCACCCTGTTTCCCGTACCGCGTTCCGTACCTGAAACGCTATTTCATTATCCTGCCCCGACTTGAATGTGGGAATCAGTGTACAGGAAAACCCTCTGTTAGCACTCCAGTAATTGGACACGGGGTCATCCATGCTCCCGGTATAGAGCCCCTTTGGGGTCAGCACTACAGTTGAAATATTATAGTGCGCAGGGGTTGCGTCCATAAGGAGGCTGTTGCAGTACAGTACAGTACATCCGCCTGCGGATCCTCCAACCCATATATGTAGACACGTCCGGCAGAGAAATACACTTCAAGATTCTCAGGTTTATGTGTGAGATACATACTAACCCTCCATTGATTATGTGGTTTACGCGTTCACTGTAAACGCGGCACATCCAAGAATGGTTCTCCTGTCCGCCGAGCGTACCATCCATGTCGGCACCAGAAGGTCATGCCGGTCAGGACACGCTTCCTGTACCGCACGGGACACGATGTAATATGTTCCCGCCTTAGGCTTAGGCAGGTCCTGTACAGTACCTGCCTTAAGGATGACCAGCGGGATGCCGTCAATATCTCCGGCGGCTGTCTCCTGCTGATATACCCGGGCCACAATACCGGACACCGGTATTGTGCGGACTACCCTACCGGTCACAATATTGTCCACAATATTGATGTCATGGGGGGTAAGGTTAATGAACATAAGATTGTCCTCCTTGATTCATGTTGATTCGTGTTGATTCGTGTTAACGGTTCATTACTTAAAAGAGATTCCGCACGTGGGAATACGGTCACTCATATGTTTCTTCCCAACAAACCAGAAGTTAACGGGACACGCCGGTCCATAGCCATGAGTCACGGCCACATCTTTATAGTCTGCAAGAAACTTGTTGACGTGCCGGCTTAAAAACCTGATAAGCCCACGGCGATTAAACACTTTGTCAAGTAGTTTCATAACAAACTCATCGGGGCGTCCGTAAATAATAACGTGGTACATTTTTCCTCCTTGATTCATGCTGATTGAGAAGTGCGCCCCTTGTACCGGGCCTATGGATTATACCGCTGTACGCAGGACAGGGGCGCAGACCCTGACATACAGCACTCGGTCCGGTATGGAAATTTCATTAGTGACTCTCTCCGTCCACGGTGCGGACTTCATAGAGTCCTGCGTCAGCGAAATCTCCGCCGCCCCATTCCTCGGATGTGAGCTCCATGTAGTCACTCACCCATTCAGAAAGACGCGCCACTCTCCATGTAAGGGGATGCTTCAACTCGGGGTTCGGTATCCCCAAGGTCATTGCCCCTTCCATGAGAGCGTTCCTTGTCATACGCAGGGCCAGCCAGTTTGTGGGGCAATACTTGCAGGCCCTAAGATATATTGTCCGGTATAGGTCACACATATCTTTCACAGCATCATTGAGCTTGGCCACGGACAACACACTGTTTCTATTCATGGTTCAACCCTGCCAGTCTGGATTCGAAAATCTCTTCCGCGATTTGGTCAATGACCTCATCAGTATTTTCACCCATCTCATCAATAGCCTTAAAGGCCTTATTGAAAAGCCTCACCTGATGTTCATGCCAGTAGGGAATCTGCTTATTATTCCGGTACGAATCCCATATGTCCTGTACTATATCAGCACATTCCTCCTCTTCCCAGCTGCGGAACGTGTGCCGTATATCATAGGCGTAGTATGCTGAAAACCTGTGGGCCAGTGACTCCGGAGTGTCGGCATCCTCAGCCGTGAGCGGAGCGCTTTCCCAGAGCCATGGCATGCACCATGGCATGCCGCCGGACAGGTCATCCTCCTGTACATATTCTTCCGGAGCCGAATCGGCGAACGCCGTAATGAAACGCCTGACGTCTGCGTCTGTATACATAATATCGAAGAAGTGTGCATAAGGCAGAGCGTCCGCGCCGTTGTGGACCCGGCGTATGATGGTCTTTACCGCGTCTTCATTGGCCACGGCACAGCGCCTGGGAATCTCGGGCATGACAAACGGACTGTTGGGATAGGATGATTCACTAAGCGCCGTGAAAATGTCATAGGTTCGGGGATTAATTCTCATAATTTTCCTCCTGTATTTTTGTTTGGGAAAAATAGTACATTTTTCCCTGCGGAAAAATCAATTATTTTTCTGTGTAGAAAAATAAATTATTTTTTTGTGTAGAAAAATAGGGTATTTTTGTACTGGCCATCCTGTACTGGACAGTGGACGGGACAGCGGGACAGCGGGACAGCTCGGGACAGTGGACAGTGGACGGGACAGCGGGACAGCGGGACAGCGGACAGTGGACAGTGGACAGTGGACAGAGGGACTGTCCAGTATGGGACAAGGGACACTGGACGGGCCATCCTGTACTGGACAGAGGCGGCTCGGGGCCGCTGGACAAGTGGACAGTGGACAGTGGACAGTGGACGGGACAGAGTGGACAGAAGTACTGTCCCTACTCTGGTTTACTAAGAGTAACTCTTGCCTCTTTTTAGTGGACAGAAGAAGTTCAATAATTTCAGGGGGTTACAAGCTCTCTGTCCAGCCTTGTCGCGGATTGCCAATAAAAACAGTAGGTTACGCGAACGGGTGGACAGAGCTTCGGAAAACACACATATATATTTATATAATATATTTATATATTTTCCCCCTCCTCCTGACCCCTCTATATTATATATATATTTTTTTCACTGTCCAAAATAAATATATATATAGTAATTAGGGATAAAAAAGTACAGGATTTCAGGCACTTAGAAAATCACTGAATTTTTCCCAAGTGGCAATACTGGACAGAGTCAAAAAGAGTAAATGATAACCTACTGAAATCATTGAACTTTTTTTGTCCAAGGTGGACAGACTTCTGTCCACTCTGTCCACCTGCCCTGTCCACCCGCTGTCCAGCGCAAAAATAAATACAGTATTTATTTTTCAAGGCGAAAAAATACTGGAATTATTTTCGGGCTGGAAAATACGTCAATTAAAATACCGGAATTAATTTTGCTGTGAGAAAAATATCGGAATTAATTTTGCACCAATTAAAATACCTGAATTATTTTGACAGTCCCGGTACACCTCTGTACCGGGACTGTCCACTTGCTACGGCAGCTACACGAACCATGAATTTACCGGAGCACTCACGATTCCCTTCAGTTACTGGCACGCACGTGCACACGTGTGCGCCTTTCGGTTAAGAGTTAATTAAATGGATAGGGTATGTACCCTATCCATTACTAGGTCATTAATAAATAGGTTGGGGATAAATCCCCAACCTATTTCCCTACTTCATAAGGTCACTCAGTTTCCTAAGGAAGACAGACTGATCTTCCTCTGAAAGTCTCGTATAGGCTTTCAGAAGAGCTTCAATCTTGTCGGTGTTTTTCGCTACGTAGGCGAAGTTTTCACTGAGAAGTTTGACTCTCGTCATAAGGTCTTTCTTCTCGGGCCATGCCGCTTTAAGCTCTTTATCGGTTCGATGCTCAATGTAATGCACCATCTTCCCGTTCTTGGTCTCATTCTTTACTTCACTGAACAGCAGGAAGGTGAGCTTCTTACGGGATTCGGCGGCTACCTTCCCGCCGATAAGGCGGTAAGCTAAGCACAGGTCTTCAACGTCTTCAAGAGGGCCCCTGTTCGCGATTCGGTTAAAGGCTTTCTGCTTTGCCCGTGCAAAGATACGGGACAAGCCAGCCTGTACTCTTGCGGCGGCGTAGATCTCCGCACCAAACAGAGGGTTATGGAATTTACGAACGAAATTGTCACGATTTTCAGCATTAGTCATTTTGTTTTCCTTCTTAATTTAGTTTTGGATTTGTTGTTGCGGTGCTGGAATTTCGGCTATTTCCCTGCATGCCATGGGGCATCCGTACCTGTAGTGGCTATCGTCCTATATAGAGGGCATGAGTGTAGCCTAGTCGTGCCTCTTCCGCAGGACGGAAGGCAAGGGACGGTTAGGGAATCATGTCATAATACAGGAAACAGGAGTCACGGCGATTTTGCGCACACGTCCATCTTGTGGCGTGTGGGCTTATCGGGTACCCGTGTACTCTGATAGCGTGCAGGCCGTGATACCCTAGAGGGCATGCAGGTCTGTAGTCACTACATATATCGTACAGCGTGCCATCAGTACGTAGCGGCCTGCCATCGGCCGCCTATACTGCACTGGACGATACGTCTATCTATCCCTATGGGGTGGGGCGCTTTCACCCACAACGCTAGACTTACCCGACATCAGGTCTCGTCCCGAGAGCGGCGGGTTATCTTATATATAAAGAGCTTATGCACTGGAGGGGCAAGCCCTCCACTTGGTACGGACACTATAACCAACTTTTGGTCATACTGTCAACAGCTTTTTTTGTCTTTATCCTACCTCCAGTTAGCGTTCCAGTATGTGGAGGGTGCCTATCACCCTCTCGATAGATACCTTATACGCTTATCCCAGAAGAAGGTCAACAACTTTTTTGGACTTTTACCAACTTTTTTTGACCTATATCGTTTGGCTGCCGAATGGGGCGGCGGGCGGTGGCAGGCAGGGCGGCGGGCGGCGGGCGGGTGGTGACGTAATAACAATAACTATTATTGATATGAATCGGAATGAAAACAGTTATCATTACTATTAATATCGCTAATGATAACAATTACTATTAGGGGGCAGGGGCCTTTGGACGGCCGGCTCGCTTCGCTCGCAAGAGTAGACCTTATATATGTGCGGACACATCTCGGTCCCCCCGCCCATATTGGACAGGCCCCCCATATTTATCCAGAAAAGTCTTGACTAATTTTTTATTATGCTGCACAGTTTCAACAACATTTCCAAATGGAGGAGTACAGGATGCAGAAACGTATCGCCATATCCAAGATTACTGATGACCCTGACCTGTTCAGGCGTATTTACAACTTCTGCCTTGAAGGTTACGTGGTTCTTATCCGCGGCTATGGAACGTTCCGCCTGAGGCGCAGAGCGTCCCGTATGGGCCGCAACCCCCGTACCGGTGCCAAGTACAGGATTCCGGAGCGTGAGATTCTTGTGTTCAAAGCCTCTCCGAGTATCCGTCTTGAATACGACAAATAATACTTCGGGGGTTTATTATGAAACCGAGAAGCAGTTACTATAGATACTATTACGATGAAGAGTGGGAAGGACAGGAAGGCAGGAAGCGGTTCCGCCACAACGGCAGTTCCGTTTACAGCCGCAAATGCCATGACTGCGGGAAGCCAACCAACGACTACCGGTGTCCGAAATGCTGGGCCCGTATCCGCGGCGATTCTGTGAGTTCCTATTCTGATGTGGATACGGAACCTTACACAGTTTCTCTTTTCAGCCATTAGGAGATTTATAATGACCAGAGCCGAATGCCTTCATACAGCAGAGGAAATTGTTATGAAAGACCGCAACAGTCAGTACGGGGAACCAGAGGATTGTTTCGCTCTGATTGCGAGACTCTGGACAGACTATACCGCGGTGAGTCTGAGCTCCGCTGATGTTGCCGCCATGATGATTCTGCTGAAAGTGGCAAGAGTCAGGAACGGTAAGGCGAAAGAGGATTCATGGGTTGATATGGCGGGATACGCCGCCTGCGGAGCGGAGTGCTCTATGTGGGATACAGGTAAGGAGGGTTAGGATGGATAGCCGTATAATAATCAATATTACCGATGAGGATAAGCAGGAAAGTCTGAGCATGGACGGGAAAGTGCTTTTTGCTCTCATAGCCCGTCTTGCCAAGGCAAAGGAAAAACACCCCGATTTCGCCGATGGGATCTATCAGGGCGTGGGAGTCATCGGGGAGGAGTACGGAGAGCTCTGTCAGGCCCTCAATAAGGGCGAGGGGGAGGCGCGCGTCATGGATGAGGCGTTTGATCTCCTGTGCGTGGCATGGCGGTTCTGCCGCATGGACTGGAGAAAGGGTGATGAAGAAGGTTATGATCATACAGCCTATGACGGGGAAAACGTATGAGCAGTTAAGGACTGAGTGGGATAAGGCTTATAATGAACTCACCGATATGGGGTACAGGGTCGCTAATACCCGCTTCAGGGGGCTGAAGCCGGCCAATTACGATGCCGCCCTGTACCGGCTCTCTGAGGACTACGCCACAATGAGCGACAGCGATGGGATTCTGTTTCTGCCGGGGTGGAGGGAGGACATGCTCTGCTGTGTACAGCGTATCACTGCTGAGGCATTTGGGAAGCCGGTATTCGACTCTACGGACGAGCTGCGGAAGTAATGCACTCCTGTCCGTACTGCGGGTGCCCCGGGGTTTATCTGGCGGATACTGATGGGGGCGGGCGGACTGTCGCCTGCCCCTCCTGCGGGATGTCCGGCCCTGAGAGTGTTGACGGTGACGATACAGAAGCCGAGCGCGGCTGGGAGACGCTGTGCCGGAAGATGTGCCGTCACTGCAACGTTCATCTTCTTTCTATTATACGGAAGAAAGGATTGTAGCTATGGAAACATTTAAGAGCATACTCATGCGTAAGGTAGCGCAGCTGCCGTCTGACGATTTTGTTATGGCATGCGTTGTCACTATTATATTTCTACTCACAACGGTTTTAGCGCTATTACTATCATTACTGGCATGGCTGGCAAAATAACCTTCTGAAGGATTGTAACTATGGAAATAATTGGGAGTATATCACAACTGCCGTCTGACGATTTCACTACGGCGTGTGTTATCACCATTATATTTTTGTTGTAGGGATTTCAGTGTTATTGTTCTCTGGCGTGGATGTCAAAGTAATATTCTGGCTGACAATGGCCCTGATTTGCGGTCTGTGGTATATCTGTATTCTGGAGATTATATGAATTTCAAATTTCAGGTTATTAAACGGGATGGCAGGCTTGATGATTTCAGGCCCGAGAAGATAATTGGCGCTGTTTACTCAGCCGAACGGGCGATGAACCGCGTGGATGACCACTCTTCGGAGTATGCCACTGAGGTCTGCAACAGGGTTGGCAGGTACGCGGAAGGACAGGAAACGCTGTCTGTTGAGGACATTCAGACCTGTATACTGGACTATCTGAAGGAACGCGACCCTGAGCTTAGGGCTGTGTATGAGAAGTACAGGAATGAGAGGTCAGTAGTACGGGAACGCAAGGAAAAGATATACAGGCACTTCGGACGCATTCTCTCATCTGACCCGTCCTGTATGGATATTATGAGAGAGAACGCCAATGTCAGGGGCGGGACGCCTATGGGCCGTATGCTCCGTATCGGCTCCGAGGCGTCCAAATATTACTACCTCAGTAATCCTGATATTATCCCCCACGAGACGGCGGAACTCCACAGGAAAGGGATTATCCACATTCATGACCTTGATTTCTATGGGACGTCCATTAACTGTCTTCAGATTCCTCTCTCAGACATTCTGAAGAGGGGTTTCAGTACGGGGCACGGTTCGGTGCGTCAGCCGAAAGGGATTCGTACAGCGGCGGCGCTGGCGTGTATTGTGCTCCAGTCCAACCAGAATGACATGTTCGGCGGGCAGAGTATACCGGACTTTGAGTATGCGCTGGCGCCTTATGTAAAGATGACGTTTGACAGGTACTACGCAGAGTACAGCAATGATTTCAACAAAGCGGTTGAAATGACATGGCGTGAGACCTATCAGGCCATGGAGGCGCTGATTCATAACCTCAATACCATGGCCTCACGCGCGGGGGCGCAGGTTCCGTTCTCCTCTATCAACTATGGTACAGGTACGACTTTTGAGCAGAGGATGGTTATCTCGTGCATCCTGCATGCTACAGACGCGGGCCTTGGCCATGGTGAGACGCCTATCTTCCCTGTACAGGTCTTCAAGGTTAAGGCGGGGGTTAATTATGATTACGGAGACCCTAACCGTGACTTGTTTGAGCTGTCCGTTAAAGTATCGGCTAAACGGCTGTTCCCGAACTGGGAATTTCTGGACGCTCCTTTCAATCTTCAGTATTACCGTCCGGGTCATATTGAGACGGAAGTGGCTACCATGGGGTGCCGCACCCGTGTCATGGCTGACAGGTTTGGTAAGGACATAACCCCCGGACGGGGGAACCTGTCGTTTACGAGCATTAATCTGCCCCGCATAGCGCTCATGACCAGAGGCAAAGGAACGGATTGTTTCTTCTCCGAGCTTGACTATATTACTGACAAAGTAATTGAACAGCTCGTGTCGCGGTATAAGATTCAGGCATCGCTCAGGGTGAGGAACCTTCCTTTCCTTATGGGTCAGGGGCTGTACGAAGACAGCCGTGACCTTGGCCCTGATGATACCGTGGAGAAGGCCGTAAGGCATGGCACGCTGGGTATTGGCTTTGTCGGGCTTGCTGAGGCGCTTGTCGCTCTCACGGGGCATCATCATGGAGAGACTGATGAAGCGGAACAGCTCGGGCTTGATATTGTCAGACACCTGCGTCTGAGGGCCGATCTGGCGTGTGAGAAGTATGACCTTAATTTCTCGCTTATCGGGTCTCCCGCGGAGAGCACGGCCGGAGCGTTCCTCAGAGCGGACAGGAGTGAGTACGGGGTAATCCCCGGCGTGACGGATAAGGAATACTACACGAACAGTCATCACATTCCTGTGAATTTCCACATCTCAGCGTACAGGAAGATTAAGCTCGAGGCTCCTTTCCATGAGCTTGAGAACGGCGGGCATATCACTTACGTTGAGCTTGACGGCGATACGGCGAAGAATCCGGAGGCTGTTATGAGCGTTGTAAAGTGTATGCACGACTCCGGTATAGGTTACGGAGCCGTTAACCATCCTGTAGACCGTGACCCTGTATGCGGATATACAGGAGTGATTGGTGACACCTGCCCCTTGTGCGGACGTCATGACGGCGAGGCTGTAAGTGAAGAGAAGCTCCGCCAGATTAAGAAGAACATCCTTTAGGAGGTTATTATGGAAGAGACCAGAGATTCAGGCATGATTGGTGACGGCATTCATTTCGAGCGTATCAGGCGTGTGACGGGCTACCTGACCGGAGACCTCAGCACGTGGAATGATGCCAAGCGCGCGGAGGAGAGAGACAGGGTGCGGCATGGGGTTGAAGGAGACGGGCGTGAAGGTAGAGACAGATAAGATAGCCCGTCATCTTGCTGGCAGGGGGGAGCTCTGCGGGTATTCCCTGCGGGGCTACATCCCCTGCTACAGGAATGATGGCAGTCATAAGCGGGTCATTTATTACGGCACGACAAGTATTGCTGACGTTACTCCCATAGACCCGGAGAAAGGCATACAGATTGGGGCCGGGTTTGACCTTGGAGCGTACAGGGCCATTGAGCTTAAGAGGCTTGGTGTCCCTGAAGACCTTTTGCGGAAGCTGTCACGTTATACCGCTCATGTGGGCGGGGATGCTATGTGCTGGCTCAGGAACAGGCCTTTCTCGGTTACTCCGGAACAGGCGTTTCTGCTGACCCGTATCATGGTTGAGGAGTACTGCTGTACTGTTCTTGCCCCGAGGTGGAATGAATTACAGGATTATAAGACGTTCACCCGCATGAGCTGGCAGGAGCAGGCTGTAATATTCGACGTTGCCTATGAGTTTGGCGTTGATTATGTCATTCAGAACATAGACAGGTATTGTGACCTGCTTCGCAGTAAGGACTACGCCGCTATATTCGGAGAGCTGGGGGGTTATGAATATGCCGCTTCAGGAGAGCATAAAGCACCCGCTGAGGGTTCTTAACTATATCGCGCTTAACTCAAACTGTTGCAGACGCCGGGTAGGGTGCGTTATCGCCCGTCCGGATGGGATGATTATCTCCTGCGGGTATAATCATAACCCTTATCCCGGGGATGCGTGTCCTGTCTGTCCGCGGGAGAAGTACGCTTCCGGTGACAGGCTGGACCTGTGTCACGCTCTGCATGCGGAAGCAGACGCGATAGCGCACGCCGCGATGACAGGGCTGAGCGTGGCAGGGTGTACAGCGTTCGTAACAGCGTTCCCCTGTCCGTCCTGTACCGGACTGCTGATTGAGTCGGGGATTACCCGTGTTATTGTTGTAGGAGATTACGCGAAGGCTTCTGTATCACAGGAGATTTTCCACAACGCCGGGTATAGAGTGAAAGCAGCTGACTATAAGGATGATAACGGTATTCTGGCATACAGTTTTGACATTACGAGAGAATAAGGTGAAGCCCCCGCGGAATGTTACTTCCGCGGGGGCTTCTAGGTGGTGGAGGGTCGTAAGACTGTGCTATGGTTATCTGGGGCAACTATAAGGTAAATATTTAAGGCTTGTCAAGTGAAATTGCAGGCAGTTACGTCTTATGATATGTAGCTATTACACGGGGGGATTATGTTTATTCCAGACAGAGAAGATATAGTAAGGGTGATGAAGAAAAAGGGTTACGCCTTTTTCGATAAGGGGTGCAACAATCTCAACATCATAGGCATACGCAATAACCAGCTTATTACGAATGCCTTTGATGATACACTGTGCTGTATATACCGGAATGTATACGGATGGGTCACGAGGTACTGGCGTATAACGACAGACCCGGGGCGTTATTATGCTGAGCATCCTTGTAATGGCAAAGGTACGGCTGTGCTTGTACCCGGTCAGTACAGGGGGGCGTTCACGATAGGACGGCACAAGGGCCAGTACAAGGCTCTTGTGCAGTATAAGCCTGTTACTGTTTACCGCGATAACAATAAAGACCATAAGATTGATGCTGGCAGAACCGAGACGGGTATGTTTGGCATCAACATTCACAAAGCCGGGAGAAAGTCAGTACAGGTAGACCGCTGGAGTGCGGGGTGTCAGGTCTTTGCCGTTGAGAAAGACTTCGATGACTTCATGCGGATATGTGAGTATTCCGCTGTTCTGTATGGGCCGGTGTTTACATATACTCTATTGGAACGGAAGGATTTTGAATAATGTTTGATACATTGCTTGCTTATCTTAACGCTAACAGTTCTGACAAATATGCCAGTCTGCTGTTTGCTGTGATTGGTGTTTTCTCCGCTATTGCTACTGTTATCCCGGCGCCCAAAGAGGACTCGTCCAAGGTTTACAAGGCGCTTTACAGTGTGCTCAGCTGGGTAGCCTGTAACTTTGGTCAGGCCCGCAATGCAGGAAGAAAGTAACGAGAGTCGTGTGTTGGAGCAGTTGGGCGAACTGAAAGCCGCCCTGAGTTTTCTGCGTCAGATGCGGGATGATGACGTGAGGAGCAGGGAGGCTTTAGCTGACGCTCTTGGGAAAATGCAGGAGCAGATAGTTGTGTTCACACACAAGCTGGATGATGTCCTGTCCCAGAGTGTCCGCAGTTACAGCTCATTGGAATCAAGGATTTCCGATATAGAGCTGTGGCGTACTGAAGTAGTAACATCTCTTCGTGTCGGACGCTGGGTTATGGGGATTATCTGTACGGTTGTTGGGGCAGTTCTTACGCTTATAGCACAATATTTTATGTGTTAGGAGAGTTCATGAGTTATTTCAATCCTGTTTTTCTCTATGATGAGAAAACTCATAAGCCCGCGCAGGAGGGAGACCAGCTTACTCCTGCGTCTGTGCCGGTTTCCAAGGCAGAAGGCAATGTTCTTAAGACCAGTGATGATGGTCTTGGCGTATCGGTAAATGATATTAAATCCCCCGCCAGTGATAATGCCATTAAAATTGCTCCTGACGGCGGGCTGTTTGTAGACATTCCGGTCATTCCTGAAGTTTCCAAAGACCGTTTCAACTATCTCAGATACGGGAATGACGGCAATTTCTTTGTCGGTGCCAGTGATGTTCTGTCCAATCTGGACACGAATCTGCTTCATACTTCTTCAGACGGTCGGGTTATCCTGACTGCCAGTGACCTTGTAGACGGCAGTGTACTGGCAAAATTTATCTCTTCCGAGAAAGATAATGTACTGCATACGGGTTCTGACGGCAAACTTGCTGTAACGCGTGTTGGTATTTCCGCTGAGACTGGCAACTATCTTACTTATGGCAGTGATGGTAAGTATTACGTCAGTGGCAGGAACATTCTTTCCACCAGCGATACTAACATTCTGCACACGAACAGTGAGAGTAAAATCACACTTACGGCTGGTGATGTGGCTTCCAGCGGTGTTGCCCCCCTGCTTGTTTCGTCCGATGACGGCAACGGTCTGGATATTGGTTCAGACGGCAAGCTGGCTGTAACGCTCCCGAAGGAAGCTGCGGTTTCCGGAGATAAAGGGAACTACACGCGTAAAGGTTCTGATGGGGGCTTTTATACTGGCGGCAATGACGTTCTTTCCAATGCGGATGAGAATATCCTTCGTATCTCCCCTGTTGATGATAAGGTAATCCTGACGAAGGAAGACCTTCTGCATCTTGGTCTGGCCGCGGCGCTTCTCTCCAAGGATGCCAACAATGCCATTGTCCTCGGTTCTGACAGTGGGCTGTATACCAGCGGCAGTAACCTTACGGATGATTCCAGAGACAACCTTCTTGACGTTACCGATAAGGGGAAGATTTCCCTCGATAAGAGCGTTCTTCGCGACTATGTGAACTCCTTTATCAGGGTTGTTTCCACAGACAGCGGGAACCTGATTACGGCTGGTTCTGATGGTGGAGCTTACGCTTCTGCTGATTCGCTCCGCTCTACTGACAGCCTGAACCTTATCGACAAGGACAGCTCCGGCAAACTCATTGTTACTGCCGGGGCTATCAGGTCTAATGACGCTGATAACCTTCTTGTACAGGATAAGTCTGGCGCTCTTAAGGTGACTGCTGAGGGGCTTGTTTCCTCTGAGAAGTGCAACCTTCTCAGGGTCAATATTGACAACAAGCTCTCTCTTTGCCCGTCTGACCTTATCAGTCAGGTTCCGAACAACGCTCTTCAGGCCACGTTTGACGGCGGTCTGTATGTGACTAAGAACTCCGCTTCTGATCTTGTTTCCCCCACGGACAAAATTCTCTACGTTAACGACTCCGGCAAACTTGCCTCTGGTTTCACGCTTTCCTTTAATGAAGCTACCGGAACGCTTACTGTCGTTGGCCACAACAATCAGGTTGTTTCGTCCGTAGCTATTCCGTCTGGCGAAGGTGCCATTCTGAAGGATGCTCAGCTTGTCACTAATCCTGAAGGTCAGGCGGAAGGAACCTACCTGAAATTCACCTTTACGCTCAGCGATGGCTCCACGAAGGACACCTATGTTAACGTTGACGCCCTTCGTGTCAATTATACTGGCGGCAATGGTATTACTGTCAGCGGGACGACTGTTTCTACCCGTATCAAGGATAAGGGCGGTCTGACCTATTCTGACGGCGCGCTGGCGGTTGATACTGCCTCGCTGGTCTCCACGCTGTCGGACAATACTATCAGGACGGATAGTTCCGGGGATATTTATCTTTCGGTTGACGCGTTCAATGTTTCCACGCAGGCAGGGAATGCTCTTGCCAATGGTGTAGACGGAAAGGCTTATTTCCCCTATGATTTTGGTACGATGGATTAAGGAGGGTGGCTACTGATGTCCAGAAACACTAAACAGCCTATTCAGTTCTATAGAGGCACGACAGCCCAGCATTCAGGCTATACAGGGCCCGCGGGTGAGTGCACTGTCGATACAACGAAAAACACGCTCGTTGTGCATGACGGGGTGAAGGCCGGCGGGTATCCTCTTGTGAAGGAGGACCATACTGTCACCGGTGATGGATACGTGCTTGCTAATGGGAGCAGGAGCACGACTATTGGCAGTAGGACTCTTGCCCTGTCTTTGGATACAGCGGCGCTTAGGAATCTGCTTGCAGACCCCTCCGGTACTGACGCAGTAGCGGGAAATCTGAAACTCTCGGACGCTGTGGACAGTCCGCTTGATGCCGCTACTGGCGGTACGGCGGCTACTCCTAAAGCGGTTAAGACCGCGGTCGATGGGGCGGTTAAGAAGACATATGTTGTCAAAGGCGACACCTACATTAAAGTAGATGGTAAGTCTTCCACGACTCTTGATGACGCTGATGGTCTTGACCTGACGCTTGATACAACCGCTCTGAAAAGTGCCCTTGCTGACCCCACGGCTACTAACATTGTATCCGGCAACAACATGCTTTCTGACGCTGTGGACAGTGAGCTTGATGCCGCTACTGGCGGTACGGCGGCTACGCCCAAAGCAGTCAAGGCCGCTTATGACCTTGCCGCCAGTAAGGCCAGTGATGACCTTGTTGTGCATATCCGCAATAATGAGACCATTGAGGATGTGAAGACGTTCCTTCAGGGTCCTTATGGCACTTCTGCGGATTTAACGACTTCGGAGATTGACCTTTCCAAAGGCGTTGTTTTCAGCAAGACTGTTTCCGCTGATACGGTGTTTACTTTTACCAACGCTCCTTCTGGGCGTGCGGCTACGTTTAACCTCATTATCACTAACGGCGGGTCTGCTACGATTACGTGGCCGGCCTCGGTGAAATGGACAGATGCCGCCGCACCGGAGCTTACCGCTTCCGGTGTGGACGTTCTGACTTTTATGACACCGAATGGTACTACATGGTATGGTACTGTAGCTATTTACAACGCTGGATAGATACATAATGGATAGGGGCCGGGTTCATCTGCTCCTATCCATTATACGCTATAGGTCTTTAGAATGAGAAATACGAAGAAGCCTATACAGCTGTACAGGGGTACGACACAACAGCACAGTGATTACGCTGGCCCTGTTGGGGAGATTACCGTTGATACAGAGAAATATACCGTTGTAGCACAGAATGGTGTTACCGGTGGTGTGCCTCTCGCCCGTGAGGATACGGTTGTCTCTCTGACTAATCGTATTGCCGCTGAGGAGAGTGTCAGAGCGACTGCTGATACTGCTCTTCGCCTGAGTATTACTGATGAGGTTTCTGCCAGAAAGGCCGCTGATACTACTCTTCAGAATAATATAGCCAGTGGGGCTTCTGCCAGAGAGGCCGCTGATACTACTCTTCAGAATAATATAGCCAGTGAGGCTTCCTCCAGAGCGACTGCTGATACGGCTATTCAGAAGAGTGCTACTGATGAGGTATCCGCCAGAAAGGCCGCTGATACTACTCTTCAGAATAATATAGCCAGTGAGGCTTCTGCCAGAGAGGCCGCTGATAATGCTTTTCAGAAGCAGATTGATGACGCATATGCGGCCATTAGCGCGGCATACATAGAGGCAGGAGGCACACTGGATGAATAATCATACTCTGTAACAAGTTATTGATTTAGCCGTTAAAACTGCTGTACTTAAGGCGAAAAAGGAAGCCATTCTGGATGGAGAACGTAGAGTCCGCAGGCACATGATCCACAGACTGGTGGCTGAATGCTGGCTTGCAATCGGATGGTGGAAGTAAAGAGAGGGGATATATGGCTACTATTCAATCTGTTATTGATTTGCTTGTTAGATACATAAAACTCCTGCATGGTAAAAACGTCCATACAGAAGGTGACGAAACCATTACGGGCGACAAGACCTTCACGGGTGGCGTCACTGTAGGCGGGTACGAGCCGGAATGCGTTGTTGATAAGGAAGACGGTAACCAGTACGGGTATATCCGGTATCCCAGTGGGCTGCAGATATGCTGGGGCTGGTCGGGGACGTTTAGCGGGGGAAACAATTCGAGTAAAACTTTCACTTTCGCTAAGTCGTTTAAGACACGTCCGCATGTATTCTGCTCCCCTAGCAACGGCGCCTATAACTGGGGGCGATACAACGCGACAACAATCAGCACGACGACTACAGGGACTATCAGGACCTGGGTGTCCTATGGTTCTGCTGATGAGGCTACTATCGCTTTTAACTGGCTGGCGATTGGTTATTGGAAATAAGGAGCATATATATGACTTTTACTAGCAACCAAATTTTCACTAGCAACCAAATTTTCATCGGTGAGTACCCGCCCGAAGCCGCTAAGTGGTGTAATGATAGTGACACATACTATATCAAGGAAATCACGCCCGAAAATGGTCACCGTCGATTTCAAATTGTCGAAACACCAAAACCCACACCTGAGGAGCTAGCCGAGCAGGAGAGTCGTCGTAAACAGGCAGAAGCCGAAGCATCCAGAGTCCCAGACCTTGAAGCCGCAGTTGCTGAACTGGGTGTGACTTCTGCCTCCGACAAAGAAGAATCCGATGCTGCTGTTCTTGACCTTGCTGCCTATGCGGCTGAACTAGAACAGCGTATTGCTAAACTGGAGGAAAAGAACAATGGCTAAAATTTACTATAGAATGATTAAGAGCGGACGCATGACTATTGATGAGGTTCCCACCCGTTGGAGAGCCTCTGTGCAGGCAATGCTTGACGCTGACGAGTAGACAAGAAAAAGCCCAGAAAGGAGGATATAATGGAAGATTGGAGGCAGAGAGTGGTCGATGAATACAAACAACTGCATGGGCGGTACGAGAGACTGTCGGCTATGATAACCAAATATGAAGCTGGCACGCTCACGTTCACACCGAACTGTCCTTTGTGCCTCCTGAGAATGCAGGCCGATACAATGCGGAAGTACCTTGACATCCTTGAGATACGGGGCAAAATTGAGAAAATTAATCTGGCTGATTAGCACGCTGGTTACACTGTGCTATAGGGGAATACAGAGGATGATGCCGGGTAGCAGTACAGATACGGACACAATGATTGTTGACTGGGGGGATGGTACTTGCATTATGGTTATTGGTTCCGGCCTCAACCCTCTGTTTGTCCGTACATACAATGTTCCCTTCACTGACAACTATACTCTAATATCCGAGGACTAGCATGGACAATCCGGATAATCAGGATTTCCCTTTTTCCTCCCTTACAGGACAATCTTCTGATGTCCCCGATGAAGAGGAAGAGGAAGAGAAGGAATATCAGGAGTTTCATAAGTTTCTGGATGAAATTTTCGGAGCATATGAATGATAGTACAGCGTATATTTCTTGGCGGCAGCTGTTGGTGAAATAAACTGGTTCGCTATAAGATACTGGAAATAGGAGTTTCTATGTTCGATTTTGTTAAAAGGGTATTTCTTGGTTTGGTTCATTCTGTATGTGCTGTCTTTGCAACTAACCGTGAGGCTGTGGTCGAAAGTGGGGATGGGTATGTAAGATATAGCAATGGGATTCAGCTGTGCTGGGGAACGGCCACGCTCAATGGACCTGCTACAGCTACCAATAAAAGAGTCTACTTTCCACAGGCGTTCAAAAGTGGCACCGATACTGTTTATACAACGCATGATACTAATATGGAGCGCGCACTTGCAGACGTTGGCTGGGTGAGCAATACTGCTTTTTCAATCGGTACGCTGATTAAATCCAGCTCTACTGTTTGTACAGGGTGGCTTGCCACAGGTCGCTGGAAATAAGAACTCTCACAAGTTTTTGGATGAAATTTTTGGAGTATACGAATGATAGTACAGCGTACATTTCTTGGCGGCAGGCGTTGGACAGGGCCATGGAGAATACGTGTTGACACTAAGGCTGGGGGTACTTCCAACCTTACGATGACTAACTATATGAGGAGCAACTCCAGTAGCTATCCCATTCTTACCGACTGGGGCGATGGTACTCATACTGTATCAAAAGACATAGCCTCTCATACTTACGCCAGCGATGGCGATTATGTTATATCCCATTACTCATCGGATAATTTTACTACGGCGCTTTTATTAGCCGGTGGACATAAAAATATCGTTGAGGTGCTTGACCCATTTCCAAGACTTCCCTCTATGGGAGATGGATATTCACATACTTTTCACGAGGACGACTATCTACAGACTATCCCCTCAAATTTATTCGATAGTAATGCTGACTTTATAACAAACCTAGCTTATACATTCTATGGTATAAAAGGGGGGCCGTTACATATACCAGCCGGATTGTTCAAGAACTTATCCAGATTATCGAATATTTCAAATATATTCATGGATAGCGTTCTTGACTATATACCCGATGGGCTGTTTGAGGGGATGGTTACAATAACTGACGCAACAAGGACGTTTGAAGGCGCGAAAGCATCCTACTCTGGTAGCAGAATTTTCACTGGTTGTATGGGGCTTTCAGAAGCTGGCTACTGTTTCGCTGGTGCTGTTATCCCGATTTTTGGCGATGATACATTTAATGGCTGCTCTGGGATAACCGACTTAGGTAGTACATACACTTTCAATAATTTGTCCGCTACCAAGAGTGTAGGAGCCAGAACTTTCGCTAATTGCACAGGTATTAGAAGTTGCGGGCATAATTTCGATGGTACCCCGGAGCTGGAGTCGATAGGCGATTACACGTGGCAGAACTGTACAGCTTTGGAAGATACTGACTATTTTCTGGATAAGGCACCCAAACTTAAAACGCTGCCGTCACACACTTTCTCTGGTTGTACCAAGTTAGAAAATATATTACATCTTTTTGATGTCGATGGGTCTTCGTTAGGCGCTATGGACCTGTATTTGGATAATTGTATCCCTTGGTATTACTATCCATCATTCAGTAAGGTTCCGGATATGACAGCAACCACGCGGCGTGTAATTCATGTACCCTCTGGATGCACAGTGGAAAACAGATACCCCAAAAAATATACAGTAGTGGCGGATAGGTAATTATGTTAGCGCAGTATCGCTGGGCTTCTCTTGCTCAGGACCTTGCCGTTATGCAGGTTCCGGATACACCCATTACGGAACTTGACACTATCTATAATACCTATAATATATCGGAAAAAGACCTCCAGAAGATTCTTATTGTTCCTGAATTTCAGGACATGTACAGGAACTCGCTGGAACAGCTCAGAGCCAAGGGAAGCAGAGCCGGGTCTATGTACAGAGCGGGGACGCTCTCACAGGCGCTTGCGGAAAAGCTCTTCCGGGACGCGGTGAATGAGAACATGAAACCCGCTGAAGCATTGAAGCTCCTTGAACTTCTTTATAAAGTCTCCGGTTCCATGAATACAGAACAGCAGGTAGTTAATACACAGGTTAATGTAGGTGTGGCCATCCCTGTACCGGAGGGGATGAAGAACCATAAGCTCGACCACCTCAGGAGCGCGAATGTTTAACTACGTTCCATCCCCTACAGGTCTGAGATTTCATGAGTCTGATAAGTATGTAAAGATGCTCTGCGGCCCTTACGGCAGTGGCAAGTCCTGCTGTTGCGCCATGGACATTCTTTACTATGCCTGTGCTCAGCCTGTAGCCAAGGACGGAATGCGTTACTCCCGTGTTGGTGTTATCCGTTCCACGTATCCTGAACTCACCTCCATGACCCGCAAGTCCCTTCTTGAGGTACTGCCCCGGGAATGCGGTGATATTACTGGCGCAGTAGCTCCTCTTCGGGGTGTCTACCTTATCCCTTTACAGGATGGCACTACGGTCAATCTGGAGCTTAACCTGTTTGCTCTGAAAGGCCCTGAGGACTGTAGTAAGATTCTCTCCGCTAACTGGACGTTTGCGTGGATAAACGAAGCAACCGGTGTTTCACCGGAAGTCTTTGCCGCCGTACAGACCCGTATCGGGCGTTTCCCTTCACAGGATTTGGGTGGCGTAAACTGGGGTGGGATTATCATGGACTTCAACCAGCCTGAGCACGACTCATGGCTGGATGTGTACATGAAGAACCCTGAGCCGAACTGGCTTGTTGTGAAACAGCCCCCTGCGGCTCTGCGCCGGTTCGATGAGAACGGGAAGAAGTATTTTGATGTAAATCCCGATGCGGAGAATCTCCGTAATCTGGGTGCCAAGGAAGAAGGCGACCCTGAGGATATGACGCCTGAAGAGCGGGGCATGCGGTACTACCGCAACCAGATACAGACCCTGCTCAAGAACGGGCGTGTTGATGTTGTAGAGAATCAGTATTGCCTCCTTGACGTCCCTGTTGTGGAAGGCAAGCCAGTATTCTCCAACTTCTCCCCCTCCCGCCATATCGCCGACCATGAACTCACGCCCATGATGTTTCATGAGGTTGTGCTTGGCGTTGACCAGTCTGGTATTCATCCTGCCGCGGTTATACTCCAGAATCAGGACGGCAAATGGTGCGTACTGGATGAGCTGTTCGCTGACAACGAAGGGTTTGAGAACTTCCTTTACGGCATGCTGATACCGCTTCTCCGGGGCAAGTATCACACGAATCCTGTTGTAGCGGCCATTGACCCGTCCAACCAGAGGGACTCATGGACAGGCATTACCCCCCGACAGCGTTTTGAGGAAGCTGGCATACCTGCTGTTACTGAGATTACAAACTCCCCGAAGGCCCGTATTCAGGTTGTGGAGCATATGCTCAACCTTGATACAGGCGGTCTTCTTATAAGCCCATCCTGCAAGAACATCATTAATGGGTTTACACATGAGTACCGGTACAGGAGGCTGAGAGCCAGTGGTTCTATCGGTACGGTGTATACCCCCCAGCCTGAAAAGAACGAAGCGTCCCATTATCAGGATGCTCTTCAGTACGCGGCCCTGCTTATACAGAAGGGCATTGATTACACTGATGACGACCTTTCCGATGTAGCCCGTAAATTATCTGAGAGCAGAAATGTTCTCCGTAGGATTATCTAATAATGGCAGACGAAACTGTTTCCAGTACAGACAGCAATGGTATAGACTGGCTCAGGGAGATTGAGGATATTCCTTCCAATGTCTCTGACAGGCTGGGCAAAGAGGTTCTCCGCAGATGGAACGGCGCAGTCCTGTGGCAGAGTACCGAGCGTGTCAACGGCAAAGGGCTCAGGGATGTGCTCCGTGAATGCTGGGAACAGCAGAACGGGGTTTTGTCCTGTTCAGACCAGCAGATAGCTGACGCTCTCGGGGTTAACGCCATAGTCAATCTTACTGCGCTTAAGACCGGTATAGCGAATGCTTACCTTAGTGACGCGCTTATCAGCAGTACATTGACTCTCCCGTGGGTTATCATGGCTACGCCGAGGCCGAGCATCTCTCCGGAGTCACGTGAGATGCTTCTTACCGTCCTGAAACAGGGGTTCTTTGAGAACCGTTTTCAGGACGGTACGCAGATGGTTGATTTCATCCGCCGTGGGAAACAGCTTCTCCTGCGTCATGAGAAGGAAGAAGCGAATAAAGCGGCTAACGAGATGATGTCCCTGCTGGAAGACCAGTGTGCCGAAGGCGGGTTTAATAGGGCGCTGTCTGACTTCCTCCATTACTTCACAGTATATCCTTACTCGATTTTTACCGGCCCGTATATTACGAGAAGCCCCCGTCTGACGTGGGGCAGGAACAAACCCAGAGTACAGACGGAAGTACTCCCTGTATTCCGTTCCATATCTCCGTTTGATTTTGCCTATTCTCCTGACAGTCCGGATACCCAGCGGGGAACCTGTGTGTTTACCCGCACGCTCTGGACACGCAAGGAGCTTCTTGATGCGGGCAAGCTCAGCTCCTACATATCTGAGAATGTTCTGGATGTGCTGAAGAAAGCAGATACGAATGATGAGTTCAATCTGAACTGGCTGACCAGAGAGCCCAATTCGGAAAAGAGAGACCTTGCCCTGTGGGCATCCAACGTTGCCCCCATTGAGGTACTGACTCATTACGGTATCATGTCCGGACGGGAACTGGCTGAGTACGGATTCCACAGTCTTGACCGCAGTGAGTTTTATAACTGCGAGATTTCTATGGCCGGGTACAAGGTATTGCAGGTCAAGGTTAACTCTGACCCGCACATGCAGACCCGTCCTATTTACACGTCCAGTTTCTACCGTACCGGCGGCGACCGTATTGCCGGAGACGGTATCGCCCAGCGTATCCGTGACGTGGAACGGGCGTATCATTCCTGTCTGATATATCTGATGCGTAATGCCGCCAACGCCTCTGCCCCTATGTGCGAGGCCGACTACAGGCGGCTTATGAAATATATGAAGGATACTGACCTTGGTACTATTGTACCGGGAACGATGTATCTTTCTGATTCTGACCCGTCAGGCGGAAGCAATCCGGCCCTGAGGTTTTTCAATATTCCCTCCAATCTTCCGGCTTACTCACAGCTTCTGGAGATGTTTATCCAGCTGGCTGACAGAGTAACGAACATTCCGGCGGCTCTGCATGGTGAGGCTGTAGGCTCGGGCGCGATGCGCACATTCCGCGGCATGTCTCTTCTTCAGGGCAACGCGACACGGGCCCTGCATGCGGCGGTGGGTAATATTGACAACAATGTGTTCGCCCCGCTCGGTGAGCTCATGTACAACATAAACATGCTGTACGCGTCCGACTCATCCGTAAAGGGTGACGTACAGATAGTCACCAAGGGTGCGGAAGGCCTGCTCCAGAAAGAGACGGAAAAGCAGAACGCTATGGAGATGCTTCAGGTTATAGGCGCTGTAGGCGGTTCCCTCTCCGGCGCTGTTAATCTGACCCCTGTCGTAGGCTGGGCTGTAAAGAAACTCTTCGGAGCGATGAATATTCCGGATGATGTTCTTGAGCAGATGAACGCTCCCGTACAGGGAGCGGCCCCACAGGCGGGCAACGGACAGAGCGCCGGACAGGGCAACGGTATGATGCCGAACTCTAATCCCGCGCCGGACTCTCCTGCCGGGGCTGGTGTTGCGCATGATACAGGAGGGCACGTTGAGGCTTATTAAACCATGGACTCCCGCTCCCGGAGAACGCGGGTACAGGTTCGTTAAATGGTTCTGTGACAATATCAACTTTTGCCACGGGTACTATTACGGCACGGATACCCCGAAGCCGGAAAACAGGGTTTATAATTTCCTGTACAAGTATTGGACTTTCCCGTTTGAACAGCCGGACTGTATCTGCTGTAACACTGTCAGAGGGCTGATTTACGGTGGTATTATTGGATTTATTCTGGGGAGACTCATATGAACAAACTCTGGCAGAAGAACAACCGCACTATGTACTCCAGTGTTTTCAATGTGCCTGCCGGTTACTGCGTCACGTTGTTTGCTACTGGTCTGCTGGATGAGAAAGTCAGGCAGTCAGCTGAGGAATTTACTGTACCTCAGATTATATGTGTGAGACGTCTGGTTCATGAATATACAAAAGAACAGGTAACTCCCTGTAAGGGTTGCTGTGGTTTCATTTTTGACCTTGCCAATGTAAAGGCTGATTTAATTAATGATGGACTTGTTTCAACCTGCGGACGCCCGTGGCAGCTTGACCCCTGCCGTAATATTGGCATAATTGGTGTACCGGGTACATATAGACTGCATATTAATGATGCAACGGCGGTTGGTGTAGCTCAGGTATATGCGGATTGGTACAGAGCCAGTCAGATTCCCTCACAGGTTGAAAGCCTGTTCTTTTTCTAGGAGATACAAATGGGTAATGCTTGTGGTGAAACGAAATACGCCGAAGACGGCGTTATCAACAGAACTACACTGACCAATTCGCAGGTCACTAATTCTGATATACAGAACTCTACGCTGACTGCCTGTACCATCAAAGAGCTTACAGCTATTGATGATGCTTCCGCCGAGAAAATAGCTGACGCTATTTCCGGACTTGACAGCAAACAGCTCCTGAGTCTTGCGACTGCTATACAGGATGCCTTTGCTCCTGTCGAAGGAGACGAGCCGGATTCCATCTCCGGGCCGGAAGTGCCCACTACTATTATTGGGCTCAGGGATGCCCTGCTTGGCAGGCCGTCCGGCTGGGGCCGGTTCGGTTCGTATGTTGTACCGCTGTATAAGTAGGAGTAATAATCATGGCAGTTAAGGAGAAGAAGAATGGCAAAGTGTCAGAAACCGAAAGTAAGCGGGGCGAAAAAGTCTCTCCCTCCATTCATGAAGGGAAAGAAAAGCCAGCTGAAAAAGCCGAAAAAGTAACCAGACACAATCACATGCGTTCTATCCTTAAACAATACTACAACTACTAGGTTATTACGCTATGCCTGTTATAATCGACTTTTCGGCAAACAGGAATTATGAGGCGAAAATCGCCGACCCGAAGATGACTCTTCAGAACAATCCGCTGGCTCAGCCAGCTGACCCTATGAGGGGCATCAAGGATTATAATTTTGACCGTCTTATGAAAGACGCCAGTCTTCGTTCGTGTCCGGTACGGGGTAAGGAATACTCCGCTATTATGGACACAAGATACAAGGGAGAATAGTTATGGCTTGTTCCCGTTGCGGCGGAAACCGCGTTACCCGTCAGACTCCGCCTCCGTCTGTCACTTCCCGTCCCGGTACTGTGGCCCCCAATCCCGGGCGCAAAACGGCGAAAGAAATCATTACAGGTGTGAAGTATGTTCCCACCCGAGGCGGAAAATAATCCTATCCGTGAGCTTGCCCGTCAGCTCAAGTCAGACGCGTATCTCAAGGAAACGCTCCTTGCGTTCCTTGCGCATATTCGTGAGGGACTGGAAGCGGATTTTGTCCTTGCCGCGAAGGCTGGCGTGATGCACCCCGATAAACTGCAAAACGCCGCCATGCAACTTGGCAGGGTTAACGAAATCAGATCCTTGGAAGAAATGATTTACGGTATGGAATAATAAGGAGCGTTTATGTCAGGATTCGACAAAGTACCCACTAATCCCTATCAGGAAAGGGCCGAAGCATTCAGAAAACAGAATGAGCCGGGTGGAACCAATCCTCCGACTCAGACGACAGACCAGCAGACCGCCCCTGCACAGCCTGCGGGTGTTCAGCCTGCTCCTGTACAGCAGCCGGTTAATCCCCCGTCTGCCCCTGTACAGCAGCCTGCTTCTGTACAGCCTGTAGCTACTCAGCCCCAGAATGCCGGCACTTACTATGACCCTGCTCTTATCCAGAATCTGGCATATGAGCGTGACCAGCTCAGACAGCAGCTTGCTGCTGACCAGCAGAAGATGGCAGACCTTCAGAAGTCTGCTGATGAGCTTAACGACCTTAGGCGCAGGGCCAGTATCAGGGCTGACATCCAGCAGCAGGCCATTGACAATCTGGAGTCTGTGAGCCCTGAGGATTACACGGCTATTGTTGAATCCGCTACCAATCTGGCTATGGCTCAGACAGAGCCGCTCAAGAAAGAGCTTGAGCAGCAGAGAAAAGAGCTTGAGGAGCGTACCCGGTATAATCAGCAGATGCTTGAGAATACCCGCAAGGACCTTCTCAACGCCCGTATTTTTGCCGCTCATCCTGACTTTGCCCAGATGGTCAACACTCCCGAGTACCGAAACTTCATGGCCCAGCGTGACGGTCTCAGTTCTGAAACCCGAGACGCCCGTGCCAGCCGGGAATACCTCAACGGCAATACTGACTACGTTATTGACCTCCTGAACCAGTTCAAGCAGAGTCGTAACAATGCTGTGGGTGTTGCTACTGTACCCCCCGTGCAGGTGGCTCCCGGTGCCGCACCTGCGGCGGCGCAGACTACTCCAACCCGCTACACCCTGCGGGAACTCAACAACCTGTTTCAAACGAGGCAGATTTCCGCTGAAGAGTACAGGAAACTTCTTCCTGAAGCCCGCAAGGCAGCTGTCGAAAGTCTGTCATCCATGTCTTAGGAGAATAATTTATGCCTATGTTTCCCAGTGCGTCCGGCTATACCGGAATGGAAGCAACCCCGCTTGCCCGAGTTGGGTACAGCGATATTATCCTTTCCAAAATCTATGAGGAAGACTGGCTTCCCCGTATCACCAACTCTGAGCTTCTTGAGCCCGTTACGCAGTGCAACCAGATTATTCAGCTTATGCGCGCTCCGGAAGTCGGGCCTATGCGGTCTTACCAAAAGAACCAGCAGCTTGTTCCCAATACCGTTACTACGGAAGCGCGCTGTCTTCAGATTTGCTTCGCCTCTTATCAGGATATTAAGTTTGACTCTCTCGATGTTAAACAGGCCTGTGACCGCTGGGCTGATTACGAAGAGAAGCTCCTTGAAGCTATCTACCAGTCTTATGTTGACGAGCAGAGGCGCTTCGTTCTTGGCCGCATGATGGCTCAGGTTTCCCCTCTTACTTCTCTCAGCGCCGCTGGCCGTCTCCATGACATCAACCTTGGCGCTCCGGGTAATCCTGTGCATGTCACCCCGGAGAATCTGCCTGTGGTGCTTGCCAATCTCCAGCGTGCCCTGATTGAGCAGAAGCGTTGGGTTGACGGCGGTATGTTTATTATCGTGCCGCCTATCCTCCGTACCTACCTTGCCATGAGCAATTATGCCAACTCCGAATGGAGCTGTAAGTGCGGCGGTATTGTTTCCGGTATGTGGGACCATGAGCTCTTTGGCTTCCAGCCCATTGAGTCTATTCATGTTCCGGTTCGCCGTGACGAGTCCGGTTCTCTGTCTTTCTACATTATCGCTGGCAACAAGGACGCTACTGCCTATGCCAGCAACATCATTGAGTCCCGTCTGATTACCAACGACCCGAACAGCTTTGGTATCCGGTATCAGTTCCTCGCCGCTTGGGGTGCGGAAGTTATCTATCCCGAAGCCCTCGCTATGGGTTATTGGACTTTCGACCCTATTAACTAGTAGGAGTAGTGAATTATGGCAGTTATTAATCTTGCCCGTGGCGGTATGCCTGATTTCAAAGGCTGGTTCTGTGATGGCCAGTCCGCGGAATTTACTCCGCCCTATGACGCTCCCCATACGGAGTTTACCCCGCCTTTTGACTCTCACGCTGATGCCGCTATGGGTCAGGGGTTCCTCAACCTCCAATTCCCGCTGGTTCCGAATCTGAATGATACTGTTGGCCATCGCTGGATGCAGAACCTGCTTAAGGGCGTTAAGGCCGTGGGTGATGTGGTTCTGACCAACTGGGTTCCCCAGCGTGCCTATCTGGACTCCGTGTATTACGAAGTCACTAAAACTGACGCTTCTCTCGAGGGTGTGTACCTCACCCCCGTTGCGAAACGTGCTGTCTGGAACTTCACTACCGAGGAGTGGGAATACAAGGATGTGACCGCATTTGCGGATGCCATGACCGCGGCTAATATTACCCAGTTCCCTGTCGGTACTCCGCAGGACGGCGATAAGCTGTACGGGTTCACCCGTCTTACTGATCCGCTTGCTACCTTCGGTCACAACATCGTTAAGCGCAACGCTACCGGAAAGCCCATTGCTGGTTATGATGACGCCTTCGGTACTGTTATGCTCGGCTTCAAGGTTGCCGCTGGCGACCTTGATAAGATTGCCACCCTGTGGAAGTCCACGTTTGCCCTGTACTTCTCTTCCAAGCTGCTGGCTTTTGAGGGCAGTACTCAGATTGGCTAAGGGGGTTTGTTATGGCGCGTACCTATACGGGCCCGGCTTCCAAAGATACCGTGAAAGGCGGGAAGAAATTCCCGCTTAAGAAGGTTGGAAGCGACCACAGTATTGACCTGACCATGACCAACGGTACTGACAAGGCGCGTGGTATTATCATGCGCACCAAGTGGAGTCAGGGCGTCCATGGTGGTTTCACTCCTGCCACGGAGAAGTCTGTCAAGGGACAGAAGCCCAGTTCCGTGGCGAAGTAGTATATAATAAGGAGCGGTAGTCATGAATCAGAGCGCAACTACAGTCGGGAATCAGGACGTTTCCACTGTGTTCAACCTCAATTCCGAAGAACGGGCCGGTTTTCTTGAACATCTCGGGGTTAAGAACGCCACACCTCCGCTGGCGCATTCCCCCTGTCTGAAGAACAAAAAGACCGGCATTATCCTCCCGTGGAACCCGATGCTTGCGGAGCAGAGGGATATACTGGAATGCTGTGATGAGCAGGGCAATACTGACCCTGCGGCATGGCAGGACAAAGTACAGGAGGACAGTTCTGAGGATGAAAGGGAACTCATGGCTGCCGCTCTTAATGAGGCTACATCCCGTCAGAATAAGATTGCGCAGGAGGGTATGAGCTCGTTCCGTTCTACCATGAAGAAGATGGATCAGCCTGCGCAGTCTGACCAGTACGGGGATGAGGCTGTGCCTTATGAAGATATTGAAAAACTGATGTCGAAAGCGGAGTTCTGATGACAGTACAGGATATAATCGGGGATGTCTCCCGTGACCTGAATGATCAGGAACCGGGGTATGAATACACACGCTGGTCTGTTGCACAGCTTCAGTCCTATCTCTCTGAAGCGCTTATCAATGACAGCTACCTTCTTAAAGACCTGTTCCATACAGAGAAAATTGTGCGGCTCATGCCCGGCGGTGACTGGCAGAATGTCTGTGACTGCTCCGAGATTATCCGTATTGTTGGGGAATGTACTGAGACCGGTGAAGTGTACCGGTATCTCACCCGTACATATGATGATGAAAGGCTCAACTGGCCGGGGTCTGTATACCCAAACTGTATCAACCCTGAGACAGATGAGCCTTTCTCGTATGTCATAAGCTCAGTAGACATCAGCAGATTCAAAGTCATGCCTCCGGTTGCTCCGGGGCAGAACCGGTATGTTCTTGTGCAGTGCTACACAATGCCGACTGGACGTTCTCTTAGTGAATCAGTACCGGATGAGATGGTTGCTATTGTCAAGCAGTGGATGCTTTACAGGGCGCTTATCATGGATTCCGAGAACTCACCCACTATCAGTACCATAGCCGGAACGCACCTGACTACACATGACAACCTGCTGAAACGGGCTGTAGACCGCAGAGAGAAGGAGAAAGCAGAACGTGAGCGAGACGCAGATAATTTACGAGCCGTTCAAAACCAGACCGCTCGATAGTTTTCTGGAAGAGCTCCGGTTTGAGTATCCTACTCTTCCCGCCCAGCTCTTCCAGTTCTACTTACTGAAAGCCGCAAGAAACATGGCCCGTCAGGGCAACCTGATACGCCGTCGCGCGGCAGTTAATCTGGAACCATGTATCACCAGATACCGGCTGGAATCCCCGGATGGTCTGGAGATATGCGGTATCCTGCGTTCATATATCATTCCGTGCGGCTGTTGCGGCGGACATGACGCCAGAGAGACTTTCACTCTGCCGCAGGGGTGCACTCCCTGCGGCAGGGAGATTGTCTGGTATGATGACCTTGAGAAGGTACTGCACGTCAGACACCCGAACAGCCCCGGACGTCTTCTTGCGGAGCTGGCCGTTATGCCGGGACAGGATGCCTGTGAGCTTCCTGACGTCCTGTACACTGACTGGCTGGATACTCTGCTTATGGGTGTGCGGGCTTATATAATGCTTATACCGGCCCGGCCATGGACAAACATCCAGATGGGACGGGCGTATATGACTGAGTTTGAGAAACGCACATCAGCCGCCGCTATGGAGACAGCAACGCATAAAATGCGCGGAAGTATCCATATGCAGTTTGGGAGAGTAATGTAATGTCTGACTGTACCCCCAGAATCACGCCTCAATGTGACGGAGAGATTACTTCCGCGAAAGAGGAAGGTGCCTGTCCTGACTGGAGTATGTGTCTTCCTTTCGGGGGCAGGATGTATTCCCGTGAAGGATGCGTCCGTGTGGAGAAAGGCACCCCTCCCGCAGACGGTGTGTATGACCGTGTTGTCATACAGAACGGATGTATCGTTTCTCTGGAAGGCAAACAGCTCCCCATTTATAATCCTCCTACCTGCGCTCCCGAGCCCTGTTCCTGCTCTGACAGCGGCGGCGGGGGGTCTGTCAGTATCTCCTCTCAGGCGGGAAACCTGACACGGGAAGATACAACAGGGGCGCTTCTGACCACGCTCAGCGCTCAGGCTGGAGATGGTATCGCGATACAGGGTACAGGAACCCAGCGTGACCCGCTGATTATATCCTCCAACCCTGACCCGTCTGAAGCGTTTGTTGTCAGCGCTGGCAACTCCGGTATCAATGTGTCCGGTTCCGGTACAAGGGAAGACCCTGTTAAAGTGTCCCACTCCGGGGAAGGATACGAGGGTTATATTAACGGGATGTCATTTGACCGGTACGGGCATCTCACTGGTTATACAGCTCCCTCCACGGTCAGTACGGTCAACGGCGTTATTGGTCAGGGGCACATTCAGGCTGACCTTGCCACGTCCACGGGTGTTGTCACGCTCAATATCGCTGACCCTATGTTCAACCGTGCTGGTGAGTACAGGCTCGGCGGTTTTGACGTTACCCTTGATGACAAGAACTTTGTCACGAATATTGTACAGAAAATATCAGTAACGCCCGGTGAGAGGTATATGGGCGTACAGCGTGTGACTCTCACAGAGTCCGGTACGCTTACTGAAATAGTAGATACATCGGCATCTGAGATACTTGTTTATGACCATGCGTCCAAGCGTTTCCCCACGGGAACGAAATCAGACGCCTATGTTATAACGTTTGACCTTGCCCGTATCGGCTCTTTCCGTATCCGGTACAGGGACTGCAAGCGCCCGACTACAAGCGACTCTTCCGGAAAGACCACGGTTACGCCTATCAGCGGTACTATCTATGTTGACGGTAAAGCCGTTGATACTGATGTAGTCATGTATAATGAACTTACAGCCCTGACTACAGCCCGTTACGGCCTCGGTAATCATACAGTACAGGTTATCGGGAACATGAACGGTGTGGGTTATATGGACATTGAAGTTGTGACGGCCTACTAATGCAGACAGCAATTACACAGTTTGGCGGTATTGTCCCGCGTACTCCGGAGCATAGTCTGACTGTCACGCAGGCCACACTGGCACTGAATGTCAACCTGCGCAGGGGACAGCTCGAACCTTGGCGTGAGCTCTGTAAGTACAAGGACGTACCCTCCACAGCCGTATCTCTGTATATGTACGGGCACTGCCTGTATACATGGGACAGTGTTGTTTCCGTAGCTGAGCTTTCTCCCGAATGGCAGAGGCTGTACATTACAGGCAACAGCGACAGCCCGCAGGTGATGGTGCGCGGCAGTTGCTGTGTTATGACCTACTACAGGCTCGGGGTTCCTACCCCTCCTGTACCTCCTCACGCTTCCGCACAAGAGATGTGCGGACGGGCTTCAGACACCCGCTCCTATGTGTATACATGGGTTAACCAGTGGGGAGAAGAATCAGCCCCGTCTCCTGCCAGCGATCTGGTTATGGTTGCTGACGGAACTTCTGTTTCTGTGACTGGTATATCACTTCCGCCTGACGGGTATGGGATTGTCAGTGCCAACCTGTACAGGAGCTCTACCGGCTTCCGCCCTGTAGACGGCAAGACCCAGACCCCGCTTACTGATTATCTGTTCGTAGCGACTATCTATTTTCCGTCCGTATCCTATACCGATACGGTTCTCACAAAGAAGCTGGGCATGCCGCTTGATACTGTGGATGTCACACCTCCGCCGGACAGACTTCAGAATATCACGGCTGTTGAAGGTGTCATCCGTCTGGCCGGTTCCGTAGCTAACAGGGTGTACCTCTCGGAGAACTTCCAGCCCTATAACTGGCCTGTTAAATACGAGCTGACTCTGGATAGCAGTATCATTCATATGAAGTGCCTTGACCAGAAGCTCTACGTAACGACATCTACGACACCCTACATTATTGACGTATCCAGCTGTGACGATACGAAGTGTACCCCTGTAACTGACATTGGCAGACCGCTTCCGGATATATCCTGCGGGCACTACAACAGCGCCATCATTACACCGTTCGGCCTTATCTATTCGTCCGACCCCGGCGTTATCCTGATTGACCCGTCCGCGCGCTGGCATATCCTGACGTCCAAATGGCTCACTGCTGAACAGTGGCATCAGCTCGCTCCTGAGACAGCACGGTTTGAGTACTGGAACGGATACCTTTTCATCGTCACAGACGAGACAAGTTTCATCCTTGATATAGACGGTGATCCATACGGGGATGTCAGGGGCATGGAGCTTTCCAATATTTCCGATGCTCCTGTAGCTATGCAGGCCACCAATACAGGACAGCTGATGTTCCTACAGGACAGCGCGGTATGGTTCTGGGATAAGAGCGACACGTTCAGACCGTTTGAGTGGAAGAGCAGAGAGCTGTACAGCCCCGGTACTGAGACTATAAACAAGCGTTCGTTCTACAGTCCTGCTGCGCTCCGTCTCCGTTCTGTACAGACATTTGTACGTGTGGAAGATGACCATGGCCATACAGTGTATGAGCGTACTATCTCGGGCGACAAGCCTGTAAGACTCCCCAAATGCGGAAGGCACCTCAGTTACAGACTGTACTTTACAGGTACAGAGACAGTAGAGTTTGCCGAACTCGGAACGGCTATAATCGCCAAATAGACATGTTCCGGGTATTTTAATATTATGCTGTCAGGAGCAGATTATGAGAGTAGACATTCTTGAACCTGATATAGACCTTAACAAAGCCATTGATACTCTGGGCCGTGTACTGGGGCCCATGCTTGGCAAAGCATGGGAGAACAAGCGTAAGGCCTATGACGACAAGCCGTTCAATCTCAATGTCAATGTGTTTACCCAGCTCTGGATAAACAAGGATATGAAGATTTTTGTCGCCTATGACGATAACGACAATAATAATGTTGTCGGGTTTCTCACCGGTACTGCGTACCGGCCTATGCAGTACAGCGCCCGTGTTTTCCAGATACAGGACTGGTACACCGGCAACAGACCTGAAGTGGAAAAGGCCCTGTTCAGTTTCCTCTCCGAAGCTGTGAAATTCCTTGGGACTGATGAAATCCTTATCTCCAATACTGAAGGTGAGGGAATCCCGAATATTCCGGGAAACTGGAAAGAGGAAACTGTCATTACAACGCGCAGGTTCGTTAAGGTGCAGTAATGTACGCCGATGACCTTGAATGCAATCCGAAGCACGGTACAAACGACCAGCAGTATGGGCTGTTTGCTAATATCCTTGCTGACGCCGCTATTCTTTCAGCGGCCTACAACTCCGCACGGGCTGTAGATATTGCAACAAAGGAATGGAATATGGCCAAGAAGTACTGGCGTATCGCCCGTAACTGGCTTGACCATTATAAAGATTACTACGCTCCTGTTGAAAATCAGGAGATAAACGAAGCGCTTAATATCCCGGCTGAAACGCCCCAGTATGACGCTACCGAAGGACGCGCCAGAACAGCGGCCATGCTTCAGTTCCGTGGTCAGCTTAAAAAGAGTATGCGCTGTACCTCGCGGTACTGTACAGGGCTCCGTAAGGATATGCTTGCCAATATTCTTTCCGCTCAGGCTGACGCTCTGAGCCTTGCGGAAGGTCTTGGGTACAGGAATGAGCGTGCCTATCTGGAGTCTCGTGATGACGTGCGGTTCAGCAAGATGCTGAACACGGCCAAGCGCGGGCGTGATATTATAGCTGACAATGTGTCCCTGATTAAGACTTCCGCCGGTATCTATGGCAACCTGTACAATCAGGCATGGGAAGGACTGGCCGGAGCAGGGCAGTATCTTGGCTACTCTGCCAACAGAAACACGCCGTCTTATCCTACGGAATACCTGTCCCGTACTGACATTAACCTTGGCTACACACGCAGTGCTATAAGAGGTGAGGTACGGGGGGCGATTGAGGATACGGCTGCTGCCAGTGAGTCGCTGCTGAAGGAGAGCTTCTAATGCCCGAATGTACATGTGCTGACCCTACCGCTGTATCCAATGCCATTAATCAGCAGAGCAGTAATATCTCTTCCAGTGTCAACGCTCATGGCCAGACGCTCGACCAGACTCTCTATGGTCAGACGCTCCGTGCCGGTACTACAGGGGGCAACTCCCGTTCTACCGGTACAGGACAGGCCAGCCACGGCGCTATAGGGCCGCTCCGGTTCTGTAACTGGGCCGCTCCTGAATACGGCCCTGAAGGTGAGAACCTCCGTACTCTGGCGTTCAAGGGCGCGGCTCTGGCTATCGCCATTGCCAATGGCATAGCACAGGGACAGATAGCCGACATGCAGCAGGACTTGGCTAATTCCTATTATGATATGGCCAAGTATAAGTGGGACAGGTTCAGCGGGAAATATGTGCCGCTGGAAAAGAAACTGCTCAATGAGGTAAGCTCTGAACCTGTACGGACGCTCCAATGCGGCAGTGCGCGCAACAGGGCTAATTCCTCCGTGAACAGCGCCTACAATGAAGCGGAGATATACCTGTCACAGAAGGCGAAGCAGTTCCATCTGTGCATGGACAGCTCATTAATGGGCAGTTTCAGCCACAGGAAGGCGCTGGCTCTGGCGGATACGGCGAACTACAACCTTGCTGATGATCAGTGGTACACCGATTACAAGAACGATAAGCGCTGGAACCGCCGCAGTTCTGTACTCAATCTTGGCCGCAACCTTGGTTCTGAAGCAACCAGCTACGGCGATGTGGCGCGTTCCCTCATGGGCAACGTCAGTTCCCAGATTGAGAATGCCGCCAAGGGTCTGATGTCCGTTCTTGGCTATTACGGCTCCCGTAACGACACATATTATCCAACTTCATATCTGGGGCAGACAAACGCCCCGCTTGCTAATATAGGCACTATGGCCGGCAATGGCGCGCAGTCCGCTCTGGACGCCAGCTCGGCTCTGGATGCCAGCCGATAAGGAGACAGTTATGGCTTTTCTCGGCAACCTCGGTTCAGTAGTCGGAGCGCTTGGGTCTCTGCTTCCCGGCTATATGCAGGGTGAGCGTCAGGCTGTACAGGACAACTGGGCTGACCTTAACTATTATAACAAAGCTCAGGCCGGACAGCTTCAGAATATGTATGATGAGCGTGTGATGAATGACCGCATCAATATGGCTCATGACAACGCGCTCATGCAGAGCGATGTTCGGGCAAACTATGACCTTAATCTGTTCAATAACTATCTGTATGAGCCCTACACAATCAGACGGGCCCAGTGGGATACGGCATACGCCGACCAGCTCAATAACGCCCGCATCGGGCTGACACTGGCTGGAGCGGATATGGCGCTGAATAGCCCGATGACCCTGCTTGGTTCCATGGGTTTGGGCGGTATGGGTGGTAATAACATGCCCATTGGCGCAGGTGGTATGCACGGGGCTAACTTGTACCCCAGCAGAATGTAGGAGAAAATAATGGCGCGAGATATTTACGAACCTGTTAATGCCAATGGACAGGTGATACAGGTACAGACTACCCCCGCTTATCAGATGCAGGGTACAGTGGTTCAGCGACCGGCGGGATTTACTGCCCCGGCCCCGCGTCCTGTTGTTCTGAATAATGGGTACAACTATTCTCTTCCCGGTTCTTACGAAGGATATACTCAGGCCGGTATTCCGCCGATTATGGGGCAGGTCAGCCCTTACGCGCGTATAGGTCTTACCCGTCAGATGAACGGCGCTGTCACGCCGCTTATCGGGTTCCCCTCTGTATATCCTCATGTTGTTGACGGGAATTACTACGACTACAGTCAGCCGCTCGTCCTGTCTGCTCTGGCCGCCGCTATGGCTAACTGGAGCCCGACCCCCGTAATGGGTGCGGGTGGACGCGGCGCTACCCTCGCTGGTGCTGTAAGTCATGGAGGCGGGGCTCCCCGTACAGAAGGAACCCCTGCTCCTGTAGCCATGCCTTCCCAGCCTGCCCCTGCTTACGGCGGCGCTGGTCTCCGCCTCGGCCCCCGTCAGCAGACGATCCCCGGTGTTGCGTACAGGACTACTCCTGCGGAAGAACGGATGCCGAGATGGGGCGCCAACCAGACTGACTACTGGGGTGGTATCACAGGCAACGGCAATTACGCAGTGAATAATCAGACTCTCAGCGATACGGTCTTCCCTCCCCAGAACAATAACGGGCTTCGTCCTGATGTCTTACAGGCACAGGAAAGATACAGCGCCGCTATGGGGCTTTCCGATTACCCCGCACAGCAGAGCGCTCCTGTACAGCAGAGCGTCCCCGTACAGCGTACCGCCGTTGCACAGGACGAACCTGTGAGAGTGGCACCCCAGTTACAGAGTCCTTTCCAGACTCCCTCTGTACCTCAGTATAATCTGACGATGCCTCAGGTCAGTCAGAGTGTCCCTGCCGGGGCAGGCTACGCTCCCCAGCGTCTCCCGTCTCTGTATGACCCCGCGCGCATCAATCCTTTCATGGATGCCAGTGACAGGGGTTTTGCCGGAATGAATCCGTTCTCTCGCTAAGGAGTTAGTATCAATGGCTACCAGAGGAAGAAAACAATCCGTATCCGCTCAGGATATTCTCCTGACGATGATTAATGACGCTATCAACGATGTCAGCGATGGCAACTATCTTGGCCGTGTCGCGTCCGGACGTGGGGAAACAGCACCAGCTCAGGTTCCTTCCACATATGGCTATTTACAGGCCGCACGCGCGGCGGCTCCTGCCGCTCCTGCCGCTCCTGCCGCTCCTGCCGCTCCTGCCGCTCCTGCCG
>ERZ857965.421-NODE-421-length-61772-cov-6.513975_pt1 | contig 61772 bp, 55 predicted proteins | sample MGYA00519758_ERZ857965 | MGnify/ENA primary metagenome ERZ857965 (study PRJEB31778, sample SAMEA3449381) | human gut metagenome | biome: human gut; feature: human-associated habitat; material: faeces | place: United Kingdom | collected 2010/2012 ... | reverse complement strand
ATCGTTCCGATATTAATATGCGGTTTTGTTCTTTCAAATTTAGCTTTTGCCATTTAAAAATCCTCCTTATTGGTGGCCTTCCGACCAAATATTATACATGGAGCTGTTGAGCAGGCTCGAACTGCCGAACCTCTTCCTTACCAAGGAAGTGCTCTACCTACTGAGCTACAACAGCATATAAAAGCGGACTAAGCAGGCTGAAAGGCACAGCCCGAATAACCCTATTGATTGCATTATACCATTTTAAAAATGCTTTGTAAATTAATATCTTGCTAAATTAACAAGCTTTTATTCAAAAACTCTGCCGCAAGCGGCAATTACACCGACATCGCAGTACGCATCATATGATAATATGCAGTTTCTATATCCGAATCAGTAGTTATATTTGTAGTAAAATACGGCATACATCTCATCATCAATTACTTCCATATCCTCATCGACAAGATCTATAACATCGCCAAGCTCGGTTGTGAGCTTATCTCCCATATTGACAATACCTCTGTATTCATACGGAACCTTGATGCACTGTCCGTGGGTATCACGAAACATAAATCCCTCAAATGTATAGCCGTCCGCCGTAGTGTATTTCATAGTTTTCATACTGTATTCCTCCTAAATCACTCTTACCATTTCTTCTATCGGTTTCGTCACATCGTGCATTTTCGCAAGAGGTTTGCAGGTCTCCGACGGATAGCCGATGGGCAGAAGCGCCACAGGTCTGATATGCTCAGGCAGATTAAATTCCCGCTGAAGCTTTGCATCATCAAACAAGCCCACAAAACAGGTGCCTATTCCCATACTCCACGCATTAAGCATTATTTCATCACAGAGGATAGAAACATCTGTCACCCCTGATTTGTGACCTCTTATCAGAGGGTTCCTCCAGCATACAGTTTCATCATAGCATACTATAAGCACCATGGGAGCGCCGTATATACATTTGCACAATGAATTTATTTTTGCCACAGCCTCATCGCTTTTGAGCACATATATCTTCTGTGGCTGAAAATTAAGCGCCGTAGGTGAATGCTTTGCCACTTCAAGCACAGCCGCAAGCTCCTCGTCGCTTATCTGCTCTTTTTTGAATTTACGAACCGAATATCTGCTCTTTGCAAGTTCCAGAAACTCCATAACAATCCCTTTCTTATCTGTGTTCCCTGTCTGTATCAATATTAAGATATACAGACGCGCCTGTTGCAATAACTTTACCTGTTGCCTTATCTGCCGCTTCGCATACAAGCTGCGATATGCGCCTGCCTGCCGAAATTCTGCGGGCGGTTACAATTATAGTGTCTCCCTCTTTTGCAGGTCTTACATATTTAATATCCAGGCTGACTGTCGGCGCGAAATTTGCTCCTGCATAAAACCTTGCAAGCGCCGCCACTGTCAGGTCAAAAGCGGTGGCTATAATGCCGCCGTGCAGGCTTCCCACTCTGTTAGTCTGCCATTTCTGAACCGGAAAGGCAAAGGACAGGGTTCCCTCTTCATAGGAACAGCCTGCCGCCTCCGCGCGCATCATACCGTTGATTAAATCTTTCTGATTAACATTATTCTCGTAAAGAGTCCTTGTCATATGTTCTTCAAGTCTTTTCTGTCCGTCAGTCATATATCCGTACCTTTGTACCTTTCATAATGTCTGTTTATGATACAATTGTATACCGTAAACAAACCTGTAGCAAGAAATATTACTGAATGTACGACTAAAAAATCACATAAATGCGCAAAATCTCTTTGACAATACTGCCGCTGTTTTGTATAATGATTGTTGTACGAACATGGGGGTGTAGCTCAATGGATAGAGTAACGCACTACGAATGCGCAGGTTGGGGGTTCGAGTCCCTCTACCCTCACCATAACCGGACACAGACTCTGTTGCAGTAGGTGTTCGGTTTTTAGTATATGTATAAGGGTTAAAGAATTTTTTTAAACAGGGGTAAAAGCAATGAAAACAAATAAAAGACGGGGCAGAGGCTTCACAATAATGGAAATGCTGATTGTAATAGCTGTCATTGCAGTACTTGCAGCAATCGCAATTCCTGTATTCAGTTCCAGCCTGCACAAGGCAAAGGTGGCGGCCGATATTGCAAATGTCCGCGCGTACTATGCGGAGCTTCAGACTGAGTATCTGCTGACAGAAGAATACAGAGCAGATATAGACGATGACATATGGACAGGCATAACCGATACCATCACTTACTCTGACGGAACACAGACGAAACTTCAGGCAGGCAGATTCAGCGTCATACGCACAACTCAGGAAGCTCACGGCAAGGAGTCCGGATATCAGATACATTACTTCTGCAACAAAGGAGACCATACCCAGACTTTCGGTACCGGCGGCAGGACAGAAAATTAATTCATATTTAAAACTCCCCGATATATCACTTTTCGGGGAGTCTGTTTTTACTCGTTTTCTTTTTCGTCTATGCTGATGCCTTCAAAGAATTCCGCATAGTCCGCATTATATATCTGTTTCAGCGCTATAAGGTCCGAAACCTTTAAATTGCCTGCGCCAAGCTCTATCTTCGAATATGTGCTTCTCGACATAGTGCTTCCCAGAAGCTGCATCTTCTCTACAAGCTTGTACTGCGACAGACCGTGCTGCAATCTCAAAGCAACCAGATTTTCTGCAAAACGCCTGTTTATAATTATTTTCATTCCGCTTCCCCTTACAGTTGGTTTTGTATTGATTATACCTTCTGCAAGGTGGTATAATGGCGGTAACAAAGAGCCACAACGGAGGGTTTGAATTATGACTAATTACGAGAAACGACTGAAGCTGCTTACAATAGATGAACTTATTCAGCTTGAAAACACAGTACACGAATGTTCCGTCTGCTATTGCAGAGAATACTGCATCAGTATTTCGGGAGAGCAGCTTTCCTGTGATGAAACAAGGAAAAAATGGCTTGCTTCCGATGAGAAATAGCCATTTCATTTATATCTCGATATAATTCTGTTACACCATATATATGTCAGAGGCAGCACAGCTATAACTGCAATATGAGCAAGCCCCGAATGATTAAACTGCAATATCAGATTAAGTGCTTTCCCCTCTGCAAGCAGATTCTGAACTGCAAGTCCTGCTCCCGCCGCGGCAATACATATCAGAAGAAATATCATCTCTCTTGCCTTTCCCGATAAAACACAGTAAATTCCGCTTCCTGCGGCAAACAGAATGCAGACTGCGGCATAAATATATACAGGTCCGAAAGCCCTGTTTCCTCCGGCAGCAGACACTGCCGCAGCCGTTGCAGACGCCACCCACAATATCAGAGCCGCTCTTCCAAGCCTCGCAGCGTGCAACCGTCCCGAAGCGCAATACATACATATATACACGACAGGAACCGCTATACCTCCAAGGCAGGCTGCCGTAAATGATCTTATCACCTGCTCTGCCGCAAAGCTTTCGGAAACCGCAGTAAGACCGTGAAGCACAGCTCCCGCAATTCCCGCGGCAAACACCGCCGCAAACATCAGAATACTCATATTGCATACGGCGTTCCTGTCTGTATGTCTCCTGACAGTCATATATCCAAAAACAGCCGCCATCAGACTTATTACAAAGTCCGTACCCGCAGTCACTATATCGGGCTGCTGCGTAAATATATCATTCATATTCTTTCCCCTCTCTGTATCTAAGATTTTATCACATTCCAAATTAAAAATATATCCGCAGCTCAACAAAAAAGATGCAATCATCATTTTTTTGGTCTATACTATACATAACCTATAAATATGGAGAGTTATTATGATTTACTTACTTGAAGACGATGAAAATATACGCGAGCTTGTATGCTATTCGCTGAACGTGACAGGAAATGAAGCAGAAGGCTTTGCAGCTCCCTCTGAGTTCTGGCGTGCTGTTTCCGAAAATCTGCCGGAGCTTGTAATCCTTGATGTTATGCTGCCCGAAGAAGACGGGCTTCAGGTGCTTTCAAAGCTTCGCAGCAGAGATACCACCTCCGACATCCCGGTTATAATGCTTACAGCCAAAGGCAGTGAGTTTGACAAGGTTACGGCACTTGATGCAGGAGCCGACGATTACATAACCAAGCCATTCGGCGTTATGGAGCTGGTATCAAGAGTAAAAGCGGTACTGCGCAGAAGCTCCGTTTCCTCACAGGGCAAAACCTATGCGGCGGGACCTCTGTGCCTGTCTGTTTCAAAGCATATGGTAACAGTATCGGGCAATGAGGTTGTCCTGACCTACAAGGAGTTTGAGCTGCTGAAATACCTGTTTGAAAACAAAGGTATGGTGCTTACCAGAGATCAGATACTCCAGCACATCTGGGGATATGATTTTGACGGCGAAAACCGCACCGTAGATGTGCATATAAGGACGCTCCGCCACAAGCTGTCCGAGGCAGGCAGCCTTATAGAAACCATTCGCGGAGTCGGCTACAGGATTGGTGACAGATAAATGAAACTGCGAATATTCAGAAATACCCTGATTGCAATACTGTGTTTTGTAATCGCATCAACAGGCATTACCCTCAATGCCTCATATAAATATTTTAATACCCAGCTTGAAACAGAGCTTGGTCAGGAGGCGGCATACGCTGCGGCAGGACTTAAGCTTGGCGGCGCAGATTATCTTGACAGCATTTCGGAAGATGAAATAAGGATAACCTGGATAGACAAAAGCGGCAAGGTTCTTTACGACAACAGGGCCGATGCCTCCGAAATGGAAAATCATCTCGACCGCGAGGAGATAAAGGAAGCTGTCGCAGACGGCTATGGAACGGCTATAAGGAACTCCGGCACAATGTCGGTGCAGACCGTATATTACGCTCTCAGACTTGACGACAATACTATATTAAGGGTTTCTTCAAATCGGTATACATTTTTAACGGTTCTCAAGGGTATGATAAAAGCAATTCTTTTTATTTTTGCATTTGCCCTTATTCTCAGCGCACTCATAGCGTTCAGGCTGTCATCAAGAATTGTAAAGCCTCTTGAGAATATAGATATTGACAATCCCGATGAAGAGGAAATCTATGACGAATTAAGACCCGCAGTCAGAAGACTCAAATTCCAGAATCAGAAAATACTCTCACAGATAGATGAGCTTAAGCTTCAGCAGGCGCAGCTTAATGCCACAATGGAAAGTATGAGCGAGGGCATGATTATAACCAATACAAAGGCTGAAATACTATCCTGCAATCACAGCGCTCTCAGGCTCCTTGGCTTTACCGGCGAGGGCAGTCCTTTTCATGTGCTGGATCTCAGCAAAGACGACAGGTTCAGATATGCGGTGCTTTCTGCGCTGGAGGGAAAAAGAAGCTCCTGCACCATGCATATAGGAGATACCTACTGTGAGGTAATAGCGGCTCCCGTAATTCACGAGGGCGAAAAAGAGGGTCTTGTAATAATGGTAATAGATGAAACCGAAAAAGAAAAACGCGATGTTCTGAGAAGAGAATTCACCTCAAATGTTTCTCACGAGCTCAAAACACCTCTAACCTCTATTTCGGGATTTGCAGAGCTTATCAAAAACGGCCTTGCAGATGAGGATACCGCTGTGAGATTTTCAGATAATATATATAGGGAGGCGCAGCGCCTAATAACCCTTGTAAACGATATAATCAGGCTTTCACAGCTTGACGGCGGAGAAATTCCTTACGATAAAGAACCTGTGGATCTGTATCAGGTTGCTTCAGAGGTTGTTTCACGTCTTGCACCCGTTGCCGAAAAATCAGACATCACCCTGACTCTTTCAGGCAAAAGCTGCTATGTTGACGGAAACCGCCGCATACTTGATGAAATAATTTCAAACCTCTGCGACAACGCCATAAAATACAACAGCCCCGGAGGTCACGCCCAGGTTATAATATCGGACAGACAGCTTACGGTCAGAGATGACGGCATAGGTATTCCGTCCGATCAGCAGAGCCGTATATTTGAAAGGTTTTACAGGGTTGACAAGAGCCATTCCAAAGAGGTCGGCGGTACAGGGCTTGGTCTTTCCATAGTCAAGCACGGCGCTATATATCACAATGCGGTTATACATATAGACAGCGCTCCCGGCAAGGGCACTTCAATTTCACTGGAATTCAAATAACCTGCAGCAGATTTTACACAGATTTAACATAACTGATATTCTACATTTCACACTTGCCGTATATTATTTGGACAGACTTATGGATTACGGAGGTATGTGATGAATATTTTTGATTTTCTATCCCTTATAGGCGGACTTGCTCTGTTCCTGTTCGGTATGCAGGTTATGGGCAACGCTCTCGAAAAAAAAGCAGGCGGTCAGCTTAACACCGTTTTAGGCAAAATAACGGACAACCCTATCAAGGGCTTCGGTCTCGGACTTGGCATCACTTCAATAGTACAGAGTTCCTCGGCAACAACAGTAATGCTGGTCGGTCTTGTAAACTCTGAAATCATAACGCTTAAACAGTCCATATATGTAATAATGGGTGCCAATGTAGGAACTACAGTAACCGCATGGCTGCTGAGTTTAACAGGCATAAGCGGTGACAGTGTAATAGTTCAGCTTCTTAAGCCGTCCTCATTTACACCTGTGCTTGCTCTTATCGGTATCATCTTCTATATGTTTGTTAAAAACACCGAGAAAAAAGATACAGGTATGATACTTCTCGGCTTTGCAGTGCTTATGTACGGTATGGAGTCAATGTCAGGCGCAGTTTCAGGATTAAAAGAAGTGGAGGGCTTTACAAATCTGCTCACGGTATTCTCAAATCCTATCCTCGGAGTTCTGGCAGGCGCACTGCTGACAGCAATAATACAGAGCTCATCTGCTTCGGTAGGTATACTTCAGGCACTGTCAACAACAGGCGCAATCACCTACGCTTCAGCAATTCCTATCATAATGGGACAGAACATAGGTACCTGCGTTACAGCATTAATATCATCTATAGGCGCAAACAAAAACGCCAAGCGTGTTGCGTTTGTACACCTGTATTTCAATATAATCGGTACAGTCGCACTGCTGCTGCTGTTTTATGCAGTTAATTCATTTGTTCACTTCGCATTTGTGGATCTGCAGGCAAACCAGTTCGGAATAGCAATTACACATTCGATGTTCAACCTGCTTTGCACAGCGCTTCTTCTGCCGTTTGGCGCAGGACTGGGCAAGCTGGCAACCCTGACTATAAAGGACGCTCCTACAAAAGAAGAAGCAACACTGCTTGACGAAAGACTTCTCATCACTCCGTCAGTAGCCTTAGAGCGTGCGGAAGCTGTAACCGCTGATATGGCTGATGCAGCAGTAAGCTCAATTAAAACAGCAATGCCTCTTCTCAACATATATGATGCGCCGACGGCCAAAAAGGTAAGGAAATACGAAAAAGATGCCGATGTCTATGAAGATGCTATAGGCTCATACCTTGTCAAGCTGTCAAACGAAGACATATCGGAAACCGAAAATCATAAGATAACAAAGCTTCTCAAGCTTATCGGCGATTTTGAAAGAATATCGGACCACGCAGTAAACATTGTAGAGTCCGCAGAGGAAATAAACAGCAAGCACATTGAGTTTTCAGATGAAGCAAAACATGAGGTTTCCATACTCAAAGAGGCTGTATTTGAAATCACAGACCTTGCTTACGGCGCTTTCATTGACAATGACCTTGACAAAGCATCTCTCGTAGAGCCGCTTGAACAGACTATAGATATACTGGTAGAGCAGATAAAGCTGCACCATATATTAAGACTTCAGAAAAGCGAATGTACCATAGACCACGGATTTGTACTGTCGGATATTCTTACTAACCTCGAAAGAACAGCAGATCACTGCTCCAACATAGCGGCCTGCATCACCGAGATATCAGAAAACGCATCATTTGATATGCACAAATATCTGGGTGACATAAGAAACGATACAGACGAGTTCAAGTCAAACTTCAAAATGTACAAAAACAAATATTCACTCTAGGATATAAAGAAAGGGGAAATATATGGAATTATATACAATCCGATATTTCCTATGTTATAAAGAAAAAAGGGGCTGTCGCATCAGGTTTTAAGCTGATGTGGCGGTCCCTTAACTTTACTATCTTATTAACGCTCTATCTCATCGGCAGTCTGACTATTGCCACAAGCTTCTTGTTGCTTGTAGACATACTTACAGGATTTACAGCAACCCTGCCCCACGTTGAAAACGCGTGTATCTGCTTGCTGTTGCCGTAATATATGGAAGTATGCCATATGTTTGATTTGCTGCTTCCAAAGAAAAGCATATCTCCCCTGCGGGCGTTTGCCAGCGATGTGCTTCCTATGTCATATTTCCTGAGGTTGCTGTATATACCCTGAGCTGATGACCTTGAAAACTTCACCGGAGATACATCCGACGTTTTGAAAACCCAGTGTACAAACCCCGAACAGTCAAAACTGTTTGGACCTGCCGCACCTGAAACATACGGGCGTCCCAGCTTTGACTCGGCCTTGTCTATAAGGGTTTCAACGCTGTCCGATTTGTCGGTGGTTGCGGAAGCCTTGTCCGATTTATATCCTATATAGGTCCTGCTGCCCTCTTTAGTGTAGGCCGCAACCTTGTAGGATTTTTTGGTTTCTGCGGAAAGTCCGGTATTTTTGTATGCCGTTGTCTTTGCGCCGACAGTCTTGATACACGTATACTGTCCTTTTGACGAATTGTATCTGTACACCTTGTATCCGTCCGCATCGTCAACCTCATCCCACGAGATTTTGATTGTGCTGTCGGAAACTGCCTTGGCCTTGAGGCTGTCAGGCGCTTCAAGCTTGACACGCTCGTCTACAGGGTCAGAGTATTCGCCGAATTTAAAGTCGTTGTCTGTTATGTAATATGCTCTGATTTTGTACCAGTAGGTCTTATCTTTCTCAAGTCCTGTGAACTTGTACTTTGTGTTGTCGCTTCCGACAATTACGTCTGCAAGTGAATAATATCCCGATTTCTTATCGTTTGTGTATATATAGTAACCTGTGGCCTCTTTGTCCTGCTGCCAGCTCAGCGTAATGCTGTCATCTGAAGCTTTGGTCTCCACGTTCGCATATGCCGCCGCGGGGAATGAAAATAAAAGGGCCAGCGTGGTAATTATGCTGAATAATTTCTTCATTATAGTCTCTCTTATCCTTTTGTAATAACTTAATATCGGTATTTTACCACACTTTTGCCACATTTGTCAAACAAAAAAACACAAAAGCGCATACGATCTGTCTCGGTTAGAAGCCGTACACGCTTTGATTTCCCTGTTTTTCAATCGGTATGCACCTGTTACTGTTCCGGAAAGTCGCGCCTTGTCAGAAGCACTGCAAGGTAATCTCCCAGCGCTGCCAGATGCACCAGATGAGTTACGGCTCTGGTCGGATTGTCCGTACCTACAAACCCTATGAGCCTGCCATCTTTCCACATCGGCGCCAGTATCAGTGAGTGAATTCCCTTTGCCAGAAGTCCCTCTTTAAGTTCTTTCTGAAATTCATCAATATCATTTACATTAGTGATAAATTCGGCAGGTGAAATGTATGTGCCGTTTCTGTTCCAGCGAACCAGCACCTCCGCTCCTATCATAGCGCCTGTAGCGTGGTTGTACTGAGGCTGCAGCCACGGCTCAAACTGTCCTTCCGCAAGAGTGCTGTCCATCTCGTAGATAATCTGATGCTTTCGCAGCAGCTCATCCTTCATAAAATCGTTATAGTATTCTATATGTTTTTCGTAATTGCCCCTGACGGAATCACCGGCGATTTTGGCATAGTCATACATAGACTCTATAGACGCTCCCGGCACGTTTACGACAAATCTGCCTACCCTGAGCCTGATTTTTTCATCAATACAGGCAGGAGCCGCAGACTCAAGATAAAGCTCTGCAAGAAGCTTTGAATCGGCATAGGATGCCGGAAACAATGCAGCAAAAGCATCTCCGTTTATTCGGCCTGCTATACCTCCTATGGCAGCCATACAGCGGACAGTACAGTCTGCAATATGCCGAAGCGCTGCATCTCCTGAGTCGAGTCCGTATGCGCTGTTTATAAATTTTCAACATTGATGCTGGACAGGATATAGTATCCGGCGGCTTTTTCTTCAATCATAGCTTTTGCTCTTTCAAAGAATACCCGTCTTCCATACATATTGGTGAGAATATCTCTGCCTGTTTTGCCGTCTATTTTCATTTAACTCTCCGCAGCAGCCGTTTTTAAGCTAGTTGCTGTTTTTGCTTTCTTCAAATAATTTCTCTATATCCTCTGCTTTTATCGGTTTGCTGAAATAATATCCCTGCATATAATTGCAGTTTATTGATTTCAGGTATCCGACCTGCACTTCGGTTTCAACCCCCTCTGCAATAACAGACATATTAAGAGCATTTGCCATATGCACCACGTTTCTCAATATATTGTCGTTTTTTTCATTGCCGTCGCCTATTTCCGAAACAAGTTTCATATCAAGCTTGAGCACGTCTATGTCTAAATCCTTAAGCGCGTTAAGTGATGAATATCCGCTGCCGAAATCGTCCATCTCTATAATGAAACCTGCCGCTCTAAGCTCCGCAACTGCGGCTGCCAACTCGTGCGGCTCATTCATATATGCGCTCTCTGTGATTTCAAGCCTTAAATATTCGGGCGGAATATCATATTTTTTTACCAGATTTATCAGAGTTTCGCACATTCCCAAATTCTGTATATCCACACGGGAAACGTTTACCGAAACCGGAATGTTAAATCCTTTTTTGCTCCATCTGTTTATATACTGGCAGGCTTTATCCCAAACATACTCGTCGAGCATGCCTACCTGTCTGCTTCGCTCTAAGACAGGGATAAACGCTCCCGGTGTTATCATTCCCAGTTCAGGGTGATTCCATCTTGCCAGCGCCTCCGCCCCTATAATTCTGCCGCTGCTGTAATCATACTGAGGCTGAAGCCATACTTCAAACTGTCCCTGTCTGACCGCATTTTCGACATCTGCCAGCATCTGCTGTTCTTCCTTTGTAGCCTGCATAAGACCTTTGCTGTAATATGCAATATGTCTTGAGAAATCGCCCTCTATGGACTGTATTGCAAGGTTTGCTCTATAGCTCATAGTAAGGGTATCACAGTCAGGCTCACATAAATCATATATACCCATTTTCAGAAAAAGAGGATAACTAAGCTCATAATCCGCAAAGTCCGTAAGGAATTTCTCATAGAAAGACTCAGGCGAAATGCTGTCATCTGCGCAGAATCTGACAAAGTTGTCCGCATTGATATGCGCGGCAAAGCTGTCCCTGCCTGTACGAGCTCTCATATATTTGCCTATATCGTTTATGAGGCGGCTTCCCACTTTGTATCCGTAGGTGGCATTGATATTCATAAATCCGTCAATCCTGTATCTTTGCAGACGGTATTTTCTGCCCGGATTGTCCGCAATCCATTTCTGCACCGCTTCGTCAAAGCCCGCCATATTGTAAAGTCCTGTTTCAGTGTCAAGTTTACCCTCAAGAATATCTGTTACATTTTCACAGGACACCATAATGCTCTCCTGATAATCATCGAGGTATGAATAGCTTATCTGATAATGCTCCGCAACACTTTCTCCGTTATGCGTAATGCTGACTCTGACGCTGTATTCTCCGTTTTTTTCAAGTTCATCAAGGACTGTTTCAAACTTTACTTTTTTACTGATGTATTGGAATTCCTCCGTCGGCAGTACCCTGCCAAGAGTTTCTGCGGCAGCGGTATCATACAGAATTTCCTCAACTCTGCCTGCTTCCGTTTCTCCTGCGTTATACTCCGACAGTCCTTTGATACCGTAAACATAACCTGACATGACGTCTATCAGACCCATTGCAACAAATTTCTCATTGATAAGCTTCTGTCCTATCTGCTCTACACGCTTTTTCCTGTTTACCGAAAAAGCATACAGTATGGCCTCAAGCTCGCCTGTCATAGGGTTTCTGACTATATCCGCCGTAGTCCTGAGCCATGTATATCCGTATCCGCTGTAGTAGAACAGGAAATAGTCTCTCACTGTGGACTCGCCACTGCCAAAGGCTTCAATCAGACTTTCTCTTGACATACTCTCCATATAACGCGCTCTCTCCTGCGGGTGGAGCAGGCCGCATATGCTATTGCACAGAAGCTCTATGCTCATACCGTCTTTTATCTCTATTTCACTTCCTAATTTGCCGTCGCTGTCTTTTCTGCATGTATTGCGAGTAAGGTTAAGGTAAAACGATCTTGAAACGTTTTTGCGGCCTAGATAACGCCTGTTCTGGAAGTTGTAGTATTCCTCAAGTTTATGCTTTTTCTCCGCCTCCTGCCGCTGGGCCAGGGTTATGTCCATCTTAAGCTGTCTGATGATAATAAACGACGCTATTATTGTCAGGGCGAGAGCCAGAGCGATTATTGCAATAGTCCATCTGTTGTAAAGACCTGCAAGATTATTCGCATAATCTGTTTCTGCCGCGCTGAATATATATATATCGTCAAGTCCCGACGGAGCATATATACCGTAATACTTCTGCCCGTTATATTCATATATGCTGACTTTGTTTTCGGATATTTCTTGCGCATTGCCCGAAGGCTTGAAGCAGTCCTTAAGATATCCCGATGATATTTCGGATTTTTCACCTTCGCCTATCACCGCCGTAATGATTTCCCCATCCTCATAGCAGAGGAATTTATACTGGTTTTCAATAGAGTCGTGAGTGGCAAGAGTTTCACTCATATCACTTAAACTTCTGGTTGCAACCACAACTCCGACAATCTCCCGGTTTCTGTACACCGGCTGTGCAAATACAAATATGGTTTTTCCGCTCATACGGCCTTTTTTGAGGAACTCTATGCTTTCCTCTCCCTCGATGGCTTTTTTGAAGTATTCACGGTCGGAGCAGTCCGCCGTATCTCCGTTCCTGTAGAGCATCACGCCGCTTGTATCTGAAACTGCCAGATTTTCAAAGGGACTTGCGTCCACAACGTCATCAAGCCTTGAAACAAGAGCCGGGTCGCTGTATATGTCCTCTTTCCAGTCTATCTCCGCCCCTATAATGCTCATCTGCTGAAAACTTGCGCTGACTCTCTCGTCTATTGCCACACGCTGCGCCTCGGCAGAGTCGCTCAAAAGCCTGTAGGCTCTCTGCTCGGAAGCTGTTCCCAGTTTGGTGTAATATGCTGAAAAAGCCAGAAGCAGTATTCCTGCCAGTACAACAATCAGCAGTATAATATTCTTTTTTACAAAACCGATTGTATCTTTTTTACCTTTCATTTTCGTTCACTTTCCAGATTAGTAAATTAATTTAATCTTCATATATACATATACTGTTGCGCCTGCCCTTGGCCTTATACATAGCTATGTCCGCCTTACGCAGTATCTGCGACAGCTTGCCTCTGTCATATGCTCCGCCAATGCTGACTGTGACTCTGAGCTCCGGGTACTCCTCAAGTCTTACTCTCTCGACTGCATGAAGTATCTTTTCAAGCTTTCGCAGCAGTATTTCATTTGGCATATCCTTGAACAGAACGAAAAATTCATCTCCTCCAAATCGTACCACATCATCGCCTGTTCTGACGTTTTCTTTAATTGCCTGCGCAACTGCCGCAAGAGCCGCATCACCTGCAAGATGACCGAAACGGTCATTTATCTGCTTGAAATTATCTATATCAATCATTGCAAAAGCAAATTCGCCGCTAAGCTCACAAAGTCTGTCATCATAGTATCTGCGGTTGTATATTCCTGTTACCGAATCTATGTACAGCTGTCTGTTATGTGCCGTAATCGCATTTAGAAGCTTGTTTTTGTCATCGGCAGACAGCATAACATCGTGGTCTACAAATGACGCAAGCTCTAAAACATACCCCTTGCCGTCGACAAGTATATATGCCGCCGACACGTTGTATATTCTGTCATTTATAAATTCCAGCTTGGTAAGTGTTTTCTTTGTATGCGCCACCGTCATTGATATGCAGTTATCGCAGCGGTTTGATTTGTTCCATATTGCATAGCATCTGTGAGGCTTTTCGATTATATGGTTGTCGCTGTCTATTGTAAACTGCATACATATCTCAGGGTCTACAAGGCGCACAAACTCAAACATTCTTCCGAAGTATTTCATAATATTTACGGCCTGCGCCTCTGTTATTTCAGGTATATCACAGTCTAAAGCCTCCGCAGAAAGCTGCGCCTCCGGCGCTTCATAGCTTTGAAGTTTTTCCAGTTCCCTGTATCCTGTGTCGATGTCCTGAAACATTCCGAAAACAGATGCCGGTTTGTTAAGCTCTGCCGACCATACTATATACATCGACAGCCTGTACCATTTCCTGCCGGCTTCTGTATTCAGCTGCATTTCGCCCTCATAAAATGAATTCTCCGCAGATAAGTCTCTGAGGGAATTTCTGATGCGCTCATACTGTCCATCGTCAAAAAACGATTTAATTTTTTCATTTTCGAACGGGTTCTCCACAATTTGCGGAACTCCCAGCTTATCCGCTGACATTCTCGAAAGAGTAATTACCTGTGGATCAAAATTGTATTTAAACCATATCTCCCTTGTCTGTGAAAGGAAGAAATCCGATTTTGCTCTTTCCTCTTCAAGATATGCCGAGGTTCGCTCTCTAATGCTCTCACCGTTCTGCCTGTCCTGCATATGTTCGGATTTTTCCGGTGATATGTCTATAATTTTTGAAATACGACGATTTATAATGTATTCGGAAAACGGTCTTGCGATAAACTCGGCCGCGCCAAGTCTGCCCGCGCGCTCGATAAATGTATTATCCGTATCGGGTGCAATTATAACTATGACCGGTATATTCGCATAATCGCTGCGGATTTTGAGTCTGTCCATAAACTTCCAGAACTCGCCGTCTTTGAGGAACATATCTATCAGTATCAGGTCTATGTGCTTTTTGGTGTTTTCTTCAAGAGCATAAGCTGTATCTATATCCGCTTTTTCTATAACATCAAAGTTTTCTTCAAGAATTTCTGCTATTATCGCTCTGTTAATTCTGTCATCGTCGATTACAAGTATTTTTTTGCGTTTTTCAGGTTTCAACATCGGTGCCTCCTCTTAATATTTCATATAAAATATTACGCTCCCCCCCTGCAAAAAACAGTTGTAAAGCATCAATCAATTTATATCAGATTTTAGTATTTACTGTCAGTATTTTTGGCGCTGTAGCCTGTTAAAATCGGTTTTATAGAGGTTTTCAGGCTCTCGGATGCGTTCTGTCATATACGTCTTTTATTCTGTTTTTCTTTATGTTCATATATATCTGCATCGCCGTAATATCCTCGTGGCCCATAAGTTCCTGGAGGGCTTTGATATCCGCTCCGTTTTCGATCATATGAACCGCAAAGGAGTTTCGCAGTATATGCGGAGTCAGTCTGGTTTCAAGTCCAGCTTTTTCTCCGTACCCGCTTATTATCTTCCAGAGGCCCTGCCTTGTCAGCGGCTGTCCGTAGTAGTTTAAAAACAGCACTCCGCAGTCCTCTCTGTCCTTTAAAAGCTGAGGCCTTGCTTCTCTGATATATGTTTCAACCGCCTGTCTTGCGGGCCTGCCCATAGGTACAATTCTCGCCTTGCCGTGAGAGCCGTCAAAGGATATGAAGCCAAGAGTTGTATTGACATCGGAAACCTCTGCCTGTATCAGCTCGTTTACCCTCATGCCTGTGGCATACATTATTTCAAGGGTGGCTCTGTCTCTGATGCCTGCTGCAGTTTCATCGGGCATCTCCAGCAGTCTTTCAACCTCCTCGATGCTGAGGTATTCAAGCTCTCTGGTTTCCGTCCTGGGTACGGTAAGCTCTGCCGCAGGGTTGCTTCTGACATAACCCCGCTCTGCAAGAAACGAGTAAAAGGCCCTCAGAGACGCCATTTTTCTGTTTATTGTAGATGCCGACTTGCCCTCTGTCCTTAGCTTAAGCATATATCCTGTTATGTCTGTACTCACCGCAACGGCAAGATCACTGCTGCCGCGCTCCTCCATATATTTTCGGAAGCCGTCAATATCTCTCCTGTATGCCTCAACGGTATTTGCCGAGGCTTTTTTGTCATTTTTAAGGTAATCTGTAAAGCTGTCTGTATACATACCGATCCTCTCATTAGTTTACAATAATCTATGTTATGATTATACTCCCGCAAAGTATATTTTGCAAGGCTGTACTAAAAAACAAACCGCTGTCATATCTATAATTATCAGAAGTTTTCGGAGGGCTTGTATGAATTCAAGAATAAAATTGCCGTCGCTTCCCGGCAATAAAGCAATTTCAATATCAACGTTTGTGTTTCTTTCGGGTCTTTTTATGGGGATTTTTATGGCTGTAACCATGGAGCCTTCCGAAAAAGAGGCTATTGCAGAGCATCTGCTGTCGTTCCTTGCCGGAGATGCCGCAGACGTATCGTTTATAGACTATGCGCAGACAGCATTCAGAAAAAACGCCGTGCTGTGGCTCGTTATTTTTACAGGAGGGTTTACGGTTCTGGGCGCGCCGCTTTCGATGCTGCCGCTGCTTTACAAGGGCGCAGCTCTGGGGCTTTCCTGCACTATGATTATCGACAGCATGAGTACAGACGGCATTAAACTGATAATGCTCTCGGTACTGCCCCAGAATATGCTGCTGGTGCCTCTGTTCATACTTGCCGCTTCATTTGCCCTGTCATACGCATACGGATTTCTTGCATCAAAAAAGGGCGGAATAGAAAAAGCGAACCTGCCCCAAAAGGCAGGTCCGTATATTATCGTTAATATTGTTATGCTGATTATGCTTATGGTGTGCGCTGCTATCGAGGCTGTTTTTGTGCCAGTTTCTCTTTAGCCATAAGTATTCCTACTATTGTCTTGGAATCTTCAAGCTCATCGTTCATACACATGGCGTAAAGCTCCTCAAGCGGTATCTCGACTATATCGAGAGCCTCATCCTCGTCAAAGTCGGTGCTTCCTGCTGTAAGTCCTGTGCACAGGTATATGGAGATTTTTTCTCCGCTGTAGCCGCAGGCAACATAGAATTCGCTCATATGCTCGATATTCTCCGCCGTATAGCCTGTTTCCTCTCTAAGCTCTCTTGCCGCGCAGACAATCGGCTCCTCGCCTTTGTCTATCTTGCCCGCAGGAATTTCAAGGAGCGCTTTTTCGCAGGCCTTGCGGTACTGTCTTACCATTACCACCTTGCCGTCTGCTGTTACAGGGACAAGCGCCACGGCGCCGTTATGCTCGATTATTTCTCTGTAGGCGGTTTTGCCGTCTTTAACCGTAACCTTGTCTCTTCTGAGGTTTAATATTGCTCCCTCATATATCATTTCACTTGATATTGTTTTTTCTTCCACTATCATCTGCTCATATCCTCCGATTTTCTGACGCAGGCATTAAAGCCCTCCGTGAGCCTGTCAGCAAAGCCGTTTTGCTGCAGGGTTTTTACTGCTTCTATTGTGGTGCCTCCCGGCGAGCATACGTTGTCCCTCAGCTGCTGCGGAGGCTGCCCTGTTTCAAGTACCATTTTAGCAGCGCCGAGAACCGACTGAGCCGCAAACTCCACTGCCTGCCCTTTGCTCATTCCCTCTGTCTGCGCCGCCTGCGCAAGTGCGTCTATATACATATATGTGTATGCGGGGCTTGAACCCGACACCCCTATAATGCAGTGTATCATACTCTCGTCCGCAAATTCCGCTCTGCCGGTCCGGCTGAACATATCATACACTGTCTGTTTATCTTCTTCTGTGATATTGTCATTTACAAATATGGCCGTCATGCCCTCTCCAACCATGACCGGCGTGTTGGGCATTATTCTGATTACCTTTGCAGAGACTCCTGCCATATCCTCGATTGCTCTGATGCTGATGCCTGCCGCCATTGATATTATGATTTTATCCGGCGTATATACAGGCGCTATCTGCTCCATTACAGATGCAACCGTATCGGGCTTGACCCCTATTATTATGATGTCGCAGGCTTTCGCAAGCTCTGCCGCGCTGCCGCAGGTTTTAACGCCAAGCTCCCGCGCAAGCGCTTCTGTCTTTGATACTGTTCTGCTGTAAATATACAGGCTGCCGGTGTCTATATTATCTGAGGCTGCAAAGCTTCTCAAGATAGCACCACCCATATTGCCTACACCTATAAATCCTGTTTTCAATACACTCACTCCCCTTACGATATATTGAATATATTTTATCATTTTTGAGGGGAAAATAAAATACCGGAACAAGTATAATACTCATTCCGGTTGTTTACTGTTTATTCAGCAGTGTATGGTAATAAAGCAACAATTCTTGCTCTCTTGATAGCCTTTGTTACTTCTCTCTGGTGCATAGCACAAGTACCAGTTATTCTCTTAGGTAAAATCTTACCTCTTTCTGTAACATATTTTCTTAACTTCTCAACATCTTTGTAGTCGATAGTTTCAGTTTTATCTGCACAGAACTGGCATACTTTTTTTCTTCTCATGCCACCGCGTTTTCTATCCATCATAGTAGATTATCTCCTTTCCTGAAAGTTTAGAATGGGATATCTTCATCTTCAAGAGCCTCAAAGCCCGCAGGAATGTCATCATCCTGTCTTGCCGGTGCCGCTCCGCCTGATGGCCTGTCTCCCCATTCAAGGAATTCAACTCTGTTGGCAACAACCTCAGTTGTGTAAACCTTGTTGCCGTCCTTGTTAGTATAGCTGCCTGTCTGAATTCTTCCCTGGATGCCTACGAGTCTGCCCTTGGAAAGAAATCTCTCACAGTTCTCGGCCTGTTTGCCGAATACAACTACATTCGGAAAGTCCGTCTGTTTTTCTTTGCCGGCAGTTACGGGTCTGTCTATTGCAACAGAAAATCTGGCAATAGCCATCTGATCCTGAGTATATCTTACTTCAGGGTCCCTTGTAAGTCTGCCGATTAATACTACACTGTTCATACCGGGCTCCTTCCTTACTGTTCATCCTTATTGATTATAAGGTGTCTCATTACTACTTCAGAAATTCTAAGTCTTCTGTCAAGTTCTTTTGGTAATTCTGGGCTAGCCTGGAATGTAACTACTACATAGTATCCTTCGTTCTTCTTCTGGATAGGATATGCAAGCTTTCTCAGTCCCCATACGTCTACTTCTCCAACTGTACCGTCAGCTTCGATGATACCTTTTACAGTTTCAACTGTAGCTTCCTTCTTCTCGTCTTCTAAAGTAGGGTCGATAATGAACATAAGCTCATAATTTGTCATTTGTTTCACCTCCTTCTGGACTAAACGGTGCCGGGTCCGGATATGCAATACCGCACAGTGTAAAATACACTCCCGACACAAGGGTCGTCTGTTTAGCTGTCTGTAAAAATACACAGACAACGCAAATATTATATATTATCTCGGAGTGAAAAGCAATCACTTTTTTAATTTATTTGACCCCGCAACCGTTATTTGTCCATATCCGCATCAAATACCATAGCATTTTTTCAGTAAGCTTAGGCATTGCTGCTTATCGGCATTTTTTACACCTATAGCTTTAGTATCCATACGCTCATTTTCCATAGCGTTAATGAAGAACTCAATCTCCGCTTTTATCGCATCTGTTAACTGCACCTCCGCTTTACCGCCGTTTTCTTTCTTTCGCTCAAATCGGACCACGCTCTGTTTTTAAGCGGTATAAGATACTCAGGTTTTAAGACCGGTATCCGTCAACACAAATCTGCCCTTCAAGTATCAGATTATAGTAATCCTTATCCAGAAGAATTGCCGAAAGACTTGATACGTCATCGCTGATTGAAACAGGTCTTTTCATACCGCAGCCGTCATCAAGTATATTCGGCTTTCCTGCAAAAAGCTCTATCATCACAGGATACTCCGGTTTTTGAGGCTTATCAAAACGACAGCACTGCATCCTGCCTGTATTCTTATTAATGTGGATATATCCAGCATTTCTTACATACTCCCAGAACCTTTCAGCAAGTTGCGGAGTCAAAGCCTCCACTACAAGTACTACGTCTATGTCTTTAGTAGTCCTGAATTGAAGCTCTGCTTCTGACATAAGCAGCTCACAGGCAACACCTCCGATAACTATATACTGTTCCTCAAATCCTGCAAACCAGTGTTTAAAATTTTTAATTCCCTGTACCATTTTATCTCCAGATTTTTTTAATCATTTCCTCAACGGATATCTGAATTCTTTCATCTGATGTTTTTTCAAGGGATAGAGCAACAGATACAGGATCTGCAAATCCGTCACACGAAAACATATACGGATCATATTTCCATATTTCCAGCCTGCACTGTTTTTTAATATCAACAAGTTCTTCCTCAAGTACAGCAGTCTCAAAGCCCGGCGCTGTCGCAAACGTTTTAAAATCATCTGCGCCAAGCATACTTCTGGCAGACAGCGCCGTATCTCCTGCAAAAACAACCTCTTCAGGCAGCCTGTTTTTGTCTATATATCCTGCGGTCTTTACCGGTGACCTCATATATTTTTTCAGCTTTTCATATATATCATATTTCGAATGTCTGCTGTAAATAATTCTGTTCACCCCGTCTTTAGAGAGTGTAAAAAGCCCTGTGTCCTCCAGAAGTCTTGCAGCTCTTGTAATACTCATTGCAGAGAAAGGCAGCTTTTTTCTTGCTTCCGTAATATACAACTTTTCTTTGCTGCTATACAGATACACAAGTGCCAGCATCTGTGCTGAAACCGTAAGTTTTTCTATATGCTGTTTATGTTCTTCGCCGGCTGCAGTAAGCAGCGCAGCCATAAACGGCAGATATACCTGCCGCTCTGACACCAAAGGAATTCTGTTTTCTATAAGGCTTTTTCGTCTTATCACCGAAATTCCGTCCAGCCTCAGCACCACAGGTATATTTTCAGTTTCCTGTATCTTTGAAATCTGTTTTTTCAGGCTCTGAATATATGGCAGCTCGCCTTTAGGCTTTAACATTATGCAATCTATACCATCTATTACAGCCTTGTTAAAATCATATCCCGCTGAAATATAAAGCGGAAGAAATTCTGTCTTATTCCACTCTCTGTATTCAGCTTTCATTCCCATAACATCACATAAGATATCCATAAAACACCTCATCTGCCGGAAGCAGAGATTATCCGCCTCCGACAATTTAACTTTTTTATTTTATTTTAACTTTTTTATAAGTTAAATATCAATAATTTAAGTTAATTAATTGTATATTCATCAGAACAAATCGCTATGAGTACCGGTTCTAGTCAAATACAAAATTATTTCTTTTTCTGCAATCTCATAAATAAGTAGCCAGTCAGGTGTTATATGGCATTCTCTGCATTCTTTATAGTTTCCCGTCAGTTTATGGTCTCTGTATTTTTCAGGCAACGGTATGCCTGCCGCCAAAGTATCAACAACTTCCTCCAAAAGCTTAATATTATAACCTCTTCTAATAGCTTTTTTGAGATCTTTTCTGAAAATACCGGTCTGAACTATCTTATACTTATTCATTATTGATTTCCTTCATAATCTCTGCAAAAGAATTATATGTCTTTTTATCCGGATCTGCCTTAAGCCTTTTTACTTCCTCGATTGCAGCTATGGTTTCTGCATTTGCTGTTCCGTATTCAATAACACTCTTCATATATTTTACTAGATTTTCCTTTACATTCTCTCCATTCATCACAACAATACTCTTATACGCATTATATATATCCCTATCCATTATAAAAGAACAGGTAACCGTATTTTTCTTTGTGCTCATCAGTATAACTCCTCTATAATTACTCAGTCTTATAACTCACTACACTAAGTATACTTAGTTATACAAAGAATGTAAATGAAAACTTTAGCCCTCCTAACGTTTTCTAATCTTACCAGCCGCAAATCGTCTTACCAGCATCAGCAGTCCTGCCAGAAGCGCTGCAAGCATTACCGCAATATATGTCATTACGCCTGTCACATCACCTGTCTGAGGCACTTTTTCCTTAACCTCTTTATTCTTCTTCGGCTTATCCTTTTCAGGCTTGTCCTTATCCGGCCTGTCAGGGGTATCTTCTTCCGGCGCTCTGCTGTTTTCAATGCTTATTACGGCTTTTTCACCGGCCTCAACATCAAGCTCATATACCGTATCATCTACAATATATCCATCCGGTGCTTCTGTCTCGCAGACATAGTATCTGCCTGTTTCAAGGTCTGTAATTCTGACTGTGCCCTGCTCATCGGAAACCTTATATCTTTCGCCGAAGCTCTTATTATCGCTCCATATTCTGAATTTTGCTCCCGCCAGCGCCTCACCGGTTTTGGCATCAACCTTTATAATTTCAAGGCTTCCCTTTTTCTTTTCGGGTGTTCCCGGCACATACGGCGTATTCTGCGGCTTTTCTCTGTCATTATAAATATCTTCGGCATTGATATTATCATCCGAATTTATTTTTATCTGCACAGTGTCCGCGCTTCTGTCCGCTCTTGCGTGGGTCACGCTTTTGACAAACTTAACAGTCAGAGGCACGCCGCCTGCTCTAGCTTCAGGCTTCTGCTCATCAGACAGGCTCTCATCAGGATATCCGTATGCCGATACTTTCAGGGTCCCGTTTCCGGCGAGCCCTGCTTTAAACGATGTATCTTTGCTGTCCTTAAACTCTGTTTTTTCTCCTGCCTCAAGAGTTATCTCTTTTTCTCCGCCGTTTACATCAATCTCGGCCTTATGATTGTAAACCTGTCTGCCGTCTTTATCTGTCACTGCTTTAGTCACTGCGCCTTCCTCTGTTTCCTCTTCAAAGGTCTTTGGAGTATGAGTAAGCGTAATATCAAGCTTTGACGGATTTTTTCCCGCCGCAGTAAACTGAATTGTTTCCGTAACAGGAAGCAGTACCGGCGCCTCCGGTTTTTCCTCTGCTTCAAATATCTTTTCAAAAGAAGCAAGATATCCTGTATATACCGCCTCCGGCACATAGGTGCCTGTTGCTCCGTCAAGCTCATAGCTGTAAGTATTACCCTCGGTTTTAATTTTAAGCACTTTTTCCGTTTCCGGCAGTATTACGGTTTTTTCCTCACCATCGCCCACAACCAGCTTCACTGTAGTTTTATCCTTGTCTTTGGTTATTACCATACTATCTGTTTCACTGCTTTTATCAAGCTGATATTTCCTGCCGTCAACAGTTATATCAGGCATAGGAGTTCTCGTCTTTACATCAATTGTCACAACAGTTTTGCCGGAGCTTTCCATAACAGCCTTACCGCTTACTCCCGCCTGCTTGTAATCGAATTTCAGCGCTTTGTTTTCTGCCTGCTTATCTCCCACTGTGAAATAGAACGGGGTTTCATCAATTATATATCCCTGCTTTGTCTTGATTTCCTTAACATAATACCGTCCCTCAGGCAGTTTTACTTTCAGTATGCCTCTACCGTTTTTGTCCGCAGCAACTGTATCTACAAGGGTATCTTTTTCTACAGAGGAAACCGTCTTTTCATCTGTTCCTTTTGCCGCTGCCGATATTTTTTCGGCTGTGTATATGCCAAATACTGCGCCTTTTTCTCTGCTGTAATTTCCGGAGCCATAATCTGTTTCAAAGGCCTTGCTGATATCAATTTCAACGCTGTAGGCTTTGTTTACCGCTTTGATATCCGCCCATACAAGTCTTGTATTCTGATCCTTGTATTTGAGTTCCACCTCATAGCCCCTGTCATCTGTCACATATCCCGATGCCGCATCAAGCTCTCTTACTATATATTTACCGAGAGGAAGCTCCTTTGACTGAGCATATCCGTTTTCATCTGTGGTTATCACCTCGACAAGTCTTGAAAGCGGATACCTGTTTGTCCTGTAAACGCTTGCAAGCTCCATAACACCGACTCCGTTTCCCGAAGAAGCCCTGCCGCAGTAAAGCTTTGCAGTATATCCGTCCGAATAGGTTATCTCCACAGGACTGCTCTCGTCTTTGTCTGAAATTATCTCAAGGGTGTAATATACAGGCTCCTTACTGCCTCCGTTGTACTTAGCGGTAACCGTAATGCCGCTTACCGAATTGAACACCTCCTGCTGATTATCATAGGTCAGATTTTTAAACCAGTCCAGAGCAGTCACAGAGCTTCCGCCCTCTCCGTCGGTGCTCCTTATTTTAATCTCCGGCACTGTAGTTTCCCAACCTGTTTTTACCGCCGCCGCAGGTATGGTTATGTCTGCCTTGAGTCTGCCGCCGAAGTAGTACATCCGGGTTTTAACCTTATCTCTTGTCATAAAATATACAGGCGCTTTAGGCTGTGAGGCTGTAAATACTGTCTTTTCTCCCTCTGTCTTTGCGCTGTATCCTATGCCGCAGCTTATCTCAGGTCTGCCGCCCTGCGCTGTTATTTCTGTCACTGCCTTTTCTTCTTCTCTCTTCGTCAGAAGCTCAAAGCCGTCCCACGAGAATGCATAATCCGCTTCACTTTTGGGCTGATTTGTATAGGAGACATCGTACACTTCTACAAGAGCCGTCTGGAAATTGCCGTTTTCATCGCATGGGGCATAGCTTCCGTCCTCAAGAAGTACGCTGTAGGAAACCTCACCAGTCTGCTCATCTGTCTTAGAGGCTATTACAAAGCTTCCGGCTTCATTTACGGCCCTTGCCGCTGCTCCTTTGGAAAAATCAACCGTGTTTCCGTTCCAGTCTGTGCCCTCGCTTCCGTCTGCCTCATATACAAATTTTCTGTATGAAAAGTCGATAAGATTGCCGCCGGGCTGACCCCACGACTCGTTTGCAATCCTGCTGCCCGCGATGTACTGCTCCGGCTCTGTGGAATTTATCACTGCCGCACCACCTTTTTTTGAAACAGTGGTTTTCATAGTCTGCAAGGTCGTAATATTAATTCCTCCTGCCTGATATTTAAGCTTTACGGCCACATCATATCTGTATGTAAACTCATCGTCCTCCCGCTCATATATATAGGAATACTCTGTATCCTTCTGCTCCGGCGTAACATAGACGCTGCGCTTTACATTGCCCTCTGATGCCTGACGCTCCATCATATACCAAAGCTTGGCTCCGCTGCTGTGCTCAAGATTTCCTGTTTCGTATACATCAGCGTTATATATTTTTTCGAGAAGCCCTTTCACTTCCTCGGTACTGCTTGCCTCGTGGGTGCTCTTTGAAACAGGGATTACGATTTTTTCGTCTGTTTCTGCATCATATATATCGGCGCCGTCATTGCCGTCTGCAAGAAGTGTATCGTCTGCCGCAAATATACCGAATACCGCGCCTGCAAGCTTCTTTGCTCCGTCATATACAGGCTGCATAAGCTCTCTTCCCGAAGCGATAATCTTTTTCCAGCCGGTGAATATTTCTCCCTCTTTGTCAATCCTTATTACACCCTTGGCCTGACTGTTGGATATGCTTACCGCCTGATAGAATATTTCATAGAGCCAGCTGCTGCTTTTGTATGACGGGTCCGCCTCATATATGTTGCCGTCACTGTCTACCATCTGGCCGAAGTTTCCGTCCTCGTGGATATTCTGCTTATCTACATCAAAGGTATAGTATCTGACAGGGGTTTCGCCCTCGCCTATATAGTAGCCCTCCGGCACTGCAAATTCCTCTATTCTGTAGGTGCCGAATTTAAGCATATACGGAATAACTATATAGCCGTTTTCATCACATTCAAATTCATCGTTGTTTCCTGTTTTATCATTTATCGAGGCCGCACTCGGAAGCAGTCTGCCGTAGTTTTCAGATGATGTAATATCCGAGAGAAGTTTGTTTCCCATATATCTTATGCGGAATTTGGTGCCGCCTGCGAAGCTTACGGTTTTGCCTGTTTCCTCATCAGTCTTGACTATTTTAATTCTGTTTTCAATCTTTTTATCCCTTATATCATAATCATATCTGTTGTCAAATCTGCCGTCCTCTGAATAGGCTCCGCTGTGCTCGCCTATAACTACCGTGAATTTTTCAGGCACAAAGGAAGCATCGTCAGGCGCGGTTTCCTCCATGTAGTATTCTCCGTACGGCACATCGAGTATCATCAAAGCGCCGTTTGAGCCGATTTTCATTTCAGTGTTCTGATTGTCAATGCCTGTATTATCTCTGAGAGCCCTGTAGACTGCTGTGCCGTCTGCAAGGTCAGCTTCTCTTTTGAAGTGTATATATTTTGCAGACTCGTATCCGTTTTTCAGATACAGCTTCCAGCCGGAGTTCGTTGATTTTCTCTTGCCGCCGCCGAGAGGCACATCGTCAAATACGTTTTCATCCTCAAGGGATTTATTCAAAGTTATTTTGCCCCTATAGCAGTCGTTTACAAAGATCTCTTCATTAAGCTGCACGGGGTTTTCTGTTTCCGCCTCTGCAATGCCGCCTGATATATCAAGTGTGGTGTTGTCCGCTCTGCACTTTACATCGTAGCATACCTCGGACCAGCAGGCAGGCTCGCCCGTGCATTTCTGTGCGTTGTCACTATAGGCTTTGTAGGAAACCGTATAGGTTCTGAGCCCGCTGTCAGGCTGCATAAATCTTCCGTCCGGCACCTCCTCTCTAATGGTATATGTAACTTCTCCTGTCCACTCTGTGTGAACCGGTGTAACAATACAGTGGACACCGTCCTCCGTACTGTGGGTATATGCGCCCGACTCTGTCATATTAATATCCTCTTCCGACTCCCACGGTTTATCTCTGAGAATTTCCTGCTCACCGCTGTCATTAAGGGTTACACTGTCTACAGCCTCACCGTTCCGATAAAGGGTGTATGTTGCGCCAAGAGAGGCATCGCCCATTCCCGTATGAACATCTCCGTCCCAGCCCGGATTTTTATCCTGCTTGCTTACAGGAAACTCAAACTCCGGAAAATATTCCGGCACGCCGCGCTCCGTTTCCTCAGGCGGCTGCTTTTCTTCAGCGGATTTAAGGGATATATAGAAGTGCTGAGGATTGCAGGAGCCCGTAACTATGGTCTGGCAGTGGTTCGGCCATCCGCCGGAGCCTGAATTCCAGTACCAGAAAAGCAGATTGTTTTTAACGGCATCCGTACCTGCATCAGACACTCTTTCGATTGTAAATACCGTATCCTCAGGCGGTCTGTCCTCGCTGTCCTTTCCTCTCCAGCTTATCCTGTACTGCAGCGCGCCTGTATCTGATCTGACAGGCTCTATCTCAAGGCTGTTTTTATTTTTGCCCTTAGCTATGTTCACTGCTCTGTACTCGTCTTTAAGCTTATCCTTTGCAACGGGATATTTGCCGTTATCCCTTATAACGGCTGACCATACGGCAGTCGGCTCTCCCGCCTGATCCTTTTCCTGCACCAGCGTTATTTCTTCAGGCTTTGATTTTTCGGTGCCTTTAAGTCCTGAAGCAATACTTCCGTGCGACTTTACTGCCTCTGCCATAAACTTGTATATATCATAGGCTCCCTGCCCTTTGAGAAAGTTTGAATAGTGATATATGCTTACGGGGGTTCCCGACAGATAGCACAGCTCCTTGTGAACTCTGCTTCCCGATACATTCCTGTAATTGTAATCCATACCTGCCGTCCTGTAGCCCTGCTGTATCTCCCATACAAGCATCTGAGTAGCAAGATACCAGTCATCTCTGTTGTATCTGTCACAGGTTTTCTGATACCACTTTGACCTGGTGAAAAGCGTATCCTTCGTATCGGTTATGCTTTTGCCCGACTGCCAGCCGTACAGCAGCGCAAGCTGTATGTTTTTCTGCTGTGATTTGCTTAGCCCTTTGTAAAATGATATACTGCCTTCTCCGGTCAGCGCCTTCATGTTCAGCGTTTCATCGCTGTATACTCCATGCTCTATGCAGTAGCCCCTGTAGGAACTTCCGCCCTGCGTTATTAAAAATGATCTCTTGGGCGAAGTGTTTTCATTGTCGAGTATGATTTTTCGCCTTGAGCCGTCGGAGTTGTACTGATATACCTGTATATTATACTGCCTGTCGTAATGATAGGTTCTGCCGTAGGCATCATACAGCACTCCTCCCTCTTTGAATTTTGCCGTCTGACTGCTGTTTAAATCAGCAAACGCCTGTACCGGCAGCATTGCCGCAAGCATTATGCATATGAGCAGCAGACTCAGTGTCTTCCTTAAACTCATTTTGTTTTCTCCTTTCTTTTTTGCAGCACAAAAAAGAGAAGTGCAAGCACTTCTCTTAATCTCTGCTTTTTATTAAGTTAATACTGTATGCGTCTGCACACATTTTTCGACAGTATCATTTTACCACACCCCGTTTTTACTGTCAATTCCATTTTTTTATTTTTTTGCTATAGTTTTCTAACGTTGGTTTTTGAACGTTTAAAGCCTGTCACTTGACAAAAAACGAGATTTAAAATCTGGCAAAAAAAGTCTACATATTTTTTACTTTAAAACAGCCTCAAGCTGCTTTGCGATATATTCCGCCAGAAATTCGTGAACTTCGGCAGTAGGGTGAATACCGTCGCTGTATGCATCCTCTGCTGCAATTCCGCAGTTTTTAAAGGCGCTCTGGGTATCAATTATACTGCACCCTTCAAGGGATTTGAGCCTCTGCGCAAACTCCTCCAGCGTCTTATTTAACGCCGTATAATCTGCCGGAATCCACATGCGCTCCGCCATAGGAGGATATGTAAGCAGCGGAGTCATTAAAATCATCTGCATGCTGTCAAGCTGCGCCGCTTTTGCCAGTATCCTTTTGATGTTATCAAATGCCTGCTCTGCCGATTTGCCCCCGATAAAGTCGTTGGTGCCTGTAAGAAGCAGGCATACATCGGGTCTGTGAGCTGTGACATCGCTGTCAAACCTCTCATATATTCCGTCTGTGGTATCTCCGTTTACTCCCTTATTGATTGTTTCATATCCGTAACGGCTCCTTAAAAGCCCTGTAAAGCACTGGCTTCTTTTGAGAGGAAATCCGTTTACTATACTGTTGCCTATACATACTATCTTCATTTTATCATTCAAAGAGGGAGCTTTCCCGCTCCCCCGTTTCTCCTATTCTACAAATGCATCATAAATAGCTTTTACCGCCTTCTCGAAGTCCTTGTTCTGAACTCCTACAATTATGTTTATCTCACTTGAGCCCTGATCTATCATTCTGATATTTACTCCTGCATCCGCAAGAGCCGTAAACAGCTTTGCGGAAGTGCCGGTTCTTGAGGACATACCTCTGCCTACAGTTGCAATAAGAGCCATATTCTCAAATACATCTATTGTATCCGGCTGAAGCTGTCTCTGGATTTCATCAACTATATCATCCAGCTTGCCGTTAAGTTCGTCATTGTCAACAACCACTGAGATTGTGTCTATACCGCTTGGCATATGTTCAAGGCTTACATCCTTATCTGCAAATACTCCCGCAAGTCTTCTGACAAAGCCGACCTCCTGTGACATCATACTCTTTGAGAGGCCTATTACAGTGAAGTTCTTGCTGCCTGCAATACCGGTTATAATGTGGTCTGAAAGCGGCGCATCTGCCGTAATGATTGTGCCGGGATCCTCCGGTCTGTTGGTGTTTCTGATGTTGATAGGAATATTGTCTTCCTTTGCAGGATAGATAGCCTCATCGTGAAGCACCGAGGCTCCCATATATGAAAGCTCTCTAAGCTCTCTGTATGAAATCTCCGCTATAGGCTTAGGGTTATCGACAACTCTCGGATCTGCCATCAGGAATCCCGATACGTCAGTCCAGTTCTCATATATGTCTGCGCCTGCGGCTCTTGCAACCAGCGCGCCTGTAATATCCGAGCCGCCTCTTGAGAATGTCTTGATTTTGCCGTCAGGAGTGCTGCCGTAAAATCCCGGAAGTACTGCTCTCTCGTGCTTTTTAAGCTCTGCCGCAAGGGCTTCATTGGTTTCCTCTGCAAGCAGTCTGCCCTTTGCAGAGAATTTTATCAGTTTGTCTGTATCCACAAAGTCATAGCCCAGAAGCTTAGCCGCAAGTATGGCATTGAGATATTCGCCTCTGCTTGCAAGGTAGTCGGCAGTCGCCTCGCCCTTTTCCAGTTTGTCTTTGATTATCTGAAACTGCTGATCATAATCTATATCAAGTCCAAGTCCTACCGCAGCCGCCACATATCTGTCCTGTATTACCTGAAGCACCTGTTCATACGGCAGATTGTGATCCATATGGGTTTTGCAAAGATAAAGCAGGTCGGTGATTTTGTTGTCCTTGTCAAATCTCTTGCCCGGTGCCGACACTACAATATATCTTCTCTCGCTGTCAGCCTCAATTATCTTTTTAATCTTCATAAGCTGTATTGCATCCGCTACTGAAGAACCTCCGAATTTAGCCACTTTTAGTCCCATAAGTTCATCTCCTCTATTTCTGTTTTAATTAATATTCAATCTGTTTTGGTGAAAAAAATATACTTCTCTAAGTAAGTATATTTCGATTATATCAAAAATGTTACAATAAATCTACTGTTTTTTGTTTATTTTAAACAAAAATATGAGCCGCTCATTGTTGACAGCCCATATTTTATGTATTTTTTAATTAATCCAGTTTTAAATCGCCCTCTTTTATCCAGCCCATTTTGCGGAATATTGCTCCGAATATGAGTGTCAGTACCGCAGGAAGCACGAAGCATATGAGGATAAGGCCGGTCCAGTCCATAAATGTTATGGCATCCTTGGCGCCCGATGCGACATCGGCAACCCAGCCGGTGTATACGCCTATCTGTCCTACAAGTCCGCAGGTACCCATTCCCGACGCTATAGCCGCGCCGTTCATCTCAAGATGAAACACGCAGGTTGCAATAGGCCCTGTTATAGCGGCTGTTAGTGTCGGCGGTATCCAGATTTTCGGGTTTCTGACGATGTTGCCCATCTGAAGCATACTTGTGCCTATGCCTTGTGAAAGCAGTCCGCCCCATCTGTTTTCTCTGAAACTCATAAATGCGAAGCCTACCATCTGCGCGCAGCAGCCTGCAACTGCGGCTCCGCCTGCAAGTCCTGTAAGGCCTAAAGCCGCGCATATTGCCGCACTGCTTATAGGGAGTGTCAGCGCCACGCCCACTATAACGGAAACTATAATACCCATGAGGAAAGGCTTTAACACCGTTGCCCACATTATGAGATTACCCACAGCGCTTGCCACATTACCGATAGGAGGCGCCCACCACATTGAAAGCAGGACTCCCACAAATATAGTTACAAACGGTGTAACAATTATGTCTACTTTGGTTTCCTTTGATACCGCCTTACCAAACTCTGCGGCAAATATAGCTACTACCAGCACTGCAAGAGGGCCTCCGACTCCTCCAAGGTCATTGGCCGCGCCTCCGACGGCCACCAGTGAAAACAGCACCAGAGGCGGCGCCTGAAGCGCATATCCTATGGCCACTGCCATTGCGGGGCCTGCCACAGCCTTGGCATATCCGCCTATTGTAACAAGGAAGTCAATCCCTGCCTGCTCTCCTATGGTCGAGATAATTGTTCCTATCAGAAGCGATGCGAACAGTCCCTGCGCCATAGCGCCGAGAGCATCTATACCATATCTCTTGGCAGAAAACTCGATATTCTTTCGCTGAAGAAATTTACCGAAGCTGCCTTTTTCTTTTACTGTCTGTTTTTGTTCTTCCATATTGTCCTCCAAGACTTACACTTTGGTTTAGTATATATATATGTGTATATACATTAACAAATTTTACGCTATATGCACCGTAATGTCAAGACATTTAGTTGCTCTGTTTTCGTGTTGGAATTATTAATGTGGTTATAACCGGTACTCTGTCAAGTTGACGGATGCTGCTTTTCTCACCCGGATTTTCATCCTACGCCTGCATTTGCCGGTTAAAGCGTACATTTCGCTCTGATTTTGACTGTTTTAGTTGTATTTTTATCTCAATTTTCGACTTGCAGTGCCAAATCAGTACCATAAAATCTGTGGTAGAATAGCCCATACAATTTTTATTTACGGAGGTAATTTATATGACTGCTTTTAAAGACAAGGAGCGCGGAACATGGTTCTGCAAGTTTTACTATACTGAATATACCGGAGAGAAAAAGCAAAAGAAGAAACGCGGGTTTGCAACCAAGAAAGAGGCTCTGGAGTGGGAAAGGAATTTTCTGGCCAAAGAGAAAGAGGGTACAACTATGCTTTTTAAGGATTTTGCAGTTGTTTATCTGTCTGATTTCGCGGCGCGCTACAAGGAGTCGGCTCTTGAAACCAAGAAGCATATTATGCGTACCAAGCTTCTGCCCTATTTCGGCAAGAGGCGTATCTGCGATATTACCGCATCTGACATACGCAAATGGCAGAATAATTTGATGGGCAAAGGGTTTTCCCCTACCTACCTGCGCCTTATAAACAGTCAGCTTTCCGCAATATTCAACTTTGCTGTCAAATATTACGGATTAAGGGATAATCCCTGCAAGCGCGCGGGCAGTATGGGCAAGAGCAATGCCGATGAGATGCTGTTTTGGACAAGAGATGAGTTTATGACTTTTATCGAAGGTGCCCGGTCTAATCCTGACCACTATATGATATTTCAGACGCTGTACTGGACAGGACTTCGCGAGGGCGAACTTCTGGCTCTGACTCCTGCCGATATTGATTTTGAAAACAGGAGCATCAGTGTGACCAAGTCGTATCAGAGGCTTAACAGCAAGGATATTGTTTCAACTCCTAAGACAGCAAAGAGCAAGCGAAGTGTTTCTATTCCGGACTTCCTGTGCAGCGAGCTTAAAGAGTATGTTCAGGATATGCGACTGGATCAACGGATTTTCCCTTACATAAAGAATGATTTGAGAAATTTTCTACGCAAAATATGCAGTGTTACGGGTGTCAAGGTTATAAGGATTCACGATATTAGGCACCCGTATGTCAAGCCCACGACAAAAAAATTTATAACTTTTTTTGAAGTTTTTCGGGCAGCTTCATAGCTGCCCATAGCTGTTTCAAATGGGTGTTCACGGTTATACCTCCTTTTCAGATTGCTTTGTTTCTAAGAAATCCTGTGTTGCATATTCAATCTCAATCCGATCTCCTGGAAAGACGTAAACTTTGTTGATAAGCCGGTCAATCAGAGCTTTTGTCAGCATGTTGGCGTTTCCGACTTCCTGAACAATTTCCTGTTGTTTCAGCTTAATCTCATAATCACTTTTTATCTGCTTTGTCTGTGCAGTAATGACAGCATGAACATTTTTGGCTTGTACCAGCTCCGTGTCATAAACCGCTTTTCGTGTTCGATAGGTTTCCAAATCAATCTCTCCGAGTGCATACTGCTCATAAAGATGCCGCTTGCTGTCTTGAATAGAACGGAGTTTTTCTTCATGTTCGGCCTGCTGAACTGTCTGCAAATCCAATTTATCCTTATTGCTATCAATTCCCAATGCCGGACACATTTGAGCCCGAATTGTTTCAAATACAACCTGCTCCAGATCTGCCATCTTTATACGCACACCATGACAAGGAAGCGTTTCAGCCACCTCGGAATGACGGCAATAAAACCACGCACCATTTCGTAGAGACATTGCATGATCGCAGCATCCACAGAACACCTTACCACGGAGCAGATAATCACGCGGCTTTTTATTTGACAGAGAGAAACGCTTAATTGAAGCATTGGCTTTCTCAAATAGATCCACACTTACAATAGCCGGATGATGGTTCGGTATTTTGAACCACTCACTTTCATCCTTTAACTGTGTATGTCGGCTGCCAATTTCTTTTACCTTTCTCTTGCCAATTACATAGGTACCGATATATCTTTGATCTTCTAAAATACGCAGGACCGTTGATGTACTCCAAACGCCGTTTGTTCGGGAAACATTGTAATAGTCCTTGCCTTTAAGTTTGCGATATTCCCCAGGGGTGGGGATATTCATGGCATACAGTTTTCTTGTGATCTCGGCTGCGGTGTTGCCTTCAGACGCCCATTGAAATATCATCTGCACATTCGGGGCAACATCCTCGTCCGGTTCCATACGTCCGTCTGCACTCTTGCGATAGCCGTAAGGACAGATGACACTCTGATATTCCCCACGACGCATCTTTGCGTATTTTGCACTTTTGGTTTTCATGGACATATCCCGGCTATAACACTCGCTAATAAGATACTTGAAAGCAATATCAATCCCTCCGGTATCACCTTTGAAATTAGCTGTGTCAAAATCATCACTGACGGAAATAAAACGGGTGTGGTAAAGAGGAAATACCCGCTCAATAAAATAGCCGGTTTCAATGCTGTTACGTCCAAATCGGGAAAGGTCTTTTACAATAATACAGTTGATCTTTCCGGCCTGAACCATTGTTAAAAGTTCCTGCACCGCCGGACGCTCAAAGTTTGTCCCTGTATGACCGTTGTCAATAAATTCCAAAATCTCACTGTTATCCCATTCCGGCAGAGACATAGCTTTTTCACGAAGAATCAGTTTTTGATTTGGTATGCTCAAACTTTCGGTTTTGAAATCTTCCACAGAAAGACGGATATAAAGGGCAATCACATAGTTGCGCACAGTTCCACCGCCTTTCCCTGAAATTCATTTTTGAAACGGAAGGTTACATGAATATTCCGCTCGTGGTCAATCTCAATTCGTTCAATGAGCCGTTCGATCAGTTCTGCAGTCAGCACATGATCCTGTGCCAGTGTTTTTGCATCCTTTTCCATTGCACGGTATCGGGCAAGCTGGTTGTCCAGGGAGTCCATAGATTTTTCAAATACTTCAATCTCACCAGACAGAGCATTGATAGCATATTCATAATCCGCCTTCAATTCAAAGTATTCATCATTTGTCAAAATACCTTGCACAAAATTTTCATATAGACCACGGATCAGCCGGCGTGTTTTTTCAATTTCCTGCCGTTTGGCCGACATCTGAATTTTCAGCTTATCTTTTTCCTGTTTTTGTCTTGCCTCCAACTGAAAGAGTGGCAGCGACATTCCCAGCGCAACTGTCAGCTCTTTTTCAAGAATAGCCGTAACAGTAGAAATCAGTTCCTTTTCCTGCATCGTTGCGCCTTTGCAGCTATCTTTTTCTATCCGGCTGTTTGTAAGGCAGTGGAACCAATAAGTATCGGGGCCTTTCCGGCGCTCGGCACGTTGCCGGTGAAGGCTTCTGCCACAATCAGCACAGAACACTTTGCCTTTGAAAATGTTTGGCGTGTAGGGGCGTTTTGGAGTTGCTTTGCTTTCTTCACAGATCTGTTTTCTGTATTCCTGAACTGCATTAAACAATTCATAGCTAATGATCGGTTCATGGGTGCATTTGGCAATAATCAGATTATCTTCTCCAGCCTTGACCTGCTGATGATCTACAATCTTTGTTTTTCCTTGCACCAGATCGCCTGTATAGACTTCGCTTTCTAAAATTTTCATCACTGTACGGGTCTGCCATTTGCCGCTTCCAATCAGGCCCGGACTGGTAATCTCGCCAGTGTCCTTTTTATAATGGCTCGGTGCCGGAATCCCCATCTCATTTAGATTGCGGACAATCCGGTTCAGAGACACATGCTCATGTGCCCATTCAAAAATCTGTTTTACCACAGGGGCAGTATTTTCATCAATCAGAAGTTTATGGCAATTATCAGGGTCTTTCCTGTAACCGTAAGGTGCCCGTGCACCAATATAGTCGCCATCTTTCATAGCCTGCCGCGCTTGTGCTTTGATTTTTCGTCCAATGTCCAGAGCATAGGCTTCATTGATCATATTTTTCAAAGGCAGCATGATACCGCCATGAAGATTTCCGGAATCCTCTGTATCAAACTGATCCGTAACAGCAATGAAGCGAACATTATGAGCATGGAAATACTGTTCGATATAATAACCTGTGTCAATAGAATTTCGCCCTAATCGGGAAAGATCCTTAACAATCACACAGTTAATGTGGCCTGCTTCAATATCAGATAGCATTTGCTGAAATCCAGGGCGGTGAAAATTTGTCCCTGTCGCCCCGTTGTCGATATAGGTATCATACACAACGAAGTCCGGTTTATCTGAAAGAAAGTCATTCAGTACCAGCTTTTGATTTTCTACTGAGCAGCCCCGCTTTTTGTTATCCTCCACAGAAAGACGGATATACAGAGCCACATGTACATATAAAGATGGTGCCGGCATAGGCGCTGCCGTCTGTTTTCTGCTTTTTCTTGCCATTTAGCCCACCATCCTTTCTTCATTTTTTGTAGCAATCTGTTCTGCCAAAGAGATTGCTTTCTGATATTCATCCTGGTAATTAAATTCAATATGCAGTTCATCTTTACCCATTACACGTATGCTTCGGATAAGCTGCATGACTGCCCGGCGGTCAATATCCTCCATAGTAGAAAATTTCATAAAATGGTTGATCCAACGGTTTCGTTCGCTTCGGTTTTCCAATACATCTGTAAGTTTATCGTTCCATTCAACGATTGCCTTTTGGAACAGTTCAATATCTGCATTGTATTTTCGCTTATAAGAGAGAAATTCTTCCTTTGTCAGAATTCCACTCACCAGATTTTCATAGAGTTTTGCCTTAAAGCCCTCGGTCTGTGCCACACGCTTTTCATTTACTCTGATCTGTGCGGCATATTCCTGCGCCAATTCCCGGTTGATCCGTTCCTGACTGATACTGGACAGCAGGGCATCCAGAGAAGCAACATTTTCAATATGTCCTTTCAAACTGTCCTGCACACATTCAATCAGATCCGACTCTTTCAGCATGACCGACGATGTGCATCCATTCTTTTTGCCGGTCGGGCAGTAATAATAGTGATACTCTTTATCTTTATAGCGGTTCGTCTTGCGGGTCATACGGCAGCCACAGCAGCCGCAGATCAAAATACCGGAAAACAGGTAAACCTTATCCGATTTGGGAGAAGTCCTTGTGTCAATCCTGCGGAGCCGTTGCACCAGATCAAAATCGTGCTTTTGTATGATCGCTTCATGGGTTCCCTCCACACGAATCCATTCCGAAGAAGGTTTGTCCTCACGCTCTTTTAATTTGAAATGGGGCGTTGTCTGTTTGCCCTGGACCAGTGTTCCGGTGTAAGTTTCATCCTGCAAAATGCGGATGATTGTAGTTGCAGACCATTTGCAATCCTTTCGGTCTGTATAGCCACCTTTTGCATGAGGCATTCCGTGATTGCGCTTATACGCTAAAGGCGAAAGAATTCCTAATCGGTTCAGTTCATCCGCTATATGGGAAGCGCTGAATCCCTCCAGCCGTTTTCTGAAAATATCCCTCACAACATTAGCAGCATATTCGTCCACTTCCAGGCTCTTGTGTTTATCGCCGACTTTCACATAACCATAGATGGTAAAAGCACCTACAAAATCCCCGCTGCGCCGTTTTACTTCCAGGGCGCTCCGTGTCTTAACGGAAATATCCCGACAGTAAGCCTCATTCATAATGTTTTTGACAGAAACCGTGAGATCATCGGCAGCGTCATTTTCCGTGTCCACATTATCGTTAATTGCGATAAAACGCACTCCATAGGCTGGAAATACCCTGCGCATATAACGGCCTGTTTCTATGTACTCACGACCTAAGCGGGAGAGGTCTTTGACAATCACGCAGTTAGCTTCGCCTTGTTCGATCATCCGCATCATTTCCTGAAATGCCGGGCGATCAAACAAAACACCACTATAACCATCGTCAATTTTTTCTGCCACAACCTCAATTTCCGGGTGTCGGGCTATGTAGTCATCGATCAGGCGCCGCTGGTTAGCAACGCTGTCACTTTCTACTGTTTTATCATCCGTATAAGAAAGACGGATGTACTTAATCGCTTTGTAAACCTGCATAAAAAAACACTCCTTTCGTTGCACAGAAAAATCCCCGCAATTCAAGAAGTGTGGTTATTCCATATTCAATTCCTTTTCCGATTCTTATTCTACCATGCTTTTACGGAAAAGTCAGCCCCTTTCTTAAAATTGCAGCTATCGCAAAATACCCTTGATACATTCTTCCAGGGTAGCACCTTCAGCAGAAAAACTGGCTTGTACAGTAAAACGTCCACACTTAAAATGGTATGGATTTTTGATTTGCTGAACAAATTCTGCAATCCGTTCATCACGAGAAAGTTCTTTGTTGACAGAGACATCCCGAATGTCTACCAGCGTACCCACTTCACTGACAATGGTGTTCAATTCCATAGTATCAACTCCCTTCTGAAAACTGTGTTATCAAAACCACATGAATAGGTCGGATCTATGGTTATTACACACATAAATCCGGCCCATTATATCTGATTTCGATTTTGCTGCCGTATTTGCCACGCACCCCGGCAAGTCCTTCTGTTATAAGGACGGGGCTGTTACAGGCTGCGGGTAGCGTCACCGCATCATAGTCCCACATACGCCGCCGCTTTGCCAGAGCAAGCAAACGCCGCAGGAACTCTCCCCAAGTCTTTAGGAAGCTGTGAAGAAGTACCATTATGATCTGTGTCGTTATCGCGTCCGGCCTGCCACAGCCGGTTTCGTAGGTTGCGTTTATCGCTCGGACAGCCTGGATTCATCACCTCCTTAGGCCGCCTGTCACCGCGCCGCCCCATCTGCCGCTCGGAACACAGAATGAAGTACCCGTAACAGCGTATATTCGGTTGTCAAGGAACAAGCAAGGGGCATGGCAGACAAATTGATATTACAGTTAGGGTGGAGGATGTATATGCTTCCTTACCACACCCGTCCAGCTTGTCCCGCCGAATATGTCCCTCTATTATACATTTCATTTTTGATGGTAATTTTCGGGGTCTGTATTCATTTTTTCTAAAATTTTTTTCAAACGCCGAAGTCCACGTTGGATTCCTTCATGTACAGAGCTGACGCCGGTTCCTTCGCTTTTTGCAATATCCGATAAACTCATTCCCAACAGAAAATGTGAAGTGATACGGTTACGCTGTTTTTCCGGCAACGAGGCAAGCGCTTCATATAGTCTAGCGTTTTCTTCCTTCTGTTCAAAAATATCTGCTGGTGTCAAAACAAGCACCATAGCCTCATGTTCCACATTGATGTCATAATCCAAAGAAAAATAGGCTTTATGCCGGTATGTACGCAAAAAATAAGCTGCTTCAGCAAGTTTATATTCCCGGAGAATGTCCGCAACTTCATCCGGCACCTCAACGATCATGTCCTGTGTATAATACGGGTAATAATCCCGAAGATTGATTTTCTTCATAGTAATTTCCTCCAATTTCGATGTTTGAGTTGATGGCAAAAATCGAAATCAGAGGGTGGGCTGCGGCAGCGATAAGGTCTAAGTCTCTTTCTGATTAAAAAAAGGGTACAAAAAAGCGCGCCCGTACAAAGAACAGGCGCGCCAAAGCAGCAGTATGAAATTTCTCCGGGAGGCTGACAGCGAAAATGCTCAAATATTGTCGAAACCAAAAACGCCGCAATCCATACGAGCTGGATTACGACGTATAGGTGACTGAATGTAAAGCAGTTTATCTGCGGATCTGTGTTGCATAGACGCATAGGCATTTCCTCCCATCAAGGAGGAGCCTGAATCGGCTGCTTGATACCTCCTTGGGAGAAAATTATATCGGTTATGTTTCCTGTATCAGTCCGCAGGCATTCGCTTTTTACTCTTTATATTCGCAATTTTCTACATATTCTGCTCTTAGAATATATGCCGCAAAAAGCAAGCCCACAAGGGGAAAACGACACCTTGTGGGCTCATGTTATAGATGTTCAAATTTATAGCCGATTCCGGCGACACTCTCAATGTAGTTTGGAAGATCCGGTTCAAAGCGCAATTTCTTACGCAGCTTACTTATATGATTATGAATGGCTTTTCTCGAATAGAAATCACAATCCTCTTTCCAAACCAAATCGGTAATCAGTTCGTAAGTAAAAACACGTTTGGGATTGGCAATGAGTAATGCCAGTATATCAAACTCCTTACTTGTCAGGTTGATAATCCGTTCCCTAACCCTGACAGTGCGGTGTTCCAGGCATAGATAAAGCTCGCCTTCTTGTATTTCTGTCAGAGGATTCTTCTCTGCTGTGGAAGAAGTGTGACAGGAATTGAATACCGTTCCATGACAGACTCCCTGTTCCAAAATATATTGCATCAGAGCATTCTTTTGTTCTTCGTTAAGAAGCAGAAATAACTTTTCTCCGATCTGCTTGCCGGATTCTTCTATATCCAAAACAGCTAATGTCCCATCACATCATCACCTCCATAAAATTTTTCAATTACTCCACAAAGAACAGAACCCGCCGGATCAGCTCTGGGATATTGACCGGGGCGGTGATATAGTCGTTCACGCCCTCATGCCGGTATTCATATTCCGTGGCAAGGTCGTTGTTCTCGGTGAGGATAAAGAACGGCAGAAGCCGGACAGGGGGATTCTTCATTTGGAACATCCCCGCCACCCGCCGTAGCGTATGAAACAGCTCCATTGCTGTGCCGTCCGGCAGTTCCAGATCGCACAAGATCAGTTCTATTTCCTTATCCTCAAAAATCCGGCGCTTGGCTTCCCAAATCGAGGAAACCAGAATCAGGTCAAAGCCCTTTTGTAGCATAGCAGCCCGCAGCACTTCGGCGCTGGTATCTTCTGCATAGACAAAGAGCAGCTTGTGAAAAGTCGGGGCCTTTTCGCCGGATAACTGCCGGTAGGCGTATTCCACCAGCTTATCTTGCAGCAGCGGACCTTTCATTTTGTCCATGCACAGCGTCGCCCCCCGGCGCATGGCCTCCTGTTCGTAGTCGTCTTTGTCATGACAGGACACCAGAATAAAAGGCAGCTTCTTATCTGTGATCCGCACCTCGTCCAGAAAGTCCATGCCGGAACCGTCCGGCAGGTCAAGATCACAGCAGACCACCAGCGGCATTTCCTCTTGGATGGCAGCCCGCGCTTCATTCAAAGTGGAAGCCGTTTTCACTGGATAGCCCCGGCGCTGTAAATACTTTCTCAGATTCCATATATAGGTATCACTATCGTCAATCAACAGTATCTTTTTCATATATCCTCCTGATTTTAATTAGAAATAAAATGATAATAGAAAAAGCGGGGCAGCGCACTGCCGCCCCGCCACTTCAAAAAGGTCATTCCATCGCTCGCATTTCTTCCACCAGCGATTGATTTTTCTGTCTGCGCATTGTCCAGAAGGACAGAATAACCTCCAGGCCAAACAGCACCAGAACGAACAGCCCCATTTGCAGGAAGGGGAAGGAATATGGCATGATGACTCCATGGAAAGTCATTTCACTGAATTTCCGGGCAGCAATCACTGCAATCGGGAGGCCCGCTGCCAGGGTTGCCAATGCAGCAAAAAACGCATAGCAGATCCCTTCATAAATGGTCATTTGACAAAGCTGTTTTCTGGTCAGACCAATGGCACGAAAGACACTGTTTTCCCGCTTTCTGGACATCTGATTGGAGAGGGTGGTATTGATGAGGTTGACCACGCCAAAGAGGAATACCAGCCAGGACAGTGCCTGAAGCCCTCCAAAAACGACCCGGTTTTCCATTTCCTCATAATCCTTATGTATCCCAATGGTGTCCAGTGCAAGGTCGGGATCAGAAGAAATGATCGCGCTCAGACTGTTTTCAATCTGCTCTGCCTTTTGGGGATCACTGACAATGCTCCAAGAATAATCAAAGCAATCGATCATGGGCATTGCTTCCTGAAACAGCTCTTTGGTTGCAACCATGCAGGTGCTGTCCAATGCCAGAGGACCATGACCATTTTTAAGCCCGTCGTTTAGGAACAGACCGGAAACAGTGACAGGAATCTCTTGATCCCCTATGGTAAGTTTTATAACTGACCCCACATCTACACCAATCATATCTTCTGCATATTCCATATCCAGTGCAATACTATGGGAATCTTGAGGTAAAGTTCCGGACACAAGCGCCGCTTCCATCTGATCCCTGTTTCTATCACTCAACAGATCGCACATTCCGCCGGAAGAACTCTCCTCATTCTCAAACCGCACATGAACCGCCTGACGATTCTCGATCACATCTGTCACGCCGTCCACAGCCAGCACCTCCTGCCGAAGCGCTTCATTCAAAGGATTTCCCTCCGACATTACCTCATATTCTGTTTTTTCAGAGTTCATATAGATTTTATAATCCCCATCCGGGAAAAACTGCCTTGCGATCCGCTCCGGCGAACGAACCAGAAGAATAGAGGCTGTCACCAAAAGGATCACCCCGCCCAGACTCAGGGAAGCCACGATGCTGATCGTCTTTTTGCGGTCACGCCTGAAATTTGCAATTCCCATGGAGAGGGGATTTAACCGCATATTCTTCTTATGGGTGTGGGCATTTCCGCTCTGACTGCCGGTAAAGCGGACCGCTTCAATCGGGGAGATACCAGCGGCAATCTTTACCGGTCTGCGGATCGCAATGGATACCATAAACCTGCCAAGCAGCGCAGTCAAAACAACCGCAGCAGCATAAAACGGCAGATGAAACCCACGGGAAAACAGCGCAAACCCGGCTGCACATCCCAGCAAAATACCGATTCCGATACCAGCCCATCCTAAGAAACGGCCTTCCTTTTTGACAATACTCCGGATCTGCTTTGGCGTTGTGCCGATGGTCCGCAGCTGTCCATAGCTTTGGATTTTGTCATTGATCGAGATTCGGAAGATACTTTGTATCACAACATACCCTCCGATGATGACCAGGACTGCGATTCCGGCAACCAGCGCAAGCATACTGACATTCACCGGCTGCTTATAGAATTTCATATAGCTGAGGTTCATGACCGGCATTTCCAGCTGATATTCCTTGGCAATCTCCCGGCTACGGGCAGTCAATTCTGTTTCATCCATCTGCTGCTCATTCTTAAAATGCACATAGGCACGATAATCAGCGGGGTCGTAGCCGCTCCATCCCTTCAGGGCTTCTTTGGAAAGAAGGATGGATGTGCCATTTACCTCTTTTTCCTTATAGCCTTCCATAATGCCAGTCACCGTGTATTCTCCGTGAAAGCTCTCGCTGCTTAGCATAACCTTTTCACCTATCCCGGCGTCTGCACCATAGTTGGAAAGGAAATAACGGCTCACCACCACCTCATCCTCCTTTTGGGGCAGTCGGCCTTCCAAAAGATTCATCTGGTCACGGGCAATATACATCGTTTCCTCATCACAATAAATATAGGAGGCATTGTATCCCTGCTCCGCAGGTTCCACAGCCAGCATATAATACTCTCCTACCCTTGAGAAGTCATCCAGCCCTTTCAGGGTGGACACATCTTCCTCGGTAATCCTGGTATAGACCGCCTCATAGGTATCCTCCACATGATTTTTCTCTATCTGCCGGGTAGACAAAGCCATCACAATCGAAAAACAGATCAGACAGGATGCCAGCGCAACGGCGATCACCACCATGAGATTCCGACGCTTCTCACTTTTCAAACTTTTTCTTGCCAGTTTCCTGACAATATTTCCTGTATCATTTTCAAATGGTACTGTCATTTTGATCATCTCCTTTAAGTCTTATATTTCTGCTGTCAGAAAAGCGGCGACTTCACATCGGAAGCCGCCGCCTCTGGTTAGTCCATGGTCTTGATCCGCTCTACAAGGGAAAGCCGTTTAGAATAACGAACAGCAACCACAGAGAAGATTCCGGTCACGACCAAAAGTGCCAGAACAAAAACAACCGTTTCCATCAAAGGGAATTGATAGGACAGTTCCCCAAAAATATTAAAGCTGCTGATCACATAGTCAAAGATCCAGCCCAGTATTCCGCCAATGCCAACTGACAAAAATACCGTAACCCCTGCGTACCACAGGCATTCTGCGATCAGCATACGGGAAACCTGCTTTCCGGTCATTCCCACAGACTGCAAAATCCCAAGCTCCTGCTGCCTTGCCAGCAGATTGGTCATCAGGGTGTTGACCAGATTTACCATGGAGAACACAAACAGGAATGCCAGCAGCAGATAAACACCGCGGGTCATCATCTTTAGCTGCGATTCCAGGGATGCCGCATGGTCTGCTCTGGAAAAGACCGTCAGCACCGGATTTTCCAGCAGGCTGAAAATAGACGCCCTGAGCGCATCCGAGTCCTCCGATGTATGAACATTCCAAACAGCCTCTCTGTTCTCAATGTCCGGGTAGAGCTGATCGGCCAGTTCTTCTGTAAGGGTAAACAGGCCCCATGCGCCGGTGCCTGATGTCACTGATGGTTTCGCAATCCCCATGACCGTTACTTCTATGGCCTTACCATCCATGGATTCAAAGGTCAGCACATCCCCGACAGCAGGCGTATAGCCATAAAACATACTTAGAAGATGATCTTCCGAATCAGTCACGACCACACCGTTGTTCGCGGCAAGCTCCTCATAATCTGCGCTGCCCTGTTCCAGATTTTCCTCCGGCAGCCACTGTTCCATCTGCTCTCTGTCAAACACAGGGAACTTTAATGCAACACTTTCCTGGGGGAATTTCACCGTTGCGGATGTTACTTCATGGCTGGTGATAGATTCCACACCATCTATGGCAAGAAGCTCCTGGCGAAGTTCTTCTGTCAGTGGATTTTCCCGCGCGATGGCAGGCAATCCTTCCGCTCCTCCCGAATCCATCCAGCTGACCTCATAGTTACAGTGATCTCCCATAGCTTCTATCGCCATCTTTTCGGGACTGATGGAGTTAAGTACCGTAGCGGCTGTTACCAAAAACACACCCGTCAATCCCAAAGATACCAGAGTGATGACCGTCTTTTTCCTGCTCCGCCTAAAGTTCATCTGTGCCATAGAGAACGGCGTAATGCGGTGGTTTTTCTGATCTTTCCGGTCTGTTGCCGTTTCATAACCACTGGAGCGGACCGCTTCGATTGGGGATACCCTCGCCGCCATGCGGACAGGCGCATGAATGGACAGAAATACCGTCAGGGCGCAGGCTGCTGCGGTCGCAGCCAGATAGGGCAGATTGCCCATCCAGCTCCAATGTGCCGGGAAAATGGCAAACCCGATGGCCCCTCCAACCAAAAGCCCCAGCGGGATACCGCAAAGAGATAACAGCAATCCCTCCCGCCGCACGATTCGCCGAATCTGTTTTGGTGTTGTGCCAATCACTTTCAGGCGTCCATATTCCCGCATTTTGCCCTTTACGGAAATGAAAAAGATACTGTAAATGACCACGGCACAGGCAACCAGCAAAAGGATTGCCACGGGAATGTAATATTTCATCACGCCGGACTTAAAGCCCTGCATATCGAAATAGTTGGAACTGTAAAAAATCTGATCCTCTGAGACATCGTTGGCAGAAAGGAATGCTGCAATATCCGCCTTGAGCTGCTCCAGCTCCATACTATCAGCACCAGTATAACGAAGCCGAAATTCAAACAGCGGCTCTCCCTGCGCCATCTCCTCCACAAATGCTTCAGATACATAAAGCTGGAACATACGGGAGTCATTCTCCACATCCATGATACCGCTGACGGTATAGGTCTGCTTTCCGTTTCCAAGATTCACTTCTATGGTCTGCCCGACTTCTGCCGGGATTTCAAAATAATCGAGAAATGCCCGTTCTACCAGAATTTCATTGGCAGCCTGCGGAAGCATCCCGGTAAAGGAAGGTTTCTTCCCCAATTCCATCCAGTTGGCGTCCGCATACTCCACAGTCAGAACACTGTCACCATAGCGGGCGGAACCATAATTCTGGGAAAGGCCCCAGTGTTCCACTTCCGGGCAGTCTTTCAGTCTTTCAATCATATCGCGGTCACAATTCACCACAACCGCCTGATACTGTCCCCGAATGTCCGCCTCCAGTTTTCTGTCACTTCCCGCTCCTGCACAAAAAATCGCTGCCATCAAAGCTGCCGCCAGAGCAATCGTTACGATCACAAACAGGTTGCGCCGCTTATCTGTTTGAATGCTTCGTGACGCCAATTTTTTAATAACCGGCCCTGTATCATTTTCAAAAGGCAATGTCATGTCTGCCACCTCCTTTATCCAACGATTTTGCCATCCTCAATCCGCACGATGCGGTCTGCAAGCTGGGCAATGGCATCATTATGTGTAATCATCACCAGCGTCTGGTTAAACTCACGGCTTGTTCTCTGCAAAAGCCCCAGCACATCGGCGCTGGTCCTGCTGTCCAGGTTTCCGGTGGGTTCATCGGCAAGGACGATAGCGGGCTTTGACACCAGAGCGCGGGCGATAGCCACACGCTGCTGCTGGCCACCGGAGAGGTTGTTTGGCATATTCTTCAGCTTATCCTCCAGTCCCAGCATGGACACCACATCCGCCATGAATTTCTGATCCACCGTATCCCCATCCAGCTCCACCGGCAGGACGATGTTCTCATGGACATTTAGGATCGGCACCAGATTGTAGTTCTGGAAGATAAAGCCGATATTGCGGCGGCGGAAGATGGTAAGCTGCTCATCGTTCATCTTCGCCAGCTCCTTATCCCGCACCATCACGCTGCCGGAGGTGGGTGTGTCCAGACCGCCCATCATGTGAAGCAGGGTGGACTTACCGGAACCGGAAGTGCCGACCACCGCCACAAATTCGCCTTCCTCCACAGAGAAGTTCACGCCATCCAGGGCGCGGGTAATGTTCGGCTCTGTGCCGTAGTATTTTTTCAAATCCGTTGTCTGCAAAATTTTCATAACAGTTACCTGCCTTTCTTAATTTGTTGCATATAGAGTAAAGGAGAAATGTTGCAGAATTGTCCTAAACGCTATAAAAATCCATGGTGAATTGCTTCAATTTTAGGACAATTCATTTTTCAACTTCGCAAAGGGAACCCTCTGGTGTCGCTTCCCCGTCAATGAAAGTAATCTGATGAATAGCGGTAATATTCTCGTTATATTCTTGCCCCTGACTTTCCAGATAGGCTTTGATTTCTGCCGGATCTGTAATGTCGTTTGCGGTATAATCGGTAAATGTAACCTGATGAACAGCCATAATATCGGCAGTATATTCACCGCCTTGCTGCTCAATGTAACTTTGAACTTCAACGGGGTCAGTAATATCTGTAATGGTATATCCTCCGTTAACAGTGTTCTCTTTGTTTTCTTGTGCCAGTACTTCATTGTGGCTCTCTGCTACATGACAAGCTGTACATGGTATCAATAGCATCGCAGCAGCTATAAATGAAATCACCATCGTTTTTTTCATGGTCTTTGCCTCCTATTTGGGGTGAGGACATAATTGTAAATCATGAATGTCCGCGAAATGTTACAATGCTCGGACATTTCAAAAATTCTTATGACAATTCCCGTATTTGATCTACCAGAGATTGTTTTTTTATCTGCCGAATTGCCAAATACGAGAAAAGCATTTGGACGGCAAGCATCAGTATAAAATAACTGAACATTTCAACTGTCGGAAAATGATAGCTTACTTTTCCAAAAATACTCATTGCACTAAAGACGGTGCAGAGAAGATACCCGATAAGAGTTCCGCATGATATGGAAAGAAGCAACACCCCTAATGTATAGAACAGGCCCTCTATCAATAACATTTTTGAAAGCTGTTTACTGCTCAAACCAACCGCTTGCAAAACACCCAGTTCTCGCTTCCGGGTCAAGATGTTTGTTATCAGTGTGTTTAGCAGATTGATAATGCCAAAAACCCCGATAAACATAACAAAAATGTAGACTGGCATACGATAGTTCAATAGTTTTTCGTTGTATGCCTCTACCCAATCATTCAAGGTACTAACATAGAGGCTGGAAGTCGGTGGAATTATCTTTTGGATTTCATCTTTTGCGGCTGCCCATTTACTGTCATCTGTATCTACAATAAATTGATAATTGAGGTTTTCAATAGGAACGATCTTTGACAGCATTTCTAAAGGAATAAATAGCGTATCATATCCGCCATACGGGATATTAGCGTCCACAATTCCCATTACTTTTACTTCCAATGTTTGTCCGCCAACTTCAATCAGAAGTTCGTCCCCAATCGCTGCATCCCACCCAAAAGTTTCTTTCCACTGTGGGCCATTTTCAATAATAATGCCATTGTTTTTAAGTAGTTCCTGCAAATCTGCTGTACCATCAATCAAATATTGCTCAATCAATTTTTGAGAGCTTCGTGTATATGCGTCTGAAACAATCGGTTCAATATCTCCCGTTGGCATACGAACATTCAAAACGGTGCCTTGGTATTCTTTTATTTCTTCCACACCATCTATGTCCAAAATGGATTCTCTAAAATCTTCTGTAAGCAGATTCGATTTTTGGAGTTCTGAATATTGTTCGCTGTTATGTGCCTGTGGCCCGTAATCGCCTAATTCAAGGCGAATTTCTCCGTAAGGAAAACTCCTACGCGCCATCGCTAAGGGATCAATGGAATTAAAATATGCAGAGCTTGCCATCAGCAAAATTCCACATACCCCTAACGACAGAATCGTTAAGGCGGTTTTCTTTCTGTTCCTTGCAAAATTAAGAAAAGCTAAGTTTTTTGCGGATAGAGAACGATGTAACACTTTTGTACTGTTGGACATTACATCATTATTGCTCGCCATATAACGGACTGCTTCAATAGGCGTAACATGAGCAGCAATCTTGGCTGGCTTAATTACAGCAATCATAACGCATAAATACACAAACAGAGCTGTGACAGCGGCAATTACAAATACCATTAAAGTGTTCCAGCCTTGCGGGACAAGGACATATCCCGCTATTGCACCGGCTAATATTCCAATCGGAATACCAATTTTGGAAAGATGAAATCCCTCTCTAAAAACGATTCTTTTCATCTGTTTTCCAGTTGCCCCTATTGTCCGCAGTTTTCCATATTCTTTTGTTTTTCTGGCTATGGACACATAGAACAGACTGTAAATAACAAGGGTACACGCCAAAGCGATAATAAGACTGATAAATGCTATTACAGTGATATATTGACTGCTTCTCTGTTCAATGAGAGAAAAATAATATGTTGAAAACTGCATTTGCTCCGGCTGTATTTTCAATTCTCTGCACAATGTTGATAATTCAGCTTGTATAGCAGCCTTAGACCAACCATCAGATTCATTCAAACGGATATAAGCGGAGTATGCCGGTTCGCTGATCTTGTTTTCAATATAGGACTGCGACACGAATACGGAATAATTTGAATTTTCGACAGGCAAAATACCACATAAGGTATAATCTTTTTCTCCATCTCCCAGATTTAACGATATAATATCGCCCACGGATTTGGACAATCCAGCTCTATCAAGAAACGCCTTTGTGATAGCAATTTCATTTGTAGATTTGGGCAATTTTCCCTCTAAATCAGGATATTTTGCTAATTTCATTAGTATTTCATCTATTGAACGAACGGTTAATTTGTAGTCCCCATAAGATACTAAACCCAATAAATGACTTACCCCCACTTGAACCCTATCGTCATTTACTAATTTCGTAATGGTATCATTATCGACTTCATTGATAATTGCTTGATAACGCCCAGCCGCATCATTTAATGATTTTCGCTGAGAAGCAAAAAAATACAAGGTCGTTGTCATTATCAAGCAGGTAGCTAAGGCAATCGTAATGATAATGAGGATGTTTCGACTTTTATCTGCTTTTAAGTTTCGTTTTGCCAACTTCTTTACAATGATACGGGTATCATTTTCAAATGGTAACGTCATAGCCATTCACTCCTTTCGCTGTTATCCTAACCCCCAAATGTTGCAGAAATATCCCAAAGGCTCAACAGTTTTAGGGTGAATTGCTTCAATTTTAGGACAATTCATTTTCGTGTGTCTTTTTTATAAAGCCGGATAGATATAAGCAAAACCATTGCTAACTGAATTACAACAAAAAACAGCGTCAGCCAAACGCTCTCATAATAAGAAATATCTGTCCAGAAGATCACCAGATCTACCAGAGCCACCACACCAGCCGACCATCTGATTTTTCTTGGAAAGAAGTGCCGGAGCAGCAGAACAACAACGACCGGCGGGATCAGCAAGCAAGCTGCATTGATGAGTAATGTCTTTGTGATTTCCATAAGGCCACCTCCAATTTCATGATGTTGCTGTCAGCATAAATCCCAAATGTTGCAGAATTGTCCTAAAATCCATTGTCCTCTAAAAATTTTTCAAAAAAGGCAGCCTGCCAAAACAGACTGCCTCAGAATTATTTTATGGGCAGGAACACGGAAAAAGTTGATCCTTCCCCAACTTTAGACTCGACGGTAATATAGCCGCCCTGCATGGTAATGATCTCACGGGCAAGGTATAAGCCGATTCCGACCCCATCTATATCATGCACCGCTTCATCCCGATAGAAGCGTTTGAAGATCGTGCCCTGAGAATGTTCCGGGATGCCTCTGCCTGTATCCGTCACATCTATCCTCAAATACATTTCCCAATCCCGTACCCTCACCTGGATGCTGCCACCGGCAGAGGTGTACTTTACCGCATTATCCAGAATGTTAAACAATGCTTCGGAAGTCCAGCGGCTGTCATGGGATATTGTCAAATCAGATGGGCAGTCCACCGACAGGCTGATCTCTTTTTGTTCCATCGGAGCCAAAACACCATTGATGGCGCTCACCAGCGTATCCCCGATCACAGCATCTTGTTTCTCCAGCGTAATGACACCCGTTTCCAGACGGGAAGTTTTCACCATTCCCTGAATGAGAAAATCCAGTTTATCCAGCTGTGTGCCTGTGGCCTGCAAAAACTCCTTGCGCTTTTCTTCTGTCAATGGCCTTGTCAGCATCGTATCGTTGATCAGCTTCAAATTTGCGATGGGGGTTTTGGTCTGGTGGGAAATATCCGATACCAGGGATTGCAGTTCTTCCTTTTCTCCCTCTGCCATGTGTCTGGTTTTCTGCATCACATTATAGAGTCGTTCCAGACGATGGCTGATCCGAGACAGCAGTGTTTCCGCTTCATAGTCTACCTGGGGCCGGTCTGTACTGTCCATCATGTGATCCAATGTCTGGCACAAACCATCGGTGAACAGAGAAAGTTTCTTTTGAAAATAGTGCAGAAAAACCATGCCCCAAATATAAAACGCAACTGTAAAAATAATGCAGCAAATGACAACACGCACATCTTTCGTCAACAGGAAAAAAATCAACAGCAGCAATGCGGCAGTGAGCAGAGTCCCCGCCACAATTTTTCTCAAAAATGCCCTGACAGATAAATTTTGCAGCTTCATCGAGGCTCACCGCCAATCCACTGATAGCCCATTCCATAAGCTGTCTTAATATATTTCCGCTCATCTGTTTCGATTTTTTTGCGGATACGGCTGATGATCGTCGTCAGCGTATGCTCATCCACAAAGTCCCCATCAATGTCCCACAGCTTCTCTAAAATCTGCCGCTTGGTCAGAATAATCCGGGGGTTCTTTACGAACAGGAACAGGGTGCGGTATTCCTTCGGTGTAAAGTCCAGGGATTCTCCGGCAAGGGACGCACTTTGTTCGGAGAAGTCGATTTTCAAAAAGCCATCATCAAACAGATCATGCCGAGGTGTCCGCAGTTCCAGATTTGCAAAAACCGCCGCTACTTTTTTGCAAAGCACCGTCACAGAAAATGGTTTGGTCACATAATCCGCACCGCCGACTTCATATCCCTTGAGCATATCGCTCTCCTTATCATTGGCTGTGATAAAGATGATATAGGTATGCTGACCGCGATTCCGGATTTCTTCACACAGATCCAGTCCGCTGCCATCGGGCAGGTTAATGTCCAATAGTGCCACATCAAATTCATTTTCGCGCAGCTTTCTTACCGCGCTGTCAAAATTAAAAACAGAAATGACCTCATATCCATCAGAGGTCAGATTATATGCCAAGGTCCGGTTCAAAAGCTGATCGTCCTCTACAATTAGAATCTTCTTCAAGACCTTCACTTCCTTCCTTATTTTTCAGCTATACTAATAAGATAAACACCAAATGTTACAGAAATGTCCTAATCAGATATTTTTCTTTTTAATTATAGGATAGCCTACTTTTCAGCACAAGGGCAAAAATGCGAATACATACAATAGTTTCAATGTTATGTTGTACAACAAAACGCCGCCGCAAACGATACGATTGCGGCGGTGCTGACTATGTATAAAATCTTTTTGTAGTTACATGGGTATGGTGCAGTTGAATTAAAAAACCCTCTATTCTGCTATACCCTGCGGAACTTCAAATTTGTATCCGCTCCCCAAAACAGTACGGATATAACCCGCTTTCGGCATATCCGGAGTCAGTTTTCTGCGGATCTGACCAATGACGCTGGCAACGGCTGTTCCGCAGTTTTCACCATCCTCACCCCACACTTCTTCATAAATCTGCCCAGCAGAAAATACCCAGGACGGGTGGTTTGCCAAGTATACCAATGTCGCAAATTCCCGATGGGTCATAGAAATTAACTCGCCGTTTCGGTGTACCGTTCTCTCCTTCAGGCGAAGCTCCAATCCCGGAAAAACAAGAGTATTACAAGGGTGAGATGACACAATATGGTCAAATCCTGGCTCGGCTGCAATAATCTCCATAATTCTGCTAAGTATGTATTCTTCATGGTCTGTTACCGACAATACAAAGATTTTTCCCATATGTCCCTCCCTTATTCGTAATTAGAATGCTGATACCCTGCAACCAATATAAAGTTTACTTGTTTATTTCAGTAATAACGACTGTTCCGTTTTTATCCAGCAAAGGGGTAATCCCCGTATCATGGACAAGGTAGTTTACACCTGTTTCGGTGTCTACAACAATACTCAAGGAAGTTCCCTGTGTATAGATTGTTTCAAAGCGCTTTTCTTTGTTTGCCATAGTAATCCACTCCTTTGCATAGTGTAAGGTATCAGCATTTCTAATTTATTACTCTATGATAAAGGCCAAATGTTGCAGAAATCTCCTAACCGCTTTCTTTTTCGGCAAGAAAACAGGCGGAATTGCTTCATTTTTGTAGCAATTCAATTTTTATCTCATTTCAGGCCGAAGAATAACCCGTTTGAATAAGAACATTGTTGCACCAAAATAGGTCAGGTAGATTGCACAGAATAGCAGAATCGTCACCAGACCATAAAGAGGTACAAGTCCCTGCTGCAAAATTGCCTCTCCGAAAAAGAACTGTGCCCCTGCAATCAGCAGAACCGTCAGCAAAAGGGGGAATAGCAGTGGGATCAAAAAGACTGTGGACAGTTCCCTGCGGATCAGGGAAGCCTGCCTGCGGCCCGGTACACCCAAAAGGTCAATGACTGCATAATTCTTCTGGTTTTTGTCTATGGCAGACAGCTGCTCAAATGCAAGAACCGAGCAGGATAGAATGATAAAAATAATGCTTAAATACAATCCGCAGAACGAAATGGCTGTAAATCCAGTCAGCGAATTGGCAACGCCCCACGCCCTTACTGTAACACCCATCGTTACTTTTTCCGGGAGCTGTTGACCTGACTGCAATTCCGGCTGCCATTTCCCACTGTTCAGGAATTGCTTCAAGTCGCTTTTCAATTCCGGGTATCCGCCATCTTCCAGTTTCATCGCCAGACGGATTTTTTCTCCGACTAATTGTGAAGCTGCTTCATCCGGCAGAACAAGTACATATCCCTTCGTTCCGGCCATTTGATACTGCTCCATCGGCTCCGTCAGGATTGGTGTCACTGCAATAGTCAAGGTTCGACCATTTAATGTGATCTCCGGCTGCTGCTTCAAGCCCTGCCGGATTCCGTCCATATAGTTCCATGTATCACAATGAACCAAAAATTCGTTGTTGCCCATGACAACAGGAGAAAGCCCCAGGATTTCACGCAGGTGGTTATAGTCGGACAAGGACAAGGCTTCGATAGATTTTTCAGGAACCGCATACAGATAATAGCTCACAGAATCCTCGACTCCACAATGCTCCTCTGTAAAGGAAACGATGGAATCCATGCTGGATTTTTCCAAAGGTGCATCAATCGCCACGCCTGCATCATAGGGATAATAGGCTTTCATATTGGCTTTGTAGCCTGCCCCCATGGTAAGCCCCACAAACATGGTTGCCAGGGATATGGTCAACAGGATTGCCACCACAGCCATTGTCCGGCCAGCAGAATGGATGCGCCGCCCAATCTGCCCCAGGAAGAACAGATTTTCTTCTTTGTACTTATGGCGCAGATTTTGTTTTGCAAATCGGTGCAGCAAAAGCGGAATCTGGCGATGCAGCTCGTAAACACCCACCAGAATGAGCAAGCAGGCTCCGCCAAGGTACAAAAATGCTTCATTGGTTTGTGTCTGAAGCATCCGCCCAAGCAAAATCACGCCTGCAACCATTGCGGCTATTGAAAGCAATACTACCAAAAGACTATGGCAGAATGATTTGAAACGGTATTCTTCATTCTTGCGGTTATCATACAGCAGATCGATTACTTTCTGATGCCGGATAATCTTTGCCGCCCGAAACATCCCAAAACCATACATCAAGGCAAAAAACAAAAATGTTACTGCCCATGCCTGGAGAGAAAAGGAAACCTGATAGGTATGCGGCACCTCAAAGATATTTTTTACCACCTGATTCAGCAATCCGGAAAGCCCTGTGCCAACCAAAGAACCAAGCAGAAAGGCCCCAGTGCCGATGATACTGTTTTCAGCAAGGAACAAATTCCGTACTGTCTTTGCTTCCATGCCAATCAATTCGTAGGTTGCAAACTCCTTTTTCCGTCGTCCCAGCATAAAGCGGATCGCATAACCGATCACAAACGAGGACATAAAAGCAACCAGAGCTGACATAAGCAAAATTCCAGTCGTCAGCATCGACATATTTTCTGCCATAGCAAGAACATCTGATGAAAAGCCCAATGCCAAAAATGAGTACATCAATGCCGCAGTCAAGGTAAGCGTCACAAAGTAAATGATATAATCCCGCAGGCTTCTGCGGATATTTTGAATTGCTAACTTCCAGTACATCATTACGACCTCCCTTCCTTTAATGTTTTTCTATGTTCCTTTGAAACAGGTAATAGGTTGACACAAAATAACATCCAAAGACGATTATAAAAGAGATATAGGATAGGGTCAGGATTATTCCAATTTGCGAAGGCAAAACATAGGCGATAATCTCATTGTAGTTGCTCCAAAGCAAATAGGAAAAAACTCCAATACTTCCAACTATCGCCATCAGAACCGGAAGTCCAAACCAGAAATACATTTGCCGACGAGCAGTTTTCTGGCATTCTTTACGCTCCACTCCTAATTTACGAATGATGTCAAAACGATGTTTTTGTTCAATAGCATCTGTAAGCTGTTGCACCGATAACATAGTAAAACTGCTTACTAACAACACAAGCGCCGCATAAGTGCCAATCAGTGACAATAACAGCATATTTGAAATACCCTCATTGGACTGTAAGGTATTCAAACGAATAAATGCAGACTCCGGCGGGAAATTCCCAAGTTCTCTCTGATATGTGCCCATATTTTCTTCAAATTGTTTTGCAAATTCATAAGTTAAAGGCTTATCGGTATTTGCAGAATAAAATGTGGTCGCAATCCGAAGGTCTGAGATAGCTACGTCCGGCAAAACATAAACCGCTTTTGTCCTGCTGGTAAACAGGTTAATTCCTATCGAATCCTGAAAGTCGGCGTCCTGGGCCTTATTAAGAACAATGCCATTCACTTGGATCTGACGGATATTTCGGTCAATTTCCTGCATCTCCGTTTCTACTGCTTCCCGGTTCCAAGAAACCCCAAATGTATCATTGGGCAACACAGCCGGTTCCAGACCAGACAACGCCCTCAATTCATTATAGTCAGATAACGAAACCGCAAGAAACGGAATTTTCTTTTGCCCGTTACCAATATCCTCATTCGCAAGGAAGTAAAGCTCTCCCTGCGCCTTTCCAGTTACAGAGTATCCCCCTTGTTCCAGATAGTCGGTAATCGCATCATAGTCCAGAGTCCCTGTTGGTAACAAAGATTCTTCTGCCCGGTACATCGTCCCTACCTGCACATCGTATACAGAAAGAGCGAGCTGGTACGATTGAATCCGAAGCGCCAGAACGGGAAGATAGGAAAAGAGGACCAGAGCTGCTGTCAGGACGCAGGAGATGACCCCCATCGTCTTGGAACTGGTTCCCATTCTACTCTTGATTTGCCCAAGCCAGAACAGATTCCGATAGTATCTGGCAGAAGGCTTACGAATCATTTTTGATAGCCACCAAGTAAGATTGCTAAAAAAAGCAATCAAGGAAAATACAAGAAGCAATAGTGCAAAGACTGGTGGCATCGTCAAATACGCCTGTATCGCTATTCTTTGGCGTACCAACGAATCAAAAAGCGGGGAAAGAACCAAAAGAGCAATCCCTTCAGCAGCTCCAAAAATTGTGAGTGCCATTAGCGGACCACTTCCATCTCTTTTCTTTCTGCCGGCAAGAAAGAAAAACACAGCTGATACCAAAAAGCCAGCAGCCAGGAAAGTCAGAAACAATACCCTGAAAAGAGCTGCCGGATAATGTAAAACCAAACAGCTTAGAGCAGCCATCATCCCAAGGATCACAGTTGAAACTGCGGTACAGACCACCACCCACTTCCCAACCTGCCTCGTTAAAGGAATATTTTCTACACCTTTCTGGCTATTTTGCAACATCTGAATGATTTTCAGTTTTCGTACAGCAAACAGGTTCTTAATTCCCAGCAAAAGTACAATCGCACCAAAAAAGATAACAGTTCCAAGAAAAGTGTCCGGAAACAGAGACAAATGCAAATGGTAATTCTCACCGAAAGATTGAACAACAATCACACTGATAATCTGAGAAAGCAGCATTCCCAACAGTACACCTAATAAAATCGCAGCAGCTCCCATAACAGAAGTTTCCAAAAAGAATAAGAAGGCAACTGTTTTCTGCTCCATCCCAATAATCGTTTCAATCGCAAATTCCTTCTGTTTACGCCGAAGCATATAGGAATTAACATAGGACATCAAAAATACTACAAAAAGTCCCACCAATGGTACCGCGATCCGCATCATTTTCTTCAGTACATCTAAATGGATGGGTACGGGAAGTGTCGCATTGTAATAGGGACTTACCAGAGAAAAGAATCCATAAAACATTCCAACCGACAAAACCAGTGTAACCACATAAATCAAGTAATCTCTGGCTGTTCGGCGGACATTGCGAAGTGCCAGTTTAGCGTACATCATTCATGCCCCCTCCCATCATGGTGAGGACATCCAGGATTTTTTCAAAGAAAGTCCTGCGGGAATCACCACCCTTACGGATTTCCGTGAAGATCGCGCCATCCCTCAAAAAGAGAATGCGATTGGCGTAGCTTGCCGAGAAAGCGTCGTGTGTCACCATCAGGATCGTGGCTCCGAGATCTTCGTTGATACTCTGAATCGTAGAAAGCAGCATCTGGGACGAGTGACTGTCTAACGCACCGGTGGGTTCATCCGCCAAAATCAGCTTAGGCTGGTTGATAATGGCTCTGGCACAGGCGCACCGCTGCTTCTGGCCGCCGGACACCTGATAGGGGTACTTATCCAGAATATCCGTGATATTCAGCTTTCCGGCCATTTCCCGCACCCGCCCATCAATCTCGCCTGCGGGAACCTTGTTGATGGTCAGCGCCAGGGCTATGTTTTCCGAAATGGTCAGCGTGTCCAGCAGGTTAAAATCCTGGAACACAAATCCAAGATTTTCCCGGCGAAACCGGGCAATCTGTTTTTCGTTGATTTCCGTCACATCGGTTCCGTCCAGATAGATATGTCCCGCACTGACGGTATCAATGGTGGAAATACAGTTGAGCAGGGTAGTCTTGCCGGAACCGGATGCTCCCATGATTCCTACAAATTCCCCCTCCTGAACGGAAAAGCTGATGTCCTGAATTGCTTTTGTAACATTCCCGCCATTTCCGTAATATTTTTGGATATGATCCAGTTTCAAAATTTCTTTCATTGTTATCACCTCTGATCTCTATTGTAGAATAAGAGTGGCTTCGTTTGTATCAAGTTTTCTTACAAAGTTCTAACAAAAATGTAAGAAGTGCAGGACCGCAATCAGCCCTGCACTTCATGGATCAGACAGTTGATGTGAAACGCCAGGGAAATGGCGGTTCCTTGTTCCGATGATTCTGCCGCAATGCCAATGCCCAGCTTTTCACAGAGCCGTTTGCATAGGTACAGGCCAATGCCTGTGGACTGCTGGACCATACGACCATTCTGACCGGTAAATCCCTTTTCAAAGATACGGGGCAGATCGGACGCAGCAATCCCGATTCCATTGTCCTCCACGACAAGAACAACCTGATCTTGCCGTTTATGAGTAGAAATGCGGAGAACCGGTTGTTCCGTACGATACTTGACCGCATTGGCAATCAGTTGGTTCAGAATAAAGCGCACCCACTTTTCATCTGAATAAACCGTGTCCTGCATTTCCTCCACTTCCAGACGCATACCACTTTGGAGCAGCAGATATTTATTATCTGCAATCGCCTGATGCACCACTTGGGACAGTGCCATTTCCCGGACAGAATAATCTTTCTCTGTATGCTCACTGCGGGCGTAATAAAGAGCTTGTTCGGTAAAGCGGTTGGTCTTTTCCAGTTCCAGCAGAAGTTCCTTTGTCCAGTCCGTCCGGTGGTTTTCACATAGGAGTTTCATGGCAGTAATGGGCGTTTTGATTTCGTGAATCCATTGCTCAATGTATTCTTTGTACTCCAGGCGTTCCCGCTCGACTTCTCCAATCTGTTCCAACATGGATTTTCCAGCCATTTTCAAAAGCTGATAGTAAACCTGATCCTCGGCCTGTTCCGGTAGCTCCATCACTTCGGAAATGAGGTGTCTTTCGGAAAGCTGCTCCGCCATATCCAGAAGTTTTTTCATCTGCCGCTTCCGTTTCCAGTAAGTGAGGACAAGTCCCGTCAGCAAAATCAATGCCCATACAATCAGGATCAATACTACTGCGGAAACCGAATTGCCGCACACCAGCAAAAATACAGTGAGTGCAGCCATACAAACAAGGTTCGTCAGCAGAAATGGCAGCCTGTTTTTCCAATATCGTCTGCTGTTCATATCGTGTACCCCTGTCGGTGCTTTGTCTTGATAAAATCCGTCAAACCGATGCCCGCCAGTTTTTCCCGGATGCGGTTGATATTGACGCTCAAAGCATTGTCATCCACATATAGCTGATTGTCCCACAAATACTCAATCATATCTCCGCGAGAACAGATTTTTCCACCGTTCTTGAACAAATAATAGAGAATTTTCAATTCGTTCTTAGTAAGTTCTACGCTCCGTCCATTATAGTCCAAACTGCTGGATTCCAGATGCAGCACCGCATCTCCATAGACGATCTTCTCCCGTTGTTGTGCGGGATAGGTTTTCTTCAGCAGAGAAGCAATTTTCGCAAGCAGGATTGCTGTGTTATAGGGCTTCGTGATAAAAGCGTCTCCACCCAACATAATGCTATTCAGCTCGTCCATATCCGTGTTGCAGCTTGTCACAAAGATGATTGGCACTTCGGAAAATGTGCGAATCTCGGTGCAGAGAGAAAAGCCACTGGTCCCCGGCAGTTTGATGTCCAGCAAAATCAAGTGTGGCTGTTCGGCTCTGATTCGGTCGATCACATCAGAAAAATCTTCCGGAGCCGCCGCTTCATAGCCATTGCTTTGCAGCAGCGTTTTCAATTCATTCCGTATCAACGGATCATCTTCTATTATCAATATTTTTTCTTTCATATCAGCCTCCGTGAAAAAAATAATATTCTATGATATAGTCGCTCATGCTCCCATTGACATTTGCATCAGGCGAATATAAAAATGCAGCCTTAATGCGTTAGGAACCTTATCCCTCAACAAATGAAAAATGGTAAACTTATATTTCTTCAACATCAATGACATGATATCCTTTTTGTTTTAATGCCTTTGCAAACAAACCCATTCCAGAAACTAACTTTCCAGTGAAGCTACCATCATATATCTGATTAACACCACAGGTAGGGCTTCTGGATTGTAATATAACTAAATCAATCTCTTCATTCTGAATTTTCGATAATGCAACTGCCACTGCCTTATTATATTCTAAACTAACATCATTTCCGTTTTCATCAACTACTCTCCCATTCACAATTTCTGCGCAGGGTCTGGGAGTTTCCATTCCTGCTAATACTTCCGGGCAGATAGAAATCACTTCTTTATCTTTTAAAAAATGGATAGCTGCTGAATTTTTGTTGTTTTTCCCATTATATTTACAGTTCTCTCCCATAATACAAGCACTAACCAATACTTTCATATTTGTCACCTCAAAGCCCAATGGCTTGCTCGAACAGTCCACAATAAAGTCCTTTAACGAATAGTCGAGATTACCAGTCTGTCAACGCACCATAGACGACAGTTCAAAAGCAAACTATGTGTTAAAGCAAACTACCCTTTAACCCTTTTTTGAAAACCAGTACAGCTCTTTCGGTTCCCCAAAAAGACATCGTAACAAGTCGATAGCTTTCCTTTTCCATTTCTTCTATTTTTGCATTGATTTTCTCTGTTACATTTTCCACGGTAATTCCTTCTACTAATTCTGTCCGATACATCATATTTTTACCTCCATAAGCACTCAATTCAAAACCAATTCGCTTTTTCTGCTTTGAATTGAGGGGTATCGCCTTCCTGGTATGGATTATAGGTATTGCGATTACACCCAAATTCTTTTAACGCCTTTATTCTATTATCCTCTGTCCATTCAACCAGCGAGATTCCATCAAATTCCTCTATACTTCCATTGTTCATTTCATTTTTGAAATACCACTCCACAATCGTTTGATCTCCCTTATGAAAAAATTGCTTGATTTCCCAAATCACCACCTTGCCACGGGTATTCCATTCCTGAAACCAATGCTTTACTGTTTTTCGGTTGTTATACTGGGGACTCCAGCTTTCTGTATAGATCACATCTTCTGTAAAAATATCATCAATGCCCATATCCTGCTGATTGAGCCACATATCAAACCATAATCGGATCGTTTTTTCTCGTTCATTCATGATATAAATACCTCACCATTCTTTTGTCTTACCTTCGCGTTTGTTCTGCATCACCTGGGTTTGATATACGAGAACAGGAATCAGAGAAACCAGGGCAAGCACACCAAAAACTACCGAACATTTTGCAACCGCAAATATTGCGAACATGAGCAGTATCAGCAACCACGGATTACGCAGATTTCTGTAATAGTTTTCCTTGTCCTCATAAGAAGTATGAAGTTCAAACGGCTTACCGTCATTATCTTTTTCTACGATCAACAGTTCCCGATTAAAGGTGGTGGCATTTGTTGCTATGCGTCCACCCTTTTCAGCCCATGGCCGTAAGCGCACTTTACCAACAGAGTAGTTCAGGTTGATGTTTTTATAAAATACTTTGTAACCCATCCCCTCTAAAAACTCATGATAATCGGACGCGTTGGCTTTCGATTTTTGCGCGATAAACTCCACGCAGTATTTTACCTGATCCGGTTTACACGCCTCAAATTCATACAACATTTTTTCCGCCCGAATCAGACGATAGCCCTTTTCAGACATTTTATTCAGCCAATGTTCCTGGGCAGTCAACAAACCGCCAAAGAAACGATAATACTTTTTGCTCATACTGCACCTCCAATAATTTCATTAGCCACGCCTACAAGTTCATTGAGCCTTATCAGTTCCTTTTCTGCAATTTCTTTTCCTTGTGTTGTAATGAGATATTCTTTTTTCCGTCCCGCACTATCTCCAAAAGGTGCAATCCAGCCTTTTTCCTGCAACGAGTTCAACGCACCATATAAAGTACCTGCCCCCAGCGTGAGCCGCCCTTTTGTACTATCTTCAATAAATTGCATGACAGCATATCCATGTTTCGGGGTATAAAGGGAGAGCAAAATAAAGAATGTCACCTCTGTGAGCGCACCACCTTTCGAATTGTCTCGCATAACATCTGCCTCCTTATTACGGTTACTGTAATAAATATATCACTAACCGTAATAGAAGTCAATAACGATCCAAAACATAACAGAACTCCAAGCTTTATGATATAACGACTTGTTACCTCCAGTATAAAAAAATGTTTCAGAATTGTCCTAAATGTAAAATCAGCACCGGAAAGGAAATACTAACTCCACTCTCCGGTGCTGCTATTTATAAATTACTCTGGCATATTTTTCTTTTCATCTTGCTTCTTATCCCGATATTTCCGTATGAGTTTATTACGGATAGGAACGCCAACACCAA
>ERZ857965.408-NODE-408-length-63140-cov-9.301308_pt1 | contig 63140 bp, 57 predicted proteins | sample MGYA00519758_ERZ857965 | MGnify/ENA primary metagenome ERZ857965 (study PRJEB31778, sample SAMEA3449381) | human gut metagenome | biome: human gut; feature: human-associated habitat; material: faeces | place: United Kingdom | collected 2010/2012 ... | reverse complement strand
ACGGAACGAATGCCCGGATTCCTCCGGAAGTCGAGGAGTATCTGTTAAACAACCCTGACCTCGTGAAAGGCTGCCGTATCGAAGTACAAATCATGGCACCTCCAAATAATGGTTATCCTTACACTACTTATTGCGAAAAAATATATTTTCCTTGGAGACTTTTCTATTAAATGAATAGAAATGAAGGACATATTATGGAAAAGTCAATCAACATGAAATAGATGCTATTTTAAAAAATATCGAATGTCCATACGATGAAAATCAATAAATATATTCCAGGAGTTTTGCTCATTTTGTTTTCCATATTATGGAACAACTGTGCAATATCTGAAAAAAATAAAAATCGGTATATGAAACCGAATAAGATTATATTGAAAGATTTTAATAAAGAAATTCAAGTCTTTGTAACATCTTACCATTCAACTCAGAGAATACGACAAGAAATTATACTTAAAGAAAATCAGCCTGTAAATTTCTTTGGCATCGATTTTGTTCTGCGTAAAGGTATTTTATATGCAAAACGAAATAAAGAAGAGAAGACCTTTTTTTCTCCTGGATCATATTATATAGACATATCTCCTATAGATGGGACATGGCTTTCGGGCAAAGTACATACTCCTTTTGAGGGGAAACATCATCCCAAACAATAATTGGTATGAATATAAATTTATGCTAATTATTTAATTGCGTAAACAGGCTTAATATTTTTTCTGATTCCGTTATTTAATTTTCCTTCATCTGTTGTGTAATATCATTTTAAATATGGTGATTCTTTAGATATAAATGGAGTATTAGACATTTTACCGGGGGATAAACGGATGGCATCTTGATATCTTTGTCAAGAACAATACATGCCTGTACTCTGATACGCTTGGACTTTCTGAAGATGCTGAAACGGAATGTTGCAAGGATGGTGTAAAATACTCTAAAATTGCGGATGACGCAGGAAGGGAATGCTGTGAATATGAAGTACAGGAAATTTTTATTCTGGTTAAACCATACAGCTACTGGTCAGGAAATGTAGGACATGCCTGGGTCAAAACACCCAATATGCAAAGAGGCCTCTACCCCGGAAGTTGGCACAGAGGCGCTTTAGGCGTTGGAGCCGGAGAAATTCGGGATGATGCCTCTAATGAAAAACATGCGTATTCTGGTAATTCCTACGCTTATAAAGCCTGTCCTGAATCAGTAAGTAAAGTTGAAGAGCAGATCCGGGAAGATGAAAAGAATGTCCCTCAATATTCACTATACAACTCGGGAGCAAGGAATTGCTGCGGATGGTCGTGTGCAATCGTGGAAGGAGCTGGTTTTGTAGCCCCGTTTGCCCCTGATACTCCTCTTCTGGCTCCAGCTCCTCAAGGGCATAGAGGCTATGGCGAAGGAAGAGAGCCTCACGAATAAGAAAAAAGAATTAATAAATTATTTAAAATGAAAAAGAAAATGTGGATTGTAATAGGAATAGCCGCTCTTTACTTCATTTATTTACCGCTCTCCCTCATCTGGTCGGCCATAGATACGGGAAACGGTATGGAGAGGAGTGTAACTCTGTTGAAAACAGTGAAAAAGGATTTGGAACTCCATAAGATATTTGCCCGGCATGGAATGAAATTAACAGGCGATGGAGCTTCCTGGAGAGGTAAAACTTGTCAGATTTGTTTCGTTGTTGAAGACGGAACGAATGCCCGGATTCCTCCGGAAGTCGAGGAGTATCTGTTAAACAACCCAGACCTCGTGAAAGGCTGCCGTATCGAAGTGCAAATCAAAATTCCCCCTGAATCAAAAGAAGAGCCTTACAGGGTTTGTTGCGAAAAAATATATTTTCCATGGAGACTTTTCTATTAGATAAATGCGGAATTATGTTTCCTATTTCTACGGGAATCGCTCTTTTTGGTTCATCTTTTTCTAATTCTTGATGGATGGAGCCATATGTTCTCGTTGCCGGCCAACTTCCTGCGGCAGTTGGGGATATCCCTCTTTCCCGGCATACGCGGCTGACGTTGCCGAGTTCTTCGGCCAGTTTGAGCGCCTCAAGGCGCTGGTGCATGATTTTGGGTTCTGCTTTCCTTAGTCGGCAAGAAAATTAACTATACACCAATCATTTTGTGCCATTTCTGTTCGTCATAAGAACCATTACTGCTATGTTTCGATTCTGAGATTGCACTCTTCTTCTCTAAAGAATATTTTATAGGCATGTCGGATCAAAGTAACTTCCCCAATAATATGCATATTGAAAACTTTTTGGATTACTATACTGCATTGACTGCACCTCACTATGCTGTCTTGCTCACGGGAAAATGGGGAATCGGGAAGACTTTTTTCATCACCAAGTATATGGAGAAAATTTTCCCTAAGCAAGAAGATGAATCAGAAAAAATTCCGAAAATAATTAAAATCAGTTTAAATGGAGTCCAAACGAAGGATGAAATTGATGATATGATTATTAAGGAATTTCATCCTTTCATGAATAAGAAATCCGCCAGATTGACTGGAAAAATATTTTCTTCTCTTTTAAAGTCGCAAGGTATCGATCTTGATAATTTGAAAACAGATGATTTTTTTAACATCTATCATCCTGAATCAATCTATATATTTGATGATTTGGAGAGATGCTGCATGCCGATAGAAGCATCACTTGGGTACATTAATTCCTTTGTGGAAAACAACAACTGCAAGGTGATCATTATTGGGAATGAGGAGGAAATTGCCTCCTATGCTGACAACCAAAAGAAAGCCTCCTATAAATCCATTAAAGAAAAGGTCATTGGTAAAACTCTGCGGATGATGCCGGAAACGGAGAATGCTCTCAATTATTTTCTGGAACAACTTCAGAAGGGAGAAGGAAGGGAATTCCTGAAGTCTCAACGGGACTTGATCATTCAGATGTACCAGACATCCAAATTGGATAATCTACGTATCTTGCAGCAATCGCTTAATGATTTTGAAAGGCTGTACGCCTACCTTGAAGATAAGCATAAAAAACATGAGATGTTCATGAAAGACCTTGTCATGCTCTTTTTCGTCCTTTCTTTTGAAACCAAAGCCGGACATTTTTCTTGTCGTGACTTGGAGAAATGGAAAGATTCCGAAATTCTAAAATTTCTTAATAATTCATATGTAACAGATGATAAGAAAAAAGAAATTGAGAAAAATGATTATTTAGGAAAATATGGTGAACATTTTGGAAATATTATCAAGTATAATAATATATTTTCCGATGATATGTTGACTTATATTTTGGAAGATGGGTTCTTCCCGGAAGACGACATTAAACAGGAGCTGGATGATCTTCCTGCTTATTTTCCATCAAAGGAACCATGGAGAAACCTATGGCACTGGATAAATCAGAAAAGCGAAGAGTTGGATTCTATGTTGGAACAATTTGAACAAGATTTTAAAAAGAGAAAATATTCTGATATAGGAGTCATTCTGCACGTTTTCGGATTGAGACTCTATTTTTCAGAAAATGGTTTGCTTACCCAAGGAACTGCCGCCGAGATTGAAAAAGAATGCAGACAGTATGTTGATGAAATAGCACCGTCACTATCAGAGGAAAATTTTGATTTTGAAACATCTAGTCTTACGGGAATGTACGGACTTGGATTTCACAAATCGAGTTCAAAAGAATGGCTAAAATTAAGAAATTATTTGAAATATAAATTTTTGGATAAAGCCAAGAATGAATTTAAGAATTCATTAAAGAATCAATTATTATCTCATCAAGGTTTGACTGAGGATCAAATTCACAAATTGAATAATACAAATTTTCAAAATATTAGCATCCTTGAACTATGTGATACTTCTTCTATTTGTAATTATTTAAAAAATGTTCCCTATAGACAAGGTCTCGAATTATTCTACATCGTAATGAATAGATTTTATCGAGAAGGGACTGATACGAAATCAAGGGAATGGAAATGTCTCCAATCTATAAGAGATAATCTTGGCGTAATTCAAAAGGAAGTTTCAGGATGGGACAAGATGAAAATACAAAATTACATCCAATATATAGATAGTGATGTGTTCAAAACAATTGGCCCACTCAGCGTTACGAAAGGCTGTAGTGAAGAAGAGTCAGTCCCCTCATCATCGCATTCCGTTGAAAAATCCTGATAAAGATTTCCCTCCCTCCAGCAAAATACTAAATGTCCTCTGACGGCAGCCTTTCCTTTTCTGACAGGAAAGCAGAACAAGCCTTTTTTTTCCTAGCGAAGCGGCCCGCTTTTGAGAAAAATATCTCTTATGTATAACTTTCTTGATTCCCGTTACAACAAGTAATTCTCCAAAAATCGGTTGATATATTATCAGTTAATCTATCCCCCGAAAATAGGTCCACAAAGAAAGTTAGGTTTGCTGACCTGACAAAAAACGATGAAGAAAAAATATAGCGTAGAAGAAATCCTAAGAATCCTTAGCGAAGAAAAACAGACGGGAAAAACCATTCGGGGAATCTGCCGGGAACACAACATCACGGAGCAAGCCTGCTATCGGTGGCGGCTCAAGTACGAAGGAGTGGATTTGAAGGAAGCCATGAGAGTGAAGCAGCTTGAGGAAGAAAATCGACGACTCAAGCAAATCATAATCGACTAGGCCCTGGACATCTCAATCCTGAAAGAAGTGAACTCAAAAAAATGGTAAGCCACTCTCAGCGACTGGGCCGGAGTGAGGCATTTGATCAATCATCAAATCAGCTCGCAACGCAAAGCCTGCTAAACCTTGCAGGTATGTCGAAGCCATTACCGAAAACAGGAAAAGAAACTGCCTAGTCTTGAAGAACAAACCATCATTGAAGCCAGCGAAGAAAAACCGACATGGGGCATACGTAAAATCACCTCGTATCTCAGGGAGAAAACCGGCAAAGCGATCAACCATAAACGAGTCTGGAAGAATGGCGGAGGTAATACAACGAAGAAAGGCCTCACGGCTCTTGCGGAAACATTCCCCCGAGCCTTTATGCTCGACAGCTCCATCAATCAATATTAACAAATACCAAGCCTAACTTTTAATCTGGTACTACATTGGGGGCAGTCCAGGAGAAACCAAGAGAGTGATCTTGATGCCGATGGTACGAACTTTGAGTTTTCCTTCAACTCGGAAGCAGACGTACCAAGTGTCTTTTCTTTTGATAATTTCAGCCATAATGTTGTAGTGTTAGCGGTTTTGAATCTGCTATACACCGGAAAGTTGATGTATAGCATAGTGCATAACAAAACCATGTAATAGGACTGAATATCACACAATCTGCTACCAAGGGGGCTTTGTAAAATGAGGGGATTACAATAACCCCGAAGACAAAAAATGGAGCGGATGATGGGATTCGAACCCACGACATCAACCTTGGCAAGGTTGCGCTCTACCCCTGAGCTACATCCGCTTGGAACGATTGGAGCCTTATGGCGTCCGTGTGCCAAGAGTATATAAGATTTTTCTGTCTTGGCAAGATTTTTTTAGAGAAAAATCCTGTTTTGCCGACATGTGTGCGTCGTTGCCGGCGTATGGGGCAGGAGAGGGGAGGATTCTGCCCTGTGGGGTATGCCGCTCCGTTTCTTGTTCATGCCGTTTTTGGGGAAAGTGGAGAGGCGTAAAAAACGGGATTGTTCCGAAAAGGCCCGTTTTGCCTGTCTTGGAACAATCCCGTTGAAAGGGGGTGTCAGGGTTCAGTAGCTTCTGGCCCAGAGAACACGGCGTTTCGTCATGCGTCCGGTGAGGATGCAGGGTGCCGGCTCGCCGCGGCCCAGCTCGCCGAGCGGGATGCAGCGGATGGAAATGCGCAGCCGTTTAGCCAGTTCTTCTTCTTCTTCCGGAGACCCGTCCCACGGCACCTGGAGCCAGTCTGCATCTCCCTCTCCGGAGAAGTTTTCTTCCAATTCCCGCAGAGTGGAGGCGGGGCGGATATGGGAGTCCCGGAAGGCAATGGCCCGCTGAAGCAGGGTGTCCTGGATGCTTTGGAGAATATCCGCAGCGGTATCGATCAGTTCCGTTTCCGGGACGAAGGATTTTTCATTGGCGGGCCGGTCGCGCCGCTGAAGGCAGACGGAGCCTTTTTCCAGGTCCCGGGGGCCTATTTCCAGACGCACGGGCACGCCTTTTTTCACCCATTCCCATTTCTTGGCGCCGCCGCCCAGGTCGCGCCTGTCCACCAGCACGCGCAGCGGCTGGCCGTGGAAGGTTTTGGTGCGGAGGGTGCGCGCCAGTTCCTCGCAGTGGTCCAGAATGGCCTGGCGGCTTTCTTCCTTGGGCGTGACGGGAATGATGACGATTTGCTGGGGAGCGACGCGGGGCGGGCAGACGAGTCCGTCGTCGTCGGAGTGCATCATGATGAGCGCTCCGATCATGCGGGTGGAAACTCCCCAGGAGCTTGTCCATGCGAATTGCTGGGTGTTGTCCCTTCCGGCGAAGCAGATGTTCTGGGATTTGGAGAAATTCTGCCCCAGGAAGTGGGAGGTCCCTGCCTGGATGGCCTTGCGGTCCTGCACCATGGCTTCCACCGTGTAGGTTTGTTCCGCGCCGGGGAAGCGTTCCGCCTCCGTCTTTTCCCCTGGAATGGTGGGGATGGCGAGCACGTCCCGCTGGAATTCTTCATAAACCTTGTGCATGGTGAGGGTTTCCTCAATGGCTTCCTCGCGGGTTTCATGGGCCGTATGCCCTTCCTGCCACAGGAATTCCGCCGTGCGCAGGAAGATTCGGGGCCTCATTTCCCAGCGCATCACGTTGCACCACTGGTTGACTTTGAGGGGCAGGTCCCGGTAACTGGAGGTCCAGCGGGCGAAAGCCGCGCCGATGACGGTTTCCGAGGTGGGCCGGATGACGAAGGGTTCCGTAAGCTCCCCGGTGGGAATCATGCGTGTCTTGCCGGTGGCTTCATCCTTTTGCGCTTCCAGCCTGTGGTGGGTGACTACGGCGCATTCCGTGGCGAAGCCTTCGGCATGCTCCGCTTCCTTTTCCAGATAGGAGATAGGAATCAGGAGGGGGAAATAGGCGTTCGTATGGCCGGTGTCCTTGAAGCGCTGGTCCAGGTCCTTTTGAATGAGTTCCCAAATGGCGTAGCCCCATGGCTTGATGACCATGCAGCCGCGCACCTCGGAATTTTCCGCCATGTCGGCGGCCTTGATGACTTGCTGGTACCACTCGGGGAAATCCTGGGCGCGGGTAGGGGTGATTGCGGTTTGCTGAGACATATTGGATGGTTTGTTGAATAGAACGGGCAGGGCCCGCGAAGGAAACTCGGAATAATATTAAAAGGGGGCGTTTTTGTATTCCCGGTAATTGCTGTAGGCGAAGAGGGCCATGAAGATGGGGATAAAGTAGCCGTGGAAGAGCTGGAAACTGAGCAGTCCGATGAGGATGGCCGTGATGAATCCGGTCATGAATACTTTCCTGGGGGAGCGGATGTACTGTGCGATCAGCTGGCCGCCGTCCAGGGGGTAGATGGGCAGCAGATTCAGGATAGTCCACCATTCTCCAATCATGATGAGGCAGGAGAGAATGTACAGCTTGGGGGAGATGAGCGCTGCTGTGAAGGGGCTGATGGCCAGGTCCCAGAAGTTCAGGTTGTAAGAAGTCATGACTGGAGCGACGATGTTCCAGGTGAGCCCCAGGCTGATAATGCCCAGCAGCAGGGTCATCATGGGGCCTGCCAGAATCATGAGGGCCCGCCCTCCGCGCGTCAGTTGCATGCCATGGCTGCTTGTCAGGCCGCCGAAGAGTTCCAGAACAATCGTCTGCTGGCCGCCGCCCAGCTTGCGGCCCACCAGCGCGTGCCCCATTTCATGGGACAGGATGGCGACGAAGCCGGCAATGACGAACAGGGCCGGATAAATGAGATCTTCCACACTGCTGATGCTGAGGGCACCGCCGAAAATGGCCAGCACCACCCAGAAGCTGGGGCGGATGTAAACAGGTATCCCGAACAGGGTGAAATGAACCATGCGCGAGAGGGTAAGGGCAGATTTCCGTTTTGCCAAGCCCGGAGAATGTGCATGCACCGTTTTGGCGTTGGAGCGGCGCAGCGAATTGTGTTAAAAGTCTTTCATGAGGCTGTTTTCCATCATCCTGTGCTGTGCCGTGCAGGCCGTCCTGGGGTATGACGGGCCGCCGCCCCTGACGGAGGTGGACGGCCGTTCCCCCATCCGCATGGGCGGGGAGATGCTTGGCGGCTACCGTTCATACTATGTCCACCGGGGGGAAAAGATGGGGGCTGATTCCACGGAGGGCCAGATTTCCGGCGGAGCCTCCCTGTCTGATTCCTGGGCGGTGAGCGGGGAACTTTTCGCCATCCGCAACTGGCAGGGCCGCCATTTCAGTCAGGCCACTTTACACGGGGAAGTCCAGTATTATCTGGCGGACGAATGTACGGCCGGGCTTTTTGTCAACGGGCAGTGGTACGATTCCTGTCCCCTGAAGAACGGGACGGAGCCGGGCCTGTCCCTTAAATGGAATCCCACCCCTTCCTGGTCTTTCCGCGGTTCCTTCCTGTATGATTCCGGACAGGAGGGTGTATATTCCCAGTGGGGCGTTACCTGGCAGCCCCTGCTGTGCGAATCCGTCGCCATGGTGAATACGGTTTCCCTGGGTTTTGCCCATGATTATCTGGGGAGGAACGGCTTGAAAGAGCTGATGGTGCGCACGGGGGTGCTGTGGGCCGTTTCCAGCGGTCTGCGGGTGGAGCCTTTCCTGGGGTGGTATTGCGGCTACGGGCGGGACGATTTCAAAAAAGTAGTGCTGGGGCTTTGGTGCTCTTACGTTTTTTAACGGGCGGATTTCTCCGGTTTTCCGGCATTTTCCTGTTGCCAAACGGGGAGGCTTGGTCATAATGGCCTGCGTATGATGAAGCCTACACTTCTTGTTTTAGCAGCTGGCATGGGCAGCCGTTACGGCGGTCTCAAGCAACTTGACCCGATGGGCCCCAACGGGGAAGTAGTTCTTGACTACTCTGTTTATGATGCCATCCGGGCCGGTTTCGGAAAAGTGGTATTCATTATCCGCCGTGACTTTGAAGATATTTTCAAGGAAAAGGTCGGCAGCCGTTTTGCCGGCAAGATTGAGGTGGATTACGCTTTCCAGTCCCTGGACGACCTGCCGGAAGGCTTCTCCGTGCCGGAAGGCCGGGAAAAGCCCTGGGGCACCGCCCACGCCCTGCGTGCCGCCCGCCACGTGGTGAAGGAACCCTTTGCCGTAGTGAATGCGGATGACTTTTACGGTGCGGACGCTTTTGTGCAGGCCGCCAAGTTCCTGACCTCCACTACGGATGAACCCGGCAAGGCCCATTACGGCATGATCGGCTATCCGCTGAAGAACACCCTCTCCGACAACGGGGACGTGAACCGCGGCATTTGCTCCATCAAGGGCGGCCTTCTGGATGGCGTGGAGGAATTCGTGAAAATCCAGGCTGACGAAGACGGCGTAGTGCGCGGCAACAACCTGAAGGGCGAACGCCTGCCGGTGGATCCTGCAGAACTGGTTTCCATGAATTTCTGGCTGTTCTCCCCCTCCTTCATCGAACTGACGGAGGATCATTTCATTGACTTCCTGAAAGAACACGGCCAGGAACCCAAGAGCGAATGCTTTATTCCCACCGTGGTGGACGCCCTGATTCATGCGGACCGGGCGGATTGCGCCGTTCTTCCCACTTCTTCCTCCTGGTTCGGCATGACCTATCCGGGGGACAAGCCCATGGTTGTGGAAGGCATCAACAAACTTATCCAGCAGGGCGTATACCCTGAAAAGCTCAACTAAGCCTTTTTCCCTATGCACGATCTCAAGGCTGTATCAACCCTGTTCGATCTCCGCGGCGATTTTGTCCACGGTTATTCCTACGGCAGCGGCCACATCAATGACACCTACTGCATCTGGGTGGATCAGGCGGGACAGCGCATCCGCTACATCCTCCAGCGCGTGAACCATAACGTGTTCAAGCAGCCTATCCCTCTGATGGAGAACGTAAAGCGCGTGACGGACCACGCCCTGAAGCGCCTGAAGGAGGAACAGTGCCCGGAAGCTTACCGCCGCACTCTCACGCTGGTTCCCTCCGTGGACGGCAAGCCGTACGCCCTGGATTCGGACGGCAACTGCTGGCGCGTGTACCCGTTCATTGAACGCGCACGCACGTATGACCAGATTGAAACTACCAAGCAGTGCCAGGAAGCGGCGCGCGCCTTCGGCGAATTCCAGAAGCTCACGGCAGACCTGCCCGGAGAGCCCCTGTTTGAGACCATTCCCAATTTCCACAATACCACTTCCCGCCTGGCGGCTCTGAAAGAGGCCATCCAGTCCGACCCCCTGGGGCGCGTGAAGGAAGTGCAGAAGGAAATAGACTGGTACCTTTCCCGTGAGTCGGACTGCCATCTGGTGGTGGATTACCTGAAATCCGGGGAATTGCCCCTGCGCTGTACGCACAATGATACCAAGCTGAACAATGTGATGCTGGACGATGTAACCGGAGAAGGCATTTGCGTGATTGACCTGGATACCACGATGCCCGGTTCCGCCATTTACGACTTCGGCGACATGATCCGGACGGCCACGTCTCCCGCCGCGGAAGATGAAAAGGACGTCTCCAAGGTCACGATGCGCATGTTCATGTTTGAAGCTCTGGTGCAGGGTTACCTGAGTTCCGCCAAGAGTTTCCTGACGCCTCTGGAAAAGAGCCTGCTGCCGTTCTCCGGCAAATTGCTCACGATGGAATGCGGCATCCGCTTCCTGACGGACTACCTGTCCGGTGACGTGTATTTTAAAATCCACCGTCCGGAACACAACCTGGACCGCTGCCGCACGCAGATGGCCCTGGTAGAATCCATTGAGGCGCAGATGGATGAAATGAAGGCCATTGTGGACCGCTATTAACCAATATCTACCAACATCGGAAAAACATGAAGATTCTCGTAACCGGCGGCGCCGGATTCATCGGTTCCCACATTGTGGAACACTATCAGGATAAGGCGGAGGAAATCCGTGTGCTGGACAACCTGCGCACGGGCTATCTCAGGAACCTGGAAGGGCTCAGGCACACGTTCATCGAAGGTTCCATCTGCGACCGGGAGCTGGTGCGCCAGGCGGTGCAGGGAGTGGACTATATTTTCCACATGGCCGCGCTCGTCTCCGTGCCGGAATCCATGAGCAAGATCAGCGAATGCATCGACATCAACGTCAACGGTTTGCTGAACGTGCTGGAGGAAGCTTCCGCCGCCGGAGTCAAAAAAATCGTGCTGGCGTCTTCCGCCGCCATTTACGGAGACAATCCCACGGTGCCCAAACTGGAAGCCATGTACCCGGAGCCCAAGAGTCCCTATGCCATTACCAAGCTGGATGGGGAATACTACCTCAACATGTTCCGGGCGGAAGGAAAAATCAATACGGCAGCCGTGCGCTTCTTCAATGTCTTCGGCCCCCGGCAGGACCCCAAGGGCGCCTATGCTGCGGCCGTGCCCATTTTCATTGAAAAAGCTGTCAAAGGAGAAGACATCACCGTGTATGGGGACGGCTCCCAGACGCGCGATTTCATTTATGTGAAAGACATTGTAGGAGCCCTTACCTTTGTGGCGGAACACCCGGAAGTCACCGGAGTGTTCAATGCCGGTTACGGCGGCCAGATCACCATTGAAGAGCTGGCGCAGAACATCATCAAGGCTGCGGGCTCTTCCTCCAAGGTGCTTCATGCTCCGGAACGTCCGGGAGACGTCAAGCATTCCCGCGCCTGTGCGGACAAGCTCCGCAATGCCGGATGGCAGCCCAGGCATACTTTGCCGGAAGGCTTGGCGACGACGCTGGAATACTTCAAGGGAATTCTGGGCAAATAACCTTCCTTAATTTCCGGCTTTATATTGCCCCCGACTGTCTCCGCTCCTGCAGCGGAGGCAGTCTTTTTTATGGGAAACCGGGACTGTGTATGACAAATTGAACGGGTGTTGAAATTCGGATGATGCAAAAAGACTTTTTCATCAAGGGAAAAGACGAAGAGCAAGTATCCGAAAAAGGGGGAAATTATTTATAATCAAGAGCATTTCATGAATTTTCAAAGCCCTTTTGTTTGACAATAAGGTAATGGGCGGAAGCCAATATCCCGTATTTGTTAGAAAGAAAAATTTTCTGCGGAAAAAATCCGGACTGGCATTGAATGTTATTGACGGAAGAAAGGTGTAATAATAGAGACTTCGGGCGATATGTATTTCTTCAGAGATTCTTCTGCCAAGCAATTGCCTGCGTTTAAAGATCCCTGTTTTGAATTGGCCATGGCCCGCCGGAAGGAGGATGCCCGCTGGGGATGGATACCTTTTGCCGTATTCGTCCTCTTTTTGCTTGTGTACCGCTTCTTTGGCCTTGTCATGCCGAGCAATAATGCGGACGGCTCGCAGTCATGGCTCTTTTTGCTGGTGCTGGCGGGCTGGGGGCTCCTGGCTCTCGTCCACATGGTTGTGATTCCCATCTGGATGCTGATCGCCTCCCTTCATTACTGGGAGGTGAACCGCAGGGGATTGACTGTTGCGGGGCTGCTGTTCAGCATTTTGGCTCCTGTCAGCATGGTTTTCATGCTGTCCTGCTGGTCCATGTTTGGATAAAGGTGCATTTTCCGTCCTGAGGGGAGGACGGTGTCGCTTCCGCCAAACTTTCAGGATTCCGGGGATTGGCCTTTTCTCCGGCCTTTCAACCGGGTAAAGTGTTTCCGATGGATTTGTTCAGTTTACAGGAAGCGGAAGCGCGGGAAGGCTTTGAGCCCGGGGCGGACACTTCCGCCATGCCGCTGGCCGCGCGTATGCGCCCGCGCACCCTGGATGAAGTGGCCGGACAGAAGCATCTGCTGGCTCCGGGCAAGCTGCTGAGACGGGCAATTGAGACGGACCGGTTTACGTCCCTGATTTTCTACGGGCCTCCCGGGTGCGGAAAAACTACTCTGGCCGCCGTCATCGCCCGGACGACGAATGCCCATTTCATGATGCTCAACGGCGTGGAATCCAATGTAGCGGACATCCGGGAGAAAATAGCCCAGGCGCAGATGAGGATGAGCATGCACGGGCGGAAAACCGTTCTTTTCGTGGATGAGCTGCACCGGTTCAACAAAGCCCAACAGGATGTTCTGCTTCCCCATCTGGAAAAGGGTACGGTCAGGTTTATTGGGGCGACCACGGAAAACCCCTACTTTGCAATTAACTCCCCCCTGCTGTCCCGCTCCCAGGTTTTTCCGCTGGAGCCGGTGCCGGAGGAGGATCTGGCCGCCCTGCTGAAGCGCGCCCTGACGGATGAGGTGCGCGGGCTGGGCTCATCCCGCGTGGATATGGAGGTGGAAGCCTTGAACCATTTGGCCGCCAAGGCGGACGGAGACGCCAGGAAGGCGCTCACGGCTCTGGAAGTGGCTGTTCTGTCCACTCCTGCGGGGAAAGACGGCATCATTCATGTGGACATCTCCGTAGCGGAGGAATCCATCCAGCGCAAGGCTATCAGGTACGACCGCCTGGGGGATTCCCATTACGATACGATTTCCGCTTTCATCAAATCCATGCGCGGCTCTGACCCGGACGCCGCCCTGTATTGGCTGGGTATGATGCTGGAAGCCGGGGAGGATATCCGCTTTATAGGAAGAAGGCTGGTCATCGCCGCGTCGGAGGATGTAGGGCTGGCGGATTCCAACGCCCTGCGCGTAGCTTTGGACGCGGCGCGCGCGGCGGAAATGGTCGGCATGCCGGAAGCACGCATTCCTCTGGCGCATGCTGCGGTTTACCTGGCGACGGCCCCCAAGAGCAATTCCGCCTACGTGGGCATCAATGCCGCCATGGATGACGTGCGCAATGGGAAAACGCTGGCAGTTCCGGAACACCTGCGGACGCCAACGCGCAAGAAGCTGGCTGCCGCTGGAGGAGCGGATGCCGCCAGGCTGGAATATCTGTATTCCCACGACTATCCGGAACATTACGTACCCCAGGCCTACCTCCCGGAAGGCCGCGTGTATTACACCCCCACCGGAAACGGGATGGAACTGAGGATCAGGGAACGCATGGAATACCGCCGTCAACTGGCGGAGAACGCCGGGGAAGGCGGGAAGAAGGGGTAATTCTTCCTTGAAAACGCGGGAATGAGAAGAAGGTTTCCCTTATTGCTCCTTTGAAGCTGCCGGGAATGTTGTTCGGCTTTGGCCGGCAAGAAGCAGGGAGAGAGGGATGCTTCCGCTTGGGCGCTGGCTGGAAATTCTTCTCCCATCGGAAAAAAGGCAGGAAATTCCTTGGGAATGTCCTGCCTTCGTGAAGGTTGTGAATGGCGGTTTTGTTCGTTTGCCGGCAGGAGTCAGGATTCCTTGGTCACGATGATGTCGCAGTCCGCATCGAACCATCCCTGGCCCTGGCAGTCGAAAACCAAGTCCGGCTTTTCGGAACCGGAGAGGCGCAGGGTGAATTCGCGCCCGTTTTTGTCCTGCCGGTCCTTGGGCAGTTCGCTGACTACGCGGTTGCCCTTCATGAAGCGGGGGTTGCGGATATTGCAGCCGCCGCTGTTCATCTTGAAGGTAATCTTGTAGTTTCCGGGGCCGTCAAGCATGCTGCTGACGTTGACGCGGGTAGGCGTCAGTTCCGGGCGCAGGTCGTAGCCTGTGAAGTGAGGACTTTTCAGGGTGACGGGTTCCGTCAGGTAGCGGTAGTAGTTCTGGGCGCCTATTCCCATGAGGGTTTTAGGGGATATCCTGGCGATGTCCGTCAGGGTCTTCAGCGCCTGGTCCTTTTTCCCCTCATTGCGGTAGAGCCAGAACCTGGCCGCCATGACCTGTTGTTTTTGAAGGGGAGTCAGGCCGGGGGTTTTGAGCTGTTTGTTTACATAGGCATGGGCGGTTTTGTAATCCTTTGGACCGCCGTCTTTGGCGGAATCATTCACCATTCTCTGCACTTTTTCGATGTAGGGCAGATGCCTGAACGTGTATTTGAAGTGCACTCCCTTGATGTCTTCCGGATCCGCCTTCTTGATTTTTTCCAGAATATCCTTTCTGGCAGAGGCCGCATAAGGAGGAAGGTGCTGAAGCCCTTCTCCGTAAAGAAGGGCCGCGGCCGTTCCGGATGAAGCGGCGGCTTTTTCCCACAGGGCATTGGCCTTGTTTTGCTGTTTTACGGCTTCCATTGCCTGCTTCATGACGGCTGGCAATGTTTCCCTGGAGACGCCTTCCGACAGGAATACCATGTTTCCGGTGGGGGAGACCACCTGAATGGCGGGGATGTTCCAGATTTCCCCCGGGGGCTTGGGCAGTTTCTGCTCTTCTTCCGTCATTTCCTCACGCTCGTCCTGGATACACCAGAGCACGGGTTCCGGGGAGTTCTTGGCCAGGTGTTCCACAGCGCGGGTGATTTCACGTGATTTTGGGGACCAGTCCGTGCCGGCCCATACGACAATCATGTATTTATTGACGGTTTTCGCCTCGTCTTTCACGGCGCTGTAAGCGGGGAGGGCCGCCTGAACAGGGGCGGACAGGAAGAGGGCTGCGGCCAGCAGGCCGGAAACGGGATTGATGTGATGAAGCATGGCGTTAATGGAGAATTTATTTTTCGTAAACGAGGATATGGCGCAGGTGCATGAATTCCGGCTGTGCGTTTTTGGCTTCCACCTTGATCCACTTGGCTTTGGTGCCTTCCGGTGCGGTGATGACCCATTCCTTGGGCATGTTTTCCGTGGCGGCCAGGGGGAACCAGGTGGCTCCGTCCGTGGACGTGGAGACCTCCATTTTCTTCATCCGGTTTTCATTGCCGTCGCGCTTGGTGACTACCAGCCCGGCCAGGTTCACTCCGTTTTTCAGTTCTACAATGACGTTCGGATTGGCTTCCTTATCCGTATGCTGGGCTCCGCCGCAGGGACGCAGCAGGTTGATATGGTCCCAGGGGCTGTCCCACTGGCTCGTGGTGGAGCACCGGACCATGCCGTCTGCGGGCACCAGTTTCCAGCCCTGCGGAATGGACGCCTTGACCGTATTGTTCGTCGCATTGGCGCCGGAGAAAGAGGCCGCCGCTTTGCTCAAGGCCTGGAAGGCCGGAATGGAGCGGGCCGTTTCCGTGGCATAGATGGCTTTGCCGTAGGCTTCCTTCAGCTTTTTGGGGTCGGGGGCTTTCTCGGAGGTCCCGGTTTTTCCCGTTTGCTGGGCTACCTTGGCGAATGCGTTGGAGAACACGTCCGCCTGTCCGTTTTCCACAAAGTTTTTCACGCCCCATTCCAACGCCTGGCCAAAGTTGGTGCCGTCCCCCGTTTTCAGGTGGGTGGAGAGGACTGTTTCCAGATAGGCCGCTTTTTCCTGCGGATTTGCCAGGAAGGCGGATTGGGAGTCCAGCACGGGCTGGAATTTCACCGCCCATGATGTGGGAGTGGTGGCGATGGCTTCATGCAGGTCCCGGAACCAGGCAATCCGGTCCGCGGGCGGAATATCCATCAGGAATTTATTCTGCACGTCCTTGAGGATGTCGAATGCGGCAAAGCCGTTGCCCTGATAGTGGGAAAGGGCGTCCTTGGCGTAAACGTACCAGTCGACAGGCTGCATGCCTTCCTTTTCCATCAGCAGGCGTTGAAGCTCCGTGCGGAAGAACGGGTGCAGCGGTGTTTGCCTGAGCGCTTCCTCCCATGCCTGGATGGCCTTGTCCTTGTTGCCGGAAGCCTCGTCCAGCCGGGCCTGGGCGGCCCACAGGTAGGCCTGGTCCGCCTTATCGTTGTCAGCAAAGACATTTTCCATCAGCAGGTAGGAAGTAGGAGCCTGGGAGCCGAAGATATGGTTGTGCATGCCTCCGTCTGGTCCGCCGAAGCCGCCTTTCCATTCCCCCCGCTTCACGCGCACCGCGTACGCGCAGTGGCCCGGTTGTCCTACCGGATAAGCGGGGATGCCGTGGGCCTGGGCCGCCATGGTGCCGAAGTAGGAGAGGCCGCCGCAGACGCCGCCGATGATCTGCGTGTTTTCCGCGGTCGTGTTAAGATCCCTCCACGGCACGTAGAAAAGGGGCCCCTGAATGGTATCGCCAAAGAAATTGTGGCCCGTATAGGGGGCGGCCCAGCAGGCGGCCGTGTACCGCCGCCAGGGGAGGTTGACGTGTTCATTGCTCCATTCATAGGATTTATCGTCCCAAGGACTTCCCACGACGAAGCGCATTTCCCATGGGCGCAGTTTGATGAATCCCGGATGCAGCCTGTTTTCCTGATGCAGTTTTTTGAAAATCCGGTAGCGGCGCACCGGATTGCTGTTGGCGGAGTTGGTTTTGAGCCTTCCCGCCATGGGGCCGGTGGAAAAGACAGAGGCCAGCCCGGTGGCCAGGGATTGGTAATTCCGGAAATCCGGGCTCTTGCCGTCCGCTTTCCAGATGTCGGAGAGGATTTGCAGGCCTTCCGGTGAATTTTCCGGAATCAGGCCTGCTCCAAGGTAAAGCTCCATCCACGCCGGGTCCTGTAGAAAGGTTTTGATGAAAGCGGCATCTTGCGCGCTTTTGGAGAAAACGGCTTTCACCTTGTCCGGTCCCGTGACGCGCAGGAGTTCGTGAATGTCCAGCAAATGGCGGTACTGCTTGTTCTGGAGCAGTTTCGGTTCGGATTTCGTTTGTTCTCCAGCCTTCAGGAGGGTGGAGCGCAGTTCCGTCTGCAGGCCATCAAAGTCTCCGGAGGCAATTTTTTGTGCCAGGGGCGCCGGCAGGCGGCTAGAGGAGGCCGGCGTTTCCGTTTCAATTTCCGTCGGGCCCTGCGCCGTGCAGACGGGCGCCGAGAGCAGGGAAGTGCAGAGAAGAAGATGTGAAATATTCATGTGGAAGGGATTACTTGATAATAGCAGAAAGAGGGGGGAGGGGACCAGTGCGTTTTTCGACTTATTACGATGCCGGAAGGACGTTTTTATCATCCTTCGCGGCATATTTCAGCACAAATGGTCACAGAGCATTTTGACGCCCAGGCCGATGAGGATGAGCCCGGCTCCCGCTTCCAGATGAAAGGTCGGAAAGCGGTGCAGCCGTCTGGTCAGGAAAAAGCCGGCCGCCGTGCACAGGAAGGTGGTGAAGCCGATGGCGGCGGCGGGGAGAAGCACCGCGTGGAGGGTAGGGTCGGTTCCACACTGGGCGGATGAAAGGTAAATGCTGACGCCCGCTACCAGCGCGTCGATGCTGGTGGCGATTCCCACAGCCATAAGGGTAGGAAGCGTCAGGCTGGTGACGTGGGGCATATCCTCTTCTTCGTTGCGGTGATTCCAGCCTTCGCGGAGGACGTTGACCCCGAGGAAGGTGAACACGGCGAAGCCCAGCCAGTGGTCCCAGGCCGCAATATACCGGTGCACGGAGCCTGTAAGCAGAAAACCCAGCACGGGCATCAGGAATTGACCGGCCCCGGTGGACAGGGAGAGCTTGATTCCGTTGCTCAAACGCTTTTGCTTAATGAGCAGGCCGTAGGAGAACGCCACGACGAAAGCGTCCACGGAGAGGGCAAAAGCCAGGAAGATCAAGTCGGCAAGCGGCATGCTCATTGCGGAGAGGCACTCTAGGATATCCCCGGGAAAAAGCAATTTTTTTGTTCCTTGCGCTTTTTCCTGATTCCAAATGCGGCACAGGCGGGTCGGCTGGATTCCTGCTTCCGGCCGGAGGATTTGGTTGTTTCATGATTTTTTGTTGTATTTCCTATAAAAACACACCCGTAAAGACACAAGCATACCGGATGGAAGTTTGAAAAAATATTCACTTTTGCTACATGGTATGATTCACGTTTGGGGATATGATATTCTGCGGCGGATGTGTTTTTTGATATAGACCTCGTCGGAATTTGTCGGCATGCTTTGTGCTTCATGGCAGTTATTCCCGTTGGCCGCCATGTTTGAAAGCATAGTTGCATTATTTTTTAGGGAATAGAAGAACGGCGGCCTTGATTGTTCAAAACCGCCGTTTGTGTCATTGGGCATGTATAATTTCTGTCGAACGACGTTTTTTTTCGTCGCCCGGCATATGTTCTTAACCTATTGACGCTTCATCTTGATTGTGTTTCGGCAATGGAATATAAGGCTGCTTTTCCTGCTAATTTTACCCGTGCTCCATCCATGCGGCAATAAAGTGTTCCACCGCGTTTGGAAGCCTGATAACCTATGATGTTGTCTTTTCCCAATCTGTTCGCCCAGTAAGGTATAATGTGACAATGACCGGAACCACAAACGGCATCCTCCGGCACTCCGCATTTGGGGGCAAAGGTACGGGAAACGCAGTCAGTTTCCGCACCTTTTGCGGTTACATGGAGCAAAAGACCGTTCAGGGCATGAACTTTTGATAGATCCGGATTGAGATGTTCGATTATTTTTACATCATCAAACACGCATAAAAGGTCACGCCCCATATACGCTTCTCTGGGGGTAGCGCCGATAGCGTCGATCATTTGCTCCGTTACGGGAACTGATTTTAATTCATAGGCGGGGAAATCCATTTCATAAAGATCACCATGCCGTTCTACCGCCAAATCACCGCTTAAAGTTTGAAAAACAACTTTTGCCGCTTCTTTTTCATGGAAGTTCAAAATAACATAGGCACAGGCTAATGTCGCATGACCGCATAAGTTAATCTCTCCACCGGGGGTGAACCACCGCAGATGATAGCTCCCCCCCTTTTTGACAGCAAAGGCCGTTTCTGAAAGATTGTTTTCAACGGCCATATTTAACATCAATTCCCCGGACGGCCATTGTTCTAAAATGCAAATCGCCGCGGGATTTCCATGAAAAACTTTGTCAGTAAAGGCGTCTATGATATATTATCTCGTTATAATATATTTATTCCAAATCAACTGCAACTTCGGTTCTGCGCAAAATTTTCAGACGCGGGCCCTGGCATCCATGCAGCTTTTTGCGGGCTTGGCGGTAAATACTTTCCATGCTCCGTATTGCTTTTGTATCTTAACCGTTTATTAAAGCGGGCTCCCCAAAGTCCGGACGTTACTCATAAGCATTCAGGGCGGAGCCGCCGGGAAAAATGAATTGATGGACATGAGTGGTGCTTTTCAGGCTCCATAACCGCAGTTTCAAAATGAAGGCTGGACAGTTGTTGCTGCGTAAGCTTCATCATTGATTGACAAATATGTTCCCGAACCGCACGCATGACTGGCGGAAGGGGGCATTCCGACAGTCATGCGTCGAGGATGGGAAAGAAAGCTATTTGCAGTATTTTTTGATATAGGGCAGCACGGCGTCTGCCCAGATGGCGTAGCCTTTTTCCGTAAAGTGCAGGTTGTCCCTGCTGATGCCGGGGAGCAGTTTGCCGGAGGAGTCCAGAAAGCGCCTGTTGATGTTGGCGTAAGTGGTGCGGGGCAGCTTGCACTGGGCCAGAATGGCGTTGATGCGGTCGTTGTGCTGGCGCAGCTTGTCCTGGGGGCCTGTGCCGCGCGGGAAAATGCCCAGCAGGAGGACGTGGGTGTCCGGGAACCTGACCAGCAGGTGTTCAACGGTACCCAGAATTCCCATGGCCGTTTTTTCCGGGGCTTCCCCTCCTTTGAAATAACCGGTATTGTTGGTGCCGATCATGACGATGCAGAGTTTGGGGTCCGTCTGGGCCGGGATGCCGGAATCCGTGATGCGGTAAATCAGGTTGGTGGTTTGGTCCCCGGAAATGCCGAAATTGCAGGGATGATAGGGGGAGAACGCCTTTTCCCATATTGGTTTTCCTTCCCTTTTCCAGTAGTCCGTAATGGAATCTCCCAGGAAAAGGACGCCGCAGGGGTTGTTCTTTATTTGTTCCACCTGCTGTTCATATTGCTTCCTCCACCATTGGGGCTGTTCCCGTGGCAGCGGAGTCAGAGGGGACGGCGCAGCCGTTGAGAGAAGGGAGGCCAGCAGGGAGAAAGAAAGTATATGTAAGATCTTCATTGGCATTTATTGTATGAACGTTTTCCAAAAACACCACATGAAAGTGGTGGCCTTTTTTGCTGCTGCGGTGTGCGGGCAGCTTTTGCTGCAGGGTGTTCCCCCTTGCCAGATTCCGGGGGGTGGTGTAGCTTGTGGGCGGTATGAGTGAGGTATCCCTGCAGCATGGAATGACGCGCCAGATGGCCGTCTCCCAGTCCATGCAGACAGGGATGCAGATTCTTCAGGCTTCCGCTTTGGAATTAAGGCAGATTATCCGTCAGGCGCTGGAAACCAATCCCATGCTTGATGAGTTGCCGGACGCTTCCCCGGAAGCGCTGGAAGACGGTCCGGACGGGGATGCTTGGAATGAGCGGGAGGACGGGTGGAACGAGTTTACGGCGGAAGGCCGCCTGTCTGGGGACGCGGCCGCCCGCCGTGATTTCATGTATGAATCCGTCGTGGCTCCGGAATCCCTGAAAACCCATTTGATGGATCAGGCGCAGCATTCCGCATTGACGGGCCGCGCCCGGGACGCCCTGTTCCTGCTGATTGACGCTTTGGACGAACGCGGGTTTCTGACGGAGTCTCCGCAGGAGCTGGAAGAGCAGGGGTGTTTCAGCATGCGGGACATGGAGGAAGCTCTGGCTGCGCTGAGGGAAATGGACCCGCCCGGAGTGGGGGCGGCGAATTTAAGGGATTCCCTGCTGATCCAGCTTGAACAGCGCGGTTTGAAGCGTTCGCTTGCTTTCCGCCTGGTCAAGCGCTGCTGGCGGGAACTGGCGGCGCACAAGTATGAGGAAGCCGCACGCCTGCTGGACGTGGAACCGGGGGCCGTGGCGGCGGCTCTGGAGGTGATTAGGAGCCTGACTCCTGATCCAGGGGGAGCCTACGCCCCCGGCGGAAACCCTCATCTGCTGCCTGACGTCATTGTGGAGGAGGGGCCTTCCGGCGTGCTGGAGGTTATCCTCACTTCCGAGTATCTTCCGCGCCTGTCCATGAATGAACGGTATATGGAGTTAATGGCTGAGGGTTCCGGAAGCCGGGAGCTGAGGCAATATCTCCGCAGGGCGTTCCGTGAGGGACAGGAGTTGTTGCGGGCTTTGGATATGAGGCAGGAGACCGTTTTGCGCCTGGCCCGTGTCATTGTGCAGAGGCAGGAGGATTTTTTCAGGTCCGGCCCGTCCCGCCTGAAGGCCATGGGCATGGAAGAAGTGGCGGAGGAGATGGGGGTTCATGTTTCCACGGTTTCCCGGGCGTGCCGGGACAAGTACCTGTTGTGCAGGTGGGGGATGAAAGAATTGAGATCCTTTTTCAGTGCGGGAGTTCCGTCTGAAGGCGGCGTTTCCCGGGACGGGGCGGCTTCCGGAGCCGTGGCTGCCGGCGCCGTCCAGGAGCTGATGCGGCGGCTGATTGCGGAGGAAGATTCTTCCAAACCCCTCAGTGACGCCGGGCTGGCGGCCGCGCTGCGGGAAAAAGGGGTGAACATCGCCCGCAGGACGGTGGCCAAATATCGGGAGCAGATGAAGATACTGCCCGCTTCCCTGCGCCGGGGAATATGACAGTCCCCTATATTTTGAATTGTTTATTAATAATTTAACAATCAATGTATTGTGTCTTTTGTTAATGGGGCGCTTTTTTTGTTTTTCTTTCCGACGGAAGAGGCGGTTGACTGATGCGGCTTTGGTGCTATAGTCCCCGCTTTATCGTGATGCGTACATTTACCTGGCCTATTGCCCTGCTGCTGGCGGGGCTTCTTTTCCAGACAGTGGCGTTTGCCGTGTTGAATACGGTTGTTCCCCTGTGGATGGAGCAATTTGAGGCCGCCACCTGGGAGGCAGGGCTGGTGGGGGCTTTCTTTTTTCTCGGGAACCTGGCCGGAACGCTGCTGGCTGGCGGCGTGATTCGCCGGGCCGGGTTCAAAGGAAGTTACCAATATGCATGCCTTTTATGCGCAGTCTCCACTGTTCTGCTGCCTGTGTTTCCCGGCGTGCCGGCCTGGAGCGGCCTCCGGCTGCTGGCGGGGATCAGCTGCGCCCTGGTCTGGGTGGTGGTGGAAAGCGCCCTGCTGAGGGCCGGAACGCTGCAAACCCGCGGCATTCTGCTGGCTTCCTACATGGTGGTTTATTATCTGGGTACGGTGCTGGGGCAGTTGCTTCTGGGCTGGTTCCCCAGCGATATGCCCCTGATTGTGACGGAAGTCTGCATTTTATCAGTAGCGGGCATGGTTCCGCTGATGTTTGCGCGTCTGGAGCCGGGCAATGGACAGGTTTCATCCTCCTCCCATATAGAGATTCGGACACTGCTGAGACGCCGCAGCGTCTTTCTGGGTGTTGTGGGATGTGTGATTTCCGGCGTGGTATTGGGTACTATTTATTGCCTGATGCCCCTGTTCCTGAAGCACCAGGGAATGGACCACTCTTCCGTGGGATACTGGATGGCCCTGCTGATTGCCGCTGCCATTCTGGGGCAGTGGCCCATGGGAAGGCTGGCGGACAGGTACGGCCGCGCTTTCGTCATGAAATGCCAGTCCCTGCTGGTGGCGGCGGCCTGTGCCGGGCTGATGCTGAAGGGGGGGCTGATGGCTCCCTCCCTGATTGCTCTGGGGCTGGCCGGATTTTCCCTGTACCCTGTTGCCATGGCCTGGGGATGCGAGGAAGCTTCCCGGGATGAACTGGTGACCATGAATCAGCTTCTGCTGTTGAGTTATTCCCTGGGCACGCTGGCCGGCCCTTCCCTGACTTCGTTCCTGATGCAGAGGTATTCCGACAATTGGATGCCTATGGTTATTGCGCTGGTGGCCCTTTCCTTCATGCCTGTGCTGATGCTGGGCGGCGGCCACGGAAGGAGAAAGCTGTCCCGGTAACGGGGAGAGAGGGAAACGTCAGGATGCTTTCTCGCCCTGGCCGGTGTTTTTTGCCGGTTCGGGCGCGTCGTTGTCCGCTACCTGGTGAATCATGTCCGTCAGCGCCTGCACATACTCTTCCGTACGGGCATCCGTGACGGGATACTTGCTCCGGCAGGAGACCGTGGGAATGCCCAGGACCGCGTAATGGCGGTCATTGCCTGTGAGGGCGGAAGGTTCCCGGTGGAAGGTAGCGGGCGCCTGCTCCCAGGATTTGGCGAAGGGGGCGGCGCACTGGCCTGCAAATTTCTTGCCGTGCGGGGTGGTCGTGAACAGAACGGCTTCCCGGGAGGATTCCGGGCCCGGCTGTTTTCGTTCCCCTCCGGCATCCAGCTTCTGAGGTTCCAGATTGATCATGCCCAGGATGTTGGTTGCTCCAATGCTGCCGCTTAGGATGCTGGCATGCACGCAGGCTCCGGAAGAGATGGATTTCCCTGCGGGCTCCGCTCCGTTCGCGTATGCGACAAAATAGATATTGTGATTGGTGGGGATGTCTTTCAGGCCTCTCGCCGTCTCCAGCAGCAGGGCCGTTCCGCTGCCGTTGTTGCGCTGTCCGCTGGAATCATAATTGGCTCCCACGACGATGCTTTGATTGTTGGAATACAGGCCGGGCTTGTAAACCAGGATGTTGTAAATGGCCGCTCCTTTTTTCACGTTTCCTCCGGATACGGGCTGCATGGTGACGGCGTACCCCATGTCCGAGAAATTCCCGGCGATGTATTTGGCGGCGGCGTCCATGGATTTGGGCTGGCTGGCGTTTCTTTCCCCGATGTCTTTTTGCAGGACTTCCGTGTGTTTTTCCATGCGTGCGCCCAGGGTCCGCGGCGTTTCCTGCCCTCCGGAGGAAAACATGGGAAGAAATGTGCAGGAGGAAAGACCGGTGGACAGCAGCAGGAATCCGGAAGACAGGACGGCGGAGGGATGCATGCGGGGCATCATGGCTTTACAGGGTTTCAATATAATGCAGTTCACGGGCAATCTGGGCTTCCAGGGGGATCTTCATGTGGTCCGGCAGGACGCTCCAGGTATAGGTTTCCACCTCCAGATGCGGTTGCGGGCCTTTGCGGCTCCGGAGGAAATTATGCGTTTTCTGGATGAATTCTTCCGTGCTTTTCAAGGGTGGTTCCGGTGAAGCGTACAGGGGAATGTGGTAATGAATGCGCCATTGGGAATCACGTATTTCCTCTGCATAATCCCGCCCATAGGCCAGGGCATTGGGCAGGTCCGGGAAAAGCATGGCGCCTTCCCGGTGGAGGATGCTGGTCTGATGGAAATAAACGCCATCGTCAAACTGCCGGAGGCGTTCCAGGTCTTCCTCCCCACATATGCGGCATTCCAGGGCGTTGGAAAATTGCACTTTGCAGAGGGCGATGTTGTTTTCCTCCCAGGCGGAGAGGGTGAATTCCGGTTCTTCCCGGAGAATGGCGAAATGGCAGGTATCGTATGTCAGCCCCAGGTGGCGTTCGATAAGTTCGGGACGGCGGGAACGGTTGCGGAGGCCGTTGAAAAAACGGATGGCTCCATCCGTATCGTGAAAATGGCCGAAGGGTTCCGGTTCCAGCCCCAGCTGCATCAGTCGGCCGGTCTGCCTGCCCAGCACATCCAGGAATCCGCTCATGGCGTCCAGCCGGGAGAAGATGCGTTCTTCATCCGCATGAAACCAGCTGTGCGAGGCAGGGAGCGTGCTGACGGTCAGCCTGTCAGCCTGTTCGTCACCAATGAGTGCCAGAATGCGGAACAGGTTGCAGGTGTATTCAAAACGTTCCGGTGTAGTCCAGTCCGGCTGGAAAACGCGTTCTTTCACGCGCTGCCCGTGGAAATTTCCGTAAGGGAACCCGTTAAGGGTTTCTACGCGCGCGCCCTGGTCTTCCAGCCATGATTTCAGGGTTTCCGCGGCGTGCGGCGTTGCCAGAAGCTCCGCTGCCGCCCTGGCGGACAGGCGCAGGCCGATGCCCAGGGGGAGATCCTTCAGAGGGGAGTCCATCGCCGCGAGTTCCTGCCTGATGCGGGGAACGCAGGTGAAAAGAGCCTCCCTGGTTTCCGCCCAGGATTCTGCGGGATGAATATTGGTACAATAGGAAAGCATGAAGGCGTGTGTGATGTAAGGGGAACGGCGTTTTTCTGCAGGATATTTTTCTTGCCTAAATACGGTTCCGCGCAGAAGGAAAATTTCATGGAGTTCCGCTTTTTGGCGTCATCCGGGAGCTTTCCCCGGCAAGTGGAGTGCCTGCGGAGCCTTTCAACTTCCGGAATAGGGTGTCATTGGAGCAATAAAAAACAGGCCGCCTGCAAGCTGGGCCTGTTTTTGGAAGAGGAGGCATTTGCCCCGGCCCGGAAACACGCCATGGAGGCGCAAAAGCTTCGGGCCGGGGAAGATTGCCGGCTGTTACTGGACGATGCCCAGCGGAGCAGTCGTTTTCCAGTCTCCGCGGGTGAAGTCCGGGAATACCTGGGGCATGCCGCCCTGGGCCACGGAGTATTCGGAAAGCTCGGAGACGGAGGACCAGAAAGCTCCTTCATAAACGTTCTGGTCCATCGGTTCGCCATTGCGGAGGCATTCGATGATGCGGAAGAGCATCACGAAGTCCATGCCGCCGTGACCGCCCATCTTCAGGGCCAGCGGCCCGATTCTCTTCCAGAGCGGGTGATCGTACTTTTCAAAAATGGGGGCCAGTTTTTCTTTGCCTTCAATCCATTCATGATAATTTCCGTTGCCCAGCTTTTCCCCGGCTACGCGGGTCGGGAAGCCGGCCAGGGTGCCCAGGGTGCCCTGGATGAGATTCAGGCGGGAGTAGGGGCGCGGACTGGTTTCATCCCATTCCACCAGGACGGTGCGGCCCATGGTGGTCTTGATGATGGAGGTATTCATATCGCCGCAGGCAAAGTCCAGCTTGTTCCACTTGTGGTCCGCCGGGAAATTTTTCTTGGCATACGCGGCGCGGCCCAGGGCCGGGCTGGAGAAGGAGACGAGCCTGCCGAAGCAGTCGTCCTTGCGGGCCAGATTCATGTACTGGGCAACGGGGCCGAGGCCGTGCGTGGGATACACGTTGCCGTTGCGCTTGGCGTAGTGATAGGTTCTCCAGGAACCAGTGCCGCGTTCCACCTGCTTCATCTGTCCGCGCAGTTCGTGGATGTAGGCGGCTTCTCCGTACAGCAGGTCGCCAATGACGCCCTGGCGCACCATGTTCAGGTACATGAGTTCCTCACGTCCGTAGTTGACGTTTTCCATCATCATGCAGTGCTTCCTGGTTTCTTCGGAGGTATCCACGATTTCCCAGAGTTCCTTGATGGAGACGGCCATAGGTACTTCCACAAAGGCGTGGGCGCCCATCTTCATCACGTCGCAGGTAACACGGCAGTGCCATTCCCAGCTGGGGCAGACGATGACGGCGTCCGGCTTGACTTCCTTCATCATGCGCTTGTAGTCTTCCGGTCCTTTCGTGAAAATGGGGGGGCGCTTGCCCGTCTTCTTTTCCACGACGTCCGCACTGCGCTTGGCCCAGTCTTCATACAGGTCGCAAATGCCGACAATTTCCGCACCTTCTATAACGGCCATCTGGCCCACGTGCATGGAACCGCGTTCACCCACGCCGACAAAGGCCACACGCACCTTGTCCAGCTTGGGAGCCCTGAAGCCGCCCATGTAGATGGCGCCGGGCTTGCGCGGGGGCCACGTGGTCATGGGGCCGATGTTATTCGGGTCCGGAATGGTGATTTTCTTGGGAGCCAGGGGGGCTACTTCCTGGGCGTTGGCAAAGGAACCGGCAGCCAGGGCGCCAGTGGCCAGGCCCAGGGTCTGAAGGAAACGACGGCGTGATGATGAATTATCCATGGATGGTAATTATATAAAGGATTTGAATCCCCAGTTTGCCATAGATACTGAGGCTTGAGAATCTTTCTTTCACAGATGGTGAAAAAAATGCATTCCTCTGTAAAAACGGAATATCCCTGATTCCTGGAAGGAATCAGGAGGGAATGCCGCCGCCTTTTGAAAATCCCGGACATGAAAAAAGCCCCAGTCCTGCCGCAGCGCGGGAAGGACGGGGCCTGTAAGGGCATCATCCGGTTGTGCCGATGTTGCATGCCGTTGCTTGGGAATAAAACAGGGGAGCGAGCGTATCGCCGCTCCGCGTTCCGAAGGATCGGCCCTGCATCGGAGGACATCCGGAGGGTGTTATTTGTTGCCGCCGGCGCTTGGCTGCCGTTTCCGTTCCCGGCGACGGGGAAGATCATTCCGTTTCCTGCGGCTTCTATTCAGGGGACCCTGGCAGGGGACCGCGTGCCGTGGAATCGGGATCATCTCCCCGATCATCCGTAGATGGCCCGGTTATTGCGCCATGCCGGCGGCGGGAAGTTTTGGCGCCGCAAGCCTGGCATAGGCTTCATTCAGAGCCTTGCCCAGCCTGGGGCGGAAAGCGGTGGTGGCGGGCAGCTGGGTGCCTTCCATGCCGCAGGAGCGGAGGATGTCCGGGATGGACGGGGCCAGAGTGCGCTTCATGATGTTCGTGCAGTCTTCCAGGTCCACTCCGTATTTTTCCTCCATCAGGTTCTTGATGCGGTCCGCCATCTTTCTCATCCTCTCAATCTGTTTTCTGGACATGATCGGCTGGATGATTTCATTCGGGTCGGGGACGTAGCCGATCAGCATTCCAATGGCCCGTTTCATATCTTCCGGCAATTCCGTTACATTGCCGCTGTTAAGGACCTGAGCCAGAACCTGATAACTGCTGGTGGCGTTTTCGTCATAATCATGAATGCCCGAGGCCAGCGCCACGCCTGCGATGCTCTGCACGTAGCGGGCTACTTCCGGGGAATAATTTCCTTCCACGAAGGTGGAGGGAACGTCATCCGCGTAAGCCTGCATGGCGGCCTGGCAGGCGAGGGAACCGACGGTGCCCGCGCATAGTGTCCTGATGATGAACGAGGTTATTTTCATGATTGAAACTCCGGTTGAAGCTTCCCGACTGGAACGATTAGGAGAACCGTTTGCAGCAAGTGAGACCGCGTTGACTTCAATTCCGTTCAAAAGTTTTTTGAATGATTAAAATCATGCTTCCGCACGGCTGCCGTTCCTTCCGTACCCTTTCCGCGGCTTCCTGCGGGGAGCGGAACGTTTTTCCTGCATGGAGCTGCTACTTTTCCTGCGCGCTTCTGGGACCGCGCGCAATTCAGCCGGGACGGAGGCGCTGGAAGCGTGCACGGGAAGGAGGCGTCCCAACAGCTTGTGCACGTTCCTGGCTTTCCTGATTTCCTCCGGGGAACAGAGAGCGATGGCTTGCCCGGCGGCTCCGGCACGCGCCGTGCGGCCGATGCGGTGCACATAGACCTCCGGTTCTTCCGGCAAATCATAGTTGATGACAAGCCGTACGTCTTTTACGTCAATGCCGCGGGCGGCGATGTCCGTGGCGACGAGGACAGGCGTTTCCCCGGAACGGAATTCACTGAGCATGCGTTCGCGCCTACCCTGGCTTTTGTCCCCGTGAATGGCGGAAGCCGGATAATCCTTTCCGGACAGGAAGGAAGCCAGGCGGTCTGCTCCATGCCTGGTCCGGGTAAAGATAAGCGTGCGGCCAGGGAACTCCTGCTGTTTCAGCAGTTCCAGGGTAAGGAGCCTTTTTCCCGACTGGGAGCCGACCATGCAAAGGAACTGTTCCACCCTGTCCGCCGTGGAGGAGGGAGGGGAGACTCTCACCGTTTCCGGTTTCTGAAGCAGGGTCTGGGCCAGTTGCCGGATATTGTCCGGCATGGTGGCGGAAAACATCTGCGTGTGGCGTTTCCTCGGGATTTTGGAGACGATTTTTTTCAGGGCCGGGGCGAATCCCATGTCCAGCATATGGTCCGCCTCATCCAGAATCAGGGTTTCCACGCCGTCCAGACTGACGGTCCAGCGTTCCAGATGGTCGATCAGTCTGCCGGGCGTGGCTACCAGAATATCCAGGCCTCCGGCCAGTTCCTTGAAATGGGAAGCATACCCCACGCCTCCGAAAATGACGGCGGTGGACAGATGCAGCCCTCTGGCGTAGGCGCGGATATTTTCATGAATTTGCGCAGCCAGTTCCCGGGTGGGACTCAGAATAAGCGCCCTTACCCGGCGGCCCGGCGGCTTTCCGGAACGTTTTGAAAGCTGTTGAATAAGGGGCAGGGCGAACGCGGCCGTTTTTCCGGTTCCGGTTTGCGCCAGCCCCATCAGGTCCTTGTTCTGCAGCAACAGGGGGATGCAGGCTGCCTGGATGGGAGTGGGGGTCTTGTACTCCAGATTCTCCAGTTGGCGGAGAATGGGAGCCGACAAGCCAAGCTCCCTGAATGTAGTTGATACCATGTCTGTGGATGTGTCTGTGAACGCGCCTCGGCTGCAATGAACTGACGGAATCACGGCAATAACGGAACAAAAAAGCCCGCAGGAGCGATACTGAAAAGATCAATACGGAGACGCCCGTATTCCGCCAACCGCAAATGACTATCAACAATCAACAACCAAACACCATTCAGCGGGAACGAACTTATCAAAACACGGCGAAAATCTCCTGTCAAGGAAAATAAAAACGTTTGTCCTGTTAGTGTTCCGTATCTCCGCTTCAAAAACAGTTCTTGTCATGATTTTTTTATAGAAATTGAATATGAATAAATTACCGGATGAAGCGGGTGAGGAATCCGCCGTCAACCCTAAATTCTGAATATGAATGACTGATTGATTTCTGGCGGACAATTTAGGGGGGAATACCCAAGAGGCTCTTTTCCTGTTCCGGTACAGGTTTTATCTGCATCAGGGAGCCGGCTGACATGTTAGAGGCCGCATGTCCCAATCAGCGGATTCCTCATCCGTATACTTTCCTTTGAATAGACGATGTTGAATTAGTTATGTCCCTTAAAACAAAGGTAAAGAATGGAATTGGCATTTTTCTTGTCGTGTTGTCCGTATGTTGCGGCAGCCCTCTTTTTGCGGGGCTTCAGCCGGAAGAGGGGATGGATTTGAGCAAACCCCGGATTTGGACGGCGGTGACAGGCCATCAATTAAAGGCAGCGTATGAGGGAGATGGCAACAAAATCCGGTTACTTGCAAATGGTGGAAAAATAAAAACCATTTTACTGGAAAAACTTTCAGAAGCTGATCAGCGGTTATTGGAGCATCTGACGCGGGAGGAAAAACGGAGCGGGGAAGCTAGCTTTCCGGATTCCGGCAGGAATGGCAAGGAGCATCCATTTGTCGGATTTCTTGCTGAAGCGAAACAAAAACGCCTTGATGGAGAAGAAGGTGTGGAATATTACCAGAATCTGATTGATGCTCTTTATGAAGAAATGAAAAAATATGAATTCGGGTATCCGAAAGATTTTATTAAGGAAGATGGTTTGTTCAATATGAAATATTTAAAAAGCGTTCACGGTAGGAAAAAACGAATTTCTGAGCGCGTAAATCTTTTTACGGGAAAACATTTATTTACTCCTTCCTATGGTAATGAACCTCGTTGGGAATGGGTGGATCAGAAAATAAATTTTGTCATAGAAGGAGATCTTATCCGACTTAAACAGCAAGATACTCTGTATGCAAAAAATAAGGAAAAGATGGTGGAATTCGGTATTCTGATTAATAAGAAAAAGCGCAATGCTGAAAACTATAAAGCTTGGTATACGGAAGACAGCAACGATTATTTGTACCGGTTGGAAGCTTGCGTGAATTCATCTGATGACGGCAGGTTCGTCATAGACAGAATGAATAGAGAGGAATGGCTGCATTTATGTGCTCACGATACGAAGAAAGGAATTTTCTATACTTTAAAAATTTTGGTTGATGAAAATGGAAAAATAACAATCAGAAATTCCGAAGAAGGCTCATTCCTGTTTTTTGCCACAGTTCCCAAAAACAGGGGGTCTAAAGATGTTTTTGCTTATCCGAGAAATAATGACAGGCTTGTTTTTAATTCAGTATACAGCATAGCTGTTGCTTTGGGGAGATACGATAGGAACGGCTTTCTTATGGATTTGGAAACGCTGTGGGATGGCGTGGAAAAGAGGGGGCATTATATTAATGCCAAACCTTCGGGCAAACATGATGATCCTTTAAATGTTTTTGCGGAACGCAATGTCAAGGACAGGTAAGGCGGCTTGAGAGCCGTGGAGGCGTTCATCTTCCGGAAGAGAGGATGGACAGCTTGAACGTTCCAAGGCTTCAGCATGTGCAGGAAGGGCGACAGCGGAAGATTCCTCATGCATTCTTTCATACAGGAACCCGGCGGAATGAAATCATGCTCCCGGTATATGAAATGTCCCGGAGAATGAACAATGTTGCCTCTGTCTCCGGACGGATGGGGGAAAAGGCAATTTTCAACGCTGCAGGAATTTGCGGGCGCCCGCGCAGTAAACGGCTCCGGAATAAACGGTCAGGATGACGGAACCCCACAGTGTAACCTGGTACAGCAAGTTGGAAGCGCCGGAACCGTGCCACAGGCAGAGCGCGGCCAGCCGGTCCGTGATGGAAGGCAGGTATTCCGGCGTATGCGTCCATGTCAGGGCCAGCAGGCAGGCGATGCAGAAGGCCAGCTGGAAGGCGGTTTTCCATTTGCCGGACGTTCCCGCAGGGATGATGACGCCATGATCCTGCGCAATCTGGCGCAGTCCGGTGACCAGGAATTCCCTGCTGATGATGAGAATGGTAATCCAGGCGGGGCAGAGCCCTTCGCCCGTCAGGTAAATGAAGGCGGCGGAGACGGCTATTTTATCCGCCAGGGGGTCAATCAGCTTGCCGAAGGTGGTGACCTGATTCAGGCGGCGGGCCAGGTAGCCGTCCAGCCAGTCCGTGCAGGCAGCCAGAATGAACGTGACCAGCGCGGCCAGGTATCCCCAGGAATACCGGTCCGCGACGCTGACTGCTGCCGTAAAGACGACTACCAGGGCAATACGCGTCAGGGTAATGGCATTGGGCAGGTTCAGCATACCGGTTTATTAGGGGACAGATGGCTGCCCGTAGCAAGCTTTTTTGCTGGATTCAGGAATGAAATTTCCGGAAAACGGCGCACGGGAAAAAGCGAAGGGAATACGAAGATACGGGCAGCCGGGCGCATGATGCGTGCGTTTCAGTTCCTGCTTCCCGTTTCTGCTGTTTTGCGGCAATTAATTCCCGATCATTTTGTAGAAGTCTTCCTCGGAAATGACGGGCACGCCCAGTTTGAGGGCCTTGTCCCGCTTGGAGCCTCCTCCGCTGCCTGCCAGGAGGCAGGAGGTGGATTTGGAGATGGCTCCGGTGGCTTTTCCCCCGTGGGAGGCGATAAGCTGTTCAAAGTAATCCCGCGGATGGCTGAGCGTTCCTGTGATGACGAAGGTTTTGCCGGACAGGGAGCCCGCCGGGATTTCGAGAAGGCTGGCCCGGTAAGATTGGGATTGGGGATTGATGCCCAGTCCGTGCAGGACATCCATGGTATGGTTCCCTGCTGCGGAGGCGAAAAAGCTCCGGAGGGATTTGGCCGCCGCCACGCCGATTTCAGAGCCATAGCTGAATTTGGCCGTGTTTTTACGCAGGTAGCCCGTTGCCAGATAGGGAGCGGTCAGGCGGTCGATTTCCTCCATCAGTTCCTGGTGGCGCTCCTGTACCGCCTCTGCGGAAAGCGCGCCTTCCTTCACCGCCTTTTTGTTTTCGCGGGTGTTGGGGTTGGTTTTGGCGGCCTGTTCCACCAGTTCATCCAGGCGGACGATGTCCCGGAGGTAGGGCGAATCCGCCACATGCTTCAGGTCGGGATGCGTGTCCGCCAGCGCCTTGGCGACAACTTCCCCCACCAGGGGAATGCCGAAGGCGATGAGCCAGCGCTCCAGAGGAAGCCCGCGCGCGTTTTGCAGGGCGTCCAGCGCTTTCCGGGCATTCTTCTCCCCGTAACGGCGCGGTTCTTCCGGCGTGCCCAGGTTCAGGTTGGCGAGCTGGTCCGGCATCAGGGAGAAAAGGTCCAGCGCGGAGGACGCCAGTCCGGAGCTTCTCAGCGCTTCCGCCACGGAAGAGCCGATGCTTTCCACATCCAGAGCGGACCGGGAACAGAAATGGGTGATGCCCGTGACGGCCTGCGCGGGGCAGGTGAAGTTGGTGCAGCGCCAGGCTACTTTCCCTTCTTCCTTCATGATGGGGTTGCCGCAGGCGGGGCACAGCCCTTTCGTGGCTTCCAGGATGCTGTAGGGCCTGGCGTCCTGCGGGCGTTTGGAAAGGTTCACTTTCAGAACGGCCGGGATGATTTCCCCCGCCTTTTCCACCAGCACCGTATCGCCTATGCGAACGTCCTTCCGGTCGATTTCATCCTGGTTGTGGAGGGTGGCCCGCGCTACCGTAGAACCGGACAGCAGCACAGGCTGCAATTCCGCCACAGGTGTCAGCACCCCGGTGCGTCCTACCTGCACGACAATATTCAGCAGGGTGGTTTCCTTCTGTTCCGGGGGGAATTTATACGCCGCCGCCCAGCGGGGCGCGCGAGCCGTAGCTCCCAGCGCTTTCCGTGTAGCCGTGGAGCTGATTTTAATAACGGCTCCGTCCGTGCCGTAGGGGAGCGTATGGCGGAGCCTGTCAATATCCCGCACGGCCTGGCGGGTGGATTCCAGGCTGTCCGTGTAATACACCGGCTCATTACAGGGGATGCCGCAATGGCGGAGCATGTCCCAGAAGTCTTTTGCGTCCCTGAGTTCCGGGCCTTCATACGCGCCCAATCCGTGGGCCAGGAAGGCCAGCGGCCGGGCGGCCACCTGCCGGGGGTCCATCTGCTTGAGGGTTCCGGCGGTGGCGTTGCGCGGGTTGGCGAATGCGGGGAGCCCGTCGGCGTCCCGTTCTTCATTCAGTTTGGCAAAGGCTTCATTGGGCATGAAGACTTCCCCGCGCACTTCCAGCACGGGCGGCGCGCCGGGGGGGAGGGTGAGGGGGACGCTGCGGATGGTGCGGACGTTGGCCGTTACGTCGTCCCCCACGTCTCCGTCTCCGCGCGTGGCCGCATAAGCCAGCTTCCCATTGCGGTACATGATGGAAAGGGCCACTCCGTCAATCTTGGGCTCAACGGAGACGGGCACGTTCTCCGTTTGCAGCGCCCTGGACAGCTTATGGTAGAATTCCGCCAGTTCTTCATCCGGTACGGGGGCGTCCCGCTGCTCAAAAATGTCGTCAATAGACAACATGGGCACCGCATGTCTGATCTGGTTGAAGCCCTGGAGAGGGGCGCCGCCTACGCGGCGCGTGGGGGAGTCCGGATCCGACAGTTCGGGATGGGCTTTTTCCAATTTTTCCAGCTCCAGGAACAGGGCGTCATATTCCGCGTCGGAAATCTCCGGTTCCGCCTGTTCGTAATACAGACGGTTGTGGCGGCGCAGTTCGGAACGCAAATAGTCTATGCGGCGGTGAGCGGGGTCCTCCGCGTTTCCGGGGTGGTCGGTGCCGGCATTTTCCCGCGCCTCCCCGGCCCGGGGTGCCGTTTCATTTGTTGCCTGCTGTGAAGGCTGTTTGCCGGCTGCCAGGGAAAAAAGGTCTTCCTCCATAGGAAAAATGAGTGGGGAAAATGGCTATTTGCTCAGTTTGATGACGGAACAGGGAGTTTTGGAATGTTCATGAGCCTTGAACAGGACCGTTCCGTTGACGACGGGAAGGGCGGTGTTGTCCCCCAGAAGCAATGCTTTGGAATAGCCGGCGGGCAGGGTGACGGCTGTTCCCCCGTCATTTTCGTAGCCGGTGGCATCCAGCGGCTGCATGCGGGCGTGTTCCGCTCCCGCCGTCAATTCTTTCATGGTTCCTTCACTGGGCGGCTGGGTCGGCTCCTTGTCCGGCGGGGGAATCAGGAAGACGAAGATATCCCCCTGCCGATTGATGGTGGCAGGCTGGTCCAGCTGCATGAATGCCCGTGTTCCGTACACGGCTTCACCGTTGATGTTGAGCCATCGGCCTACGCCGCGCATGGTGGCGGCCACTTTTTCCGGAATGGTGCCGTCCGCCATGGGATTGACGTTCAGCAGAAGATTGCCTCCCTTGGTAACGCATTCCACCAGTTTTTCAATGATGGTTTCCGGAGATTTGATGTTGGTGTCGTAGCGGTTGTAGCCCCATTTGTCGCTTACCGTCATGCAGGATTCCCAGTCCACGCCGGGATATCCGCGCCGGGGGATGAAGCGTTCCGGGGTAATATAGTCCCCGCAGCGCAGGTCCAGCGTGCCGGCCTGGTTTTTGTTCAGGCCGGAATAAGCGTACAGGCGGTTGTTCATGATGACGCCGGGATTGATGGAGCGCACCATGTCCATCAGTTCCGGCGCCTTCCAGCCTTTGGCCCCCTCCATGGCTCCCTGGGAGTAATCCCACCACATGATGTCGATGGGCGCGTAACGGGTCATCAGCTCCCGGACCTGGGCGTGCAGGTATTTCTGGTAAGCGGCGTGGTCGCGGGGAATGTTTTTCCTGTTAAGCATTGCCGCCTGTCCCGCAGGGTAGCAGAGGTCCGGGCAGATGGTGTTGTCATAGGACGGGTGATGCCAGTCAATGACGGAGTGGTAGAGGCCCACTTTCAGGCCGCGCTTGCGGCAGGAGTCCACATATTCGCGGATGATATCCCGGTTCACGGCGCTTTTGGCGTCGTAATCCGTCAAGGCGCTGTCGAACAGGCCGAAGCCTTCATGGTGCTTGCTGGTGAGCACTACATATTGGCAGCCCGCATCCCGGGCGAGCTGGGCCCATTCTTCCGTCAGGCCTTCCCTGGGCTTGAACAGGGGCAGAGCTTCCGCGGCGTAGGTATCTGTATCCACTTCCACGTTTTTTTGAATCCATTCGGAACCTCCGGGCCTGCCTTTCCATTCCCCGGCCAATCCGGAATACAGGCCGTAATGGATGAACATGCCGAATTTGGCATCCCTCCACCATTCCATGCGCCGGTTGCGTTCCCCCGCCGTTTCCCTGACAGCGGCATGGTTGGCATCCGCAGGGAGGGGGAGGCCGGGCGCTGCTGCCGAAAATTCCGCGGGAACGGTGGCCGGGGAACCCTGCTTCATTCCGCCGTCGCGCAGCCGGGCTGCGAACTGTTCGTCCAGGGCCAGCGCAGGCTGTCCGTTTTCCGTAATGATTTTAGTGGCGGACTGCTGGGCCGGGGCGGGAAGTCCCAGAGTGACGGCCAGGGCGGCAATCGTGGCTATGTTCATGGTTGTTCAGAATGGTGTGAGGCTGGGGGGGAAGGCTGGGGGGGAAGGCTGAACCTGCTTAAATGACGTCCGTATCCGCGTAGCTGCCCAGAATCTTCAGCATGGAGCAGTGCTGCTCCAGCTCCGGAAGGGTTTCCCGTAAGGGGGATTCCTGAATGTGGCCGGCGGCATCTATGTAAAAGACGTATTCCCAGTTGATGACTTTGGACGGGCGGGATTCAATGCGTATCAGGTTATTGTTGTGCCGCTGGAAGCAGTTGACTACTTCCGCCAGGGTGCCGGGTTTATGCTGGATGCGGATGAGCAGGGAGGTGCGGTCCCTGCCGCTGGGCTGCGTTTCCTGGCGTCCGATGACGGCAAAACGGGTGGTGTTGCAGGACTGGTCCTGCACGTCTTCTTCCAGGATGTTCAGGCCGAACAATTCCGCGGCCAGCGGACAGCCGAGGGATGCCGCGCCCATGGCGGCGTTCTCCTTGGCAAGAATGCTGGCTTTCGTGGTGGAGGACGTTTCCACGAGTTCCGCGTTTGGGAAATGCCGCTGGATCCAGTTCCGCGTCTGGCCGAGAACCTGGGGGTGGGAATACAGGATGCGGATGTGTTCCCGCGGAATATCCGCCATCAGGCTGTTGCGGATGTTCAGATTGATTTGAGCGCAGATTTTGAGGGGAGAGGTGACGAAAAGATCCATCACGGCGGTGACGGAGCCTTCCGAAGAGTTTTCCACGGGAACTACGCCGTACTGGGCCTTCCCCCGGTCCACCATGTCAAACACGTCCTTGAAGCTCTGGCACGGAATGAGTTCGCAGCTTTTTCCGAACTGCTTGAGGGCCGCCTGGTGGCTCCAGGTTCCTTTGGGGCCCAGGTAGGCAATGGTCAGGCCGCCTTCCAGAAAGAAGGAGCAGGAAATGATTTCACGGTAAATAGCCTGGAGGGAGGCTTCCGGCAGCACGCCCGCATTCAGGCGGTTCAATTTGTTGAGCAGGGCCGTTTCCCGTTCGGGAACGAAGATGGGGGAATTTTTTTCCTTTTTAATGCGGCCGACTTCATGCACCCATTCGGCGCGTTTTTTTAACAGCTCTACAATTCGGGCGTCCACCTCGTCAATGGCCAGACGCGCTTTTGTCAGGGCGATGGTCTGTTCATCCGTATTTCCGCTTTTTTGCTGCCTGGGGGGATTGTCCGGAGAGGCGTCCTCCCCGTGGTGCGTGGTCTCCATGTCTCTGTGAAAGCTGTGTGGTTAAAGCCGTGTCAGGGTAGCGGTTCCGGGGGGGCAAATCAAGATTAAAGGGGAGGTCTCCGCCGCGGATTCTTCTTGCATGCCCGGAAGATGCCGGGCAGGTTCATTTCTCCTTGATTGATGAAAAGAATATTGTTCCCGGCTGACTGTGACCGTGGACGCTCCTGCCGGAAAGGGGGCGTAAGAAGGTGAACGGCGGGTCTGTTGCCGCATCTTTGTCCGCAAGGATGGTGTCGCCGGATGACGGCGGATTGCTGACGAAGGCCGGGCCAGCTCTGGGATTTGAATATGGCGCTTTCCCGTATTCTGTCCGTTGAAGCGGCTTCCGCTGCCGGGAAATGGCGGGGAGGTTTAGTTCCGTCCCCCGTCTTCCTGTACCGGGCGCGGCTCCGGGATGGCCCCGTAAAGCCCGTTGGGGAAGAGCTGGAGCCACGGCGTGTATTCCGGCGGGACGGGCGCTTCGAAATCCATGCGCTTTCCCGTGCGCGGGTGGTCGAAGCCCAGCCGCCACGCGTGGAGCATGAGTCTGCCGGGTTTTGCCTTTTGCCGGGCGGGTTTGGCGTAAATGGGATCCCCGATGAGCGGATGGCCCAGATGGAGCATGTGCACGCGTATCTGGTGGGTTCTGCCCGTGTGCAGCGTGCACAGAACCAGGGAGGAGTCCGTGGACGGGTCTGCGCAGAGCAAATCGTAGTCCGTAATGGCGGCTTTCCCGGAACCGGGATTGACTACTGCCATTTTCAGGCGATTGACGGGATGGCGGCCGATATGGGTGAAGACCGTGCCGGAACTTTGGGAAGGAATACCCTGGACGACGGCCAGATAACGCTTTTCCGTGCTTCGGGCCGCGAACTGCGCCGTCAGGGACTGGTGGGCGCCGTCATTTTTTGCGATGACTAGGCAGCCGGAGGTGTCCTTGTCCAGGCGGTGGACGATGCCCGGGCGTTCCACTCCGCCGATGCCGGAGAGGTCCCCGCAGTGGTGGAGCAGGGCGTTTACGATGGTGCCGTCCGGGTTGCCGGCCGCGGGATGCACGACCATGCCGCTTTCCTTGTTGATGACTACCACGTCTTCATCTTCATACAGGATGTCCAGGGGGATATCCTGAGGCTGGGCTTCCGCCGGTTCCGGTTCCGGAATGCGGACGGTGATGGAATCACCGCGGGAGACGGGGTTTTTAGGCTTGGCGGGAGAGCCGTTGACCAACACATCCCCGCTTTTGATCAGGCTCTGGATCCTGGAGCGGGAAAGCTCCGGAAGGTGGGCGGCAAGGTATTGATCCAGGCGGATTTTCCCGTCGGCGTCGTCCGTAGTCAGATTCATGTTCCGTGGCGTTTGGTCAATGGCTGTAGGCGGAGGGAGGCAGGTCAATAAAGGTATAATCCAGCCCGTAAACATCCTTGAGAAGAAGCCCCAGGGCCTTTACGCCGAACGTCTCCGTAAAGTAGTGGCCGCCGAAGACCAGATTGACGCCCAGTTCCTGGGCCAGGGGGATGTTCCAGTGGGAGCCTTCCCCGGTCACGTAGGTGCGGCAGCCGAGGGCCGCTGCCTGGGCAAGATCGTCTCCCGCGCCTCCGGTACAGATGAAGACATCTCCGGCCGGAGCCTCCGGGGAATCTTTCCAGAAGGCCTGCACGGGCGCACCGAGGACGATTTCCAGTTTTTGCTCCAATTCCGCGCATGTACCTGGAAATTCTCCGTGCGTACCGAGGGAAACGCCGTGGTAGTCCAGCCCATCATGGGAACATGGCTGGAGGCCGCAGGCCTTCGCCAGCAGGGCATTGTTGCCGTATGCGGGGTGGACGTCCAGAGGAAGGTGGGCGGCGTAAATCGCCAGGTTCCCGTCCATGGCGGCTTTCAGCTTCCGGTAGGCGATGCCGGTAATGGGCTGCATGGGCTGCCAGAAAATGCCGTGGTGAAGAAGGAGCAGGTCCGCACCTGTTTCCAAGGCCGCATGAATGGCCTTTTCTGAGCCGTCCACGGCGGCGGCCACCTTGGAAACGGTGCCCCCGTTTTCCAGTTGAAGGCCGTTCAGGGCGCGGGGGGCGTCCGGAATGGAATTCACGGAGAGGATTCCGTCCAGAAAGGAGATGGCGGTGTGCAGCTCAATCTTGCTCATGCGGGAGGAGTGGTTAGTTGTCTTCCGAAAGGCTGGCGCCGAGCAGACGTACGGCGTCCATGTTCAGAATAAAATAATTCGGGGTTGTATTTACTCTGCCGTAATAAAATCTGCTGTATCCGGCCTCTCCCGCCGGGGCGATTTCCAGCGTGATGACTTTGTCCTCCGTTTCCGGTTCCGGGGCAAAGGTAATGTCGCTGGAACCGGATTGGGCCTGCACGGGGGCCGCCTCCTTGTAAGACTGGAGGATGAGTTTCAGGCGGAAAACGGGATTTTTCAGGGCTTCATGCGCTGTGGCGTCCGTATAGGGGAGCCAGGCGCTCACCTCCATTTTTTCCAGTTCATCCAGATAGCGGTTGGCTCGGTTCGGGTTGATATTCAAGGTTTCATCCTTCCCGTCTTTGGAGGCTGTCCAAGAATCGTCCAGACGGTCGAATTTCAGAACCAGGGGGCCTCCGGAACCGATGCGTTCCAGTTGCATTTCTCTGAGGTCAAACCTGCTGAAGGAAAAAAGCCTCTTTTTTTTCCAGGCCAGTGCATCCGTCAGCAAATCCTTCATGTAGGCGTTGTCCAGTATGGCGACGGTGGGTTTTCCGGCCTGGCGGGCATACCAGGAACCGTCCGCACCCTTGGAGAAAAACACCGTCACGGGGGGGCGTGGCTCTTCACCGGGCTTGGGCAGAAGGGACATGGTGAGCGTCATTCTGGGATTATCCAGCCCGTACACGGAAAGGTCCGTAACTTTGTCCGAAGCGAAGCCGGCCACTTTTCCCTGTTTAACGGTTTTCAGCAGAGAAATGAGATGCTCCGGATTAGCTTCCTGGTAACGGGCGCCCTCTGCCGTGTACAGCCAGGTGGGCTTGATGCCTTTTTTCTCATCCCCCTGAATGAAGCGGGCGATGGTAGGGTAATCCTGAAAACTTTTACGGATGGAAAGGCCGGTAATCTTGTAATCCCCGATGTCCGTCAATTGCTTGGAACGCAGAAGGCCCAGATCCAGCGGAATATTGCGTACGCCGGGAACTTCCTTGTTGGTTTCCGTCGTTTGCGCCAATTCAAAGACGGCCTTACGGTCGGAAACGGTGGCTTTGACCAGTTCGGACAGGCTTCCGTTGTCCGAGGGAGGATAAATCCGGAGCGTGACGGGCTGTTCCTCCATTTGCAGGGATTTGCCGTCTTCTGAAAGACGGCCTGTGAAATTCCTGATGGAAACGGAGGTGATCTGATCATCCGTCATGTCCGGTACGCTTGTTTCCTCCGGGTTGTACACGCGAACGGCGGTCAGCTTTTGGAGCGTGCCCAGCAGCACATCCATCATGGCCGGGTCCGTATCCAGAGAAAGGGGATACGTGATTTTCCAGGGAGAGCCGGGAGTCTCGCGTTTCAGGGCGATGCGCTGGCCCCGGTTGTTGATTTCAATGGAGGCGGGCATGGCCGGATGCAGGAGCAGGGGACGATGGTCCCGAAGCTGGCGGATACCGGATTTGAACAGAGGAAGGATGTTGCCGGTGCCCACCAGAATGCGGGTGTCCCGTCCGTAGAAATCCGTCTGCATATAGGTGGTGTCATCCGTGGTCTTGTTCTCCGGATCGTCCACCAGCCAGGGCGCCGCGGAACCCAGCGTATAGCGCGCTACGGTGGAGGAACGCTTTCCGTCGTCGCTCATTTCCTTGAGAGTGATGGTAACGGGGGTGGTCTTTACGCCGAATTCCTTCAGGGAAGCGGAATCAATTTTGTGCAGAGGCAGCGCGTCCACAATGCTGGTGGAATACGTGTACTGGAGAATGGCCGCCGCCGCGCGAGGGTCCATACGGTCGTTCCAGGGTTTTTCGCACCACCAGACGCCGTTGGGCTTACGGCGGAATTCCGCGACATCCCCCACGCAATTGATGCGCATCCAGGAAACCTCGTTCATTTCTTCCCGGGTGTATGGGAAAAGCCGTTCTCCGGAACTGAAGGCGGTGCGCCCGATGATGCGGGACAGGTTGCCGTCAATGGTGAGGAGCACCGCCGCGCCGACAGAAGCGAGGGTGATGAGGATGAGAAGGATAAAGCGGAATGTGCGCATGTGCTTCCGGTAATGGGCGTGGATGGGGTTAATGACGGCGAGTGTTCCAGATAATCAGGGCGATCAGCAGCGCCAGCAGGGGAAGGCCGATATTCGTCAGGAGTTCCAAAACGCCCAGGGCGTTGCGGTCCAGATTCAGCTTGACGGTCAGGTCATGGCGAGAACCGAGGCCGCGCAATTCTTCACGGTCCGTCATCCAGCCGATCAGCGTGCGCATGAAATCCCTCTGCTCCGGTTTGATTTGCCGGGGCTGAAGCAGGTCCGTATTGCCAAGCAGAACCAGGCGTCCGGTAGTCTTGTTCTGGTTCACGTCTCCGGCATTCCCCCGGATAAGGGCCGCGCCGATCATCAGAGGCCCCGGATTGTCTTCCCTTGCGTCGAACTTGGCTGGGAACTGGTTGTATTTGGTTTCTCCGTAATAATCCTCCGTAGTCACCAGAAGGGGATACGGCGTAATGCGCTTCTGTTCCATGGCCGCGTTGTCGGAATCCAGAATGAGGGAGATGCTCTCCCCTTCCAGTCCGGTGCTGGAATTCCAGAATTCACGGGTGCAATTCAGGGAGGGGGCGAAAATGGAGTTAATTTCAAAAACGGAACGGTTGCTCCTGTTGCGGAGCATCACGCGGTCATTCTGGGGCCGCAGCCCCTGTTCGCGGAGAAAGCGGTAAAGCTGTTTGGGGGTGTCATTCTGGGGTTCCAGCATGATCAGAATGGCGGCGTTCGGTCGCGCCCAGTACCGCTGGAGCACTTCCGCCTCCTGCGGGGACAGATCATACCTGGAACCGATAATCATGAATCCTGCGGCATCTTCCGGAATCTCTTCCAGACCGCTCATGCGGATGGGCACAAGCTGCAGGTTGACGGAACGGCAGATTTTGCCCAGCGTCGTGAAAATGCTTTCCTCCTGGTTGTTGCTCAGGGTTTCGTTGAAGTTGCTCTTGTCCGCCGCGATATAGATTTTACGAGGTTCGCCGTTGGCCGCTCCGTAAATGCCGGCAGTCATCATGTCTTCAATCTGGAGCGCCACCGCCTTCATGCTTTTGCCGTCCGGCCCGGGGGCGTACACTACGAAGGCGTCTCCGGGCAGGATGCGCACGTGGGCGGCGTCCGCCTGGGTGCCTTCAAACGTCTTGAGTGCTTTTTCCGTATCTTCCCGGGCATCAATGATGACCAGGTTCTTCTTGAATTCAATTCCGTAGATATTGGAGATTTCACGGGCCTTGTTCGGCTGGCGGAGGGGATCCACGTACTCCACTTTCACCTTGCCGTTGGAATAACGTTCGTATTCCTCAAGAAGAGAACGCATACGGGTGTAGTTCTGCGTGGTGCGCAGGAAAGCGAACGTGATTTTGACGGGGGTTTTGCGCTTCTGGATTTCCGGGGACTGGAGCATGTTGATGCTCTGACGGGATATTTCATAGCGCTGGTCTTCCGTCAGGTCCCGGCGGTAATACTCGTGGCAGCCCACGTAATTCAGGCATACGACGATAAGGAACAGCAGGAAAAGCTTGATCCAGGTCATCCAGGGGCGTTTGACCTTGCGGGAGGCGGGCTGGGAGGCTTCCGCGGCCGCGGCGGGGGGGTCTGGTGTTTCGCTCATAGATAGATAAAAATAAAAAAGGGTGAAGGCAGAATGAATCAGTGTTTCCAGCGGCGGTGGTCAATGATGCGGATGGTGACGGCCAGCGTCAGAACCGTCATGGTCAGGTAAAATATGACGGGGCGCGTGTCAACCAGCCCGGCGGAAAAGCGGTCCAGATGTTCCGAGCAGGACATGTAGTGGAAAATCCCCGCTGCGGGAAATTCCCCCCACACCACGGGAATCAGCCCCATGAAGAAAATCAGAACCAGCAGGCCGATGGTGATGATGCCGGAAATAATCTGGCTGCCCGTCATGGAAGAGGCGAAAATGCCAATGGCCGTGAACCAGGCGCCGATCAGCAGCAGAATAGCGTATGCCCCGGCCCAGTCCGCAAGGCGGTAGGGAAGAACCATGCCCGCATCATACCCGTAAATCCACTGTACAATCAGGTTGGACCAGTCCGCCAGGAGGGGGTATAGCAGCATGGGCAGCCACAAGATGATGTAAAAAGCGTACGCGGAGAAGTATTTTCCCAGGACCACCTGCCATGTCTTGATGGGCGTGGTAAGCAGGGATTCCAGCGTTCCCGTCTTTTCCTCCTCCGCCAGGGAACGCATGGTGAGCAGAGGGAAGATGAACAGGAAGTAAAACCAGAACATGGGAGAATGCAGGATGAAGAACAGGATGCCTTCCTTCTGCGGGGCCAGTTGAAAAGCCTTCAGCGTGCCGGACAGGGAGACGCTCTGAAGGGCCATGACGAAAGCCAGGATAACCCATCCGTACGGAGTCATTACGTAGCTTCTGAGTTCTTTTCTGAAAATGGTAAGTACTGGAGACATGGGGAGAAAAGGGAAATGGGAGGTGGTGGATGGGCGGGGATGGAAAATGGGGGTTAATCTTTACGGGTCATTTCCACGAACACTTCTTCCAGCGTGGGGGTGTGGCGGTAAATATGGCGCAGGGGGCATCCCTGTTCCGCAAGGAGGCGCGCGGCCTTTTCACGGGTATCCGTCCCGGCCTCCGCGCGTACGGTCAGCGTATGCCAGCCGTCGGCGTCCGTTCCTTCATGGATGACCTTCTTCACATGTTCCAGATTTTCCAGTTTCTGCGTAATCAGGGCCAGGTCTCCCCGGAATTCCAGCGTAATCTTGCCGGCGGCCCGGAGATTGGCCGTCAGGTTGGAGGGGGTATCCGCCGCCTTGATAGTTCCCTGGTCAATGATGATGACCTTGTTGCAAATCATTTCCACCTCACTGAGAATGTGGGTGGAAAGAATAATGGTGTGGTTGGCCGCCAGACCTTTGATTAGCTCTCGTATCTGGCGTATCTGGTTGGGGTCGAGACCGTTGGTAGGTTCGTCAAGGATCAGCAGGTCCGGTTCCCCCAGCAGGGCGTCCGCCAGGCCTACGCGCTGGCGGTAGCCTTTGGAAAGGGTGCGGATCATCTTGCGGCGCACGGGATCCAGGCCGCATTGTTCTACAACCTTGGAGACGGCAGGCCAGATCTGCTTGGAAGAGATGCCTTTAAGCCTGGCGCGGAATTTCAGGTATTCCGTGACGCGCTGGTCGTCGTAAAGGGGCACGTGTTCCGGCAGGTAGCCCAGATGTTTGCGAGCCTCCAGGGGATTTTTCACAATGTCAAACCCCGCAATCGTGGCTGTGCCGGAAGTGGGGGGCAGATAGCCGGTCAGCATGCGCAAAGTCGTGGTCTTGCCTGCGCCGTTCGGCCCCAGGAACCCTACGATTTCCCCCTTTTCAATCTGGAAGGAGGCATTCTTTACCGCTTGAAAGCGGCCAAACTCTTTGGAAAGCTGGTCGGCGTGGATCATGAAATCAATGGGAACAGGGTGATTCTAATCCAAACCGCTTTCGCCTCAAGCTTATTCTCCCCTGCGCCGCGGAAGCGCTTCTTCCGCCTGAAAAGCCATGGGGGCTAACGGGACCGATGCTTTTCCTGTCTGGCCGGGAGGGAATGAAGATAAGGAAATCAATCCCTCAACTCTTCTTCCAGCCTCTGGACGATGTCCCTCACGCGTACATCTTCTTCCATACGGGAGGCGACCAGCTTATTCGCATGGATGACGGTGCCGTGGTCCCGGCCGCCGAATGCCTGGCCGATATCTTTCAGGGAGCGTTCCGTCAGGCGGCGGCTCAAGTACATGGCGATCTGGCGCGGAAAGGCGATGCTGTTGGGGCGGCGCTTGCCGGTCAGATCGCTGACCTTGAGTTCGTAAAAATCCGCCACGCGCTTCTGGATGGAATCCACGGTCAGGATGCGGCTTGTTTCTTCCCGCAGGATGTCGCGTAGAAGCTGCTCAATTTTGGCGATGTCAGGCATGTCTCCGGACAGGGAAGTAAAGGTGGCTACACGGAGCAGTGCGCCTTCCAGACGGCGCACGCTCTTCTGGATGCGGCTGGCCAGAAACTCCAGAATTTCGTCGGATACGTTCATGCCAGCCCGGTCGCGCTTGCTGCGCAGGATTTCCAGCCGTGCGTTGTCGTCCGGAAGGTTCAATTCTACCGTAAGTCCGGATTCCAGGCGTGCCGCCAGCCGGGGATCCAGATTGGAAATATCGCATGCGGCGGCGTCTGCGCAAATCACGATGGTTTTGTGGGCATGGAACAGTTCGTCAAACGTATGCAGAAATTCCTCCACCGTTTTTTCCTTGCCGGAAATAAACTGCACGTCGTCCACCAGCAGGACGTCAGCCTTGCGGTACTTGCGGCGCAGTTTGGTGAAGCTTTGTCCGTTCTGGGTCCGGGAAGCGTCAATAAATTCATTGGCGAACTGTTCGCCCGTGACGTACACCACATTGGTGGATGAATCCTGATGAAGCACCTCATGGCCGATGGCCTGGAGCAGATGGGTTTTGCCAACGCCGGATTTTCCGTACAGGAAAAGCGGATTGAACAGGGCCCGTTCCGACTGTGCGGCGGACAGCCCTGCCTGATAAGCAAAGCGGCTGTCTTCATAAACCACAAACGAATCGAACGTATATAAGTCATTCAGGCATGCCCTGGCGGCCGGTGTGCGCTGTTTTTTTGCCGGTGCGGCCGGGGAATCCGCCGTCTGCGGCGTTTTGGCCCGGGAGGAAGCCTTTTGCGGCTGGCCTTCTGCAGCGGGCATGGAAGCCACTTCATCCGTGCAGATGAACTTTATCTGGCGTTCCGTGCCCAGAGCCAGCATGGCGGCCTGCTTCAGCTCCGGCGTATAGCTGTTTTCCACCCAGAGGGCGGCCATAGGATCGTCGCACACCAGCGTCAGCGCCTTCCCTGAATCCTCCAGCAGGGAAAACTTGGGAAACCACAATCCATAAACCTCCGGGGACATGATTGTTTGCAAGGCTCCCGTGATTCTGGACCAGGTGGCTGACAGTTCTGATGGCGGCGTCATTGTTATTGGAAATAAAAGATGTTGCTGGTTAGAAATAGCCGTAAGGCGTTCCGTCCCGCTACGAGGCCGCCCGCGGATGGAACCGGATCAGGTTCATCCGCAGCCGTGACAGCTCGTGGCGTCCATCGGGGTGGAGAAGGCGAACTCATCCGCTTTCAGCTCGACACCCCGGTTGACGGGAGCGCCAAATTACTGATTTGCGCCTAAGGAAAAAATATCTTTTTGAAACAGCGCGAGTCATCGTTCCTCGGCCCTACGTTCCACGGGGGTTCCACATGAAAAAATATTTTGTTCTTGCTTCCTCCGATAATTTAGTCCTCCTGAGTATATTTTCTGTGTAATTTTATAAATTATTTATTGTCAATATATTATGGTTTTGTTACAGGCTTGGGTGACGAAAAGGACATGATTACACCGCCGGAAATCAACCACTTACAGGAACCGGATTGGAACTGCACGGGAAGATGCAGAAGGGAGGCGTTCCGCATGGTTGACAACAGACGGCCGGAAACCTAACGTGGGCTGCATCATGGAACAAATGGAACAGCCAGAGGAAGCATGCCTGTCTCTCTGCCGGGGGAAATTTCTGGAACTCCTGAAAGAGGGAAGGTGGGAATACGTGCGCCGGGTGAATGCCAGCGGAGCTGTTATGATCGTGGCCGTGACGGAAGAAGGAGAACTGCTTCTGGTGGAAGAATACCGTGTTCCCCTGCATGCCCGGACCGTAGGGCTGCCTGCGGGTATTTCCGGGGATGAAGGGGAGGAAAGCTCGCTGCAGTCCGCCCGGCGTGAACTGGAAGAGGAAACCGGGTACCGGGCGGATTCCTGGACGTATCTTCTTGCGGGGCCTTCCTCTCCGGGATTGACTACGGAAATGGTATCTTTCTATCTGGCGGAAGGCCTGCATCGAATATCGGAAGGAGGCGGTGTGGCCCACGAAAATATTACTGTGCACCGCATTCCTCTTACTCTGGTGCATGACTGGCTGATGGAGCAGATGGAGCAGGGAAAAGTGGTGGATCCGAAAATCTTTATGGGTCTCTATTTCCTGTCCCGCTCTGTCAATGGCATGGGGCTGGAGGAATAATCATACCCTGCGTTGTAAATGTCGGTATGCAGGAAATGGTCCGGGACGCGGGCCATATGAGACGGTTGAGTGGAAAAATGATTCATCAGTAATGATTTCCCCGGAGGGAAAGGCGGATTGTCATGATAAAATGCTCCTGAACCATAAAAAAATCTGGACATTCTTTCCAATCCGGGCTAAATATCTCCCCGCCTTACGGCATCAACCACTTAACGGCAGGGTAGCTCAGTGGTAGAGCAGAGGACTCATAAGCCTTTGGTCGGGTGTTCAAATCACCTCCCTGCTACCATCTTCAAAGCCCCTTAAATCCAACGGTTTAAGGGGCTTGTTACTTTTAGAGCATAGTTTACATTCCATGCTGGAAAATAGTGAAAAAGGGTATAATGTGGTCAAAAAAGCATGCACAATTATGCACAGCTTGGTTGACGATTGGAAGCCGCGCCCCTGCACTTCCCGCCCTGGAAAACCGTGGCGGGTTGTCATCCCGGAACGCATATCCCACACGGGGAAACAGACCTCAAAATATTTCGCCACAAAAGGCGAGGCTGAAGGATATATTGCGGAACAGATACGCAATTTGAAACGTTTTGGAACGGTAAACGGAAAAACGATCGATCTTGATGCTTATAAGTGGAACGCGGTTGATGAAATACTGTCAGAAATAGGGGTGACGCCTTTAGAGGCCGCCACCCATTACGCGGCGCTTGTGAAGCGGGCGGGCTCGGTGGCAAAGCTGGGAACATTAGTAGAACTGGGGCGCGGGGTGGCGCCGCCGGACGCGGATATGTCCCCCTCCCTCCGGGAACTTGCCAGCACGGCCAGCACGGCTAAAGCGCACAACAGCCGCGTGACGGTCCTGTCCCGGAAAACGCGCCTGGGGCGCCTGGAACGTCTTTGCCCGGATCTGGTGGCCAGACCATGCGCGGCCATTACGCCGGCCATGATCCGGGATGCCCTGGACACATGCCACGCCGGCCACCCTACCAGCTGGAACAACCTGAAGCGCGAGCTTGCCACCCTGTTTAACTTTGCCATCAAGCGCGGCTGGATCATTAAAAATCCCGTGGATCCCATAGACAAGCTTCCCGTGCAAGAAGCGGAAATAGTGGCATTGACCCCGGATCAGTTGACCGCCTTGTTCCGGGCATGCTCGCCGCCCCAGGAGATAGACAGGACGGCGCCGGTTTATCGGCGGCGCGTGGCGGCCCAGGACACAACGGATTTACGTTTGTATGTCGCCCTGGGGGCCTTTGCCGGCATCCGTCCCTGGGAACTTACCCGGCTGACATGGGCGGATATCTCCCTAGAGGACGGCGTTGTTTCCGTCCGGGCCAAACATTCCAAGACCGGCGGCGCCCGCCATGTGACCATTCAGCCCGTGCTGAAGGCGTGGATCCTGGCGTGCCGGCCACACAACGCGGGCCCGGATGATCCCGTCATCAATCCGCGGGATCTGAAAACGCGCCTGTTTGCCCTCCGCACCCGCGCCGGCTATTCTCCGGAAAATCCCTGGCCGCATGATTGTCTAAGACATTCTTTTGCATCCTACTCCATGAAAGCCGGGCATGATCTGAACCAGTTAAGCCATGATATGGGCCATGTCGGAACCGACTTGTTGAAAACCCGTTACCTGAATATGCGCGGACTGACCAAAGATTCTGCCGCGCGTTACTGGTCCCTGACGCCGGAATATCTGGCCACCGGCGGCGAAACAGCCGGCCACACGGCTTGACGGGACAAAAAAGGGAGATCCCGGAAGGGGGATCTCCCTTGAAGAGCCGTCTTACATGCGCGGTTCGGAAAGAATGACTACATTATATTGTGAAGACACGGCGTCTTCCCGGCGGCCAAAGGTAAAGACGCGCCCGGAACTGTCCACAAATTGCCGCCCCTTGAGCTTCCGCAGTTGATGCCCCATGCTCTGATTCTGGTTTTTGCCGCTGCAAATAATGTCCACCAGCCCCAGATCCCCGGCCACGCCCATCACAGCTTCCACCGTGTACAGGTGCGTCAGCTGCGTATGGGGCGCTTCCGGCGTTTCCGGCTGTATCTTGTCCGCAAGGGCCACCAGCAGCCGTTCCAGGGCATTCCCCCGGACGTCCCCGCCGTCCGTGGTGGCCGGGCGTTTGGTAAAGGGGGAGATAAAGCCCGCCGTCATGACGATGGATCCCACTACCTCCGAAAATCCTTCAAAGGACGGCATGGCGGACGCGGAACACACGGACGGACAGCCCTGTTCATTCCAATGCCAGACCAGGGACCACAAGGCCATAAGCATTTCCCGGCGCCATTGCGGGCGGCTGAATACTTTTTCCGTTAATGGATTGGCAATGTTTTTTTCGACGGACTTGCACACGTCAAACAGGTCAATAATCAGGCTGCGTCGCTCAATGTCCGGCGTTACTGTCAAATTGTTCCCCGTGCTGACAATCTGCATGCGGTTGACCCCGCAAAACTCCTTATTGCCTCCCAGGACGCGATCAGATATTGCCTCGCTGGTGGCATACTGGTTCAAAGTCGTACTGCTTAAATTGATCAGGTCATCAATGAGGACATACGGCGCCCCGGAAATAAGCTTGGTAAACAACAGCTTTTGCAGGGCGGCGTCATCCTTGGGAAACGGCGTGGCGTTCGGCACTCCATAAATGGGCCCTAGCGCAAATTTGGCAAGCAGCGTTTTACCCGTCCCCGGCTGGTTGCCTATAATAAGAATCATGGGTTGTCGCCCGATCAGGTGGCGGCAGAACTGCCCCAGCATATACGCCATGAAGCAGGATGCGGAACGGATATGCGTGATAGGCCCGGCGGATTTTTCCGCCCATGGGAAGGACGCCAGGGCTCTGTTCATCGCCCGGAGAACAGCATCCACCGGCCAAACCTTGTTGGCGTCCCATGCCACGGTTTCCGCGCTGTAAATGCGCGTGGCCGGATCATAGCCGGCGGGCAGGATCCGCAGGAAGCGCTCTCCCTTGGGCCCTACGCCCCAGGCGGGCAGACGCACGGGCATGATTTCCGCAATTTCCGGCACGGCGGCCCGTAGATAATCACTCGCCAGAATCAATTCCGCCATATTTTTTCCCATGCTTTCCACCGGATCTTCCGCACTGGCGGAAAAGGTCATGTATTGTTCGATCCACGTTGTGAAACGCCGGGGATCCATGGGCCTTTTTTCAAGTTCCGTCGTCGTTTCCCCGTCCTGGTTGGTGCTCTTGATGGTGCTGATGGTCACATACTCGTCATGATACCGGTACAGGGCGCCGCTTGGCAGGTTGTCCGCTACCGCCTGGGCGATCAGGCTCACTTGCTGGTTGGTGCGGATATTGGGGCGTCCGTCCACCATGACGGGCGCCGCGCCTAATATTTGCGCGGTGGTTAAATCACTCATGATCTTGCCGCCTTTCTCGGTTGCCGCGCGGGCATGGTCAGGATGGGAACGCCGTGGACCGCGCCGGGGTTCAGGTAAAGCAATTCCTGCAGGCGCGGTTGGTCATACTTGAAATAGGTTCCGTTTTCCCCGGTGGCTCCGTGCCTCATGCAGCCGGGCAGGCGGGACAGCCGCACAGGCGTCATGGCCGCGGCGTCCGCTCCCACGGCGGACAGCCGCAAGACGTATTCCGACTTAATGGCGTTGAATTCCTCCGGCGTGGCGGCGGAAATTTTCACCAGGGCATGGACGGATTTCCCGCCGCTGGTGTAAACGGCCACAACCGGATCCGCAAGCTGAACCAGAATTTTCAGCCATACGTCCGCGGTCAGCACGTCGCTTTCCAGGACCAGGAAGGGAAAGGACGTGCAGCATGCCGCATGCCGCCGCCCCGGCATCAAATTTCCCATGGCATCCCGCTTGCCGGGGTTGGGTTCCCATTTGCCCGTCACGGGCGCCGTTAAGTACCAGACGCCGGCATCCCCGCCGGCAGGCAGGCGCGGGGCTTTCACGGGCCCCACGCCGGGTTTCCGCCCCAGCTTGTAAACGCCATCCTTCACGATATACATATATTGACCCTGGGAGGCAAAGGCCGTGAATACCAGGATCCGCGCGCCGGCGGGATATAGTTCATTCAGCAGCAGTTCCCCCCAGGCGCGGGGATTGCCGGGGATTTCCACCGGGCTATGATCCCTCAGCCAGTCAAACGTGATTTCTTCCTCCACCCGGCCCGCCAGCGCAAGGGCCAGATCTTCATTCAATTCTTCCGCTTTTACCTTCCGCGCCTTGGGCGCCGGGGGCAGGGGACGCTGGTATTTGGGGGTTGCCTTGCGGGTGCTGCGGGCCCCGCGTTCCTCCGCGCTGATAGCCCGGTAAAGCACCCGCATGAAGTCGTCGCGGGCGCTCTGGCAGGATTGATGGAAGCAATATTCATGCGGTTTTCCTTCGCCGTCAAACCAGATCCGCCAATCCCGCGGCCCGCTTTGCGTGGTATGCAGCGCGGCGCCGGGGCAGGGGGCGCACCCGTCTTCCCCGATTGGATAGCCTAAAATTTCCTCGGCAAGTTCCTTGTGTGATTTCATGCGTGAAATTTGAAAAGTGAAAGTTGGTCAGGATAGTTCATCCACAGGCATTCCACCCGTTTTTTTCCCATGCCGGCGCGGGCTCCGTAGCTGACCTTGCACCAGCCGGAAAGGGCGTTGTTGTAAAGCGCGTTGTCGTACCCGCACAACACCACTTTCCCCCGGCAATCCAGAACCAGCCGCAACAGGTCTTCGTGTTGTGCATCGGTGAATTCGTGCGTGTAGGATCCTTCACGGGTGCGGGTGCTTTTCAGGTAGGGCGGATCTATGAAATGCAGGGTTTCCGGGCCGTCATGCCGTGAGATCAGTTCCAGGGCGTCCCGTTGTTCAATGTACACGTTCCGAAGCCGTTCAACGGCCTTTTCCAGCGTTTCCGGAAGGTTTTTCCAGTCAGCCGCCACCGTGGGTTGACGGTTCCGGCTCACCCGGAAGCCGGAAGAAGCGTCCCGGAATGCGTCATTGGCAATGCCGAACCAGGAGCGCACCAAAAAGCGGCGGGCACGTTCCACGGGATCCTTGACTGGCCGGGCATGGTTCAGTTCTTCCCGGCTGTAAGGCGTCAATCGGATAGCATCAATAAGTTCCCCGGAATTCCCATTCCTCAATACCCGGAAAAAATTCACCACTTCCCCGTCCAGGTCATTATAAATTTCCACCGCGGAAGGGGCCTTATTCAGCAGGACGCCGGCGGATCCGCCGCACGGTTCAAGATAACAGAAATGCGGCGGGAAGTGTTCAATGATTTCCCGCGCGTATCGGTTTTTCCCTCCTAAATATCGCAGTACGGCTTTCATTTTTTATTCAATGACTTATGAAAAAAATAAGTTAATTGTTTTCCCGTCGCATATATAACTTTGAAAATATTTCATATTTAGAGCAACCCACGCTTGGTTTTCATTTTTTCTGAAATAAAGAATTTCATTTTTCCCGGCGTTTATATCCACTTTTCCAATCAGGTCTTTTGCAACTTCATAGGAAACAAACATTGACGCACAAGGGCCGTTTTTGAAAACAGGATTATAGATGCGTATTTCAAATTCATGTTCAGGATTCATTTTTTTACAGGGTAAATTCTTTCCCGTACAACGCTTTATATATATTGTTCCTTTTTTTCCGGGCGGTACGAATATCACATGTTTTCAAGTTGATATTTAGCGATATGATATGTTTACGGTCTGTGATCAGAATGTTGAACACGTACCCGTTTTCATTGAGCCGCAGGCAATAATCTTCATCCCCCGGATCATGAATTACTCCAATAAGCGTATATCGTTTTTTCATTTTATTATTCCTTTAACTTCCAATACCTTAAATTTGATCATCCACACCCAGGGATCCGCTTCCCCGCCGTCGTGCAGACGATCCCACAGCGTGAAAAAGGAATCTCTGGCGCGGATGCACATGCTTTCCGGGTCCAGATAGTTTTTCCAGCCGGTGGAGGACGTTTCTTCATCGTAAAAAATGCTTTCAATTCCTTCCGCCATGGCTTCTTCTTCAGTAATGGATTGTAGTTTCCTGACCTCAATATCAGTTATTTCCAGCAGAATCCGTGAGGCGCAACGGGGAAGGAACATGGCCTGACGCCGCCGCAAGACAGATCTGTCCAGCCAGGGCTTCACCCCCGCTTTCCGGCAGTCTTCCAGGCATTGTTCTTTCAGGCAATCCAGCCAGGCGGCAGAATAACCGCCGCCCGGCTCGCATACCTTCCGGGCCCCGTCAGCCAGGTATTCCACTTCAAAGCCTTCCCATGGCAGGAACAACCCTACTTTCCAGGGTTCCCGCACCCATAGCCGTTCCCCCGGCTTCCCATAGGGGCATTTCACCACAGGATCCAGCCCAGGCGGGCATTCCCCGCGCGGATCCTGGAAAACGGCGCGCCAGATGCCCGGCTCTTCTTTTGTAAAATGACATAGTTCCCAGGCATCTTCCCCCAGGGGGATTTTCCAGTCCGGCCAGCCATTGAAACGTTCTAAGCCCCGCGTGCGGCTGGTCTGTGTTTTCCAGCCTTGCAGCAGCGCACGCACCATATCCGCGGAAAAGGCAATGGGGCGTTCTTTGATACATGTTTTCATAATATATTGAAGATTATTTTTTTATTTCATCAATCAGGCGCAAAATTTCTTTCTTGTGCCGGTAAAGCACATCTTCCCCCACGCCCAACCGGTCACATAGTTCCCGCCAGGTAAAGGAGCGGGGATCCCCTATCCCAAGCAGTTTTACCAGGATGCCGGCATTAAGCGCCAGATGCCACAGGGTCAAATCCATGCTGCCGGGATGGACGCGCAGCAGCCGGAAAAACTGTTTCACCACGTTTTCCCGCTTGGCGTGGTAGTATTCATCCAGCAGCACAAGCTGATCCTCCGTGAATTCCTCACGCGGAAAATCAGCGGGCAATCCTTCCCCCGCCTCATTTTCCGCCGGCGGATGAAAGGGAAGCTGTTCCAGATCCTTCACTTGCACACGCAAATACCATGCGGCATATTTGTTGCTCATAAAAACGCTAATTGTTAAGCACTCCGAGTTTTATTTTATTCTTTTTCAAGGTCATGTGGAGATCCACAAACAGGGACGCTCCTATTTTCACCATGACCAGCGTTCCGTTGTTGCGCCAGGTCCGCAGCGTTTCTTTGCTGGGGGCGCTGTCCGGCAGGAACAGGCCCGGCGTTTTGGGCAGATCGTACAGGCGGCAAAAGCGGGGCAGATATTTGATCTGATCCCCTGCCGTTTGCACGTTCCCCACGGCCACCACGCTTTCAGGATTTCCTTTTTCCATTGCTTTTTAGTGGAATTCACATTTCGCATAAACTCCGGCCATCCCCATCATTTGTTCCAGATTCTTCAGGGGGATTTCAGAGCATCCCAGGCCCTGGGCCAGAAGAATTTCCGTAACCAGCGAACCGGCCAACGCTTCCAGTTGCACACGTGGCAGACCTTCCACCAGTTCCCGCGCCTTGTTGATAACGTTTTTTATGATGTCGTCCGGGGAAACGTTAGAGAGCCTTTCATGGCTGATATTGATGTTCCGTGCATCCCCAGGGGCGCCCGGATTGAATGCTGTATTTATTTTCATGATTCTAATCGGTTGTTTATCTCAAATTCAGGTCAGGATCTTCCCCGGCAACAATCACCGGGCAAGGGGCTGACGGCATCAAGGAAGCCGCCGGAGCAGGGGAAACAGAGGGAGTAGCCGGCATGGGGCCGGCTGTCGCCTCTGCGGATATCCGCAGGGATTGTTTCAAAGTTGGCAGACCGTAATGAACGGCCTGCCTTAGCACAGTTGCTATGGGAACTCCTAAAGCATCCGCAAGAACTCGAAGATCTAAGGAATCTTGATTCCAAATTCTCACATGTAGGACGTTTGAGAGTTTTTTCTTGCTGCCAAGTGCAACAGGAGAACACGAGGCGTTCTTTTTGGTGGTTGACATAGAGGCAACAGGAGAACACGGGGTGTTCTCCTGTGTTTGATTAATTAATATTTCACTAAACATGGCCGAGGTTTTCTTTCTGAGGACAAATTAGAAAGGCGTTCTAAAAGAGCGGTACTTCCTCGCCGTTCTCCTTTTAATACTTTACTTAAGTGGGTTGTGCTGACACCAACACACCGCGCAGCCTCGTTGATAGAATACCCTTTAAGCGCTAAGTCTTGCGCCGTAACGGTTTTAATCTTGCATTCCTTGTTCATTTTCTGATAAATTGCTAAGTTATGAACGCTAAACGGTTTTTCCCGTGTAACGGACATGTTAGAGATCTTAACAATATTTGTAAGAAATGCAAGAAATAAATGAAAGTAATGAAACTTTTTCTAATAGGCTTCGTTCGGCAATTCGGCGTTCTGGTATGAAACAAAAGGAATTAGCAAGAAGAATAAAAGTTTCAGAAATAACAATGTCCCGTTATTGCTCCGGTGCCCAGCAACCAAAAATGGATGTAATCCAAGATATGGCCGCCATTCTTAACACCTCTGTTCAGTGGTTGATTTCAGGCGGTCAAATCATCCCTCCAGCTCCTGAGTGTTCCTCTCTAGTCTCTCCTCAACCCACAGCAGAAGATTGGCAGAGGAGAGCCCTTGTTGCAGAAGAGAAACTTGAAAGAATAGAAACAATACTCCAAGAACTTTTTGCTTTTGCAAAAATCGGGAAATAAAAAATGATGAAAAAAATATTGATTGTTATTTCTTCTGTTTTTTTAATCTTTTCCGCAGTCTGTGTTTGGTTTATTGACGGATTTGATAATTTGTTAAAATTTATTATAACTATAATTTCTATAGTTTGCGCAACTGGTGTAGTATTTCATTATGAATTAGAACAACAAAAGGTAGCAATAAACATTAAAAAATTAAATATAAATGGCAATAAAAATAAAATAAATGTGGAAAATGATATTACTAATGAAAAGCAAATAATACCGTTAGATAATAATAAAATAATGTAAAATGAAAATTCTACAAGGAACAATAATGGATAACTTTCTTTCCTCTGATAAGCAACCTATTAGAGAAGAACAAAAAGAAATTATTTTTTCTTCGCCATTTTCCACCATTCCACACGTCTTACTAACTTTAGAAAGAATGGATGAAGGTCAATTTATAGAAAAATCATTTTTTCAAAATGAAAAAGGTGAAAGAATAATGCATACAGTTAATCGATTTGATATATCTGCGCAAAATCTTTCTAATACAGGGTTTATCTTGAACATTAAAACATGGAATCAAAATCTAATTTACGGTTATCGAATTACCTGGTTAGCTATTGGTGATGATTGCGAAAATAGCCTTTGACTGTTCGTGCCACGCCACCAAGTAGTGGGCAATACGTATACCTTATTTTCAAGAAAATAAGATACGGTGTGTTCTCCCGTGCTCTCCCGGAAAGAACACAAAAGAACGCGGCATGTTACCTCCCAAGTTTACATATAAAAAGGCGTCACCTAGGAAAGGTGTCAGCCTTCTTAACGTATTCCGTTATCTTTTTTGAGCCAGATCCCCCAGCATACGGAGGCACCCGCGTTCACAGCGGATGATGACACGTTGACATTGAATGATAATATTCTGATACCGGACAATGTAGCCGAACGCGGCTAGGCACGCGCCTGACAAGATGCCGCCGGGAACACCCATGAGAGCATACACTTTCACCATGGACGGAGCATCAGAGACGGCAAGCAGAATCCCGGCCAAAATCGTCAGAATACAGATCAGCCCTCCGCCTCCAATCAGAACGGGAACAACCCAGGAGCCGCCGCTTTCCTGTATTTCTTCATCCAGGGCAGCATCCGGACGCACAACTTCTTTTGATGAGTTCCGCCCCGCCGGGGCCATAACTTGCGAAAAAGGGCCAGTCGCATTATTCAAAGGTTGTGGTGCTCCCGGGGCAGCACTGGTCTGGGATGATGAAGTGCTAAATATTTCTCCATAGGGTCTCCATTCTTCTTCGCCTGCTTGGCACACTAGTGTTTCAGCATTGATTTTCTTCTGGCTGGCCAGCAAAAACAGCCCTCGCCGGCTGAAGGGGCCTTGGCTTCCCTCTTCGGGAATAAATACAAAATATTGATCTTGATCCATGACAAAAACCATTATTACTCTAGAAAACCCTATCTTGTCAATCTCTCCCAGATTTAAACCTGACAGGGCCAGAACAAATACACCGCCCTTGTCTTCACTATTTCGTGATGATATATTCCTGAAATGCACTCGAAAAGTGACATCAAGCAATGAATGAAGGAAAACGGGAAGAACTGTAAATGGCTCGCTGAACAATGCGGAGTCAGCATTCATACGGTTTACGGTTGGATGTCGGTCCGGCGGGAAATACCATCCAAGCCACTTGTCCGCATCCGAGAGTTGACGGGAGAAGCGGCTCCATCTTTGGGAGCTGTTAAAGGAGTGAAAGCGGGCAGCTTGAAAGCCCTGCAACTGGAAAATACCATCCTGCGGGCATATATTGCATTGCACCTGAACCCAGGAGAAACGCTGGATCTTGATGAATGGGTAAGAAGCTACATGGAGAATAAATGACCCTCTTAAATGTTGGAAAAATCTATTCTGCTTCACCTTCTAATGAGTTAAGCATATTATTTACAAACATTTGCATATCACGTACCATTTATTGCATATGAAAGTATTCTCTCTCATTTTCGTTGTCGTGTCTCTCCTTGCCGCTTCTGATGCCCATCCTGGCGGCTTGGATGCCAATGGAGGGCATTACAACCGCAAGACAGGTGAATACCATTACCACCGGAAACTGGTGAAGAATGACATTAAACCAGCGGCCGAGAAAAAGGCATACTGGATTAGCTCAACGGGAAAAACCCATAATAAAAGATGCCGGTATTACCGTTCTTGTAAAGGGCATGCCAGTGATATCCCAAGTGACGTGAATTGCAAGATCTGCGGTGGAGTTTTGAAATGATAATTTTATTAGCGTAACGTTTTTTCTAAGAGTATTGAAGCTTGCAAAACTAAATATTGAAATTTTTATAATATGAGTATTTTTAAAAATAGAAAGTTTAAACGAATTTATAATTTCATTTCTGAAATATCAAATTTTATTGATAAATCAAAATTAGTAGATATAATTTTTTGTTTTTTTATATTTTTTGTAATATCATTGACGTATAGGGATATAACTGAATATAAAATTTATTACTTATCACTCCTGGTAGATATATTCATGATTATTTTTGCTATATATTTTAGTATATATTATTTTTCAACAAAAACTAATATAGATGATAGCGAATGCGTTTCAACATTAATAAAGAAAAATTTTATTATTAAAAAAGAAGGAGAAAAGTATATAAATTGGGAAGCTGTCGCTTCTGTTGGAACATTTATAGCAATCCTCATGACAAGTATTACTGGGATAATTTCTATTAAATTATCTTCTAGGTCATTGGAAATATCGGATGATATGAAAAATATTTCGTTAGAAATGAATGCGATTTCTAAAGATATTGCAAAATTGGAAATGACTAAATCCAGTATGAATAGTTTTTTAAAAGGAATGGATTTTTTCAATAAGGAAGATATTAACGAAGGGGAGACTGTTTTAAAGTGTTTCCATAATTATTTCTGCTCTCTGATGGATGTTCCTGATGACGATCTTCATAAGTTAATCAGTATTAATTTTAGAGAAGCATATGAACCCGATAGTAATTTTAATATTAGGTATGGGTTTGATGATAATCTTATTTTTGTACTAAAACATTATCTACATAAATATCAAAGCATATTAAAGTATGGTAAATATTATAATACTAATCAGATATTGATAGATTATATAAGGAAGATAGATATTTATGAGAGAGTATTAAAGATATCAAAGACTGAAAAAAGAATAACTTCGGTTATTCTTGATTATTACATTCCAGAAGAGCTTTTATGTCTTATGCGTAAATTAGAATATTTAGATTCTGATGTAGCAAAACAATATTTCTATGATATATATGAAGGAAAACATGAAGAAAATCACAAATATGTTTCAAATATTCATTTGAAGGAAAGGTATGAACGATTAGAAGAATTAGGGCAGGAAGACCATCCAGAATATCTATTATTTAAAAATATGAGGGAATATAGAACTCGGCATCAAAATCCGATTGTTGAGGACGAGGATGTGAAAGAAGATATGGATGAAAAATGACACAATGTGAAAATAACTCTTGCTATTTTCACATTGTGCAGCTATATTACAGACATGCCTCCTAAGATACGACAACTAGTTGCCGATCTTCGCAAGGCGGGCTTTGACCATACAGGCCGCGGTAAAGGCTCCCACCGCCAGTATGAGCACCGGGCTTCCGGTACGGTAGCGACCATCTGCGGGCACGATGGGGACGATGCCAAGCCCTATTTGATCAAGCACGTCAAGGAGAAGATAGAAGAGGCAAAAAGCAAGGGGGCGTGAGCTCCCTTGCAACCCTAGAAACAAACCATGAAAATGACTGAACAGGATATCAAGGCTCTTGCCGGGAAATACAGCCGTTTCATCAGGTGGAGTGATGAAGATAACTGCTATATCGGCTCTCTTCCTGATTTTGAAAAAGACTGCACCCACGGGGAAACCCTGGAAGAAGTCAACCGCAACCTTCAGGAGGTGGCGGAAATGTATATTGAAAGCTATACGGAGAAAGGAATGGAGCTTCCCCAGCCCCGGGCCATGGCTATTTCCCCCTCACCTTTCCGGGAGACGGGCAATGAACAGAGCATTGCGCGCTTGAGAAAAAGCCAGGGATTAAGCCAGAAGGATTTTGCCGCAGTGCTGGGCGTCAGCCCCTCCACCCTGGTCAAATGGGAACATGGGATCCGGCGTCCTTGCGGACCGTCTGCTAAATTGCTTTATCTTATTGAGAAACACCCTGAATTGATCAACTCCTGACGCTGTTTTACCAGATAACGAAAAAGGCGCCCTCCAAACGGGGGCGCCTTTCTTTTTGCCAGCGTTTACAGGCGGGCGAACTGAAGGTGCATCCAGTCATAATTCCGTTCACGGCCCAGAGAAACGGCCCCATGGGCTTCCCATATCCGCCACCACTCTTCACACTCCGGGCGGGAAAGTCCGGCATGGGGGGCTTTGCAGGAATAACTGTTCCGTGCCGGGTCAAAGTCCAGGGCAATCCCCCAGGCGTGCATGCTCTTGCTTTTGCCGGTGGCCGTGCTGCGGTCATTGTAGGAACCTCCATACTGGTCCAGGTGAAGCGCGCGGATCCGGTCCAGGCCATACGCAACCAGGACTTCCGCCAGGGCCGCCTGAACGTCCTGTGCGATCGCCTGATGCACGCGGATCGTTTTCACGGGCCTTCCCTCATAATATAAAGGATAAGGGGGGACAATAGAAACAAGGTTGTTTTCGTCCCCTGGCCGCCCAAAAATGGAAAGACCGGCCCGGACGGTTGCCTGGTCAGGCCAGGACCGGGGCAGGGCAATGTCCAGGGCGGCGGCAATGCCGCGGGCCGTGGCAGGGCCGGGGATGCCGTCAGGCGTCACGTTCACGGCGGCCTGGACCGCGGACCATATTTCATGACAGCGCAATTTCAGAGCTACGGCGGCCAGCGTTTTAGGCCCCGGCAAACCATCCGCTTTCAGCCCCAGGGCTCGCTGAACGGGTTTGAATTCCTGATATTCTTTGATAATCATATAATTATTTAATTGTTAAATAGTTGGAACTTGTAAGAAAAACTTTACAGTTGGTCAGTATTCCGCACATCGGAGGATCACCATGCACGCAATGGGGAAACAGAACGCGACAACGCTTGCCTCCATTTCACCGAATGCGGCAAAAACGCCGGCCATCACGCACCCCATCAGCGGCAAAAGAACGGAAGGGTTCAGCAGCTTATTCACCGCTACGGCCTCCTCTCTGATGTTCCAGGGCGGAAAGCCTCCCGTCCATGGTTCGCAGGATTTCCGCTGTTTTGGCGGCCGTCTCCGCCTGTGTAGCGGCAAGGGCGCGGAAATCGCAATACACGAACACGCACGCCGCGATGCCGATAAACATCACAATCGTATCCTTATATTCTCGCACAACGGCCAAATATTCTTTAAGGGGTTTGCACATGGCCTTATTTCTTGGAAGGGATGACTTGCACGACGGGCGGAACGTCCGTTTCCGGCTGGGCCTGGGAATAGGAGATATGCCCCTGCTCAATGACGAGGCAGGAGCCGTCTTTGCAGACCACCGTCTTTTCCGGCGTCACGTCCACGGAATGACCGCAGCCGGGTTGCGTCAGAATCCCCGCAGCAACCAGGGCCCCAATCACAGCTCCGGCGATGACTTTTGCCCAACTCTCTTTGATACCCCAACCGGTCAGGAGACCAGTCAGCCAACTCACTTTTTCTTTATTCGTGCTCATATTATTTAGTAGTGAAATGCTTGAAAAACTCCACGGCGGCGGGATCGGTAATGACGAACTCCGGGTAATCACGGGAAGTGAACACCCTGCGCCCGCCCTGCGGATTGACGGCCTCAACGGTCAGTTCCACGGCAAAAACGTATTCGCTACGATCATTCGCTACATCATACGTCATAGTAATACCTAACCGCGCCCACACCTGCACCGCCTGCCACGGTTCCGCCAGTTCAACCAGAGCGGACACTACCGCCTGCATGGCCAGGGCCTGATCCGCTGGAATTTCGTCCTGCGTATAGCGCGCCGGAGGTCTATAACCGCCCTTGTCCTGATAAATGGCCGTCAGGGTGAATTCTCCCCACTCGCCGGGCCGGGGAAACTGTATCTGTATCTCTGAATTATTCATGCTCAATCTTCGGTAGTCGTTTCGGCTTCCGGGTCAACAAAATCCTCCACCGCCTCGGAGACAATGATATTGCTC
>ERZ857965.398-NODE-398-length-64190-cov-15.546285_pt1 | contig 64190 bp, 53 predicted proteins | sample MGYA00519758_ERZ857965 | MGnify/ENA primary metagenome ERZ857965 (study PRJEB31778, sample SAMEA3449381) | human gut metagenome | biome: human gut; feature: human-associated habitat; material: faeces | place: United Kingdom | collected 2010/2012 ... | reverse complement strand
TCACGCGAATGCTCCGGTCTGCTATCAAGGCTTGCACGAACTGTCGGTAGATCCGACATCGTGGATAATCTACGATCTGTTTGATCTCAAGTGTATATTCTGACATGAAAACCTCCTGAAATGCGCTTCCCTAGTGGGAAGCCGCGTGTTATGATTGACATAGAGCAAAAGCGGCGCAGCATTACCGAAGGTGGAATGATGTTTCGCCGATAATGCTGCGCCATTGCGCTATTTAGATGTTGGTACGATTCATGTGCCTGATGGTTTGTTTCTTGTTTTGTCTGAACCCCAATGAACCGAATCCCTTAGAGGTAAAAACCTAAAGGTGCGTTTCTTGCGTGGTTAGGCCAACAAAATCGGTCATCTCATGGATCTTCTCTTGGAGTTGACACCAACGCTGACACCAACCGCTACAGGATTTCATGGTACGGGACGGGAAAGAAGAGGAATGCAGATTCCTCGGAGCCCTTGAAAATACAGACTTCCTGGGATTATATGCGCCGCTATGGGACTATAAGAAATTCACGGTGCATTTCTCATAACCCGGAGGTCGGAGGTTCAAGTCCTCTCTCCGCAACCAGAAAAGTCCCGAAATCGTAAGATTTCGGGACTTTTTCCGCACTTTTGTGTCCAATATCTTCCTTGCCGTTTTTTCTGACCCAAACGCTGACCCCAACGGGAGCGGATAGCGGAAAGCACTATACCGCACCAGAGAGGATGTTACCCATTGTTTTTGCCGCTTCACGCTTGGCGGAGGTCGTTACATGAGCGTAGGTGTCCAACGTAAACCCTGCCGAAAAATGCCCCAGCATGCCAGATACGGTTTTGATGTCCACGCCGTTTTGCAGAGCCAGCGTTGCGAAGGTGTGGCGCAGGTCATGAAAACGCACCTTTGGCAGCCCTGCCCGCTTTAGAACGCGATGCAGCATGTGCAACACGCTGTCCGGCGACATGGGGCCTCCGGTGGGCGATGGAAATACCCATTCGCTGCTTCCCACCTTGTTTTTCTGTGCCTTTAGAACGTCTATCGCGTCTGCCGACAGCGGCAGTGTGCGGTAGGCGTTTTTCGTTTTCAGCGGCATCTCAATGATCTTGCCGTCGATGCGCCCGATCTGCCGTTGAACCCGAAGGTCTCCTTTTTCCAAATCAATGTCCGACCATTTTAATCCGAGCAACTCGCCCCGCCGCAGGCCGGTGGTCAGGTCGATGTAGTACAGGGCGAACACGCCGCTATCTTTTGCCTCGCGGAGGAAGGATGTCAGCTGCTCAACGGGAAGCGTCTGCATTTCCTTGCGCTCCGCCTTCGGCAACGCGCAGCCGTCTGCCGGATTGCGGGCGATCAGCCGCTGCTCGACTGCCAGTTTCAGGGCAGAGGAAATGATTTGATGGATGTTGCGCACTGTTTTGGCGCTCAGTCCCTTGGGCTGCTTCTGTGCTTCGATTCGCTCTACCCGCCCTTCCGCCAACAATTTCTTGTAGAACTGTTGCAGATGCAGCGTCGTCAGATCATTCAACGGGATCTTTCCGAGCTGCGGCTTGATGTGGTTTTCGATGTAGCCATGATAGGTCAGGTAGGTGGATGGGCGCATTTTGATTTTGGCATAGTTCTCGTACCACACTTCTAACCAGTTACCCACGGTGTAGTTCTTGGCCCGCCCGTAGTCGATTCCCACATTTTCCTCGATGGCTTTCTTCAACTTCTCCTTGACTTCCGCTTGCGTCTTTCCAAGGACGTTTTTAATGATGGCCTTTCCTGTTTCTGGATCGTGACCGACAGTGTACCGGCCTTCCCATCGACCGTCCTTTCGTTTGCGGATGTTTCCCTCCCCGTTTGCTCGTCTTTTTGGCATAAAATCAGCCTCCTTTGTAACGGCAAAGGATACCGTAACCAAGGGAACAAAGCTACCCGAAAGTCGAACTGTTATCAGAAAGTTATCATTTGCCCCTCGGAGCCGCGCCGCCTTATCTTTGTCTATGGCGTAGCAAGATTTGAGCTGCTACGGAGACTTCCGCCGACTACAACGGTATAAAGCGTACCGATTTTCTATCAAAGCGCCGCCGCAAACCGTTGTGACACGGGGCTTTGCGGCGACTTTTCCCAAATTTAGCGTCAAACCGTTCTGGGAACCTCGAAAAAAGCGTCAATTTCCAAAACCCGCAAACCCTTGCGGCAGCTCGCACTGCGGGCTGCTGTGAATAGGCATTGGCGCGAAAAGCGCCAATGCCTTTCTCCTGCTTTCCAATCCTTTCATCCGAAATCTCCGAAATCAGTATGGAAAGCAACTCCAGCTTATGCGGGAAGCTCCTCGCCAATGAACAGCGGAAGCTCGTCTGCTTCTGTATCCAGGTCACGGTAAATCTCCGGGTTGTCCAGGCTCAGCAGATGATACTCGTTGTTGGAGTAGCCGTAGGGATTGCGGTGCTTGTACATGGCAATCAGCTTCCGCTTGACCAGAACCTTGATGGCTTTCTGGAGAGAAGACTTTTTGATGCCGGTATCCTGAATGATTTTCTTGTGCGTGGGCCAGCAGTATCCCTTACTGCCGGAGCAGCAGACCAGATACGCATACAGTTTGAACTGGGTGGCATCCAGCGGCACATGGAAGATGCTGTTGGGCAGACGAAAGAATTCTTTTGCGGGCGGTTCATACAATCTCATCCATCCACCTCCGTTTGCTGGTCAATCCACTGGATAAACTTGTCTTTTGGAACAAGAATCCGTGTGCCGATTCTGATGTGAGGGAATCCTTTCGAACGAACCAACTCGTAGGCCGCCGCTCTGGAGATTCCCAGCACTTCTCCTACCTCCGGCGCGGTCAGCGTCAGCGGCAGGGCATCATAGTTTTTGAATTTGCTTTCTCTCATTTTCATTTCCTCCTGTATTGTTTTCGCGCAGTCTGCTCTCGCAATCACAGATTTCTCACTCCTTCCGATGGCCGGGCAAACAAAAAACGCATACCAACGAACACCGAACAGGAATCGGTTTTGATTCCCCTGCGGTGTCAGTTATGTATGCGCGATATTTTGATATGTTGTGCCGGCGGCACTATGTATGTAGTAGAATTATAACAGAATAATCCAAATTTTTCAAGTGCAGGGCGTGAACGGAATGTGAACGGAGCGCTTTCTTATGTTTGTGGTTCACTTTATAGGACACGCACAGAAGATTTGTAAACCGGGTTTCGAGAAAAATTTGCGAAAAATACGGAGCCTCATCTTCCATGAGACTCCGCAGGAGGTCAAGTATTTTCCGCAGCCGTTTTGAAATCGCCATTTTGCTTATACCAAATTCCTTGCCGATCTGTTCCAATGTATAGAACCGAAAGTAGTAAAACCGAAGCAGTTTCTGGTCATCATCAGGCAGAGTTGGAAAGATCTTCCGGAGTTTGTGCTTCCGCAAAAGAAGGAATGCTTGCTCAAAGGTTGGATCGGTTGGCTCGTCTGTGAACAGACCGGGCATTGTGTAAATTTCATTCCCAACGAAATCCAGGTGACGCTGGTCACTTCTTCGTTGAGCACTTTCCCGTAAACGATCCTGCTCCAAAAACTCCGCGACTTCATCGGATACAGTAATCTTTTGGCCGTAGTAGTTGATGTTTTTCATCTTTACCGCCTGTCCAGTACGAAAGGTCGGCAGATGTTGACCGACACAGCCATCACGCTGCATCCCTTCCACCCTGGAGCGGAATGGTTGGGATGAGGTCGAACATCTGCCGACCTCATCGGTACTTTTCAATAGTTTAGTTCATAAGTTGGGTGCCTGACGATGGATTTATTATATCAGGCGGCAAGAGAATAATCAAGAACATTTGTGCGAATTATGTCGAACGGTTTGAAATACAAGGGATTCTATTTGTTTATTGTGTTTTGTTAGCGACCACTTGACTGTGCAACCGACGGCCGCCAAGCAATAATTTGGCACTAATGACAGTTGCAATTTTGAGGAAGCCAAGGTAACATCACCAAAACATTTTTGGAGGTGTTACATTTGAAGTCCATTTCTGAAGCAATGAAAGCCTATATGCTAACTCATCCCTTTGACTCTGGCAATTCGGATTGTCAGACGGTACTGGATCAGCTCTACCATGCCTATGCAGAATCCCATGAGCACGATCCCCAAGAGATTGGTGATGGATTCAAGGAGCTGGAGGAGTATCTGTGTGTACTGCCATTGGATAATAACAACGCAGTTTTCAATCTGTGTTGTCGCCTGTGCAGTGCATATGAACGCAAGGCCTTTCTGGACGGCCTGCAATACGGCGCTGAACTGATGCTGGAACTGGGAAAGGAGTCTGACCGATGAAAGAATTCCTTGAGAAATTAAGACAACAGGTAGCTGAAAATCCTCCCAATTATGGGGATGCGGATTCTGTCCTGGGATTACTGTATGAATGCTTCAACGAAAACAACCCCTATGACAGTGAGCAGATAAAGGCGGATTTCGAAGAACTGTACCGGCAGATGAACGGGATGCCCCTCCGGGAGATGGACAGAATCGTCTATCCGGTTTGCAAGCTCTGCCGGGATCATGAGAGGGCAGGGGTTGTGGAGGGAATCAAAATTGGCGTTAGATTACTACAAGAGTTAGGATAGTACATCCATAGTTTACTCGTCTCGTCAAAAAACTTGATGAGATGAGTAAATTTATCTTGATATTGTTCTTGATAGAGAATATAATATGCGAGTAAGGAGAGATGAATATGGGATACATTTCTGCACAGCAAGCTGCGACAAAGTGGGGCATTTCTAAACGACGTGTTCAAGTGCTTTGTACTGAAAATAGAATTAAGAATGCAACTCGTATCGGAAATATGTGGGTGGTGCCAGAGGATGCTTTGAAGCCGGCAGACGGTCGAGTTCAAACTCACCATACAGTTGAATCGCCCACAGCACGAGCAGCTAGGACAGCACTAAAGAAGCTGACGGTAAATGCTTATCAGGAAATAAACGGAAAGCTTAATAACCCCAGCACATCCAAAATGGTGTTTGTTAGCTTACTTGCTACAACTATTTTCTGTGATATCCAGAACGATGAATCATCTAATGAGAAAGATGATGTGTTTTTGATGATCAGTTCGGAACTGCTTGAGATTGAGTTCAAGGAGTCGAGCCGCAGATCCTTCTGGGAAATGTTTTCGTCCTTGGTTTCGGATTTTGAAAAATACATTTATCGCTATGCAGACTATGTTGATGATATTTTATCGTGGGCTTATCAGTATGTGAACAAACTTAGCCTGGATTCTGGGTTAGAAAGTACCCAGTTCTTTACGGAAGAATACATGATTGAGTATCTTACAAAAGGTATTCCTAGAACAACGACTGCTAGTTCTGTATATTTAGATCCAGCTTGCGGTGGTGGTAATTTCCTTTCCCATATCTTGAACCAGTTGTTTGTTTTAAGGTATAGAGAATTAGATAATCCTATCGCTTGCATTGAGAATATTTTCAATGCTTTATATGGATATGAATTGGATCCCAATCTGGCAGCGGTCGCATCAGTGAACCTGAAGCTTAAAGCATTGATGTTGTTGGCTAAAGTACAGCAGGTATCTACTGTTGATTGGAGACTATTTTGCCCCAATATTTTTACATCCGTTGAGCCAAATGGATTTGGCTTCCTGGAGGCAGACTTTTCAACGCACAGAATCAGAAGAGTGGCGGATGGCAAGCGTGAGAATTTAGAAAGCATGACCGCTGTCGCTACAGAGATCTATACGAACCCGCCATTCCAAACCGTTAAAGGTATGGCTAGTTCTATGAAGGAACATCTCAAGAAGCATTTCCCTAACGCCAAGTGCGATCTGTGCAATGCGTTTATTTTACAGTGCATCGATAAAATTCAAACAGGTGGAACGATTGGACTTGTTACGCAAAGCAGCTGGATGTATTTAGACAGTTTCGAGAATTTGCGAAGAGAACTTATCACCAATAATACGATAGAATCAATTGCAGACTTAGGTTCTGGAGCATTCTATGATCTAAGTGGAGAAAAGGCAAATGTAGCGCTGGTCAGGGTTACGAAAACACCGTATGCGAATGCATGTGTCAAAGTGTTGACATTGAGAGATATTCCGCTTAAAGAAAAAGCTGCAGTACTGGGAAAGGCCTCCGATTCGGTGCTGCTTATGCAACAGACGCAGCTTTTTGGTGGTGAACACATGGCTTTCTCTTTAAGCCAAACCACCCCCAATACTGTACATGCTATGCCAGGGAAATACGGAGATTACGGAATCCCGATGCAGGGCACTTCAACGGGTGATGCAGCTAGACTAATAGGCTATTACTGGGAACATTTAAATGATCCAGAGTGGGTTCCTGTTAGTAAAGGCGGCAGTTATTCTCGCTGGTGTGGACTTAATAGCTATGTCTTAAAATGGGGCGCTGACGGCGAATATATTCGTACGACTAAGGGTTCGGCTCTGCGCAACACAAAGTATTTCGATAGAACATCGCTGGTCTATAGCGATACTGGTACATCCGGCTTCAACGCTCGTCTGCTGGAAGAAGGTCAGCTGTTTGTGGCATCTGGACCGGGGATTAGAGATGTTCAGGGAAGTCCTTACGCGCATCTTTCACTGTTGAACTCTAGAGTGTTTTCCTATTATTTAAGAGCGCTTTCGCCAAAGCTTACGGTTGCAGCCGGATACATTTCAAGAGTTCCGGTTCCTACTGGTTTGCTTGATCGAATTGAGCTGAATAGCTTAGGACGAGAATGTTATGACAGAAAAAGAGAGCAGCTCAAAGTGCGACCTAATAATTTGGAATGGCAAGTACCGGTTATTGAATTCGCGTCTTTGGATGCTTTTGTATGGCAGCTTTTCCTGAAAGAAATGCAAGACGAGTTAGTGAAATTAAGCTGCGAAAAGAAACTTGATGACATTATTCTTGAGGCATATGCGCTTGATAAAGCAGAGCTTTCGAAACTGAATGAAACTGTTGGAGTACCTGCTATAGACATAACCGGAACGTCGATCGCGAACAAATTGGATAAAGTAATGGCCCAGGCGTTAGATGCGAATTGTCAGATTGTTCGAACCAGAGTGAATAAACAATCCTTGGGTTGTGATGGCTTGTTGGAGTTTATCGCACGTAAGGAACAGGTTAGTCCAGAACTAATTGTTGAGTTGATTTCGTCTTCTCCTGAGACGTTCGAAGAATGCAAGGCCAAGTACAAGAACTTGGTATTGCACAACATTGTTCTAGCAATTCTTGGTTTTAGAGTGGAGACTCGCGATGAAATGCAGATGTTACAACTGTGCCAGAAGTTCTATGAGATGTATCCTGGGTTGAAAAACGAATGGGATACAGTAGAAGAATGGATTGCGATGCAGTTCAATTCTATTCATACACAGACCTTCAGTAATCGTCCGTACTATCATTATGAGGGCGGAATGTTCACAAGAAAGATTTGAGGATGGTGAAGCATGAGCAACCAGATACATATAATTCAAAATGCAATTACGACCACCATCTCGGAAATTTTTCGTGGTGACTTTAGGCGTATATGCGAAGTCAAAAAAGCGGTATTGCATCTCGAGGCGATTTACTTTTGCCATGGCACTTGCTATCTTCTCAAGCGCGAGAATATGCCAATTAAAGATCAATTAGCGCTCTATCAAAGAATTGAGTTAATCCCACAGAGCACGACAGAGTTCTTTGAGAATAACCGCGAATGCATTATTAACAATTGGCCAGAAGAAAGCGCACTTGCAGCAAAACCAGAAATCCTGTATGATGCACTTTTGGCAAGCGAGTTTTGCGTACAGCCTGAGAGAGTTGGATATAAAATCGATAAAGTTAGCCGAGATATTGCGGGGGCATATTATACTTCTTCTGACTTTTCTGCGCAAATTACTTATCGTGCGCTAGAGAGCTACATGGATCGAAAGCGGAGGCGTGCGATAGATTCAGACTCTTTTGCTTGCTGCAATGAGTATGAGAATATAACCTTCCTGGACTATTCTTGTGGATGCGGAGAATTTCTGTTAGCGGTAATCCAGTATTTTGATAATTATGTATTGGGTTATTCCAGAAAGAAGCTGGCAACTCAGTTGAGGGGTGTAGATGTCAACCCAATAGCACTGATGATCACCATTGCGCGGATTGTTTCTGCAGTTGAAGCTGAAGATGATGAAAATTTGCTTCGTGAGGTCGCAAAGAACTTTATTGTAGGCAATCCATTGCTTCATAGCGATAAAATTGCACCGCTAGAAGTGAGGTTTGATAATTTTGCGCTTAACAGATTGTATGCTGAGACAGAAGGAATCAATTGCTTGGAACTGGAACAACAAAACCTGGTCGTGTTAGGAAATCCGCCATGGGAAAAGCTCCGCTTTGAAGAACAGGCATTTTTTAGACCGGTTTGTCCTGCAATTTCAGCAATCTCGCAGAAAAACAAGCGCGAAAAGGAAATTAAAAAACTTGCGGTTAATTGGCTAGAACTGTTGGAGTACTACCAGCTTCTGCAAGATGATTATGCTTCGGTGAAAAAAGAAATCCCTAAACATCCGCTCCTGAAAGTATCGTTGGTTGGGGAGCTGAACACATATGCAATGTTTGCTGAGCTAGCTTCTCGATTGACAGAAAAAGATGGTTTTGCAGCGATTATAGTGAAAAGTGCGCTGGTTACATCAACTTGCTATTCGTCTTGCTTCCGACATTTTGTTAATCAGGGATCACTTTCAGAGGTGTTTCTCTTTGATAATCGGGAGAAGCTTTTCCAAATTGACAGCCGCGAGAAATTCTGTGTACTCTTCTTCGGAGGAGAACATGCCGGTGGCATAAAGGTACATTATGGACTGACTAAGCAAGAACAGATATTGTCGTCTGTGCCAATCAATGTTACGAGCGAGGAGCTGGAACTTATCAATCCGGAAACAGGACTGCTTCCGAATGTGGCAGATTCGAAGGAGTTCTCGTTCTTACTTCGAACACACAGATCGCTGTCAGTGTTTGCAAAAGAATTTCCAAAGTGTCATTTTGGTAGGTTGGTACACCTTACTGCGCATGCAGAACACATTTCTACAAAGTCGGAAAAAACACGAGTCCCAATCTATGAGGGAAAATTCATCGAACAATATGATAATCGTTTTTCCACATTTGCAGGAATGAGTGCTGATGAACGTTATCAAGCAAAGGCATCTGCTAGACGGCAACCGGGTGATAGTTTTGTTGCCCCAAAGCCTGCTCCGGAGTGCAGATACTTTATTGATAAGAAATTTTGGGAATCATTTCTTGATAGGTATGATCAACCGTATTCTCTGTGCTGGAGAAGTCTTACCTCTCCCACCAATCAACGGACTATGATTGCATCGATCATACCGTCAATGCCAACTTGCCAATCCGTTCAATTGCTCCAGACAACACCAGTTGAGGATCTTTTGATGATACTGGCGCTGTTTAATTCCAAGGTGTTTGATTTTTTTGTACGGTTGAAAATGGGGGGTATTGATCTGACGCAGAGTGTTGTACGGCAGATTCCTGTTCCTTTCCGAGAGGCATGGAACAGCATGGTTACTTTACATGGTGTAGATTATACGGCATTGGATGCGGTCAGAGCCTTGGAACGGCTACTATACCGGAATGAGCCGGACTTGTGTGGTTTGTGGGATGGTGTTCCGGAAATAAAGAATGCGGATAACTACTACAAAACCGCTGCAGATGTACGGGAGGAAATCGACAAGATTATTTTCCAGATGTATGGTCTTACAAGTGCAGAAGAGAAAATGGTTCGCAACTCCTTTAAGGCATAGTAAAAGACGCAGGCTTTCGGGCCTGCGTCTTATCTATTGGGATTATCCAATTCTGATCTTACCAAATGCCTTGGAAGACTTATTAATGCCGTTGGTTGCCCAGAATTCGCTGTTTGCTTTCAGTGCGTCCAGTTCGCTTTCGGCCATGGTTTCAAGAATGTAGTGGTCAGAGGTTACACGATGGAAAACGAGAATGTGATAGGCAAAGTCTGTTTTGCCATACTGAGAAAGGGATTCGTCGCCGGTCTCCGCATCTCCCTTGAGCTGGATTCGCCAGGATGCATTATTGGGTGCAAATTTGATGGTGCTGGGATAGTAGGAAATACCGTTATAGACGATAGTGACATTCTTCTCCACATCACGAGCCATGGGATCCAAACCGAAAAAGGCCACACTACCGGGGATAGATCCGTTTTCTACATTGGGGTGGGTGCCGCTCTGAAGCTTAGCGGAAGAAGAAAGATCGAGAATGTTTCTAGAGCCGCCGGTGCTTGCGCGCATTTCGAACCAGTAGGTTGCCTGTACATCACTGGATGCTTCCAAAGAAAGAAAAGATGCTGCGGTGACTTCAGAATCATGCAAAGGTGCGGTAGGTTGCTGTGTGGCGGCACTTTCGTTGTTGCCTGTCCTAGAATTGGAAGATGTGCCTGCAAACAAATTGGCGGGGACGGGAATCTTTACCGATGCGGTGGGGAGATTGGAAACTGCACGGTGGCCAAAGTGTGTATTCGCACTGAAGCTACTGCGCTTGGTAGAGTTTTGTCGGCTCTGCTGCTCGGTAACAATCAGACCATTACGCAGAAGTTCTTGGATGTCCTCAACAGAAGAAATCCTTTTTACCAGATTAGACTCCTGATACAGGGTGAATGCTTCCGTCAGATTCTCGTAAGATCTGTGATCCAGCGTATCGTTCAGATTCAGAAACTGAGTGTTGCAGGTTTCGTAATTGGTACACAAACCACCACGAGTCAGATTGTTGGAACCCACAGCGACCCATGCCTGATCCGCATTCCGGACGATGAAAATCTTAGGATGGTATGTCTGAGCAAATGCGCTATCATGGACTACATAGAGTTCGTCGCAGAGCTTTGTGAGTTTGTATAGGGCTTCAGCGGTCGTGTTTTTCTGATCAATACCAGCGAGTACACGGAGGTGTCCGCCTGCGCTGCGGAAGGTCTGGAGTGCCGCTGTCAGCAGATCGACGCCACTGCTTTTAGCATAGGCAACATGGATATTCAGCTCACCATTTTTAACTGTGGTCAATTGCTCCACCAAGGGTGTATAGAGGTTTCCGCTGGTGGGCTGCATGATGTAGGTACTTTGGTGCGCTACACCGGAAGAGAACAGGTCGGGCACCTTGAGTCCCAGTGCAGATGCAATGCGAGCGAGTCCCTCTAATGTGGGGTTTGTAGCACCTTTCTCGATATCAACGATAGTCGTGCGCGTCAATCCGGAATTCGCTGCTAGTGCCTCCTGCGTTAGGCTTGCTGCAGTTCTCAAAAGCTGAATGCGCTTCCCTAGCGCATCCTTAAAAACGGAATAGTCATTAGTGTTGGATGTATTCATATAAAACTCCTTTCATCCAAAATTTAGAAATTGATGGAAATAATATACAACACTGAAAGGGATTTGTCAATAGGGGAATGAAAAATATTCTGCACAAAATATAAATTTTGGTTGAGCCAAATAACGAGCCTGCTGACTGGCGTATTTGTGGGAAACGAAGTGATAGTTGCTCTTTTGGTTTGCCACAGGCTGCAATATAGCACAAGCCCTCCCTGTTGGATGGCTGATAACTGCAGATTATTGCAAGTCTACAAAACAACTATTTTTGTGTTTTCCTAAATTGATGCTATAAATTGGACAAATTCCATGATAGAATACAAATACAGAAGTATAACCTCGGTGACAGATATAGACAGTTGGGGGTATTCAAATGATTCTTAAGCTTAGTGTAAACAATCAGAGTGTAGAGAGTTCGGGTATTACGAAGGACTACAAGGATGCCCTGTGCGAATATGTATGGAACAGCTTTGAGGCCAATGCAACCGCTGTTGCAATTGATTGTATTCCCAATGAGCTGACAGGAAGTGCAGAGATTGTTATCACTGACAACGGAGATGGAATCGCCTATGATTCCCTTGAACGCACATTTGGTGCATTCCTCGATTCTCAAAAGAACAGCCGATCCCTGCAAATCAAAACAAAGGCAAACAAGGGCAAAGGACGATTCTCGTGTTTTTCCTTTGCATCCTTGGCTGAATGGTCGACGGTAACGGCAACACCAGATGGCAATATCGCGTATACAATCAGCTTGGAGAATGCTGATAAAAACCAATGCGATGTTTCTGATCCGGCACCAACAACGAGATCAACGGGCACGAGACTGATCATCAGTGGCATTGATGGTATATGTGAAGATGATGTAAGCTTTGCGCAGTTAGAAGATACTATGCTCAAAGCCTTTGCATGGTATCTGTACCTCAATAAGGATAAGAAAATCGTACTAACCATCAATGGTACAGAGTTGGATTATCGAAAGTACATTAATACTGATGCAAGTGTTGAAAAGGAAATCCTAATATCCAGAATCCCGTTCAAAATTGCGTTGATTGTTTGGAATGAGAAAATTACAGAGAATTTCTCTGTGTATTTCCTGGATGAAGAGGGTGTTGTTAGGTCGAAGGATACGACAACATTTAACCGTAATACGGTGAATTTTAACCACAGTGTATTTGTCACTTCGCCGTTCTTTTTGGGGAGAGACGGAATTACATTAAAGGGCAAAAGAGTAGAACTTGATGGGCAAACTGCGCTGAATGAGTATGATGAAGACAAGAAGGTTCTAAAAGAGTTAAGCAAAGAAATTCAGGATGTTATAGAAGAAAGCTTGCATAAGCACATGGCGGCACAAGTGGATAAAGCCATTGCGCGAATGGAGGCCAGAGATTCTTTCCCTACATTCCCGAATGACTTTTACGGGGCCTTACGTAAAAAGGATTTGGTGCAAGTCACAAAGGAGATTTATCGAATTCAGCCTAGGATATTCCATAACCTGAAGCCGATTCAGGAAAAATCTTTACTGGGTTTTTTGAATTTGTTGCTCAGCTCCGAAGAAAGGGAAAATGTTCTTTCCATTATCGATGAAATTGTTCAACTGTCGCCAAAGCAGCGTGAAGAATTTGCATCTGTGTTAAAGCGGACACATCTGGAGAATATTATAGCAACCATTCGTTTTATTGAAGACCGGTATAAGGTCATCGAGGTTCTCAAGACAATCGTCTTTGACTATGCAGGATATGCGAATGAACGTGACCACGTTCAAAAGATTGTGGAGCAGCATTACTGGCTGTTCGGAGAACAGTATCACCTGGTAACGGCAGACAAGCGAATGCAAAAGGCGCTTGAAGAGTATCTGTACTTGCTCTATGGTGATAAGGCTCCAAATCCAGTGTTGACACCAGATGAAGAAGAGCTTCGCCGGATGGATATTTTTGCTTGTGCTGCAAGAAATACTGAGGATGCAAATGGTAGTGCGATTCAGGAAAATCTGGTCGTTGAGCTGAAAGCACCCAAAGTAGTGCTCACCAAAGCGGTTTTACGTCAAATTGAAGACTATATGGATTACGTCCGAAAACAACCGTTGTTTAATAGCCAGTACCGCAGATGGAAGTTTATTGCTGTATGTAGCGCTGTTGATGACGATGTCAAGGCACGATACGATTCCCAGAAGTCTAAAGGCAAAAAGGGCTTGGTTGCTGAAATTGACAACTATGAAGTCTATGCTTTGACATGGGATGATGTGTTCCAAAGCTTTGATTTGAGGCATGCTTTCCTGCTGGATAAGCTGAAGATGGATGAAGAGGCGATAGCTGCTGAGATCGCACAGACTGCTGGTGACGAGAAATCTAAGGACACAGCGGATGCTCTGACTGCATTGGTAGCAAATTGATTTGTTAGCAGAGTAAGATTTCCACTTATTTGATTACTTCGTATTGTTAGCTGCCGCCGGGTGGTATCGGTTGATACCATCCGGCGGCAGTTTCTTTTGGGAAGAAAAGACTTGCAATTTCTAAAAGCTATGGTACAATCACGACACCTTGGGATGGGAGTTGGTTTCTGCCTTGGGAGAGGAAAACCGCCCGACCCATGTTTTTGACCCATGTTGGAACTAGGGCGGGAGATTACTGGCAGAGTAAGAAAAGCTTCCGGTATTGGCGGTTGGCTCGAAAACAGGGGATGAAAAATCTCTTGAAAACCCGGGCAGCGTAACCATCGGAAAAGTGAATCCAAAGTGGTCTTGAATGTGTCGTAAGTCCAAATTTGGCAGTGAAAGCTGCCTGCTTGGCTGACCCATTTTTAAGACCACATTTTGACCCATATTTTGACCCATACGGGGTTAGCACACAGTGGATTGGGCAGATTTCAGTGGATTCGGAGCGTTGGAAAAAGCCGTCAATATGTGCCAAACCCCTGAATAATCGCCGCAAAAGTATTCCTGACTGCAGCTCATAACCCGGAGGTCGGAGGTTCAAGTCCTCCCTCCGCAACCAGAAAAGACCCGAAACCTTACGGTTTCGGGTCTTTTTGTTTGCATAAGTTGTTGTTTTCTCCCGCTGCTTTTTCCTGACCCAAACGCTGACCCCAACGGGAGCGGGTATAGACGCTCCGTCAGTTCTCTATAGCGGACAATGGTCGAGTGCTTTATACCCCGCTGCTCCTTTAGGCCGATCACATAGTTGCAGTATTCTTCAAATCTCAGACGGCTGTCGGAGGTCACACCCTCCCGGCACTCTTTTTCAAAAGTCGCCGTCCACGGCTTGAGCTGCTTACCGTCAGCACCACGGCCACGGTGGACGCGGATGGAGTAGGAGATCAGCTTGCCGGATTTGTCCCGGCGTTCTTGAAGGTTAGCCATCTCACATCCTCCATTCATTTTTGAGCAGTTCAACCTTAAACAATGAAAACGCACAAATTTCTAACAAGGTATTTTCTATTGTCTGAATACTTCCGTTCCAAATAACATCATCGCCCCGTCTAATTTCTACACTTCGATCTTCAAACACAAACCCTCTTGTCTTACGAGACCCTTGATATGCTCTACCGCAGCGAGAGCGGCGACCCGATCCTGCTGTTCGTCTCCAACGATCTGGGGACTGTCCCCACCGATACCACGGAGCTGCTCTTGACCGACAGTCACCCCGATACCCTGAGCTGGTATCCCATTCCCGGAATCGTGGCGCTGCCCTACGACTCCGAGAACGAACGGAGGCTGGCCTACGACTTCACCTTTTACTCACAGGAGGGGAACGACGGCTTCGGCAGCGACATCGGCTGGACGTGTCCCTCCGGCTCCCAGCTGACGCAGGAGATATGGGCGTGGCAGGGTCATACGGATAAGCCCGCTCTGGCCACTCTGGAGCTGCACGCCAACAGCAGTCAGGAGGACTATTGGGGCGCGGCGACCTTCACCTGGTGGTACGAAAGTGACTTCGTCACACCGGATGAGGTCTATGAAGGCGAATGGGGGCTGACCGCCAACGGGGAATATTCCGGCGTACTGATGCTGGATATGACCCGCACCGGCGGCAAGAGATACACGCCCGGCGAGACGGAACGGATCATCCACGATGGCTTCATCGTGCAGGTTCCCATGGCTTTTGAGGACTACACCTATCTGTCCGTTGACAAGGGACAGCACGGCTCCTATCTGCCCATTCAGATGGAGCCGGACACGGTGATCTACTTCTATCCCTGGTAGGGCATATAAGCGACAAAGCGATCTGGCGGCGGACAGTATCTGTCCGCCGCCCTTTGTATCCTGAAAGCCACTCACTGGGCGAGTGGTTTTCGATATACAAAAAGGGAAGGCCCGTACGGGCCTTCCCTTGCTTTTCATTGATCGGTACGCGGGCAGACTGCTGCCCGCGGGACGGTCATTTGCGTTTGGCGGAGTCCACCACCACCGCCTGGGCGGCGGCCAGCTTCAGGTCGTGGCGCAGGCGCAGGGGCGGCAGCTGCTGGCGCAGCAGCTCCACGGACAGGCCATACTGCTTGGACAGCTCGGCGTACTTGGCGTCCACGTCCGCCTCGGAAATGTCGATTCCCTCCCGGCGTGCGATCTCGGTCATGGCCAGCTCATAGCGCGCCGCCGCGGCGGCCTGCTCGCGGGCGTGGTCACGCAGCTGCTCCATCGTGGTGTTCCCCATCTCCAGATACTGCTCCAGGGACACGCCCTGGGCCTGCAGGTGTCCGCGCAGCTCGTTGATCAGCCCGTCCAGCTGGTTCTCCACCATGGCAGCGGGAATGGTAACGGTCATGGCCTCCGTCACCTGGCGGATCAGGTCATTGGCGAACTGCTCGGCGGCCTGGGCCTGCTTTTTCTGCACCGCCGTCTCCATGACGGCCCGGCGCAGGGCAGAGACATCGTCAAAACCCTGCCGGCGGGCGAAATCATCGTCCCACTCCGGCATGGCCCGCCGGGTGATCTGGTGGACCTTGATATGGAACACCGCGTCCTTGCCGGCCAGCTCCGGGACGTACTCCGTGGGGAAGGTGACCTTTACGTCGCGCTCCTCGCCCACGGCGGCGCCGGCCACCTGCTCCTCAAAGCCGGGAATGAAGTAGCCGCTGCCCAGCAGCAGGGGATACTGCTCGCCCTTGCCGCCCTCAAAGGGCACGCCGTCCACAAAGCCCTCGAAGTCCAGCGTCACCTCGTCGCCCATGGCGGCTCTTTCCGGATGCTGCACATCGGGGTTGGCCCGGGCGTACTCGTCCAGGGCGGCCTCGGTATCGTCATTGCTCAGCTCCACCTGGGGATAGACGGCGGACAGGCCCTTGTACTGGCCCAGCTCCACCTCCGGGTACAGATCGATAACGGCGGCGAAGGTGTAGCCGTCGGGGCCGATGGTCTCCACCGACAGGGTGGGGGTCCCGGCGATCTGGATATCGCTCTGGCTGATGGCCTCCACCAGCGCCTGGGGATAGGTGTCGTTGACGGCCTCCTGGTACAAAAACTCGGGGCCGTAGGCCTGTTCCAGGTTTTCACGGGTAGGCTCGCCGGCCACGGGGCAGACGGACTTGACGCCCTGGTAGCATTTGGCCAGGGACGCCTGCCAGGTGTCCTTGTCCACGGCGATAGTCAGGCGCACCTGGCGCTGTTCGGGAAGCTCCTCCCGCTTGATGATCTGCATGGCAGTTCCTCCTGTGTCTGTATTGGAGACAGTATACTATACGCCGCCCCGGTTTGTCCAGTCCGTTCAACACCTGCTGCGATTTGCCTGAGTTGTAAAAATTCTGTGATATTTGCGGGGCGGGGGTTGCCTTTTCCGGGGCGGTTCTGGTACAATACGGGATACGAAATTATCAAGTCTGTCGGAGGGATCGTATGCAGGCGATCAAGCAATTCTTCAAGACCCATCCCCACGCCTGGTGGGGCGCGTATCTGCCGGTCTATCTGGCGATGTTTTTTACCATCGAGCACTTTATTACCGATAACTACTGGGCCACACAGACGGTGCTGGACACCTATATCCCCTTCTGCGAGTGGTTCATCTTCCCCTATGTGTCCTGGAGCCCGCTGCTGGTGGTGCTGGGCATCTATCTGATCCTGAAGGACGCCGAGGGCTTCCGCCGGTATATGTGGTTCATCATGGTGACGTTCACAACGGCGGTGGTGTTCTGCATTCTGGTGCCCAACGGGCAGGATCTGCGTCCGGCGGTGATGGCGCACCACAATGCCGCCACCTGGCTGGTGGAGTACACCTATTCCATCGACACCAACACCAACGTCTTCCCCAGTGTGCATATTCTGGGCTGCATGGCGGCTGTGGCGGCGGTGTGGCACACGCCGGGACTGCGGAAGCCCGGCTGGCGCTGGGGCGTAACGCTGTACGCTATCCTCATCATGGCGGCCACCGTGTTCGTCAAGCAGCACGCGGCCATCGATGTGCTGGCCGGACTGCTGACCGGCGCCATCGCCTATGTGTTCGTGTATGTCATCGTTGGCCGGCGCCGCGACAGGCGGCTGGGCCGGGATTGCTGAAAAAGCGCCCTGCGGGGCGCTTTTTTGCGGCCTTTTTGCGGCGGCAACTTGACAAGTCACATGGCGGCGGGTAAAATGTGAAGTTGGCACACACCCTATATACTAACAAAGGAATGGTATAAAGCTATGGCTAAGGATCAGAGAAATGTAGAGGCGATCACCCCCATGGAGGAGGATTTCGCCAAGTGGTATACGGATATCTGCCTGAAGGCGGAGCTGGTGGACTACGCCAGCGTCAAGGGCTTTCTGATCCTTCGACCTTACGGCTATGCCATTTGGGAGAATATCCAGAAGTACATGGACGCGGAGTTCAAGAAGACCGGCCATGTGAATGTGGCCATGCCGGTGCTGATTCCCGAGAGCCTGCTGAAAAAAGAGGGTGAGCTGGTGGCCGGCTTCGCCCCGGAGGTGGCCTGGGTCACCCATGGCGGCAGCGAACAGCTGGAGGAGCGTCTGGCCTTCCGCCCCACGTCCGAGACTATGTTCTGCGACCACTGGAGCCACGTGCTGCACAGCTACCGTGAGCTTCCCATGCTGTACAACCAGTGGTGCTCCGTCATCCGCTGGGAAAAGACCACCCGCCCGTTCCTGCGGAGCCGCGAGTTCTGGTGGCAGGAGGGTCACACCATCCACGAGACGGCCGCCGAGGCCGAGGCCGAGACGGAGCAGCAGCTGAACTGCTACGCCGACGTGTGCAAAAACGCGCTGGCCATGCCCGTGGTGAAGGGCCGCAAGACCGACAAGGAGAAATTCGCCGGTGCCGAGGCCACCTATACCATCGAGTGCATGATGAAGGACCACAAGGCCCTGCAGTCCGGCACCAGCCACTTCTTCGGCGACAAATTCTCCCGCGCCTATGACGTGACGTTCACCGGCCGGGACAATACCCTGCAATATCCCTTCCAGACCAGCTGGGGCGCGTCTACCCGCTTGATCGGCGCCATCATTATGACCCACAGCGACAACCACGGTCTGGTGCTGCCCCCGGTGATCGCTCCCACCCAGGTGGTGGTGATCCCCATCGCCCAGCACAAGGAGGGCGTGCTGGAGGCCGCCGCCGGTCTGCGCGACCGCCTGACCGCCGCCGGCATCCGCGTCAGCATGGACGACAGCGACCAGTCCGCCGGCTGGAAGTTCGCCCAGTACGAGATGAAGGGCGTGCCCCTGCGTGTGGAGATCGGCCCCAAGGACATGGAGAAGGGGCAGTGCTGCATCGCCCGCCGCGACACCGGTGAAAAGACCTTCGTGCCCCTGACGGAGCTGGAGCGCGCCGTGCAGCAGCTGCTGCAGGATGTCCACGACAACCTGTACGCCATGGCGGAGAAGAACCTGGAGGACAACACCTTCGATATGACCTCCTGGGAGGAGGTCAAGGAGATGGCCCAGGGCAAGGGCGGCTTCGCCCGTACCAAGTGGTGCGGCAGTCTGGAGTGCGAGCTGGCCATGAAGGAGAAGGCCGGCGTGTCCAGCCGCTGCATGCCGCTGAAGCAGTCCGGCACCACCGGCAAGTGCGTCATGTGCGGCAAGCCCGCCACCACGGACATCTACTGGGGCGTGGCGTACTAAGAAGAATCAAAAAAGAACAGTCCGTGAAGGACTGTTCTTTTTTGTTATGCTTTCTCCCAGTCCGCGGTGAGGGTGACAGAGACGGTGGTACGCCAGTCCGTTTCGCCGTCGGCGGTTTTCGCAAAGAAGGCGGAGGCGGGCAGAAGGTCCACCCTCTCCCCTGCCGCGTTCAGCCAGCCGGCGAAGCGATAGCCGTCGCGGGTGGGCTGCGGGTAGGCGCACAGGTACACGTTGCCGCCGGAGGCCATAGGCACCGCCGCCTCATAGGTGACGGCATTGATGCCGTCGTCCAGGGTCAGGGACCAGGGATAGCGGCTCTGCTCCGTCAGCCGCCAGGCGGCGCGGAGCACGATCGACCTCTCCCCTGTATCTCCGGGTCTGATGGACGCCGCGAAGTCCGCTGTCAGGGGGTCCGGCACCGTCGTCCAGACCTTTCCGCCGGCGGTGTCATACCGGCCCGCCCAGCCCAGGAACGCATAGCTGCCATCGGACGGTGTCTCCGGCTGGGGCAGCGCCAGGGGCGTATCGGACAGCGCGGCCATGTCCACGGTACCCTCGGCCAGGATCAGGGGCACGCCGCTGTCGTCGAAGGTATCGTTGTATATGGTATAGTGCAGAACACCGGTGAGGGGCTCCGGCTCCGGTTCCAGCGGAACATACGGCTCCTGCTGGACCGGCGGGGTGTCCGGCGTTGCGGGGCCGGGATCCTCCGCTGTGCCGCCGCCGGTGACGGCCACCGCCGTCATGGCCGACAGGCCCACCAGCATAATGGCGATCTTTTTCCACTTGGCGGTCTTCTTTTTCAGCGCGGCGGCACTTTCCGCGGCGGAGGCCTCGCCGGGAAGGACGGTGTCCGGCGGCAGGACCTCCGGCGGGAGGGCAGCGCACTCCGGTGGAGGGGCGGCGTGCTCCTGCGCCAGGGTGAACTCCTTGTTCTTCTCTTCCATGGCTTATTTCATGTGTACGTCCATCTGAGGGAAGGGGCACTCCACACCCAGACGGCGGAAGCCCAGCAGCAGCTCACGGTTCAGGGCGCGGGCGCCGGCGTAGATGTTCTTCTCCGCCACCTTCACCCAGAAGCGCAGGACGATGCCGGAGGCGTCCAGCGTCTGGACGCCCAGGTACTGGGGCGTATCCAGCATCACGTCGCCCCGGGCGCGGAAAATATCCTCCAGCAGGGTGGGCAGCTGCGCCTCCAGCTTCTCCAGGTCTGTCTCATAGGGGATGGAGATATCGCTGACAGACCAGGAGTTGTTATCGGAACGGTTGAGGATATTCTTCATCTCCGAGTTGTTGATGATCTTCACATTGCCGCCGCCGTCGGTGATGGAGGTGGTGCGGATTCCGATCTTGGTGACCACGCCCCGGAAACCGTTGACCTCCACGATGTCGCCCACGTTGTACTGGTTCTCCAGCAGCATGAAGGCGCCGATGACCACGTCAGCGATAAGACTCTCGGCGCTGAAGCCGACCACCAGGGCCAGCACGCCGACGCTGGCGATGATGGTGCCCACGTTAACGCCCAGCAGGGACAGACTCTGGCAGACGATGATGATGCCGGCCACATATTTGACCAGGCTGCTCAGCAGCGACAGCACAGACCCGCCGCGGTGGGTGCGGGGCTTGATACCGTGCAGAATGAAGATGACCAGGTTGGACACCAGCAGCACCAGCAGGACCATGACAGCCAGCTTCAGAGAAAAAACAGCCTTCAGCTCCGTGAAGTCAACGATGTCGGTGAAATAGCCCAGGGCCACCACCGCCGCCAGAAGCAGCAGGTAGACAAGCATACGCACAGGCGACTTTTTTGTGCCATCGGATCTCATATCAAGTGACCTCCCCGTTTCATTTGTGTCAATGGTATCTTACCACAAAGTGACAGAAAGTGCAACGAAATACCGGCTGTGTCCACTGGCGGAAAGCGGAAATGCGCCGCAAAATGCGTGAAGAACGGCGGCGCGGTACCGGGAATGACCGGTGGACGGTTTTTTTACAAAAGTGCTCTTGACAATGGCGCCGCAAGGTATTATAATCGGCGCTCTGAGAGAGATAATTGTCTATACTACACAAAAGAAGGGAGCGGTTTCTGTGAAAACAGCACATAAAAGAAGGGAGCCCATCGACCTGACCCAGGAGCCGTGCTGGAAGGTGATCCTCCTGTTTTCTCTGCCGGTGATCCTGTCCTACCTTTTGCAGCAGGTGTACTCCATCAGCGACGCGGCCATCGTTGGTCAGACGCTGACCGCCGCCGAGGTGGCCGGCGTCAACGATACCAATTCTCTGGTGTTCATCTTTTTGCAGTTCGCCTTCGGCGTCAGCGCGGGCTTCTGCGTCATCACGTCCTACTATGTGGGCATGCACGACGAACGGGGCGTGCGCCGCTCGCTGGCCACGCAGCTGCTGCTGTCCGCCGCGCTGACGGTGGTGCTGACGGCGCTGGCGCTGGTGCTGCTGGATCCCATGCTGGCGTGGATCAACGTGACGCCCGCCCACCACGAGGTATACACCGCGGCGTACACCTACTGCGCCATCATCTTCGCGGGCATCGGCGCGCAGCTGTTCTATAACTTTATCTGCTCGTTCCTGCGGGCCATGGGCGATTCCGTGACACCGCTGCTGTTCCTGCTGTTCTCCACGGTGCTGAACGTGGGGCTGGATCTGGCGTTCATTCTGGTGTTCCGCCGGGGCGTGGCCGGTGCGGCCGGCGCCACGGTGCTGGCGCAGCTGGTCAGCACCATCGGCTGCTTTATCTACGCCTTTATCCGCTACCCGGTGCTGCGTCTGCACCGGGAGGACTGGCGCATCACCCTCATGGACGTGAAGCGCCATCTGGCGCGGGGCATCCCGCTGGGACTGCAATTCTCCGTGCTGGCCATTGGCATCATCGTCATGCAGGGCGGCGTGGTGAAGTTTGACATGCGGGACGGCGTGATGGTGTCCAACGCGGCGCAGAACGGCTTCGGTGCGGCCAACCGGCTGTTCAATCTGGTGGCCACGCCCATGAACGCGCTGGGCGGCGCCATGACCAGCTTCACGGCGCAGAATCTGGGCGCAGGTCAGTACGACCGCATTCGCCGGGGTACGCTGCAGGCGCTGGGCATGGTGTCCATTCTGGCGATTCTGGCGGCGGGCACGGGTCTGCTGCTGACAAGGGGCGACTTCTGCTACCATGTGTTCCTCAGCGCCGACAAAGTGACGCCGGACGCGGTGCGCTACGGCAACTCGCTGCTGTATGTGGACTTCTCCATGTACCTGTTTCTGGGCTTCGTCTTTGTGGTGCGCAACTGCGTGCAGGGCATCGGGCGCAGCGGCTTCGTGCTGGGCGCAGGCGCGGCAGAGCTGGTGGCGCGTATCACCGTGTGTCTGGTGCTGCCGGGGCTGTTTGCCGGCGGCGCCGTCAGCGCCGATGCACCGGCCATGGCCTTCTACGCCCTCTGCGCCGCCGACCCCATGGCGTGGATCGCGGCGGATACGGTGCTGTGCATCCCCTTCTTCCGCAACATACTCAAGAAGAACTATGGCTACCTGCGCAGTGGCCGCGCATAAGAGCATAAGAACCTAAAAGGGAGCACCGCTGCGGCGGTGCTCTTTTTTGATGGCCGCGGATCGGGACGCCGCGGGACGCCATTTCCTGCGCAGGCAGTCTTCGGACGTTTCCCTTTAAGAAACTTTCACGCTTTAAATCTATCGTTTTGTGCTGTAAATAACGTTAAAAACCAGGCAATTTACGATAATTTCCTCTTATGAAAACAATCTTTTTTCTTATGTTGACTTTTGGTGGATTTTGTGTCATTCTTTTGTTTAACTTATAATTTCCAAGCGCCGCGCGGACACGCTTCCGCGCGGCGCAGACGGAAGGAGTGACCCCCTTGAGCAGACTCGACATCAAGAACCCAAGCCGCGCCCAGACGGTGGTGGATAATCTCTACCGGGACGTGGAGCGCCGCATCGCCGCCAGTCCTCCGGGCCTCTGTCCGGTGGATATGTCCCTGTCGTTTTTGCAGCTGTGCCACGCCCAGTCCTGCGGCAAGTGCGTGCCCTGCCGTATCGGTCTGGGGCAGCTGAGCAAGCTCATCGCCACCGTGCTGGACGGCACCGCCGACATGGGCACCCTGGCCATTATCGAGAAAACGGCGAGGACCGTGGTGAACACCGCCGACTGCGCCATCGGGCGCGACGCCGCCCGACTGGTGCTGGACGGGCTGGAGGGCTTCCGGGATGACTACGAGGAACACATCCTGCACCACCGCTGTCTGGCGGGCTTGCAGCTGCCGGTGCCCTGCGTGGCCCTGTGTCCCGCCGGTGTGGACGTACCCGGCTATATGGCCCTGATAGGCGAGGGACGCTGCGCCGATGCGGTGCGGCTGATCCGCAAGGATAACCCCTTCCCCGTGGCCTGTGCTTACATCTGCGAGCACCCCTGCGAGGCGCGGTGCCGCCGGAACATGATCGACGACGCCATCAACATCCGCGGGCTGAAGCGCTACGCCGTGGACACTGCCGGAGACGTGCCCCAGCCCCCCTGCGCGCCGCCCACCGGCAAGAAGGTGGCCATTATCGGCGGCGGGCCCAGCGGCCTGAGCTGCGCCTATTACCTGGCCCTGATGGGTCACAAGGTGACAGTATTCGAGGAACGGGAGAAGCTGGGCGGTATGCTGCGCTACGGCATCCCCAACTACCGCTTCCCCCGGCACCTGCTGGATGCGGAGATCGCCTCCATCCTCTCTTTGGGCATTGAGGCACACACCGGCGTGACCGTGGGCACCCAGCTGTGGATAGAGGACCTGCTGAAGGAGTATGACTGCCTGTACATCGCCATCGGCGCCCATCAGGACAAGAAGGTGGGCATCCCCGGCGAGGACAGCAAGAACGTGATGTCCGCGGTGGAGATGCTGCGCTCCATAGGCGACGACGTGATGCCGGACTTCACCGGCAAGCGGGTGGTGGTCATCGGCGGCGGCAACGTGGCTATGGACGTGACCCGCAGCTCCATCCGCCTGGGGGCGGAAAAGGTGACGTGCGTGTACCGCCGCCGCATCGAGGACATGACCGCCCTGCCGGACGAGGTGACGGGCGCCATGGCCGAGGGTGCGGAGATCGCCGCCCTGATGGCCCCCTCCCACATCGAGGCCGACGAGGATGGCAATGCCGCCGCGCTGTGGGTGCAGCCCCAGATCATCGGCGAGGCGGACAAGTCCGGGCGGCCCCGGCCCAACAAGGCCGACCTGCCGGAGGTACGCATCCCGGCGGATATCATCGTGGTGGCCATCGGCCAAGGCATCGAGATCCAGGGTTTCGAGCAGGCGGGCGTACCCATCAAGCGCGGCACGTTCGTAGCGGGACTGTCCGGTCAGGTGGGCGACATGGACAACGTATTCGCCGGCGGCGACTGCGTCACCGGGCCCGCCAGCGCCATCCGCGCCATTGCCGCCGGCAAGGTGGCGGCGGCCAACATCGACGAGCACCTGGGTTTCCAGCATGAGATCAAGGTGGAGCTGGACATCCCGGCACCACGGCTGAACAACCGCGCACCCCACGGACGCATCAACACCACGGAACGCGAGGCCTGCGAGCGCCGGTGCGACTTTGAGGATATCGAGTGCGGGCTCACCGAGGAGGGCGCACGAACCGAGGCGTCCCGCTGCCTGCGGTGCGACCACTACGGCTACGGCATTTTCCGGGGAGGGAGGAACGAAAAATGGTAACTCTGACCATCGACGGGCGGACCGTATCGGTGCCGGAAGGCACCACCATTCTGGAGGCGGCCCAGACCCTGCGGATCAGCATCCCCACCCTGTGCTATCTGAAGGACATCAACGAGATCGGCGCGTGCCGCATCTGCATGGTGGAGGTGGAGGGCTATGCACGGCTGGTGCCCTCCTGCGACAGCGCTGTCAGCGAGGGCATGGTGGTGTACACCAGCTCACCCCGTGTCCGCGAGGCCCGGCGAGTCAATCTGCGGCTGCTGCTGAGCCAGCATGAGACGAAGTGCACCAAGTGCACCCGCAGCGGCAACTGCAAGCTCCAGCAGCTGACCAACGACTATAACCTGCTGGGCGACCACTATATCGACGACCTGAAGAACATCCCCACGGACTACTCCAATCCGGTGGTGCGTATCGAAAACCGCTGCGTGAAGTGTATGCGGTGCATCCAGGTATGCGAAAAGATCCAGGGCATGGGCATCTGGGACCTGATGGGCACCGGTACTCGCACCACCGTGGGCGTGGCCCACACCAGGACCCTGGGCGAGAGCGACTGCACCTTCTGTGGCCAGTGCATCACCCACTGTCCCGTGGGCGGTCTGCAGGAGCATGACGACACCGGCAAGGTGTTCGACGCGCTGGCGAACAAGGACCGGATCACCGTGGTGCAGGTCGCACCGGCGGTGCGGGCAGCCTGGGCAGAGTTTTATCATCTGGACCCCAAGTTTGCCACGGCGGAGCGCATGGTGACGGCGCTGAAGACCATGGGCTTCGACTACGTATTCGACACAGACTTCGCCGCCGACCTGACCATCATGGAGGAGGGCAGTGAGTTCATCGAGCGCTTTACCCACCGGAACAAATATCACTGGCCCATGTTCACCAGCTGCTGTCCCGGCTGGGTGCGGTTCCTGAAGGGACAATTCCCGTCATATACGGAAAACCTGTCCACCGCCAAGAGCCCCCAGCAGATGTTCGGTGCCGTCGCCAAGAGCTACTTTGCCCAGAAGATCGGCGTGGACCCCAAGAAGCTGTTTGTGGTGTCCATCATGCCCTGCACCGCCAAGAAGGCGGAGTGTGCGCTGCCCACCATGAAGGACGAGCAGGGCGACCCGGACGTGGACGTGGTGCTGACCACCCGCGAGATCGTGCGGATGCTGCGGGGCGAACAGATCAATCCCGCGGTGCTGCCGGAAACACCCTTTGACAGTCCGCTGGGCACCGGCACCGGCGCGGCGGTGGTCTTCGGCGCCACCGGCGGCGTGATGGACGCGGCTCTGCGGAGCGCGTACTATCTCATTACCGGCAAGGAACCGAAGCCGGACGCTTTCTCCGCCGTGCGCGGTATGGACAGCTGGAAGGAGGCCGTATTCACCATCCCCGGCGCGGGCAACGTCCGCGTGGCAGTGGTCAGCGGACTGGGCAACACCCGTAAGCTGATGCACGCCATCGACGAGGGCGATGTGGATTACGACTTCGTTGAGGTGATGGCCTGTCCCGGCGGGTGCGCCGGCGGCGGCGGGCAGCCCATACACGACGGGCAGGAGCTGGCGGCATATCGCGGCGATATCCTGTGGAGCATCGACAAGAGTGCCAAGGTGCGGTTCTCCCACCGGAACAAGGACGTGCAGGCGCTGTACCGGGAATTCCTGAAAGCTCCGCTGGGCGAAAAGTCCCACCATCTGCTGCACACCGACCACAACGGCTGGAAGATGCCCAACGAAAAGTAAAAGGAAGGCCCTCGCGGGCCTTCCTTTTATGAAGCGCTTGCAAAAGAGGACCGCCGGCGGCGGTCCTCTTTTTTCTGTATTTTACTCGCCCATGGGCGCGCCGCAGTGGGGGCAGAACTTGCTGTCGCTGGCGGCGCCGCAGACGGGGCAGACCTTGAAGGTCACCTCAGACTCGTCCACCGCCGGCTCGTCCTTCCGGGGCTTGCTGGCCTCCAGCTGGGCGATACGCTCCTTGCTGGCGTTGACGGCAGCCACCACGTCCTTGACGGCGTCGGGGACGTCGCTCTGGTGCTCCGCCACGAACCACTCGCCGATGGCGCGGTAGTTCTTCTCCAGCTCGCGCTGCTCGTTCATAATAGCCATATTGGTCTTGGCGGTGTCACTGAGGGTCTGGGCCTTGTCCGCGGCCACTTCGGCCAGGTCCTTGGCCTTGTCCACGGCGATGCCGGCGTACTCCTGCGCCTTCTTGCTGATGTCATTGAGAATACCCATAGTTACTGCTCCTTTCCATATCTTCCGGCTCCGCCGCCGCGTACACACGCGGGACAGTGCACGGCATGTATTCCTGTTGACGCCAGTATAGCGCGTTTTTTCAGCGGTTGCAAGCGCTATATGGCGAAATTTACACACTGTTTACTTAATGCTCTATCCAGTCAGCGGCCCGGGAAACAGCCCGTTTCCACAGACGGTAATAGGCGTCGCAGTCCGCCTGCGGGCGCTCCGGCAGGAACATCCTCTGGCTGCGGCGCAGGTCGGCGATCTCGTCCATATCCCGCCAGAAGCCGCAGCTCAGCCCCGCCAGCGCCGCCGCGCCGAAGGCGGTGGTCTCCACCATCTCCGGCCGATCCACAGGGATACGCAGCAGATCTGCCTGCATTTGCAGCAGCACATCGGAAACGCTGGCCCCGCCGTCCGCCCGCAGAAGGGCAATATCGCAGCCGGCATCCTGGCGCATGGCCAGCATCAGGTCTGTGACCTGGGCAGCGATACAGCTGAGCACCGCCCGGGCGATGTGCGCCCGTCCTGTGCCCCGGGTGACGCCCAGAATAGCGCCCCGGGCGTACATATCCCAGTAAGGCGCACCCAGGCCCGTGAAGGCCGGTACCACCACCACGCCGCCGCTGTCCGGCACTGTGGCGGCCAGCACGTCGATCTCCGGCGCCGAGGAAATGATACCCAGCTCATCCCGCAGCCACTGGATGGTGCTGCCGGCGTTGAACACGCTGCCCTCCAGGGCATAGGTGGTCTTTCCGTCCACCTGCCAGGCCACGGAGGTCAGCAATCCGGCGCGGGAGCGCACAGGCTTTTCGCCCACGTTCATCAGGGTGAAGCAGCCGGTGCCGTAGGTGTTCTTGGCTTCGCCGGGAGCGAAGCAGGTCTGGCCGAACAGGGCGGACTGCTGATCGCCCGCCGCGCCGCAGACCGGGACGCCCGCCAGGGACTCCAGCCCCGGGATACTGGGCTGCACCGTGCCGTAGACGGCGCTGTTGGGCACGGGCTGCGGCAGCATGGCCGTAGGGACCCCCAGAATGCCGCACAGCTCCTCATCCCAGGCCAGGCGGTGGATATCAAAAAGCATGGTGCGGCTGGCGTTGGCGTAGTCGGTGACATGCCGGCCGGTGAGCTTCCAGATCAACCAGCTCTCCACGGTACCGAACAGCACCTCGCCCCGTTCGGCCCGGCGGCGGACGCCGGGCACATTGTCCAGTATCCAGCGGATCTTGCTGCCGGAGAAGTAGGCGTCGATCAGCAGCCCCGTGGCCGAGCGGATGCGCTCCTCCAGCCCCCGGCGCTTCAGCTCCTCACACAGCTCCGCCGTCCGGCGGCACTGCCAGACGATGGCGTTGTACACCGGTTCACCGGTGGCCTTATCCCAGAGGATCGTCGTCTCCCGCTGGTTGGTGACGCCGATCCCCGCCACGCTGCCCTCCGGCAGCCGGGCGATGACCTCCGCCGCGGCGCGGCGCTGGGTGTCCCATATCTCCAGGGGGTCGTGCTCCACCCACCCCGCCTGGGGATAGTGCTGGGGCAGGGACTGCTGGCTTAGGGCGGCGATATTCCCCGACCGGTCAAAGGCGATGGCGCGGGAGCTGGTGGTGCCCTGATCCAGCGCCAATATGTACTGCGACATGGCGAACCCTCTTTTCATTTCCGGATTTTTGTGGTACACTGTATGATGATAAGAATTATACCATGAAAGGAGCGGATACACCATGACAAATTTGAGTGAATTCACGTTTCTGTCCAGCGACGGCAAGACCCAGCTCCACGGGATGCTGTGGGAGCCGGAGGGCGTGGCCGTCCGCGCTGTACTGCAGATCTGTCACGGCGTGGCCGAGCATATCGCCCGGTACGACGGCTTTGCCCGGGCGCTGAACGAGCAGGGCATCGTTGTGGCCGGACACGACCATCTGGGCCACGGCAAGTCGCTGCCGGAGGGCGGCACCCCCGTCTATTTCGGCGACGGCAACACCTGGAATACGGTGGTGGACGATATCTATATCCTGCACCAGCGGCTGAAGCAGCGCTATCCTGATGTGCCGCTGTGCATCATGGGCCACAGCATGGGCTCCTTCCTGACCCGGACATACCTGATCCGCTATCCCGGCACGGTGAAGGCGGCGGTCATCATGGGCACCGGCTGGCAGCCCCAGGCAGCCATCACCGGCGGGCTGGCGCTGGCCAATGCCATCGCCGCTGTCAGCGGTGAGAACGCCACCAGCGAGCTGGTGACGGAGCTGGCCTTCGGCAGCTACAACAAGCTGTTCGCCCCCAACCGCACGAAGGTGGACTGGCTCTCCGCCGACGAGAGCAACGTGGACGACTACATCGCCGACCCCCTCTGCGGTGCGGACGCCACGGTGGGCCTGTTCCGCCAGATGCTGCACGGCATACGCTTCAACCAGCGGCAGAGCCATCTGCGGCAGATGGACAGGGAAATGCCGGTGCTGTTCGTAGCCGGCGACAAGGACCCGGTGGGCAGTTGCGGCAAGGGCGTGCGCCAGACCTATGACGCCTTCCGGGCTGCCGGTATGCGGGACTGCACACTGAAGCTGTATCCGGGCCTGCGGCATGAGATACTCAACGAAAAGGCATACACTGCGGATATTACGAAGAACATTGAAGCGTGGCTGCTGTCCAGATTGGAAAAGTAAGCCCGTTCGCAGAGAGATAAAGGAGAAACGACTATGACCGAGTGGGAAGCCCTGCGGCAGGAATGTCTGCACTGTCACGCCTGTACACTGGCGGAAACGCGCACCAACGTGGTCTTCGGCGTGGGCCGGGAGGATGCGGAGATCATGATCATCGGCGAAGCCCCCGGCGCTAACGAGGACAAGCAGGGCGAGCCCTTCGTGGGCCGGGGCGGCAAGCTGCTGGACGATATGCTGAAGATGATCGGGCTGGACCGCAGCCGCCTGTATATCACCAACTCCGTTAAGTGCCGCCCGCCGGAGAACCGGGACCCCATGAACACGGAGAAGGACGCCTGCAAGGGCTACCTCCAGCGGCAGCGGGCATTGATGCAGCCTAAGATCATCGTGTGTCTGGGCCGTGTCAGCGCCATGGAGATCATCCGCCCGGACTTTAAGATCAGCCAGGAGCACGGCCAGTTCTTCGAGAAGGACGGCTGCCTGATGATGGCGCTATATCACCCCGCCGCCCTGTTGCGGGACCCCCGGAAAAAGCCGGAGACCTTCGAGGATCTGAAACGCCTGCAGGCCAAGATCAAGGAGGTCTGCACCCGCACGGAGCTGGATTTTTGAGACATGAGGCAAAGGAAAAGAGCGCCCACAGGGCGCTCTTTTTTATTTGCTCTCCTCCGCCTGCTTCGTCCAGGTCAGGGGCACGCGGAGCAGCTCCTGCTCCTGTTCCGTCAGCTGGCTGCTGAGCTCGCCCTGCGCGTCGGTCCATGTCATGATCCCATCGGAGAGGGTATAGCTCAGGCAGTCCGCCGTCTCGGCCAGTTCGGCGGCGGTATCCGCCAGGTACAGCTGTCCGCTCTCCGCCCTGCAATAGCCGGTGATCGCGGCGCTGCGGCCGGTGAGCAGGGAGAGCAGCTCCTCCTCGTCCACCCCGGCGAAAATGGCCGCCACCATATCGTCCATGGTGATGCCGGCTTTCTCCATGGCCGCATCGTATTCCTCACGGGAGAAGCCCTGCTCCTCTGCGGCGGCATAGACGCTCTCCACCGCCGCCGGGTGCAGCGCCGCGGCATAGGCATCCAGCGCCGTGCGGACGGCGTCGCTGTCGTAGCGGAGGGTATAGGCACCGTCCTCGGTCACGGTGAGGACCAGCTGCAGCGGCATCTTCGCCGCGCCGTCCGCCGCGGACAGACCCAGTGCCTGCTCCGCCGCCGCGTTCATGCGGTCAGTCACATCGATCGTACACGTCCAGGTGCCCGCCAGCTTCTTTGTCTCGACCCCGCTGCCGCAGGCCGCCAGTGACAGGACCAGCAGGGCCGCCAGCAGAGCGGTAATAACTCGTTTCATAGCACGCCTCCTATATAGAGCAATATATACGGTATATCACCGGCGATTATACACGATGGGCCGTATATCTGTCAATTCTATTTACAGGGGGCGCGGTTTTTGGTATAGTAAAGGCAAGAAACGGCGGGAAAGGGGCGCGGCGCGATGACACTGCTGCAAATGAGCTACATATTGGAGGTGGACCGCTGCGGGTCCATGAACCGGGCGGCGCGGAACCTGTTTCTGTCTCAGTCGGCCCTGTCGGCGGCCATCGCCGAGGTGGAACGGGAGCTGGGCGTGACCATCTTTCTGCGGACCAACCGGGGCGTGACGCTGACGGAGGAGGGCCGGGAGCTGACGGCGCAGATCGCGCCGCTGGTGGAGCGCAGCCGGAAGCTGGAGCGCTATTACAGTGAGCGCCGGGCTGCCGACCGGGTATCCCTGTCGGTGGCATCACAGCGCTATCCCTTCTGCGCCAAGGCATTCGTGGAGTTCCTGCACCTGCTGGACGAGCCGCATATCCAGGTGAGCTTCAAGGAGATGGAGATGGCGGCGGTCATCGACGAGGTGACGGCGCGGCGCAGCGCCTTCGGCATCATCTTCGTGTCGGACATGACAGAGCATTTCATCGGCCGTATCCTGCGGGAGAAGAACCTGACGTTCCAGCCTTTGGTGGACATCCGCCCCCGGGTGTTTCTGCGGAAGGGCCACCCCCTGTCCGGCGAACGCGCCGTGCGCCTGGAGCAGCTGTATGCCTACCCCTACGCGGTATTTACCCAGTCAGACAGCAACTACCACTTCGCCGAGGAGGCGGTAGTAGGCACCGGCGCGGAGTTTGACCGGGTAGTGTCCGTCAGCGACCGCGCCACGGCCTACAATGTCATGGCCCACACGGACTGCGTTTCCACCGGCAGCGGCGTACTGCCGGACGGCTACGGCGACGACCGGCTGATGACGCTGCCGCTGATCGGCGACGTGCCGGATATGCGCCTTGGGGTCATACGGCCCCGGGACGTACCGCTGACGGACTACGGCGAGAAGTTCATCGCCATTCTGAAGGATATCGTCTCGGAATTGAACCAGGAGGCATAAAGAGAGCCGCCCCTAAGGGGCGGCTCTCTTTATTTGCCGGATTCTTTACTTCACGCAGATGGTTTCGATCTCCACCAGCGCGCCCCGGGGCAGCGCACCGACCTCCACGGCGCTGCGGGCAGGGTACTGCCCCTCAGTGAAGAACTCAGCGTAGACCGCGTTCATGGCGGCGAAGTCGCCCATGCTCTGCAGGAATACGGTGGTCTTGACCACATTGTCCATGGTCAGACCGGCGGCTTCAAGGATGGCCTTGATGTTGGTGAGTACCTGACGGGTCTGCTCGGTAATGCCGCCGGGAACGAACTCGCCGGTAGCCGGGTCAAAGGGCACCTGGCCGGACGTGACCAGGAAGCTGCCGCAGTCGATGGCCTGGGAATAGGGACCGATGGCGGCGGGGGCATTGGTGGTGGCAATGATCTTCTTCATGGTGATGACCTCCTGTAAGCTGCATGTACCCGGCGGACACCGGGCGCACTCTCTGTCTCTCTTATACCACATTCCGGCGGAAATGGCAACCGTTTCCCGCAAATCGCGCCCATCGTTATCTGTTTCATTTATCATGTTCCCCGACAAAAATCCGCCGCCATTTTGCCGTATTTTTCGGCACGATGTCTAATTTCCGCTAAAACTTTTTGCGTTTTCCCCGCAATACAGCATTCTGCACAAAAATATATTCCGAAATTATCTGTTTTAGCTACAATTCCAATTGATAGCGAGCTGGCGCATTTTGCCGCTACCACCGTCGGGTTCAGATATGTTACCCTTATGGCAAAGGGCCGTATGGTCCTGTACACTTTATTGTTACATTATAGTGCAAGGAGGACGACCCATGCTGAACAAGGATTGCGGCTTCGGTACAAAAGCCATTCACGCCGGAAACGTGAAGGACACCCAGTACGGCGCACTGACCACCCCTATTTTCCAGACCTCCACCTTCGTATTTGACAGCTGTGAGCAGGGCGGGCGCCGCTTCGCCGGTGAAGAAGCGGGCTATATCTACACCCGCCTGTCCAACCCCACCACCTCGGTGCTGGAGGCCAAGGTCGCTGCCCTGGAAAGCGGTGAGGCCTGCGTGGCCGCCGCCTCCGGCATGGGTGCCATCTCCTCCGCGCTGTGGACCGTAGCCGGCGCCGGCAAGCATATCGTGGCCGACGGCACCCTGTACGGCTGCACCTTCGCCCTTCTGAACCACGGCATGACCCGCTACGGCGTGGAGGTCAGCTTTGTGGACACCTCCGACCTGGATGCCGTGCGCAAGGCGCTGAAGCCCAACACCTGCGCGGTGTATCTGGAGACGCCCGCCAACCCCAACCTGAAGATCGCGGACATCTCTGCCGTGGCGGCACTGGCCCACGGCTACAACAAGGACATCAAGGTCATCTGCGACAACACCTTCGCTTCCCCGTACCTCCAGCGGCCGCTGGAGCTGGGCGCAGACGTGGTGGTGCACTCCGCCACCAAGTACCTGAACGGCCACGGCGACGTGATCGCGGGCTTTGTGGTGGGCTCCGCCGAATTCTGCAATGAGGTACGTATGTTCGGCCTGAAGGATATGACCGGCGCAGTGATGGATCCCTTCTGCGCCTTCCTGATCCTCCGCGGCCTGAAAACCCTGGAGATCCGTATGCAGAAGCACTGCGCCAACGCCAAGGCCGTGGCGGAATTCCTGTATGATCACCCCGCCGTGGAGAAGGTCTACTATCCCGGCCTGATCGACCATCCCGGCCATGACATCGCCCGCCGCCAGATGCGCGACTTCGGCGGTATGCTGTCCTTCGAGGTCAAGGGCGGCCGTGCCGCCGGCGTGAAGCTGGTGAACGCCCTGCACCTGGTGACGGTGGCTGTGTCTCTGGGCGACGCCGAGACGCTGATCGAGCACCCCGCCTCCATGACGCACTCCACCTACACCGAGGAGGAACTGGCCGCCTCCGGCATCGCCGCCGGCCTGATTCGCCTATCCGTGGGTCTGGAGAACGCCGAGGACCTCATCGCCGACCTGAAGCAGGCACTTGACACCCTGTAAACCTTCTCTCCGCGCGAAGAAGCAATAGGACAAAAAAGGAACGCCCTTGGGCCATTGCCCAAGGGCGTTCCTTTTTGTTTACTTCTCCGCAGGAACAGCGGCCGTCTCGGCGGGCGCTATCGCCGCAGGCGCAGCTTCAGCAGGAACCGCCTCGCTGTCGATGACCACCTTGCCATCCCGCAGACGGACATGGGCGGTATCGCCGGACTTCAGCTTACCCTCCAGCATCAACTCCGCTACGGCATCCTCCACCTGGTTCTGGATGGCCCGGCGCAGAGGACGGGCACCGTACTGGGGATCAAAGCCGTCACGGGCCAACTCGGCCACGGCGTCATCGTCGGAGATCAGGGTGATCCCCTGCTGGGCCATACGCTTGCCGGTAACGGTGAGCATACGGCGGGCGATCTCCACGATGTTCTCCTGGGTCAGCTGACGGAACACGATGATCTCGTCGATACGGTTCAGGAACTCGGGGCGGAAGGTATGCTTCAGGTCGGTCATGACCGCCTCGCGGATACGGGCGAAGCGAGCCTCCTCAGTTTCCTTCCCGCCCTTTTCGTCGCCGTCAAAGCCCAGCTTGGCGGCGGCATCGGTGATGTTCCGGGCGCCCACGTTGGATGTCATGACGATGACGGTGTTCTTGAAGTCCACCCGGCGGCCCTGGGAATCGGTGACAACGCCGTCCTCCAGGATCTGCAGCAGGATGTTCCACACATCCTCATGGGCCTTCTCGATCTCGTCGAACAGCACCACGGAATAGGGCTTACGGCGCACCTTCTCGGTCAGCTGGCCGCCCTCCTCGTGGCCCACATAGCCGGGAGGCGAGCCGATCAGGCGAGACACCGTGTGCTTCTCCATGTACTCGGACATATCGATACGCACCATGGCGTTCTCGTCGCCGAACATGGACTCCGCCAGAGTCTTGCACAGCTCGGTCTTGCCCACGCCGGTGGGGCCCAGGAACAGGAAGGAGCCGATGGGCCGCTTGGGGTCCTTCAGACCCACACGGCTGCGGCGGATAGCCTTGGCCACGGCGGTCACGGCATCGTCCTGACCCACCACACGCTGGTGGAGCTTCTCCTCCAGCTTCAGCAGGCGCATGGACTCATCCTCGGTCAGGCGGGTGACGGGAATACCGGTCCAGCCGGCCACCACCTTGGCGATATCGTCCGCGGTGACGGTGCCCCGATTCTGGGACAGGCTCTTGCGCCACTTGTCGCGCTCGATGTCCACCTGCTCCTGGTAGTCCTTCTCGATATCGCGCAGCTGCGCGGCCTTCTCGAAGTCCTGGGCGGCGATGGCATCGTTCTTCTCCCGGTGCAGGGCGGTGATCTTCTCCTCCAGGGCCTTCAGGTCCGGAGAGGAACTCTCGGCGGTCATGCGGACCTGCGAAGCGGCCTCGTCCATCAGGTCGATGGCCTTGTCCGGCAGGAACCGATCGCCGATATACCGCTTGGACAGCTGCACTGCGGCATCCAGCGCCTCATCGGTGATGGTCAGCTTGTGGTGCGCCTCATAGCGGTCGCGCAGGCCCTTCAGGATCTCCAGCGTGGCCTCGGGGGTGGGCTCGCCCACGGTGACGGGCTGGAAGCGGCGCTCCAGCGCGGCATCCTTCTCGATGTACTTGCGGTACTCGTTCAGGGTGGTGGCGCCGATAACGCGGATCTCGCCGCGGCTCAGGGCGGGCTTCAGAATGTTGGCGGCGTCCACGGCGCCCTCGGCGGAGCCTGCGCCCACGATGGTGTGCAGCTCGTCGATGAACAGGATGACGTTGCCGTCCTTCTTCACCTCATTCAGGGTGTTCTTGATGCGCTCCTCGAACTCGCCGCGGTACTTGGTTCCGGCCACCATGCCGCTGAGGTCCAGCGACAGGATGCGCTTGTCCAGCAGCTCCTCGGGCACATCGCCGGCGGCAATGCGCTCGGCCAGTCCCTCGGCGATGGCAGTCTTGCCTACGCCGGGCTCGCCGATGAGCACGGGGTTGTTCTTGCTGCGGCGGGACAGGATCTGGATGACCCGCTGTATCTCGGTATCGCGGCCGATAACGGGGTCCAGCTTGCCGCTGCGGGCGGCCTCGGTCAGATCGCGGGTGTACTCAGCCAGCGTCTTGTTCTTCTTGTCCGCCTCGCGGTTAGGGACGGAGGCGCCGCCGGCGGCAGCCCGGGGCATATCGTTGAGCTTCTTCAGCACAGCGCTGTACATCTTATTGGGGTCCACGCCCACGGTACGCAGGATACGCAGGCCCATGTTGCCGCCCTCACGGAGCAAGCCCATCAGCAGATGGGCGGTGCCGATGGCGCTGCTGCCCATGCGGGACGCCTCGGACACAGCCAGCTCCACCACGCTCTTGGCGCGGGGCGTCAGCCCCTGACTGGGCGCGGCGCCGGAAACGCCCTTGCCCACGCTGCGCTGCAGCACGGAGCAGACCATTTCATCGGTAACGCCGAACTCACTGAGCACGCGGTGGGCGATGCCCTCCTCCTCACGGATCAGGCCCAGCAGCAGATGCTCGGAGCCAACATAGCCGTGGCCCAGGTCCTCGGCAGCCTCCTGGCTCAAACGCAGAACTTCCTCTGCACGGGGGGTAAATTTATTCTCAGACATAAAGGAACACTTCCTTTCGATTTGTTATTTTAACATAGCGGAACGGCGTCAGGACGCCTTGCCGCCCAGAGCCTTCAGCTCATCACGCAGGCGGGCGGCGTCCTCATAACGCTCCTCCGCCACCGCGTTGTGCAGCTGCGTCTCCAGCGCATTGCGCCTACGCTCCAGCGCCAGAGACATAGCCTCGTCCTTCGGCAGCAGCTCCTCGGCGGCGCTGCTCTCCGGGCCGGCGCTCTGCGCCTGCTCCAGCACGTCCACCGGCTGAGGGAACTCCGTCAGCATCCGGCTGCCAAAGCCGCCGAAGAACGGCTCCAGCATACGGAACGGACGGTCGAACCAGTCATCGTTGAACCAGCTGCTCATGCGGCCGGACATGGAACCGGCATAGCCCATGGCGCGGGCACAGTCGGGGCAGAGGTGCGTCTCGGTCACTCTGCCGTTGATATTGCTCTTATAGTAGAACGTAGCCTCGTTCTTACCGCAGCGATCACATTTCATAATCATAACCTCCTTGCTCCGCCGTCAGACGGAATGGATCAGAATTTGCTTGAATATATCGGCGCGCAGCGCGTCGCGGTTCTCCGGCGGCGCCGCCTGCAAGGCTCGTGCGCCGGTGGCGGACAGCAGCGCCTGTCCCAGCTCGTGGCTGACAGCCTCGGACTGGACCAGGTTCTGGGCGATCGCCCGTGCGCTGGCCGCGTCCAGCCTGTCGCCGATGCTGTTGATAACGTGCATCAGCAGCGTCTGGCGGTCCACCTGCACCCGCGTGATGCGAATGTAGCCGCCGCCGCCCCGCCGGGACTCCACGATGTAGCCATGCTCCGGCGAGAACCGGGTGGACATCACGTAGTTGATCTGGCTGGGCACGCAGTTGAACCGCTGCGCCAGGTCGGCTCGCTGTAGCTCCAGCGCACCGCCCGCCTGGTCTAACTCCTGCTGGATAAATCCAGCGATAATATCGGAAATACCCAAATCCTCGCCGCCTTTCGTTTGCATCTCTCGGTCAAGTTCGGCTCATTTGACTTTGCCTTTCTTTTACCTTTAGCATATATTACACCGCCTTTCCTGCTTTGTCAATAGGGTAATTTGACTTTCTTTGACTTTTATTGTAAACAATTTGTGAACAGCCAAATGCATCTCTCTGCGGCAATTTTGCCGTTTGCAACCTGAAGTTGCTATACAAACGAAGCTACATCGGTTATAATAGCACCAACAGGCATATCAACAGAGAAAGGAACCGTCTATGAAGAATACAAATTGGAACGACCCCAACTTTCAGGGCTTTGGCCGTCAGCCCCGCCCTAAGAAGGAGCGCCATGCCGTGGGTACGCCCCTGGGCCGCACGCTGCTGAACATTGCCGTTACGCTGGTGTTCGCCGCGGTGTATTTCTATATCGTTCTGCCGCCTATCAGTCTCAAGAGCGAGGATTTCTACGTCTTTGTGCTGCTGGTGTGCGCCGTGTACGGTGGTTGCGCCATACTGACCTCCGGTTTTCAGGGCACCGGTGCCAAGGGCTACTTCACCTTTTTGAAAAAGCAGTGCACCGTGCCCCTCATCGCGGCCGCCGCGCTGATCGCCACGGCGCTGGTGGGCGCGGTGATCGGCTGGCAGCTGTTCCGTGCCGGGGACTACCGCGACCTGCTGACCGTCACCGACGGCGACTTTGCCGCGGAGGTGGAGGAGATCAGCTATGACCAGATCCCCATGCTGGATGCCAACTCCGCCACAAAGCTGGGCAACCGCAAATTGGGTGAGCTGGCGGACATGGTCTCCCAGTTCGAGGTGGCCGACGACTATACCCAGATCAACTACCAGGGCCGCCCTGTCCGCGTCACGCCCCTGCGCTACGGCGATATCATCAAGTGGCTGAACAACCGCGCCGACGGCCTGCCCGCCTATCTGCTTATCGACATGGTGACTCAGAACGTGGAGGTCATCCGTCTGGACGAGGGCATCCACTACACCACCGCCGAGCACTTCAGCCGCAATCTGTACCGTCATCTGCGCTTCCACTACCCCACCTATATGTTCGACGAGCCGGCCTTTGAGATCGACGAGAACGGCGACCCCTGGTGGGTCTGCCCCCGTGTCAGCCACACCATCGGCCTGTTCGGCGGCCGTGATATCATCGGTGCCGTGCTGGTGAACGCCGTCACCGGCGAGAGCGCCTACTACAAGACCGGCGACGTGCCCAACTGGGTGGATCACGTCTACACCGCCGAGCTGATCATGCAGCAGTACGACTACCACGGCGCGTATGTCAACGGCTTCATCAATTCCCTGTTCGGCCAGCGGGACGTGACCGTCACCACCGAGGGCTATAACTACATCGCCATCGGTGACGACGTGTATATGTACACCGGCGTCACCTCCGTGGTGTCCGACGAGTCCAACATTGGCTTCATTCTCTCCAACCAGCGCACGAAGGAAACGCGGTTCTATCTGGTGGCCGGCGCCAAGGAGTACTCCGCCATGGACAGCGCCCAGGGTCAGGTACAGCAGATGAAGTACACGGCCACCTTCCCCCTGCTGCTGAATATCTCCGACCAGCCCACCTACTTCATGGCGCTGAAGGACGCCGCCGAGCTGGTGAAGATGTACGCCATGGTCAACGTCAGTCAGTACCAGATCGTGGCCACCGGCGACACGGTGGCCCAGTGTGAGGCCAACTACCGCCGCATCCTGGCGGAGAAGGGTCTGGTATCCGCCGATGACGCCGATCTGCCCCTGACGGGCCAGAACGAAGTCAGCGGTGTGCTGGAGGATATCCGCTCCGCCGTGGTGGACGGCAATACCCTCTACTACCTGCACCTTACCGGTGACGAGCACTACTACGTCATCTCCGCCGCGCAGCAGCCGGAGGTGGTCATCTTCAATGTAGGCGACAGCGTCGCCATTCGGTACGCTGAGGGCGAGGGCACCATCCTCACCGCCGACAGCGTCACCCGCACCGCCGCGCAGACCGCTCCCGTTGTCGAGGAAACCGAGACTGACGGTGCCGCGTAAAAGCGCATAAAAAAGAGCACCCCCTTGCGGGGGTGCTCTTTTTTGCATCACTTGATCTCCACGACCTCGTAACCGGCGTCGGTGACAGCCTTCTTCAGCGCCTCGTCACTGGCGTTGCCGGTGACGACGGCGGTCCCGGACGCCAGATCCACGTCCGCCTGTACGCCCAAGGCGGTCAGCGCCTTCTCCACGTGGGAGACGCAGTGGGCACACATCATGCCCTTGATAGTGATGGTCTTTTTCATAGCGGTATCCTCCTTACTGCTTTCGTTATTATTTATATTTTGCACCAGCTGTGGCTCTTTTGCAGTCGGCATCCCCTCCCGTCTGCGGCCCCTCCAGCCCCGCAGACGCAGGGCGTTGCTGACCACGCACACGCTGCTCAGGCTCATGGCCGCGGCGGCGATCATGGGGTTCAGGGTGATCCCAAAGGCCGGGTACAGCACACCCGCCGCCACCGGGATGCCCACAGAATTATAGAAGAACGCCCAAAACAGGTTCTGACGGATATTCCGCAGGGTAGCCCGGGACAGGGCCGCCGCGTCGGCGATATCCATAAGGCTGCTCTTCATCAGCACGATGTCCGCCGACTCGATGGCCACATCTGTGCCCGCGCCGATGGCCAGGCCCACATCCGCCGTCACCAGTGCAGGGGCGTCGTTGATGCCGTCGCCCACCATGGCTACCTTCTTGCCCTCGGCCTGCAATTCCTGCACCACCCGGGCCTTATCCTGTGGCAGCACCTGGGCGATGACCCGGCTGACGCCCACCTGCCGGGCGATGGCGTCCGCCGTGCGCTGGTTGTCGCCGGTGAGCAGCACCACGTCGCAGCCCATCTCCCGCAGGGCGGCGATGGCGGCGGCGCTGTCCGCCTTGACCACGTCCGCCACAGCGATGACCCCCAGCAGCGATGTACCTGCGGCGATAAACAGCGGCGTTTTACCGTCCTCCGCCAGTCTGGCCGCGCCGGACTTCATCTCCTCGCTGACGGCCACGCCGGACGTCTCCATAAACGCCTCATTGCCCGCCAGCAGTAATGTACCTTCCGCCCGGGCGGCAACACCGCCGCCGGCCACAGCGGCAAACCCGGACACCGGCCGCAGGACCAAACCGCGCTTTTCCGCCTCGGCCACAATGGCCCCGGCCAGCGGGTGCTCGGAAGGCTTTTCCAGCGACGCGGCGGCGGACAGCAGCGTGTCCTCGTCCATGCCGCCGGCGCACAGCACATCCGTCACCCGGGGCTTACCCTCGGTGACGGTACCGGTCTTGTCCAGCACCACCGTATCCACCCGGCCCATCAGTTCCAGGCTGGCGGCGGACTTTACCAGAATACCCTGCTCCGCCGCCTTGCCCGTAGCCACAGTGATGGCCACCGGCGTGGCCAGGCCCAGAGCGCAGGGGCAGGAGATCACCAACACGGCGATGGCGATGGACAGGCAGAAGCGCACGCCCATGCCGCCCACCGCAGCCCACAGGATAGCCGCCAGCAGCGCGATGGAAATGACCACCGGCACAAACACGGCACTGATCTTATCCGCCAGACGGCTGATAGGTGCCTTGCCGCTGGCGGCCTGCTCCATCAGCTGAATGATCTGGGACAGAGTGGTATCCGCACCTACCCGGTCCGCCGTCAGCTCCAGATAGCCGCCGGTGAGGATGGTGGCGGACACCGCCTTGCCGCCCACAGTCTTCTCCACCGGCATACTCTCGCCGGTAAGGGCGGACTCGTCCACGGTGCCGCTGCCCGCCGTCACGGTGCCGTCCACGGGGATACGCCCCCCCTGCCGGACGATGACCGTCTCGCCGGCCTTGATGTCCTCGGTGGGGACGGTGACTTCTTTGCCGTCCCGGCGCACCACGGCGGACTCCGGTGCCAGCGCCAGCAGCGCGGTGATAGCGCCGGTCGTCTTGCCCTTGGAGCGCTCCTCCAGGTACTTACCTACCGTCACCAGCGCCAATATCATGCCCGCCGACTCGAAGTACAGGTCCGGCATACCCGTGACCTTTCCCGCCGCCAGCAGGCCCATCTCGATCAGGCTGTACACCAGCCCCGCCGCCGCGCCCAGCGCCACCAGCGAGTCCATATTGGGCGCACCCTTGAACAGCCGGGAAAATCCCACGGTGAAATAACTGCGGTTCAAAATCAGTATGGGCACCGTCAGCACCAGCAGCACAAAGGCCGACAGCAGGGGCCGCGTGTGCATGAACATGGGCACCGGCAGCCCCATCATGTGCCCCATGCTCAGGTAAAACAGCGGCACCAGACACACCACCGACCACAGCAGCCGGCGGCCCATGGCCTTTACCGCCGCGTCCTGCTCCGCGTGCAGGTCCCGCCGGGCCTCACTCTCCGGCACGGCGCCGTAGCCCGCCGCCGTCACGGCGGCCACAACGGCGGCGGGATCCACATTTTCGTCCCTGTCGCACACCAGGGAGCCCAGCATCAGATTTACCGACGCGCTGTGTACGCCGGGCACCGAAGCCGCGGCCCTTTCCACATGGGCGGCGCAGGCGGCGCAGGTCATGCCGGTGATGACGAATTTCTCTGTCATACTGCCATCTCCTTATTTCATCAGCTTTTGCAGCGTGGTCACCAGCTCGTCGATGACCTCGTCGTCCCCCTGTCGGATACCATCCGCCACGCAGGTGCGGATGTGGGTAGCCAGCAGCTCTTTACTAAAGCTGTTCAGTGCCGCGCCCACGGCGGATACCTGTATCAGAATGTCGGGACAGTAGGCGTCCTTCTGCAGCATCTCCTGCAGGCCCCGCACCTGCCCTTCAATGCGGCACAGGCGGTTCAGGAGCTTCTTCTGCTCCTCTGGCGTGCGGTGCTTGGTCTTTCCCTGGCAGCAGCAACAAGTATTTTCCACAGTCGTATACCTCCTGGGGGTATTTTTGATCACGGCCGCATTATATACCCCCGCCGGGTATTTGTCAACGTTTTTCTTTGGGCCGCACCAGCAGCGCCGCCAACAGGGAAAACACCACCGCCGCGGCAATACCTCCGGAGGTGGCGGTCAGTCCGCCGGTGAGCACACCCAGCAAGCCCTCCTCCGCCACCGCTTTGGCCACGCCCTTCGCCAGGGAGTAGCCAAAGCCCGTCAGGGGCACGGTGGCTCCCGCCCCGCCCCAGTCCACGATATACTGATACACACCCACAGCCTGCAGCAGCACACCTGCCACCACATAGCCCGTCAGAATACGGGCCGGGGTCAGGCTTGTCTTGTCCAGAATGATCTGGCCCACGGCGCACAGCAGCCCGCCGCAGAGAAAGGCATTGAGATACTCCATCACGCATCCTCCTTCGTCCGGTCCAGCACCACCGCGTGGCAGATGCCCGGTATGCTCTCCCCTTGAAATGAACTGGTGGGGCTCAGCAGCGCCCCGGTGGGGGCGAACAGCACCCGCCGCCACCGGCCCCGGCGCATCTCCGGCAGCAGATAGCCGCAGAGCACCGCCGCAGAGCAGCCGCATCCGCTGCCGCCGGCGTGCATATCCTGTCTCTTCCGGTCATAGAGCACCAGTCCGCAGTCGGTGTAATTCTCCAGCGTCACGCCTTCCCGGGCGAACAGCTCCAGCACGATGCGGCTGCCCACATCGCCCAGGTCGCCGGTGAGGATCAGGTCATAGTCCCCGGGTACGGTGCCGGTGTCCCGGAACACTGCCTGCAGGGTGTCGAAGGCCGCCGGTGCCATGGCCGCGCCCATGTTGGTCATGTCCGTCACACCCAGATCCACGATGCGTCCCCGGGTCACATGGGTGATATACGGTCCCTCCGCCTGGGCCCCCAGAATGCAGCACCCCGCCGCCGTGGCCGTCCACTGGGCAGTAGGAGAACGCTGGCTGCCGTAGGGCAGAGGCATCCGATACTGCCTCTCCGCCGTGCAGAAGTGGGAGGAGGTCTGCGCCGCCGCCATACGGACCGCGCCGGAGGCCACGGCCATAGCGGCCAGCGACAGTGTCTCCCCCATAGTAGAGCAGGCCCCATATACCCCATAGAAGGGAATATTGAAATCCCGCAGGGCAAACGTGGCCCCAATGTTCTGGTTCAGCAGATCCCCGGCGAAGGCGCAGTCCACGTCCTCCGCCGCCAACCCGCCCTTTTGCAGGGCCAGACGCAGGGCATCCGCCTGCATCTGTGCCTCGCCCTGTTCCCAGGTCTTTTTCCCACAGAAGGCGTCCGTCCCCACAGCGTCGAAGCAGCCGCCCAGCGGCCCCTCGCCCTCCAGCTTTCCCGCCACCGCCGCAAAGCTGACCACTCCCGGCGGCTGCAAAAACCGGCAGGTCTGCCGGCTCAAGCGCTTCACATCCATGATACGCACCTCGCAAACATAGCATTGACCGTAGTGTGCGCTGTTTGCGGGAAAATATGAAAGCGCCGTCCCGAGGGACGGCGCTTTCGCAGATCTTCAAAACACCAGCTGTACCAGCAGCATATAGCAGGCGGTGCCCGCCAGGATGGACAGCAGCGTGTTCCGCCGCCACAGGTGCAGCCCGGCTGTCACCGCCACGGCGATGGCCTCCGGAATGCCGTGGCTGCCGCCCAGAAGGTCGGTGCTGCGCAGGCTATACACCACCAGCAGGCCCATCATGGCCGGCGGCAGCAGCCTGCCCAGGTCCTCCACCACCTTCGGCAGCTTCTTGTCCCCAGAGAACAGCAGGAACGGCGTCCATCGGGTGATCTGGGTGGCCAGCGCCACCATCGCCACGATGATCAGGGAATGTATCGTGTCTAGGCGCATAGCTTCCTCCTTCCCAGCAGCAGGACCGCCAAGGTCAGCACCATGGCCGGGATGACCATGTTGTCCGCGCCGAAAACGGCCAGACCCGCCACAGCACACACCAGACCGGCAGCGCCGGGGGCACGGTTCTCTTTCTTGACGACCTGCTCGATGAACAGCACCACGAACAGCGCCGTCAGGGCAAAGTCGATGCCGGTGATGTCAAAGGTGATCAGCCCGCCCAGCAGGCCACCCAGCATGGAGAACGCCACCCAGTACAGCCAGGTCAGGAAGCTCATGGCAAAGTAGAACAGCGTGGGGTCCGTGTCCTCCGGCGGCTCCACCGAGGAGGAGAGGGAAAAGTTCTCGTCACTGAGGGTATAGATCATAAAATACCGCAGCCTGCCCAGTCCCCGGTACTTGGGCAGCAGCGCCAGCGAGAAAAACAGGTGCCGGGCGTTGACCATCAGGCTCAGCACAAAGGCCTGCAGGGGATCAAAAGCCGTGGTCAGCAGCGTGATCGCCACATACTGCATACTGCCGCAGAAGGCAAAGGCACTGACAAAGCCCGCCCACAGAAAGTTGTAGCCCTTGGAGGCCATCAGTACGCCGTAGGCCATGCCTACGGCCAGATAGCCGGTCATAATGGGAATGGTATGGGGAAACGCCGCCTTCACCGCCGCGGCAAAGCTCCTGTTCTGCACGGTATCACATCCTTTGAAGCGTGGGATAACGGCGCCATTATAATGTAAAACTCTTTTTCCCGCAATACTGGAAAACAGCGAATAAATGGTATATAATACAGGAACTTGTTGTGACTTTTGGTTGACAAAGGAGCGTATGTCATGGAAGAAATGCGTAGCTTTGGATATATCTGTCCGGCCTGCGGCAAGGCCGTGCTGCACAGCCGCAGCGTTTTCGCCCTGAACGCCGCCGCGGCGCGGATGGAATGCGAATGCGGCAAAGAAGCTCTGACCGCCGAGACGGACGGCCTGCGCTTCCGGCTGAACGTGCCCTGCGGCGTGTGCGGTGGGCACCACCAGGCGGAGTGCGACGCCGGCGCGGTGCTGCACGGCCGGGGCATCGGCCTGGCCTGCCCGGTAAAACAGGAGCTGTGCTGCTACATCGGTGAGGAGCCCCAGGTGCGAAAGGCCATGGAGGGTCTGGCCCTGCGGGTGGCCAAGGAAAAAGCGTCCCCCGATGAGGCCTTTACCGACAACGTCATCATGTACGAGGTGCTGTCCGAGCTGAAGGATATCGCCGCCCGGGGCGGTATCGCCTGCGCCTGCGGCAGCCACGAATATACCATGCAGGTGCGCCGCGGCGCGGTGGACCTGACCTGTGCCAAATGCGGGGGACGCCTGCGCCTTCCCGCCGCCACCGACAGCGACCTGGATGATCTGTGCTGCCGCATGACGCTGACCATCCCGGGGAGGTAACATGGGCGCTGTCTTCTGTTTTCTGCTGTTTCTGGCCGCAGTGGGTCTCTGCATCCTTTTGGGTCAGTCCCTGATCCTTGCGATATGGGTGGGCATAGCAGCCTTCGCCGCCCTGGGCCTGCGCCGCGGAATGACCGTGCGGGCCATGTGGGACGCCGCCTGGGCGCAGGGCCGCAAAATGTGCTGCGTGATCGTGATCTACATGCTCATCGGCGCCATCACCGCCCTGTGGCGCAGCGCCGGGACCATCGCCTTTTTCATCTATCACGGGCTGCGCATCATCACGCCGCAGCTGTTCCTGCTGGTGACGTTCCTGCTGACCAGCTTCATCTCCTACGCCCTGGGCACGTCCTTCGGCGTGGTGGGCACCCTGGGCGTGATCCTGATGGCCTTGGCCCGCTCCGGCGGCGTCAGCGTGGCCATCACGGCGGGGACCATCGTGGCCGGCGCCTACTTCGGCGACCGCTGCTCGCCAGCCTCCTCCAGCGCCACGCTGGTGGCCGCCGCCACCGATACCAAGCTCTATGACAACCTGCACATGATGCACCGCACCGGCTGGCTGCCCTATCTGGTCAGCCTCGCGGCCTACGCCGCCCTGTCCGTAACGCACCCGCTGGCCACGGTGGACAGCGGTGTGCTGGACCAGCTGTCCGGCACCTTCAGCCTCAGCTGGTGGACGGCCATCCCGGCGCTGCTGATCCTGATCCTGCCGCTGTGCAAGGTCCCCATCCGGCCCACCATGGCCGTCAGTGCGCTGACGGCGCTGCTGGTGACGGTGTTCGCCCAGGGCCGCGCTCTGCTGCCCACCCTGCGGGATGCGGTGCTGGGCTACCTCCCCGCCCCCGGCGCGCTGCACGACGTGCTCTCCGGCGGCGGTATGATGTCCATGGTCTCGGCCACCATCATGGCCGTCAGCGCCGGGCTGTACGCCGGGCTGCTGGGCGGCATGGGCGTGCTGAACGGCGCGGCGCATCTGGCCCAGCGCCTGGCCCGGAGAGCCGGGCGGTTCCCCGCCTGCGCGGCGATCTCCGTGGTGTGCAGCATGGTGTTCTGCAACCAGTCCACCTGCGCGGTGGTGTGCAACCAGCTGCTGGAGGACGACTACACCAAGCGCGGCCACGGCAGGGGCGAGATGGCCCTTGACATCGAGAACTCCGGCATCGTTCTCTCGCCGCTGATCCCCTGGAACATCTCCGTGTCCATCCCGCTGGCCATGCTGGGCGCGGACATGTCCGCCATCCCCTACGAGATACTGCTGTACGCCATCCCTCTGTGCTATTGGCTGACAAAGCGCCGGGTCTACCCGCCGAAAGGAGACGACTGCTATGATACGATTGCTGAGCCGCTGGTTCATTCCTGACCGGGACAACGTGTCCTCCCCCGCCGTCCGCCGCGCCTACGGCACCCTGTGCGGCGCTGTGGGCATCGCACTGAATATTCTGCTGTTCATCGGCAAATTCTTCGCCGGACAGCTGTCCGGTTCCATCGCCGTCACGGCGGATGCCTTCAACAACCTGTCCGACGCCGGCTCCTCGGCGGTGACGCTGCTGGGCTTCCGTCTGGCGGGCAAAAAGCCGGACACCGACCACCCCTTTGGCCACGGCCGCATCGAGTACATATCCGGCCTGATCGTAGCGGGCCTGATCCTGCTGATGGGCGTGGAGCTGGCCAAGTCCTCCTTTGACAAGATCCTCCATCCGGAGGCCGTCACCTTTTCCCTGATGGCTATCGCCATCATGGCCGCCTCCGTGTGCGTGAAGGTCTATATGTGGCTGTACAACCGGGCCGTCGGCCGGAAGATCAAGTCCGCCGCCATGGAGGCCACCGCCACGGACAGCCTTTCCGACACCGTCTCCACCCTGGCGGTGCTCCTTGCCATGCTCATCGGCAAATGGACCGGTCTGGCGGTGGACGGCTATGTGGGCCTGGTGGTGGCGCTGTTCATCCTGTTCTCCGCCTACAAGGCCGCAAAAGAGACCCTGTCCCCCCTGTTGGGGCAAGCGCCCGACCCGGCGCTGGTGCAGCAGATACGGGATATCGTCCTCTCCAACGACACAGTGCTGGGCGTACACGATCTGGTGGTCCACGACTACGGCCCCGGCCGTCTGATGATCACCCTCCACGCGGAGGTCCCCGCCCACGGGGACATCATGGCCATGCACGATGTGATCGACAATATTGAAAAGGAACTGATGGAGAAGCTCCACTGCCACGCCGTCATCCACATGGATCCCGTGGACACGGACGACGCGTCCATCGCCCGCCTGCGGGAGCAGGTGGCGGAGCTGGTGAAGCAGGTGGATCCCGGTCTGACCATCCACGACTTCCGCGTGGTCCGGGGCACCACACACGATAACCTGATCTTCGACGCGGTGCTGCCCTTCTCCAGCAGCAAGACCCCGGCCCAGGCAGCGCAGGAGATACGCGCTCTGGTCCGCACCATGGACGGCAATTACTACGCCGTGGTCACGGTGGAGCACAGCTACACGGACTAAGGGCAACACCGCACAGTGAAAGCCGCGGTGCTGCCCGAAAAAAACCGTGCGCCTGCGGCGCACGGATGAGAGCCCTTATTCCTATTCCCACGTCTGCCATATCTCCGGGCAATAGCCCACGGTGGCCTGCTTCCCGTTGCGGACAATGGGTGCGGCGAACAGCTCCGGGTATTCCAGCAGCTTTTCCTCCGCCGCCTGAGGCGTGATGTAGGCCATGTACAGCGCCTCATACGCCCGGCAGTCCTTGTCCACCAGCGCGTCGAAGCTGCCCACGGCCGCCCGGATGGAACGGTACTCCCCCGGCGATACACCCTTGCTCACAAGGTCGATGTACTGGTACTTGATGCGGCGCTCCTTGAACCAGCGCTCCGCCTTTTTCGTGTCGAAGGACTTGCTCTTTCCGAAGATCTGAATATTCATAGCGTATGCTCCTTATAAAAGAAATGGAGGGACAGTATGGACGAAACCATCCGCAGGCTGAAAGAACTGACAGACGCCAGTGACAACATCGTGTTTTTCGGCGGCGCCGGCGTGTCCACCGAGTCCGGCATCCCGGACTTCCGCAGTGTGGACGGCCTGTATCACCAGAAATTCAAATACCCGCCGGAGACCATGCTCAGCCACACATTTTACGAGACGCACACCGAGGAATTCTACGACTTCTACCGCGCCAAGATGCTGGCCCTGGACGCCCAGCCCAACGCCGCCCACCGCAAGCTGGCGGAATGGGAGCGGCAGGGGAAGCTGAAGGCCGTCATCACCCAGAACATCGACGGCCTGCACCAGAAGGCCGGCAGCCAGGAGGTCCTTGAGCTCCACGGCAGCGTGCTGCGGAACCACTGTACCCGCTGCGGGAAATTCTACGGTGTGGAGCGCATCGCGGAGAGCCGCGGCATTCCCCGCTGCACCTGCGGCGGCATCATTAAGCCGGACGTGGTGCTGTATGAGGAGTCCCTGGATGAGGACGTGATGGCCCGCGCCATCCACTATATCCGGCAGGCAGACGTGCTCATCATCGGCGGCACGTCGCTGGTGGTCTATCCCGCCGCCGGGCTGATACAGTACTACCGCGGCCATAAGCTGGCGGTCATCAACAAGGGCGGGGCCGGCAGCGGTCTTGACGCCGCCGTCACCATCGACGGCCCTATCGGCCAGGTCATGGCCCAATTATAACACGCAGCGCCCCGACACGCAAGCCGGGGCGCCGTGCTATTGCGAACGCCGTGCCGATGTGCTATACTATATGTTCAAAAAAACACCAAGCGAGGCATAGCATGACCACGAAAGATTATCAGACCCGCAGTCCCCTGCGGATATTCCTCTCCTACTTCAAACCCCACCGGCGGCTCTTCGCCCTGGACCTGTCCTGCGCGTTCCTCATCGCCTGCATCGACCTGGCGTTCCCGCTGGTGTCCCGCGCCGCCATGTATACCTGGCTGCCCCAGCGGCAGTTCCGGGTATTCTTCATCGTCATGGCGGTGGTGGTGGCCGCCTATGTGCTGCGCTCGGCGCTGTACTTCGTGGTGGCCTACTGGGGCCACACCTTCGGCATCCGCGTGGAGGCGGATATCCGCCGCGATCTGTACCGCCACATTCAGGAGCTGGGCTTCGACTTCTACGACCGCAACCGCACCGGCCAGCTGATGAGCCGCCTGACCAGTGACCTGTTTGAACTGACAGAGCTGGCCCACCACGGGCCGGAGGATCTGTTCATCTCCCTGGTGACCATCGTGGGCGCGCTGGCGGTGATGTTCACCCTGCGCTGGGAGCTGGCGCTGGTACTGCTGGTGCTGCTGCCTGTCCTGCTGACCATGGCCCTGCGCCGCCGCCGGCAGATGAGCGCCGCCTCCCGGGCTGCCAAGGTCAAGACCGGCACCATCAACGCCGCCATCGAGTCCGGCCTGTCCGGCGTGCGGACCACCAAGGCCTTTGCCAACGAAGAAGCCCAGCAGCAGCGGTTCGACGAGGCCAACGAGGTGTTCAAGACCGCCAAGCGTGGCTTTCACAAGGAGATGGGCCGCTTCAACGCGGTGATGGAGTTCTGCACCGGCATATTGCCGGTGGCGGTGATCGCCGTGGGCGGCTGGCTCATCATGGGGGAGAAAATGGACTATGTGGATCTGATCACCTTCTCCCTATACGTCACCGCCTTCGTCAGTCCCATCCGCAAGCTGGCCAACTTCGCCGAGATGTTCTCCAACGGCTTCGCGGGCCTGCACCGCTTCATTGAGCTGATGGCCACCGAGCCGTCCATTCAGGACGCGCCGGACGCGCGGCCCCTCGAACATGTACAGGGCCGCGTGGACGTGAACGATGTCTCCTTCGCCTACGGCGAAAAGGCCGAGGTGCTGCACAACGTGACGCTGCACATCCCCGCCGGCGAGACGGTGGCGCTGGTGGGGCCCTCCGGCGGCGGCAAGACCACCCTGTGCCAGCTGCTGCCCCGGTTCTACGATGTGGACAGCGGCAGCATCACCGTCGACGGCCGCGATGTCCGCGCCGTCACCCAGCGCTCCCTGCGCCGGGCCATCGGCATCGTGCAGCAGGACGTGTTCCTGTTTGCCGACACCATCCGCGAGAATATCCGCTACGGCCGCCCCGACGCCACCGACGCCGAGGTAGAGCAGGCGGCGCGGCAGGCGGAGATCTACGACGATATCTGCGCCATGCCCGACGGGTTCGACACCTATGTGGGTGAGCGGGGCGCGCTGCTCTCCGGCGGGCAGAAGCAGCGGGTGGCCATCGCCCGGGTGTTTCTGAAGGCCCCGCCCATTCTGATACTGGATGAGGCCACCTCCGCGCTGGACAGCGTGACGGAAGCCCGCATCCAGGGCGCCTTTGACCGTTTGGCCCGAGGCCGCACGACACTGATCATCGCCCACCGGCTGTCCACCATTCGTTCGGCCGGCCGGATACTGGTGATACAGGACGGTGTCGTCGCCGAACAGGGCTCCCACCAGGAACTCATGGCGAAGAACGGCGTGTACGCCACGCTGTACCGCACGCAGAATTTGGGGGCATAACATGGACAGACGTGAACTGCTGGACAGAACCTCCCACAGCCCGGAGGAACGGCTGCTGCTGAGCCGCGTGTGGGATAAGTGTGAACAGTGCCGCACGCGGAACATTCCCACGGCCACAGGCTTTCTCTCCCCTGCGGAGCAGGCTGCAGCGCAGGGCTTTCTGGTGCTGCTGGGCGCGCGGGAGTCCGGCATTTTCTGGGGCGGCTATGACGGCGCGGAGCGAAAGCGGCTGGTGTTCCTGCCGGACTGGCTGGAGACGCCTGACGACCAGGTCGCGGCGGTGCGGGCCGCGTGCCGCAGCGGCGGCGACCTGACCCACCGGGATTTTTTGGGCAGTTTGATGGCTCTGGGATTGACCCGGGAGAAGATAGGCGATATACTTGTGGAAAAGGGCGGCTGTCAGGTGCTGCTGGACCCGTCCATGACGGATTTCCTGCTGCAGAACTGGGACAGCGCCGGCCGGGAGAAGCTCACCGTAACACCGCTGCCGCTTTCGGCGCTGGCGCCGCCGCAGGCGGCGGTGAAGGAAATAAAGGACACGGTGTCATCCCTGCGGCTGGACAACGTGCTGGCGGCGGGATTTTCTCTCAGCCGGGGCCGGGCGGCGGAGGCCGTGGAAAAGGGGTCCGTACAGGTGAACTACGTCACCTGTGTGAAGCCGGACAAGCCCGTGTCGGCGGGGGATACCATCACCTGCCGCGGTCTGGGAAAATGCGTATTGGACAGCGTGGGCGCTCCCACGAAAAAGGGCCGCCTGCCGGTGGACATACGGCGATACATATAAGGGAGAAACAGCTATGGATGAGAAGAAGATAGCACGCATCAACGAGCTGGCCCGCAAGGCCAAGGCCGAGGGGCTGACAGACGCGGAGATCGAGGAGCGCGCTGCACTGCGGCAGGAGTACCTGAACGCGGTAATGGCCAATGCCCGCAGCGTGCTGGAGAATACCTATATCGTGGACGAAAAGGGCAACAAGCGAAAGCTGCGGGGAAAGGGAGAAGGGGAAGCATGAGCTACGAATACGACGAGAACAACGGTCTTCAGCCGAAGCCGCCGAAAAAGAACAATAACGACCTGGGTTCGTGGATATTCATCGCGGTGATGTTTGCCGTGGCCTGGCCTGTGGGCCTGATCCTGCTGCTGAGCAAGCTCAGCGAGGGCGGCGGCAGGAAAATGCGCCAGCAGGCGCGGGATGCGTGGCAGCGGACGGCGGCGGGCAGCGCCGAGGCGAAGCCTGCGCAGGCGCGCGCCTCCGCGGCGAAGAACACCGTCCGCAAGGTCACAGAGACGCCGAACTACTCCGACAAGGGCGCCAAAACCATGAAGATCATCGGCGCGGTGCTGGGTATTCTGGGCTGCGTGGCTATGCTCAGTGCCGTCAGCGACAACCTGTCCTACGCCTACCACTACAACGAGTGGTGGTACTTTGCCCGGCAGCTGTTCTATCCCCTGGGCATGATGGCCGGCGGCGCGTCCCTGCTGCTGGGCAGCGGCGCCATGAAGCGCCGCCAGCGGCGCTTTGCCACCTACCTCCGCACCGTCGGGCAGAAGCAGGCCGTGCCGCTGGACTATCTGGCCCGGGCCGCCGACGTGTCCCGCCGCCGGGTGGAGAAGGACGTGAACCTGATGCTGGAAAAGGGCCTCTGGGGTGACGAGGCCTATATCGACATGGGCAGCGGTATGCTCTTCAAGTCCCAGGCCGCCGCCACGGCGTACTTTGATGCCGCCCACCGCGCCAAGGCGGAGCAGGGTCAGCCCGCACAGACCGCGCCCGCGCCGGCGGGCTACGCCGCCACCCTGGCCCAGATCCGCGAGCTGAACGACCGCATCGCCGACGAGGCCATCAGCGCCAAGCTGGACCGCATGGAGCAGGTGTCCGGCCGTATTTTCAAACTCATTGAAGAGGACGAGGCCAAGCGTGACGCCGCCGGCACGTTCCTGAACTACTACCTGCCCACCACCCTGAAGCTGCTGGAAAACTACGCCAGCTTCGAGGAGGCCGGCGTCAGCGGCGAGAACCTGAGCCAGGCCAAGGCCAAGATCGAAAAGACCATGGACAGCATCGTGGCGGGCTTCGAGCACCAGCTGGACGAGTTGTACCGCACCGATGCCATGGATATCGACAGCGATATCCGGGTGATGGAGACCATGCTGCGCCGGGACACCGCCAGCGTAGCGGACGACTTCGGCCTGAACGGCAGCAGCGCCGTGCAGCAGCGGGATGAGTAAACGAAAAGGGAAACGCAGCGCGCCTGCGTTTCCCTTTTGTGCTTGCGGCCCTTTTCCGCCCCCGCCGCGGCACAAAAAACGCCTTGTTTGTTGACGGGACGGGAAAAATGGGGTACAATGTCGGTAACGTTACCAGCGACCTGTTTCGCGTCCTTTGACGGAACAGGCGTGCTACCATAGAGCAGACGAGCAGAGTGAGAGAAAAGGAGCTGAGCACATGACGCGGCACCCGGCCCACGACATCTACACCTACCTCGGCGCACACCCGGCGGAGCAGGGCTTCACCTTCCGCGTGTGGGCGCCCCACGCCCGCGCCGTAGCGCTGGCCGGGGACTTCAACGGCTGGCAGCCCCGGCCCATGACCCGGCTGGATACCGGCGTGTGGGAAACGGCGGCGGAGAGCGCCAAGGTCTACGACGCCTACAAGTATGTGGTCACCGGCGCGGACGGCCGGGTGGTGTGGAAGGCCGATCCCTGCGCCTTCCACGCGGCCACCCGTCCCGGGACAGACAGCAAGGTCTACGACCTGTCCGGATACCAGTGGCGGGACGATGACTGGCGGCGGCAGCGGCTGGAAAAGCCGCCGGTGGACGGCGAGCTGCTGATCTACGAGGTGCATCTGGGCTCGTGGAAGCGCCACGAGGACGGCTCTCCCCTGAGCTATGTGGAGCTGGCAAAGGAGCTGCCCTCCTATGTAAAGGCCATGGGCTACAACTTCGTAGAGCTGCTGCCGGTGACGGAATACCCCCTGGACGACAGCTGGGGCTACCAGTGCACCGGCTACTTCGCCCCCACCAGCCGCTACGGCACGCCCCACGACTTCATGGCCCTGGTGGATGCCCTGCACCGGGCGGGGCTGGGCGTGATACTGGACTGGGTACCCGCCCACTTCTGTAAGGACAGCCACGGGCTTATCGAATTTGACGGCACCTGCCTCTACGAGTACGGCGACCCCCTGAAATGGGAGCACGCCGGCTGGGGCACCCGTGTATTCGACTTCGGCAAGCCGGAGGTCCGGGAGTTCCTGCTGTCCTCCGCCGTCTACTGGTTGAAGGAATACCACATCGACGGGCTGCGGGTGGACGCGGTGGCGTCCATGCTGTATCTGGACTATGACCGGCAGGGCGGCGCGTGGCGTCCCAACAAGGACGGCGGCCGGGAGAACCTGGAGGCCATCGACTTCCTGCGTGAGCTGAACCGGGCAGCCTTTGCCGCCGACCCGGCGGCGCTGATGGTGGCGGAGGAGTCCACCGCGTGGCCGCTGGTCACCTATCCGCCGGAGCAGGGCGGTCTGGGCTTCAACCTGAAGTGGAACATGGGCTGGATGAACGACCTGTGCCACTATCTGAAGATGGACCCCTACTTCCGCCAGTTCCACCACCGGGACGTGACGTTCTCCATGGTCTACGCCTTCTCGGAAAACTACGTCCTGCCCCTGTCCCACGACGAGGTGGTCCACATGAAGGGCTCTCTCCGGGGCAAGATGCCCGGCGACGACTGGCGGCAGCTGGCCGGTGTAAGGAGTTTCTGGGCCTATATGCTGTGCCACCCCGGCAAAAAGCTGCTGTTCATGGGCAGCGAGCTGCCCCAGTGGCACGAGTGGGACTTCCGCGGCCAGCTGGACTGGTATCTGCTGGACGATCCCGCCTGCCGGGCCAGCCATGAGTGCCTGCGGCAGCTGAACCGGCTGTATAAGCGCAACCGGTGCCTGTGGGAAAACGACCGGGACTGGGACGGCTTTACATGGCTGGTGGCCGATGATAACCACAACAACGTGCTGGTGTTTCTGCGGCGGGACCGCAGGGGCCACGAGCTGATCTGCGCGGTGAATTTCGCGCCGGTGCCCTGGGACAACTACCGCTTCGGCGTGCCGGCGGCGGCGCGGTATGAGGTGCTGTTCAACACGGACGACGCCTGCTGGGGCGGCAGCGGCTGCGCCCTTCCGGCGGGCAGCCGGATCGACGTGGACGATATCCCCTCCCACGGGCGGGAGACTTCCCTTTCCCTGACCATCCCGCCCCTGGGCGCGGTGCTGCTGCGCCGGGAGGGAAAACGCCCCCGGAAAAAACAGAACACAGGAGGTACGCAAGGATGAAAAAAGAGTGTGTGGCGATGCTGCTGGCCGGCGGCCAGGGCAGCCGCCTGTACGTGCTCACCGGCAGCATGGCCAAGCCCGCCGTGCCCTTCGGCGGCAAATTCCGCATCATCGACTTTCCCCTGTCCAACTGTACCAACTCCGGCATCGACACCGTGGGCGTGCTGACCCAGTACCGGCCGCTGGAGCTGAACACCTACATCGGCAGCGGCCAGCCCTGGGAGCTGGACCGTGTCAACGGCGGCGTACATATCCTGCCGCCCTACCAGAGCGCCGGCGGCGCCGTCTGGTACAAGGGCACCGCCAACGCCATCTACCAGAACATCGGCTTCGTGGATCTGTACGACCCGGAGTACGTACTGGTGCTCTCCGGCGACCACATCTATAAGATGGACTACTCCCTGATGCTGCGCCGCCACAAGGGGACGGGCGCTGACTGCACCATCTCCGTCATGGAGGTCCCCTGGGAGGAGGCCAGCCGCTTCGGCATCATGGCCGTGGACGGCGAGGACAACATCACCGAGTTCGCCGAGAAGCCCAAGGAACCGAAAAGCAACCTGGCCTCCATGGGCATCTATATCTTCACCTGGAAAAAGCTGCGCCAATACCTCATCGATGATGAGACTGACCCCCGCAGCGACAACGACTTCGGAAAAAACATCATCCCCGCTATGCTGCGAAACGGTGAGAAGATGTCCGCCTACCGCTTTGAGGGCTACTGGAAGGACGTGGGCACGCTGGACTCCCTGTGGGATGCCAACATGGATATGCTCTCCCCCGGCTCCGGGCTGAACCTGCTGGACAAGAAGTGGCGCATCTACGGCCGCACGCCCACCTGCCCGCCCACCTACATCGGTAAAACGGGCGATGTGGGCAACAGCGCCGTGGCCAAGGGCTGCACCGTGCTGGGCGAGGTAAAGAACGCCGTCCTCAGCACCGGCACCACCGTGGCCGAGGGCGCGTCCGTCTCCTATTCCGTGGTCATGCCCGGCGCCGTCATCGAGGCAGGCGCGAAGGTGTCCTACGCCATCGTGGGCGAGGGCTGCCGCGTAGGCAGAAACGCCGTGGTGGGCGGCGCCCCGGGCAGCGTCCCCTTTGAGGACTGGGGCATCGCCGTGCTGGGGCCCCGGACCTCCGTGGCGGACGGCGCGGTCATCGAACCGAAAATGATGCTGGGCGAAAATGGCAAGGAGGTGCGGCCATGAACGGAATGCACGGGATCATCTTCTCCTACGACAAGGAAAACGGTCTGCGGGAGCTCATCGAAAATCGCGTCCACGGCTCCATCCCCTTCGGCGGTGACTACCGCATCATCGACTTTATCCTCTCCAGCATGGTGAACGCCGGCGTCACGGACGTGGGCGTCATCATGCACGGCAAGTGCCAGTCGCTGCTGGACCACCTGGGCAGCGGCAAGAGCTGGGACCTGAGCCGCAACTTTGGCGGTCTGACGCTGCTGCCGGCCTTCGCCTATAATGAGCAGCACCGCGGCGACGGCCAGTTCCGCGGCCGCGTGGATGCCCTGGGCAGCGTGATGAACTACCTGAAGAGCATCCGCCAGGACTACGTGGTGCTGTCCGACAGCGACACGGTCATCAACGCGCCCCTGGAGGACGTGCTCCGCCGCCATATCGACACCGGCGCGGACATCACCGCCGTCTGCACCGCCGTCCCCGGCGACGGGCAGGATACCTACTTCCGGCTGGACGCCCGGGGCCGCATCACCGACACGGCCTACGGCCTGCACACGCCGGAGGGCTATCGCTGCCTGAACATCTTTGTCCTGCGGACCGAGCTGCTCATCCAGCTGGTGACGGAGTGCCTGAGCCACAACCGTTACAGCCTGCGGCGGGACATCCTTCAGGGCATGGGCAGCCGCCTCCATCTGCAAAGCTATGTCTACGACGGCTACGCCGCCCATATCAGCACCCTGCAGAACTACTACGACCGCAGCATGGAGCTGCTGGATACCGGCACCCGCAGCGCCCTGTTCTGCCCGGACCGCCCGGTATACGGCAAGGAGAACGACTCCCCCTCCAGCTACATCGACCCGGAGGGCGGCTGCGTCAACTCCCTGGCCGCCGACGGCTGCGACATCCAGGGCAGCGTAAAAAACTGCGTGCTGTTCCGCAACGTGCGTATTGAAAAGGGTGCCAGCGTGGAAAACTGTATCCTGTTCAAGGACACGGTGGTCAAGCGCGGTGCCATACTGCGGGGCGTGATCACCGACAAATACGTTACCGTCAGCGAGAATGTGACCCTGATGGGCCACGAGCGCTATCCCATCGTCATCGCCAAGGGCGCGACGGTGTGAGAGAAAGGAGCCTGCCATGAAGCTGCTGTATGTGACCAGCGAGGCCTATCCCTTCTGCAAGACCGGCGGCCTGGCCGATGTGGCCGGCAGCCTCCCCCCCGCCCTGGCGGCGGAGGGTGTCGAGACCGCCGTCATCCTGCCCCTGTACGACAAGATCGGCCCCCAGTGGCGGGAGAAAATGACCTTCCGCCGGTATATCTACGTGGACCTGGGCTGGCGGCATGAGTACTGCGGCCTGTTCTCCCTCTATGACCGGGGTGTGACCTGGTACTTCGTGGACAACGAAAAATACTTCCGCCGCGGCCGCCTGTACGGCGAGTTTGACGACGGCGAGCGCTTCGCCTTCTTCAGCCACGCGGTCGTCGACCTGCTGCCCAGCCTGGACTGGATGCCGGACATCCTCCACTGCAACGACTGGCAGACGGCGCTGGTGCCCATCTATCTCAAGGACGCGGCCACCCGCTGGTGGGAGATACGCCATATCCGCACGGTGTTCACCATTCACAACATTGAGTATCAGGGCCGCTACGGCAGCGACAGCGTAGACCAGCTCTTCGGTCTGGATCGTGGCTGGTACGATGACGGCACCCTCCGCATGGACGGCGACGTGAACCTGATGAAGGGTGCCATGCTCATGGCGGACGCCGTCACCACCGTCAGCCCCACCTACGCCGCCCAACTCCATGACCCGGCCTATGCCGAGGGGCTGGAGAGCGTGGTGGACGCCATCGGCTGGAAAATGCACGGCGTGGTCAACGGCATCGACACCGTCACCTACGACCCGGCGTCCGACCCGGCGCTGCCGGCGCATTACACGGCGGCAGACCCGGCCGGCAAGGCCGTGTGCAAGGCATCCCTACAGGCTGCCCTCGGACTTGCCCAGGAGCCGGACACGCCGCTGATCGCCATGGTGACGCGGCTGGTGGGGCACAAGGGGCTTGATCTCGTGCAGCAGGCCATGGACGGCATCATGGCCACCGGCTGCCAGTTTGTGGTGCTGGGCACCGGCGACAGGCAGTATGAGGACTTCTTCCGCTGGAAAGCCGGGCAGTACCCCGGCCGCGTGTCAGCCCAGATCCTGTACGCCGAGGATCTGTCCCGCCGCGTCTACGCCGCCGCCGACCTGTTCCTGATGCCCTCCCGCAGCGAGCCCTGCGGCCTGAGCCAGATGATCGCCATGCGCTACGGCGCGGTGCCCATCGTGCGGAGCACCGGCGGTCTGGCGGACACCGTGCGCTCCTGCCAGGTGGGGCAGGAGGACGGCACCGGCTACCTGTTCGGCGACTATGACGCCGGGGCCATGCTCTCCGTCATCGGTCAGGCCACCGGCCTGTACCGGGGCGACCGGACAGGCTTCGACACCGTTCGATACCGTGGCATGACCGCGGACTTCAGCTGGGGCCGCAGTGCGGCGGCCTACCGGCACATTTATGAAAACCTTTGACCCAAGGAGGAGTTACCCGATATGACCTACAACAAAGAGACCCTGAAAGAGGCCATCGTACAGAAGCTGCGCCTCAACTACGGCTGCACCGAGCAGCAGGCCACCGACGGCGAGATGATGAAGGCCTGCGCCATGGTCCTGCGGGACATCATGGCCGAGCACGGCGTACAGACCCGCGAGGAGACGGCTCACGAGGAAAAGCGTAAGGTCCACTACCTGTCGCTGGAGTTCCTGATGGGCCGCAGCCTGATGAAAAACGCCTTCAATCTGGCGCTGCTGGAGCCTTTGACCGCCGCCATCGGCGAGCTGGGCTTCAAGGCGGCGGATATCTTCGACATGGAGCCGGACGCCGGTCTGGGCAACGGCGGTCTGGGCCGTCTGGCCGCCTGCTATCTGGACAGCATGACCACGCTGGATATCCCCGCCGCCGGCTATTCCATCTGCTATGAGCTGGGCATCTTCAAGCAGAAGATCGTGGAGGGCCAGCAGGTGGAGCTGCCGGACGACTGGATGCAGCTGGGCGATGCGTGGCTGCTGCCCAAGCTGCAGGAGGCCGAGGAGGTACACTTCGGCGGCAAAGTCCGCACCCGCTGGGACAACGGCCACCTGATGGTCGTCCACGAGGACTACACCCGCGTCATGGCCGTGCCCTGCGACATGGAGATCGCCGGCTACGACACCGACCACGTCAACACCCTGCGGCTGTGGCAGGCCCGCAGCCCCAAGCCCATCGACATGAAGCTGTTCAGTCAGGGGCAGTACCTGCAGGCGTCGGAGGAGCGGGCCATGGCGGACGCCATCAGTCAGGTGCTCTACCCCGAGGATAACCACTACGAGGGCAAGTCCCTGCGGCTGAAGCAGCAGTACTTCTTCGTCTCCGCCACGATGCAGTCCATCACCCGCAAGCATATCGAGGTCTACGGGACTCTGAAGAACTTCCACGAGAAGAACGTTATCCAGATCAACGACACCCACCCCACGCTGGTGATCCCGGAGCTGATGCGTATTCTGGTGGACGACGCGGGCCTTGACTGGGACGAGGCGTGGCACATCGTCACCCATTGCGTGGCCTATACCAACCACACGGTGATGGCCGAGGCGCTGGAGGTCTGGCCGCAGCAGCTGTTCGAGACGCTGCTGCCCCGCATCTGGCAGATCCTGCAGGAGATCGCCCACCGTTGGCAGAGAAAGGTGGAGGAGTACTTCCACGACCCGGCCAAGACCGCCAAGCTGGCCATCATCTGGGACGGCCATGTGCGCATGGCCAATCTGTGCCTTGCCGGCTCCATGGCCGTCAACGGCGTGTCGGCGCTGCACTCTGAGATCCTGCGCAAGGACGTGTTCAAGGAAGCCTGCCAGATGATGCCGGACAAGTTCAAGAACGTCACCAACGGCATCGACCACCGCCGCTGGGTGCCCCAGATCAACCCCGGTCTGGACGGACTGCTCCGTGACCTGATCGGCGAGGGCTATCTCACCCATCCGCAGGAGCTGAAAAAGCTGGAGGCCTACACCGGCGACAAGGCGGTGCTGGAACGGCTGGAGGACATCAAGCATCAGAACAAGCTTGCCTTTGCCGCCTTCGCCAGGAAGCACCAGGGTGTGGTGCTGAACACCGACGCCATCTTCGATGTGCAGGTAAAGCGCCTGCACGAGTACAAGCGCCAGCTGCTGAACGCCCTGCAGATCATCTACCTGTACCAGCGCCTGCAGGATGACCCCAGCCTGGACCTCCCGCCCCAGACGTTCCTGTTCGGCGCCAAGGCCGCCCCGGGCTACGCCGTGGCCAAGCGCATCATCCACCTCATCAATTCTCTGGCCGACCAGATCAACAGCGACCCGCTGTGCAAAGATCGGCTCCAGGTGGTGTTCCTGGAGAACTACCGCGTCTCCCTGGCCGAGGTCCTCATGCCCGCCAGCGAGGTCAGTCAGCAGATCTCCACCGCCGGCAAGGAGGCCAGCGGCACCGGCAATATGAAGTTTATGATGAACGGCGCGCTGACCGTCGGCACCCTGGACGGTGCCAACGTGGAAATGCACGACCTGCTGGGCGACGACAATATGTTTCTCTTCGGCCTTCATGCCGATGAGGTGGAGCACCTGCGCCACACCTACGACCCCAACCTGCTCTACCAGCGCGACCCGGTGCTGCGCCGCGTGCTGGACCAGCTGAAGGTTGGCTTCCGGGACGGCGTCACCTACGAGGACCTGTTCCAGCGGCTGGTCACCGGCATGGACGGTCAAGCGGACCAGTACATGGTCCTGGCCGACTTCGCCGCCTACTGCGAGGCCGAATCCCGGATGCGCCACACCTACCGCGACCGGGAGACGTGGAACCGCATGAGCCTCACCAACATCGCCCGCAGCGGCGTCTTCGCCGCCGACCGGGCCATCTCCCAGTACGCCGACACCATCTGGCACGTACCCTACAAGCAGTAACGCACAAGGGAGCGCCCCGCAGGGCGCTCCCTTTCTTCGCCGCACCTTCAAAGCCGCGCGGGAAACCTGCCCATATGCCGCCCCGGTAAAATCTCTATTGTAATCCCGGAGAAAGTAGTATATAATACTCCATATTATCGTGTGTTATTATGCCATTTCCGCAGAAAGGAAGTCCGCTATGATAAAAGTCCCCACCGAAAACGGCGAGATCACCATCAGCGACGCCGTGTTCACCACCATCACCGGCGCGGCCGCCACCAACTGCTTCGGCGTCAAGGGCATGGCCCAGCGCAGCATGACTGACGGGCTGGTGCATCTCCTGCGGCCCGAGGCCATGAGCAAGGGCGTCAAGGTCACGTACAATGACGACGGCACCGTGTCCATCGAGCTGCACATCGTCGTGGAAAACGGCGTCAACATCGCCACAGTCTGCCGATCCATTATGGGCGAGGTCAAGTATGTGGTCAGCCTCAACACCGGCGTCACCGTCAAAGCGGTGAATGTCTGCGTGGATTCCGTCACCGTGTGACGCGCCCGGAAGGAGAACAGACATGACAGAAAAGATCAGCGGCGGCGCCTTCAAGCAGATGGTCGCCTTCGGCGCCGCCTGCATCACCGCGCAGAAGCAGGCCATCAACGACCTGAACGTATTTCCGGTGCCCGACGGCGACACCGGCACCAATATGTCCCTGACCATCCAGACGGCGGTGAACGAGCTCCGCAAGGCCGAGCCCGCCACCGTGGACGAGGCCGCCAAGCTGACGGCCTCCGGCCTGCTCCGGGGTGCCCGGGGCAACTCCGGCGTCATTTTGTCCCTGCTGTTCCGCGGCATGAGCAAGGTCCTCAAGGGACACGACACCGCCGACGGCGCCCTGCTGGCCGAGGCCATGCAGGAGGGCGTTTCCACTGCCTACGGCGCGGTGATGAAGCCCGCCGAGGGCACGGTCCTCACCGTCTCCCGCCTGGCCGCCCAGCGTGCGCTGGAGGCCGCCGGCGAGAAGAACGACGCCGAGTTCGTACTGGACGAGGCCATCAAGACCGGCTATACCACCTTGGCGGAGACCATCGAAATGAACCCCGTGCTGAAAAAGGCCGGCGTGGTGGACGCCGGCGGCAAGGGCTACCTCATCATTCTGGAGGGTATGCTCCGCGCCCTGCGGGGCGAGCCCGTGCCTGAGGTGGCCGATACTGCCGAGGAGAAAGCGGACTTCGCCGCCATCGGCGACGAGGATATCACCTTCGCCTTCGACACCGTGTTCATCGTCCGCAAGACCTCCGACAAGCCCCTGGACGGCCTGCGTGCCTATCTGAACAGCATCGGCGACAGCCTGGTCATCGGCGAGGACGACGATGCCTTCAAGGTCCACGTCCACACCGACACCCCCGGCGACGCCCTGAACGAGGCCCAGAAATACGGCACGCTGGAGCTGGCCAAGATCGAGAATATGCGTACCCAGGCCGCCGACCTGGCCGCCGGCAAGAAGGCCCAGTCCACCGACGATCTGGACGCCGTCGAGGCCGAGCTGGAGCGCGGCGAGACCGCTGTGGCCGCGCCGGAAAAGCGCTACGGCTTCCTGGCCGTCTGCGCCGGCGAGGGCCTCGAGGCCGTGTTCCGCGACCTGACCGTGGACCGCATCGTCTCCGGCGGGCAGACCATGAACCCCTCCACCGAGGCTATCCTACAGGAGGTCAACCGCACCCCCAGCGAGATCGTGTTCATCCTGCCCAACAATAAGAACATCATCATGGCCGCCCAGCAGTGCGTGGGCCTGACGGAAAAGCAGGTCATCGTGGTGCCCACCGCCACCGTGCCCCAGGGCATCTCCGCCATGATGGCCGTGGACCCGGACAACGACGATCCCCAGGCCATCCTGGCCGCCATGACCGAGGCCGCCGCCAACGTCACCACCGCCCAGATCACCTATGCCGCCCGCAACTCCGACTTCGACGGCTTCGCCATCAACGAGGGCGACTATCTGGCCCTGTGCGACGGCAAGC
>ERZ857965.387-NODE-387-length-65330-cov-5.433995_pt1 | contig 65330 bp, 64 predicted proteins | sample MGYA00519758_ERZ857965 | MGnify/ENA primary metagenome ERZ857965 (study PRJEB31778, sample SAMEA3449381) | human gut metagenome | biome: human gut; feature: human-associated habitat; material: faeces | place: United Kingdom | collected 2010/2012 ... | reverse complement strand
AGCGACGTGTCGGCGAAACACTTCATGTCGCCAACGATATATCCTTGCTACCGCTGCAGATGTATCCGAAATGGAAATGAGGATATATCGTTGGCGATAATTTTTTAGCATGGAGGGAGGCTTATATATCATCATCGAGCGGACTATCTATAAAAATTTCTCCTTACTCAAAAAAGTGCCTCATATTTAATGAGACACTTATCTTTACTTAGTTATTAATTTTAATTCAACTGGTATATAATCAGCTATCTTTTCACCGCTTAATACCTTATGGACTGCATTAACTGCAGTTTCACCTATTAGTAATGGTTGTTGTGCAACTGTTGCCGCCATTTTACCTTGTTTAACTGCATCAACTGCATCATCTGTTGCATCAAATCCAACTATCAATACATCTTTCATATTTGCAGCTTCTAATGCTTTTTGTGCACCTAGTGCCATTTCATCATTTTGTGCAAATACTGCATCTATATCTCCTTTTGATTGGATTATATTTTCCATTACTGTAAGACCTTTAGTTCTATCAAAGTCTGCACTTTGCTTAGCTACTAAATTGAATCCACTTTTTCTTATCCCATCGTCAAACCCTTGACCTCTATCTCTAGTAGCTGAAGATCCTGCTGTACCTTCTAGTTCTACTATATTCCCTTTACCATTTAACTTTTCTATTAAGAATTTAGCAGCCATATCTCCACCTACTACATTGTCAGATGCTATATGAGATACTACTTTACCACCATTTGCAACTCTATCTACTGTCATAACTGGTAAATTTGAATTGTTTGCAATCATTACTGATGCTATAGCTGAATCTGAATCAACTGGGTTTAAAAGTACTATATCAACATCTTTAACAGTTAAGTCTTCCATGTTTGATACTTCTTTTGCTGGATCGTTTTGAGAATCTAAAACCACAACATCATATCCTAATTCTTTTGCTCTTTTTTCTATTCCCGATTTTAAATCTACGAAAAATGGGTTGTTTAATGTAGATACTATTAAACCTATTTTTTGTATTCCATCATCTTTTGGGCTACATCCAACTAACAAACTAGATGCTAATATTGTCGTCATTATTATAGAAAGAAATTTCTTCATTTTATTTCCTCCTACTTGTTTTTTCTATCTAAAAGTACAGCTATTAATATAACTACACCTTTCACCATCATTTGATAATAAGATGATACATCTAATAAGTTAAGTGCATTACTTAATACACCCATTATTAAAGCACCAACTATAGTTTTGCTTATTTTCCCTTTACCACCAGTTAAGCTAGTTCCACCAAGTACAACTGCTGCTATTGCATCTAGTTCATAACTATTACCTGCTGTTGGTTGTGCTGAATATAATCTTGAAGTTATTATTATACCTGCAACCGCTGCTAATATACCACTTATTGTGTATACTGCTATTTTTATTTTATCAGTGTTAAGTCCTGATAGTTTTGCTGCATCTTCATTTGATCCTAATGCATAAGTATGTCTACCCATTGTAGTGTTATTAAGTACATAACCACAAACTAAAAATACTACTATCATTATTATTGCTGGTGTTGGTATTCCAAATATACTTCCACCACCTATTTTTCCAAATGCAACTGCTAAATCTCCACTTCCAAGTGTTATTGGCTTACCATCTGTAAACACTAAAGTTAAACCTCTAAATACAGTCATTGTCGCAAGTGTAGCTATAAATGGTTGAAGTTTACCTTTAGATATTATAAATCCATTTAAAAATCCTACAACTGCTCCTATTGCTAAAGCTACTATTATTGCTATTATCATGTTAGTTCCTGATACTAACATACTTGCACAAACTGCACCACTTATAGCAAGTATTGAACCTACTGATAAGTCTATTCCACCTGTTAGTATTACAAATGTCATACCGGCTGCTATTATAGCATTTACTGATGTTTGTCTTAATACGTTAAATATATTTTTAGTAGTTAAAAATGATGGACTTAATATCGATACAACTACTACTAATAAAGCTAATGCTATTAAACTTCTGTATTTATCGAAAAATTCTTTTTTATCTATTATTTTCTTTGTATTTTGTTTCATAGCTTGCGATGTCATGCTATATTGCCTCCTTAGTTTCTACTGCACATTTTAATATGGCTTCTTGGCTTGCGTCTTTTATATCAAATTCTCCAGTAACTCTTCCTTGACTAAGTACTAATATTCTATCACTTAATCCTAATATTTCTGGCATTTCAGAAGATATCATTATTACTGCTTTACCTTGAGATTTGAATTCATTTATTAAATCATATATTTCTTTTTTAGCACCAACGTCAACCCCTCTAGTAGGTTCATCAAGTATTAATACTTCTGGGTGTATCATTAAAGCTTTTGCTATTGCAACCTTTTGTTGATTACCACCACTTAAGTTTCTTATTAATTGTTCTTTGCTTGGTGTTTTTATATTTATTCTTTCTATATAAGAGTCAACTCTCTCATTTTCATGTTTTTTATCGATTATTAATCCTTTGCTTATTCTGTTTAATGATGATAAAGTCATATTTTCTCTTACTGATAAATCAACTAATAATCCATCACCTTTTCTATCTTCACTAACATAAGCTATTCTATGTAATAATCCTTCTTGAGCACTTTTGTGGTTTAATTCTTTTCCATTAAGTATTATCTTACCACTTTCCTTTTTAAAATGACCGTATATAGTTTTTGCAAGTTCACTTCTTCCTGCTCCCATAAGACCTGCTATACCAACTACTTCTCCAGCTCTAACCTCAAAGTTTATATTACTTACATATTCATTATTTAAGTTTTCAACTTTTAATATAGTTTTTCCAGGTGTTATTTCAACTCTTGGGAATTGATCTGTAAGCTTTCTACCTACCATCATTTCTATCATTTTATCTTCATCTAAATTAGATAAATCTTCACTACCTACATATTTTCCATCTCTAAGAACAGTTATATAATCACATACTTCAAAGATTTCCTTTAATCTATGTGATGTATATACTATAGCTTTACCTTCTGATTTTAATTCTTCTATAACTTTAAATAAACTTTGAGTCTCCGTTTCAGTAAGAGCATCTGTTGGCTCATCCATTATTATTATTTTTGCATCTAAAGATAATGCTTTTGCTATCTCAACCATTTGTTGCTCACCTAAACTTAGTTTTTCAACTAAGTCTCTTGAACTTCTATTTACATTTAATTTTTTAAGTAGCTTATCTCCTTCTTCATGAAGCTTATTAAAGTCTACTCTAAAACCTTTTTTAAACTCACGACCTAAGAATATATTTTCTCCTATACTTAAGTCTTTAATTAAGTTTAACTCTTGATGAATTATTGCTATACCTTTTTTAGTAGCATCCTTAGGACCTTTTATATCTTCTTCAACTCCATTGTAAAAGATTTGTCCCCCATCTTTTTTATATACTCCACTTAATATTTTCATAAGTGTAGATTTTCCAGCCCCATTTTCTCCCATAAGAGCCATAACTTTACCTTCATAAAGTTCTAAATTAACTCCATCTAAAGCTTTAACGCCTGGAAACTCTTTTATTATATTTGTCATTTTTAGGATTGGTGTCTTCATTAAAATACAACTCCTGATTTTAATATTATATTTGCGTAAGGACTACATTCTCCAGTTCTTACTACTGCTTTACTTTCCTTAGTTAATTTCTTGAATTCTTCATGAGAAACTTTTGTTATTTTTATATTTTCAAATCTCTTTAATATTTCTTCATATACTAATAGGTTTTTATCTACTATTTCCTCGGCAATTACTACCTCTTCTACACATAGTTCTTCTAAAACTACATCTAATGTTTGTATAAATGTTGGAACATTATGAGTTAATGCTAAATCTATTCTTTTAACTTCATCTGGTATAGGAAGACCACAATCTCCTATAGTTAAACTATCAGTATGTCCCATTTTAGATATTGTGTATGATAATTCGCTGTTTATCATTTTAGTCTTTTTCATTTTCCTACCCCCTGAAATTTTTAACGTCCTCTAATGTTGGTAATGAACTTTGAGCACCTTCTTTTAAAACTGAAAGAGCTCCTACTTTTGATGCAAAGTCCATTGCATCTTCTATATTTTTATCTTGAGATAATGCTACTGCTAACGCTCCAGTATAACTATCTCCAGCTGCAGTTGTATCTACTGCTTCAACTTTGTATGCTTTTTTAAACATACTTTTTTCTTTATTTATATATAAGCTTCCTTTAGAACCTAATGTTACTATAAGTTCTTTTACTCCTTTTTCTATCATTATTTGTGCAGCTTTTTGTATATCTTCTTCAGTTTCTATACTTACTCCACTTATAATTTCAAGTTCTGTTTCATTAGGAGTTAATAAATCAACATTTTTTATTATTTCATCATCTAACTTAACAGCTGGTGCTGGATTTAATATTGTATACTTATTTAATTCTTTTGCTTTGTTTAGTGCATACTTTATAGTGTTAAGTGGTGTTTCAAGTTGAAGTACTACTATATCACTATTTTTTATCGCTTCTATATTATTATCTATATCATCTTCTTTAACTTCAAAGTTAGCTCCTGGTGAAACTACTATAGAATTTTGAGCATTTTTATCTACAGTTATAAGTGCTACTCCAGTTGCACCTTTTGAAGTTTGTATATATGTAGTATCTACTTTATCATTTTTTAGTGAGTTTATTAGAGTTTGTCCAAATCCGTCTTCTCCAACTTTACCTATCATAGATACATTTCCATTTAATCTTGCCATAGCAACTGCTTGATTAGCACCTTTTCCGCCCGGTACTTCTTTAAAGTTACTTCCAATTATTGTTTGTCCTGGTTTTGGCATTGTATCTACATTAACTACCAAGTCCATATTTAAACTACCTATTACACATATATTTTTCATAATAATCTCCTTATGTAAGTAATTTTTTATGTTATATTATTAATTTTTCATTCTAATCATTCGGTACTTATGTTAATTAAAGTATCTTATTTTAAAATTAAATTTAAATAAGATTTTTAATTAATATTTTATTTCTTTATTTAGAGTATCACATTTATTTTTATAGTGCAACATATTATTTTATTTCTATCTAATTTTCAACATTTTTTCTTTAAATATAGACTATTTATTGTCAAACTTATAATTTATATATACTTTTTTTAAAATAAATTAGACTTTCTATTCTATATAAAAAATTCGCTTCGCTCATGTCGCCAACGACTTCGTCCGTTGCTTGAGCCACTGCGTGGGCGAAGCATTTCAAAATCTTTTTTACGCTCAAAACCAGTTGATTGATATTACTTACATTCAGAAGTTATCCACATTTTTTAAAATATTATAATATCCTTAAGCGTAAAAAATAGCACTAATTATTAGTGCTATTTAATCAATTATCATCTTTATTATATCCCCATTTTTCCTCTCCATATGAGCAATTTCCCCACTTAAGTCATAATCAAAGGCTTTAACTAATACATCTAAAAGCTTTTGGCTATCTATCATATCATCTGCTCCATAGAAAAAATCAAATGTGTTATTTTTAATCATTTTTTTAACAAATCCAACAGGTAATTTTATATGTATTTTATCTCCAGTATGAGATAAAATCCTTACCCTTAATAATCTCTCATCAGATAATCTCATTAAATTCCTCCTAAAATTAGTATATAAACAGGTGTATCTAGGTAAATTATATTCAAGAGACCTTATATTATATTCACAATAATTCTTAGATATAGGTTATTTGTAAATATAATTGTTTTATGTTAAAATAAATTATTAGATATCTATATGAGGAGACACAAAAATGCTTAATTATTTAAAATTTGCAACTTATCAAATATTTGGTTTTTCTTGTTCTATACCTAAACTTAACAAAATAAAGAAAAATCCAGATAACTTTACTAATAAAGAAATATATGATTTTTTACATAAACAAGCTAAAAAGTCTTTAAAGTTGGTTAACATAAACCTTACTATAAATGGAAAAGAAAATATACCAAACCAACCAGTCTTATTCATTTGCAACCATTCTAGTATGCTAGATAGTTTCATACTTTTTGCAAGTGTAGATAGACCTATTGGCTGTGTAATTGCTGATGAACCTGTTTGGAGGTCAATGCCTATAGTTAGCAGTTGGGCAAAGCTTACAAAATGTGTTTATATAAACAGACAAGATAATAGAGAAGGTATAAAAAGTATAAATGAGGCAGCTAATAATATATTAAAAGGCCAAAGTATGGCAATTTTCCCCGAAGGAGATTTAACTTGGGTAAAAGATCCAGATGCACTTATATCTGAATTTAGAAGTGGTGCACTAAAAATTGCATACAAAGCAAAATGTCCTATAGTTCCTTTTGTTATAAAAAACTCTAGACACACTTATGAAGGTTACCAACCTATAGGTAAAATAAATTCAAAAGATGTTGAAGTTGAGTTTTTACCACCTATATACGAACATATAGAAAATCCAAAAGTTAAAACTACAATTCTTGGTGAGTCTATAAGAAAAGAAATGATAGATTCTATAAATAAATTTAATCAAAACATCTAATCTAACTTTATTAAGTTGTATAACTAATTAAAAACTATTTATTTTTCTAAATAGCAAAAAGTGTCTTATAATATATATCATTATAAGACACTTTTTTATTGTTATATTTTATCATTTATATATTATCCACCTATTTCATACATTTGTCTATATGTATCACTAGAATTACTTTCTAATAAATTGTGCTTATCTGGCTTTTTAAGTATAATTTCTTTTAATACTTCTTTAAATATCATTGGTTTATTAAGATAATACCTTATATCCGTTTCTTCATTTGAATGAAGACATAATTTTATCTTTCCATCTGATGTAATTCTAATTCTGTTGCACGTATTACAAAACTGACAGCTAATAGGAGTTATAATACCTATTCTTCCCTTTGCATATTTAGCTTGATATAGTCTTGCCGTAGAGCCTTTTTCATCTTCTATTTTATATAGTTCATCAATATCATTTATAAAATTAGATATATTAAAATATCCATTCTCATAAAAATATTCACCTTCTCCTAGTGGCATAAGTTCTATAAATCTAACATCTATAGGATAATAATTTGCCATTTCTATAAAATCATAAACTTCATCATCATTAAATCTTTTTATAACAACACAGTTTATTTTTACTTTTATCCCTAACTCTAAACATCTATTTATGGATTTTAATACATCTGTTAAGTTTCCACCTCTTGTTATACTTTTATATTTGTATGATTTAAGAGAATCTAAACTAATATTAACACTTTTTAATCCACTTCTTTTTAACTCATACGCTATTTCATTAAGACCTATACCATTTGTAGTTATCGATATATCATCTATATTACACTCATAATGTGCATACTTTATTAACTCTATAAGATGTGGATATAACAAAGGCTCTCCACCTGTAAATTTAATTTTCTTTATACCAACTTGTGATAATCCATTTATTATAAATTTATAATCATTAAACGATAAAGTATCATTTATTAAATTATTTTCATATACTTTATCTTCTGGCATGCAGTAAACACACCTTAAATTGCACTTATCTGTAAGAGATATTCTAGCATAATCTATATTTCTTTCATATCCATCTAACATTATGTCACCTACTCACTCTAATAAATTATATCATTTTAAATTTGTTGTACACTTACTAACTTATCCCTTTAATATTTTTTATCAAAATATAGTTCACTACACTACATTTATAATTTTTCTACATTTTCATTTATATTTTCCAACTACACCTTATTTTTCACTATACATAATTAATCACTGTAATTATTACTATTTTAAACAGATTCCCCTATAAATTGAATATTTATAACTTTTTTTGACTATATTAATAATTATATATTACTACTTAACTCTCCTTCAATTTTTATTGTATACTTTATAAATATTACCATTTTTTAATTTATATTAGATGCTGCTACGGTTTATAATTAACTATTATATAACAAATAGCATACATCAAAAAAGGTATAAAAAGTTTAAATAGACTTTTTTATACCTCCTTTAAAATTATTTTAATTTAAGTTCTTCATACAAATCTACAAAATTTACTATATTTAATTTAGCTTCTTTTGCTTTTTTTAATATATATTCTGTATAACTACCCTTTTCAAAATAAATATTTTTTATATCCAGTAGTTCCATCTCATCTATTATACAATAATTATGTATTGACTCTTTAATGATAGCAACAATATCTACATTATGTGGTATATCTTTTAAGCTCTCATAAACATGAAATTTATCTGACTTATAATTATTTAAATTAATCCCCACTACATTATAATTATTTTCTTTTAATAAATTTATAATTTTAATTTCTTTGGAATCTTCATTTTCATCTATGATTACTACAGCCCAAGACTTTTGTTTAAGCAAATTCATAAACTTACCCCCAGATAAATAAATATTAATTATATTCTAACATTATATATATACAATGTAAACGTTTTATATAATTTAATACATCTTATTTATATATATTTTATAATATAGTAAAAGTGCCTCTTATAACTAAGAGACACTTTTAAATTATATTACTTCTTTTGAAAATTTATTATCATTCCAACACTCTACATTTTCTAACCCTTTTATATTAGAAGCATTGAATATTGGATTTTTAATTCCAGCTTTCTTTTGCTTAGTATAATCATCTAATGCTGCAAATGCATATTTACCTAATAATGTTATAGCCACTAAGTTTATAACAGCCATAAGCCCCATAAATACATCTGCTAAATCCCAAACTATTTGCACCTTTGTAAGTGCTCCAAATAAAACCATACCTACAACAATCACTCTAAATACATTTAATCCAGTTTTACTTAAGTTTACAAATTCCATATTAGATTGACCATAATAATAGTTACCTACTATAGAACTAAATGCAAATAAGAATATACAAACTGCTATAAATATATTTCCTATAGGTCCTATATGTGCTGATAATGCAGCTTGTGTAAGTTCTATACCAGTTAACCCTGTTTCCATATATGTTGGGTATAAAAGTATAATAAATGCAGTACAACTACATATAACTATAGTATCTGTAAATACTCCTAAAGTTTGTATTAAACCTTGTTGTACTGGATGACTTACATCAGCTGTAGCTGCTGCATTAGGTGCTGATCCCATACCAGCTTCATTAGAGAATAATCCTCTTTTTATACCAGTTAACATCATACCACCCATAGTGCCCATTGCTATTTCTCTCATACCAAATGCACTTTCAAATATTAATTTAAATACACCTGGAATATAATTTAAGTTAGTAACTACTATAAATAATGATACTAATATATAAAGTACTGCAAATATAGGAACTATTATTTCAGAAACTTTAGCAACTCTATGCACTCCACCAAATATAACAGCTGCTGTTAATGCTGCAAGTACTATACCTATAACCATCTTATCTAAGCCAAATGCATTATTAAATGCTGTAGCTACAGTATTAGCTTGAACTGCGTTAAATACAAATCCAAAAGATATAGTTATTAATACTGCAAAAGTTGCACCTAGCCATTTCTTATTTAATCCCTGTTCTATATAATAAGCTGGACCTCCTCTAAATGAGTCTCCATCCTTTACTTTATATATTTGAGCTAATGTACTTTCAACAAAACTTGATGCTGATCCAATTAAAGCTATAATCCACATCCAAAATATAGCTCCAGGACCTCCTCCTATAATTGCAATTGCTATCCCTGCTATATTCCCTGTTCCAACTCTTGATGCTGTACTCATACAAAAGGCTTGGAATGAAGATACTTTACCTTCTTTTTTAGAATCTTTAGATGCTCCATCACCTAATAATCTAAACATCTCTCCAAAGTATCTAAATTGAACAAATTTAGTCCTAAAAGTAAAATAAAGTCCTAATGTTATTAGCATTACTATTAATATATAAGACCATAAGAATGTATTCATATTGCCTATCAGTTTAAGTATTACATCCATCTAAATCCCTCCTTATTTTCATTGTATAAATAATTTATAAAAGTTTTAATAATGCATATTTTTAATACAATCATTCATTTATATACATTATAGCGATTATCTTTCTAAATTTCAACTATTTTTTTGCAATTTTTTATTTGCAAGTTGCATTTTTAAATTTAAATATAAAATAAATCATTTTTTACAATAATTTTATTTTTAATCATAACTAAATCCAATTTATTATTTTATTTAATTAATATAAAAATGCGCTTTTCTTAAAAGATATGTCGATGAAACACCTCATTTCTCCAACGATATATCATTTCTCAAAAATATAATTTTTATGTTTATAAAACTATTGATATTATTTATTTTTATACTAATTTACTTAATACATAAAAAATTCGCTTCGCTCATGTCGCCAACGACTTCGTCCGTTGCTTGAGCCACTGCGTGGGCGAAGCATTTCAAAATCTTTTTTACGCTCAAAACCAGTTGATTGATATTACTTACATTCAGAAGTTATCCACATTTTTTTAAATATTATAATATCCTTAAGCGTAAAAAAATAAGTTCTAGGAACCCTAGAACTTATTTTTTATTTTTTTGTTCAATTCTTAGCTTATCTAAATACGAAACTGCATTTATTGCTGCTATTTGACCTTGACCTGCAGATTTTATATACGAGTATGGTTTACCTGCACAGTCTCCTGCTGCAAAGCATCCAGTAATACTAGTTTGCATATTTATATCTACCTTTATATGAGGTCCTTCTGTTTCAATACCTGGTACTAATGATTTAGGAGATGCACTATCTTTTATTACAAATACACCATCTACATCTATTTCTTTTTCTTTGAAAGAAACTTTATTTACTAGATTTTCTCCTTTTATTTGTACTGGTCTATCATTTATTACCTCTATGCTATTATCTAATTCATTAGATTCTCTCATTAAAGAGTCATTTTTATACATAGGTATAAAATAAGTTTTAGATGCTATCTCGTTTAAGAAGTTTGCTTCTTCTTTAGATTCTTTGTTATATCCTATAATAGCAACCTTTTTGTCTTTATATAAAGGCGCATCACAAGTTGCACAATATCCAACACCTTTACCTAAAAACTCTTCTTCACCTTTTATAGGTTTTCCATATTCTACACCTGTAGCTAGTATGACTGTAGTAGCTTCATACATATCATCACCTGACATTAGTGCAAAATAATCACCCATAGCATATATATTATTTATTTTTTTATATGTTATTTCAATTTCCATTTTGTCTAAGTGATCTTGAAATTTTTCTCTTAATTCTTCACCACTTATTTCATAAAATCCTAAGTAGTTATCTATTGACGGTGCTTTTATTAACTTATTACTTAAGCTTTCAGTTCCAAATACTATAATATTTTTGTTTCTTATTTTTGCATTTATTGCAGCCGAAAGCCCTGCAGGACCACTTCCCACTATAGCTATGTCATATCTCATTTTTATACCACCTTAATTTTTATAAATGTGATTTAACTTTTTGAACTATTCTTTCCTTTGGCATAAATCCAACTAATGTTTCTACCGGCTTACCATCTTTAAATATCATCATTGTAGGTACAGTAGATATTCTAAATTGTTGTGCTAATTCTAAACTTTGATCTATATCAACTTTTAAGAATGTTGCATCATTTTTCATTTCTTCCCCTGCTTGTTCAAATACAGGTGCTAACATTTTACAAGGTCCACACCAAGTTGCAAAGAAGTCTACTACAACTACCCCTTGATTTTCTTCAACGCTTCCTCTAAATTGAGATGTATTTATTATTTTAGCCATGGATATTCCCTCCTAATATTTAATTACTTTATTTATTATGTGTATTTATTTTAATATTATTAGTATATTCAAATTATACCCAAGTTGCAATCATTAAACCACCCTTTTTTAGCATTTTTTTACTTTATGTTATTTTGTCGCACTTATTATTTTGTATGATTATCTTAAACTCTGTTTTGTTATTTTCACATTTCACAGATATCTCTGCACCTAAATTTATAGCTATCATCTTAGCAATAGATAATCCAATTCCAGATCCCTCTATATCTTTATCTCTTACATTTTCACTTCTAAAAAATCTATCAAATATATACGGTATATCCTCTTGTTTTATTCCTACTCCACTATCTATTATAAAAATCTCTGTATAAACATTGTCTTTTTGATTTATATTTATAGCTATAAAATCATTTTCTTTGGTATATTTAAAAGCATTATCTATAAATATAAGAAGAAGTTGTCTTAATTTATTTTCATCTGTAAATATAGTTTCATTTTTCAAATTAAAATTCATCTCAAATCTTTTTTCTTGTATATCTGCTATATCAACATAATCAACACATATATCTTTTATAAAATTTTTTATATTTACTTCAGTTATGTTAAGCTTAGTTATAGCTTCTTCTTTAGTTAAGGATAACAAATCGCTTATCATTTTTTTACTCCTTCTTATCTCACTCATAGCATCTGCTATAGTTTCAACCTCATCACTTATAGTACTATTTGGATGTTTTAACATACGTTCTAATTTAGATGAAATTATTGATATTGGTGTTCTAAGTTCATGAGAAGCATCTTGTATAAATTTAGCTTGATTATTCCAAGCAGTCTCTATAGGTATTAATGCTTTTTTAGTCAAATATACTGCTAAATAATAAGTTATAATAAGTGATATTAATATACCTATTATAAATACAAATATAAGCTGTCTAAGAGAACTTATCTCAGAGTCAATATTTCTAATTATTTGAATCTGATATTCATCTATTTCTACGTTTAATTCTCTAAAAGTATATCCATTTTCACTAAATGTAAATATATCATTTAATTTATTAGTATACCGGTTTGGTAATACATCACTAAAATAACCATTTTGAGGAGTGTAATACATTACTCTATCTCTTTTATATATATAAATCATATTACTTGGATATTTTGTAACTGGATAAACCATAGACTGCCTAGTAAGTTGTATAGCTATAGATTCTAATTCATTATTTAGTTTATTATCTATGCTATTATATGTAACTCCTTTAAAATATGCATATATAAATATAGAAAATAAGATTAAAAAACTAAGCACTACTGCTATGTTAATCTTTATAAGACTGGATTTAGTTTTATTAAATACCTTTTTATTTATCATCAAAAATATATCCTACCTTACGTTTAGTTTTTATATATTTGTCATACCCAAATTTACTTAACTTTTTTCTTAAGTTACTAACATAAACTTCTACTATTTCTATAGTAGAATCTGAATCAAGACCCCATATCCTATCATAAATTTGTTCTTTTAATAATATACACCCTTTGTTTAATAGGAAATATTCTAATAAATTAAACTGCTTATTTTGAAGCTCTATTTCACAATCATTTATAAATACCCTTTTTTCATTTATATCTACGTGTAAGTCCTTAAATTGTAATACATTTTTATTTTTTAACTTTCCAGTAGTTCTTAGTATTGCATATACCCTAGCCACTAACTCTTCCATATAAAAAGGTTTTGTTAAATAATCGTTTGCACCTATTTCAAAAGCCTTTACTTTATCATCTAATTCTTCTTTTGCAGTTAATATAAGTACTGGTGTTTCTATATTTTTTCTAATACTTTTTAATATATCTAGTCCATTGATTCCAGGAATCATTATATCTAATATTATTAAATCATATATATTTTGGTTAATTTGGTATAGTGCATCTTCTCCATCGCTACATTTATATGTATCAAAATGATTATCAAGTTCATCACATATACTCTTTAATATTTTTATATTATCTTCTACTACTAATATCTTCATACTCTGCTCCTTTTTTAACACTTTATTTAATATAAATTATACAATATAATTATTTATTTTAAATAAAAATTCGTTTCGCTCGAGCGACGTGTCGGATAAATACTTCATTTAGCCAACGATATATCCTTACTTAAAAATATATTTTTTTACTTTTCTACATATATTAATACTACTTTATCATAAAATTCTAGTAAATAAAAAACTTCTAGAATATAACTAGCTAATTTTACTTAGTACCTATATCCTAGAAGTTTTATTTTTTCCATATTTTATTTCTTACTTAATTAATTTAATTTATAATTGTTAATTATGTTTACGAAATTTTCTATATTAAATTCCTCATTACCATCAACATTATCTGTAACTTGATGATAGTACCAATTCGCAAAATTTGGGTCAGCTAAAGTAGCATTAATTTTTTCAAAATCTACGTCAATTTGATTTAAATTATTATCTCTATCCATAGTTATCACCACCTTAAATTATATTTAGTATTAGTAATATATATATGATTTATTCATATTCCCCTTGTTATATTAATTCAATACTAACCACTTATACTTGCTTTATGTAATTTAAGGTCTATATTTATGTTTGCTTTTTCTTTTATATCATCATAACTGTACCCTAGTAACTCAATACTTTTTGTATTGTCTAATGCCTTTATTTCCATCTTTATATCTTCTGATGGTTTTAATATATTATATAAACTTATACTATCTACCATAATATACGTTCCATCTTTATCTAGTTGTCCTATTTTTACAGTTATATTACCTAATTGCTTTTTAGATGTATTTTTTATATCCAATGCATAAGTATCTATTTCATTAGAATTTTTAACTTTGTATATTTCAGATGTTGTTAAAACTTCATATTCTTTACTATCTTTTAAATCCACACTACTTTTATTTATAGATACAGTATCATCTTTTAAATTAACCATAACTTCTTTATCTAAAGTATGATACTCATAGGATACTATATTTATTCCTTTAACTTCATCATCATTGAAAAAACTTATCTCTGATGATTCATTTGGATTTAAAGTTAAATCTAAAAACACTTGAGATTTTTCTACTATATTATCTTTATTATTTATTTCTTCATAAGTTATTAGTATATTGTATATGCTAATATCTGAAATATTTTTAATTACTTTAGATAATTTCAATTCATTATCACTATCATCACTATTATTTTCTACATCTTTTATTGATAATACTTTTGCATTTTCATTATTTATATCTATAGTATAATCTAAATTTTCATCATCATAAATATCCTTCGATTTACAAGATGCCAACATTAATATGTTTACAATTAATAACATTGAAATAAATAATACTCTCTTAGGAAATTTATTCATAATGTAAACACCTCAATTCTTACTATATTTATAGTAAATTTTTATACTCTTTCATAAAGTCTTTTAAGGCTTGGGTAATTATCTCTTGTTTTGTAAATTTCGAATTACTGCACAATCTTTCAAAATCTTGCCAAGTCTTTTTATCTACTTTTATGCTCGTACTTTTTAATGTATCTATATTAGTATCTTCTATTTTTATATCTTTTTTATTTGTCTTTGCTTTAATTTTCATAGATTTTAGATCTTTGACTTCCATATACCAGTCATAAACTTCACATAGCTTATCTAAATCCTCTTGAGTTACATTTATCTTTCTATCATTTTTAGGAACTCCCCTTTTATTTTTTTTAGTTTCTACCTTATTATCTATTTTTATATTCTTTCTAGAATTACCTTCTTTACTCTCTACTTTTTTCTTTGTATCTTTTTCTTTTTTTATTTTCACTTCTTTATTTGCAGTGTTTTTATTCTCTTTAATTTTAGTAGATTTCTTTTTACTAGAGTTTTTACTTTGTTCAAATTCTATTTGTTTAAATTCACTAGATTCATCTTTAAGCTTATACTTACCATTATACATTTTATATCCATTTCTATTCAAAAATACTCTAAGAGTTGTTTTTGCTATTCCTAATTCTAAAGCTATATCTTCAAACTTCAAATCTTTATTTTGAAGTTCTATAAACTTTTTTATTCTTTCTTTATCTTTATCTTTCATGCACTCCTCCGTTGTCTAAAATCATAATATTAATATTTATTGTAACACAATATATATATTTATTCAAAAACTGGTATACTCAATCTCTATTTTATTACTATATTTGCATTTTAAATTCATTTTATAATCTTAAAGGTTGTAATAAGAGTTAAGTTTACCAAATAGTTATCAAAATATATTAATAAAAAAATTATAAAATAAATAAAAAGACAGGATAATATTCCTATCTTTTTATTTATCTAATTACCTTCCTAACTAAAGTTCCTACTCCAACACCCATAAGAACTATACCTATTAACATTTCTAAATTGGCTACCAAATACCCAATTTCTGTAGGTTTTCCATTGTCAATTCCCACACCAGCAAACATTCCTACACTTAAATTAAGCGATTCATTAAAATCTTTTATAAATTTACTTATGTTCCATGTATACATATTACTAAATGTATATAAGATAGTTCTACCGTCCGTATCTATACCTGTTATTAAATATAAAAATGAAAATATAATTATTATACCCAAAGCTGAAAATATACAAAAGAAAGGTCTTTCTCCATATCCACAAATAATCCAATCTAAATATGAACCTAACTTTGGCAATAACTTTAGTGATTTTCGTTCAATACATTTACCTAGGTAATAATATTCTCCAAAGTTACTAGTTAAAGTATTATCTTTAAATTTATCTGCAATACTTTCATATACTGTATATATTCCTTCATATTCTTGCTTATCTTTTACCCTTGGTTCAATTTTATCAAAGAATGTTTTTTCATCAAATTTGGTTAAAAACTTATCTTCAAAAGAAAAATTCACCATATATGTACTAAAAATTTTAAATCCCCTAAAATCAGAATCTACAACTTCAACCTTTTCAAATTCACAATTTGTTATTATACAATTTGAAGCATTAGTTAATTCTATGCTAGTATTTTGAAGTTTGCTATTTTCAAATATGGCATAAGATATATCGCTATTTAAAAATTTAGCATATATATTACAGTTATAAAAACTACAACCTAGATTATCTTTTCTATTTAAAGATGGTAGCTTTTCACTGTCTTCTTTAATAAATATACAGTTTTCAAAACTTACTCCACCTTCATCAAATTTACAACTATCAAATACACATCCTATAAATCTGCAATCTTTAAATTTTATATTTTTAAATGTACAATCTATAAACTTAGTACAAATAATATCTTCATTTGTTATTTCCTGAAAATCTTCTTCTCCTAGTACTCCCTTTTTACCTATATTCTCATCAATTATCTTTTTAAAACTATATTTTAAATTAGGATAAAATCCAGTTAAACTATCTTTATGCTTTAACATAGATTTATATAAAATTTCATTGTTCTTTTTTCTTTCATCAAGTTGAAATTTGCCTTTAGCTTTCTCTTCCTTAAAATTAATGTAAGCCATACTTACCTCCTTTTATATTTATAGGCTTTAAGTCTAAACTTTATTAAAATACTAATATTTTCTATCTTATTGTTTATCATATTTAATTTAATATACTAATTTATATAGATTTCCATGATATTATACATTCAAATTAAAATAACTCATATGTATTCATTATTTTCTATTTATAAATATCTTATAACTATAAACTTTTAATTAATCCTGATTTTTAAGTATATTGATAGATATATTATTCTCTGCTACTATTTACCTAATGATGTAAATTTATATACATTTTAAGGGAGAGATTTTATGTTACTAATTTATAATGAAAAAACTAATCCGTTTTTTAATTTGGCTATGGAAGAATATTTTCTTAAAAACTTCGATGAAGATATCTTTATACTTTGGAGAAATGAAAGTTCCGTAATAGTTGGTAAAAATCAAAATACATTATCTGAAATTAATCTAGATTATATTAAAGAAAACTCTATACCCGTTGTCAGAAGACAATCAGGAGGAGGAGCTGTATTTCACGACTTAGGTAATATAAACTTTACATTTATAGCAAGTAATAATGATAATTTCAGTGATTTCAAAAGATTTACTACTCCTATAATAGAACTTTTAAAAACATTGGATATAAATGCTAAATTTTCTGGAAGAAATGATTTGTTAATAGATGGATGTAAATTTTCAGGCAATGCTCAATATAACTACAAAAATAAAGTAATGCATCATTGTACATTGTTATTTTCATCTCAAATATCAGATATGTCAAATGCTTTAAAAGTTAAACCTATAAAATTTGAAGGAAAAAGCATTAAATCTGTAAAAGCTCGTGTAACTAATATAAGTGAACATTTAAAAGTTCCTATGGATATATTAGAATTTAAGGATTTAATAATAGATTACTTTTATAAAACAAATACTGATAATAAGTATTATACTTTAAGCGAGTTAGATATAAATAATATAAATAAATTAGTAGAAGAAAAATATAATACTTGGGATTGGAACTTTGGACATTCCCCAAAATACTCTCTTTATAATGAATTAAGGTATCCTGGAGGAAATGTAGAATTTAACTTAAATGTTGAAGGTGGAATTATAAAGGATATAAAATTCTTTGGGGATTTCTTTGGAAAATGTGATATTTCTCATATTGAGAACCTATTATTAAATACAAAACACGAAGAAGAAAGTTTAAAAACAATACTTAACTCTATAAATATAAATGATTATTTCCTAGGGGCTGATACTGATGTTTTAGTATCTGGAATAATGGGTGTTAAATAGTACTTGGAGTAGATTATTCTACTCCTTTTTATATTAAATATAATAAAATAATGTAAAATTGAAATAATTTAGATATATATACTATAAAATTTAACTTTATATAAATTTTTATCTTATTTTTAAGCATAATACTATATAGAGGTGGTTTTATGAAGAAAAAACTATTATCAGTAACATTATTTTTTTTATTTATAATTTTAGCTTCTTCAAATTCATTAAGCTTATCATCAGAATTTAAACCATTTGAATGTAAAGAACTAAATTATTCTTATGATGCATTAGAACCATATGTAGATAAAGAAACTATGATGTTACATTATAATAAACATTATAAAAATTATGTTGATAAACTAAATGATACTATAAAAAAATATCCTAAACTTTATTCTTGTAGCTTAACAGATTTACTAAGTAACTTAGATTGTCTTCCAGATAGTGCGTCGCAAATAATAAAAAACAACGGTGGAGGAATTTATAATCATGAGTTCTTTTTTAGCATAATGACTAATAGAAAAACATATCCTTCTGAAGAAATAAAAAAGGCTATCGATAGAGATTTTGGATCTTTTGATGAATTTAAAAAGGAATTTAAAGAAGCTTCATTAGATATTTTCGGTTCAGGATGGGTATGGCTTGTATCTGACGATAAAGGAAACTTATCTATAATAAAAACATCAAATCAGGATACACCTATAACACTAAACTTAATTCCAGTTATAGGAATAGATCTATGGGAACATGCTTATTATCTTAGATATCAAAATAATAGAGAAAATTATATAGATAATTGGTTTAATGTTGTTAATTGGGATAAAGCTCTTTCTAATTATAATAATTCTAAATAGTTGCAATTTGTAAAATTTTTATATTTACTATATAATGTAATAAATCATCATGTACTTAGCACCATAGGAGGATTAATGGTAAAGGAAACTCACACAAAGGGCGGATACTTATTAGCACTACTTGCACTGCCCTTTATTGACAATGAATATTTATCTAGTTATGAGCCTGTTTATAAATTTATTCTATTATTTATTTATATGTATTTTTCATATATAGGTTCAATAATTCCAGATATAGATATGCGTGGTTCTTGTGCAAGTAAAACCTTCCCAAAAGTATATAAATTATTCGGTTCTAGATTTCGTCACAGAAGTTTTACTCATAGTCTACTATTTCTATATTTACTATGTTATTTATCAAGTCTAATATTAAAGTATGCAGATAATAATATAGTTTTTATATCTTCATTTAGTGGTCTTATAATCGGATGTTTTTCTCATATGATATTAGATTTATTTACAAAGGAAGGTATAGAATTGCTTTACCCAATAGATATTAACTTTTCTTTAATGCCTATAAAGACTAATTCTAAAACAGAAAAACTAATATGCAAAGTATTAAGCTTTATAGTTATATTCTTACTAGGATATAGGTTTTATATATTAATATAGGACCTATATCCTTTATATTTAATTATTTTTATCTAATTTAGTATTAATACTATTTCCTACTTTCCAAGCTAAAAATACTAATAATATAAATAGTACTATTTTAATTGGATTTTTTATAAATCCTACTACATCACTTGCTGGATAACTTACAACTAAAAACATAATAAATTTTCCACATAACATTGCAGGAGCAAAATTCCTTATATCTTTTCCGCTTAATGCAGATGTTATTGTAACTAAAAAACCTGGTACAAATGGGCAACAATAAGCTATAAACAATACCTTAAATCCTTGTTTATATATCCAGTTTATAACTTTATTTATTTTTTCATTTTTAAATCTTTCCATATGTATGCTGTCTTTAAACTTTTTAGTTAATAAAAATAACAATATTGTTCCTAATCCTGATCCTATCCATGATAATATCATTCCATTTAAGAATCCAAAAAACATTGCATTCCCAGTTACTATTCCTATCAAAGGTAATGCTGGTATGAAACTTTCTACAAAACAACTCATTAAACCTATTAACATTGTCAAAATCCAATAATCTTGTACCATGTAGTATAAATTTTGAATATACTCCATTTGTATTTCTCCTTTTGATTTCTATTAATCCTAGTATACATTATTTACTTTAAATTTTGTTTTATTTTATCAAAAGTTAAAATAAATAATATTTTTATTTCATCACTTAATATATTAAAAATTTAATTTAAATATAACTTATTCAATTTAATGTTTTATATTTATAATAATCAAAAGACTAGTGCATATATACACTAGTCTTTTCTATTACTTCTTATAAACTTCCTTTAAATGAAGATCCATTTGTGGATAAGGTATACTTATATTTTCTTTATCAAAAGTTACCTTGACTTCTTCTAATAAGTCATGATATATATTCCAATAATTTTCAGTATTACCCCATACTCTTACTACGAAATCTATAGAGCTTGCACTATGTGCACTTACACCTATAAATGGTTTTGGATCTTTTAAAATTAGCTTATGATTTTCAACTATTTTAGTTAATATATCTTTAACATGATGTATATCATTTTCATACCCAACGCTAAATATTAAATCTACTCTTCTAGTCGGTTTTGCTGAATAGTTTATTAAACTTCCATTAGATAAACTTCCATTTGGTATTAATATTTGTTTATTATCAAACGTTACTAATTGAGTGTAAAATAATCCTATTTGTTCTACAACACCACCATATGTTGATGTTTCAATATAGTCTCCTACTTTAAAAGGTCTAATAAATAATATTATAAATCCACCAGCAAAGTTAGATAAACTCCCTTGAAGAGCTAAACCTATTGCAACCCCAGCTGATGCTACTAATGCAGCAATACCAGATAATTGTATACCCCAATATCCTAATACTGGTAAAACAAGAATTACTTTAAGAGTGACTGTTATAAGTGATTTTAAGAATTTACTAATAGTTATATCAACTTCTCTTTTCTCTAAAACATTCATAAAACGACCAACAAGCTTGTTAATTATTTTAAATCCTATTGATATTATTAATGCTCCTACAATAAGTTTAAATCCTGTAGTTGCTGCCCATTCTACTAGTTTTTCTATTAACGAACTCATTTTTATCTTGCTAAAGTCTAAGTTCCCTAACTGCTCAATCCCTTTTAATACGTCTTCAGTAGTTACATCTGTAGCTTTTTGCTCCAGAAACATACACATACCTCCATTTTATGTCATTTTTAGTTATTTTTATTTTTTTTTCTACTTTTATATTATATTACAACATAAAAAAAACTATGTCTAGTAAATTAAACTTATATATAAAAAATACCTATTGAGCATCTAAAAAAAATATTAATGAATACCTTTGTAAAATATATACAAAGTTTTTCGGTTAATATAAACATTACTAGGAAAACATTTCTCTGATAACATTTAATTGTAATTAATTTTAAATAAAAAATATTCAAGTATAAAGGGGAGATTTATTATGGCAGAGGTAATTTTAAAAAATATATGCAAGTCTTATGACAATGGATTTAATGCAGTAAAAAATGTAAATATAGATATAGAAGACAAAGAATTCGTAGTTTTAGTTGGTCCTTCTGGGTGTGGTAAGTCAACTACATTAAGAATGATAGCTGGACTTGAAGATATAAGTGATGGCGAATTATACATAGGAGATAAATTAGTAAATGATATAGATCCTAAAGATAGAGATATAGCAATGGTTTTCCAAAACTATGCTCTATATCCACACTTAAGTGTATACGATAATATGGCATTTGCTTTAAAACTTAGAAAGATGCCTAAAGATGAAATAGATAAAAAAGTTAAAGAAGCAGCTAAGATACTTGATTTAGGCCATCTATTAGATAGAAAGCCTAAGGCTTTATCTGGAGGACAAAGACAAAGGGTTGCTCTTGGGCGTGCTATAGTTAGAAATCCTAAGGTTTTCTTAATGGATGAACCTTTATCAAACTTAGATGCTAAACTTAGAACAGCAATGAGAACTGAAATAACTAAGTTACATAAATCACTTGGAACTACATTTATATATGTTACACATGACCAAGTAGAAGCTATGACTATGGCTGATAGAATAGTAGTTATGAAAGATGGTATTGTTCAACAAATAGATACTCCACAAGATATATACGATTCTCCAAACAACATGTTCGTTGCAGGATTTATAGGAGCTCCTCAAATGAACTTCATAGATGTGAAATTAGTTGAAAAAGATGGAGAAATATATGCACAAAATGATGCTTTAAGTATAAAGTTAAATGCTGGAGACTGTGGAGCCTTAACATCTAATGGATATATAGGTAAAGAAGTTATTTTAGGTATAAGACCAGAAGATATTCATATAGAAGATATATTTGTTGATAACAGTTTAGATAGTACATTTGAAGCTAATGTTGAACTAGGAGAGCTTATGGGAGCTGAAATATATGCTTACTTAAAAGCTGGTAACCATAGTATCACTGCTAGATTTGATGGTAGATATAAGTTAAATATAGGAGATAAATTAAAACTTGCTATGGATAAGCATAGAATCCATATATTTGATAAAGAAACTCAAGTAGCTATAAGAGATGAAAAAGTAAAAGAAACTTCAAAATAGTTTGAATTAATGTTATATTAAAAAGAGTAAGATGATTAATCATCTTACTCTTTTTAATGTAATCTAGATACTTTAAAATACTTAAATTACTAGCAATATAATCATAAAAAATTTCATAATTTTTCGAGGGGGGTAAATTATGCAAAGCTTAATAGAGTTTTTTGAAAAAGAAACTAATAAAAAAATCAATATGTTTAAATATAATAACGAAAAGATCACTTCTAATCAAAATTTAATTGAATTTAATAATATAACTTATGTAATAGAATTTCTAAAAGATAGTATACTAAATCATGTAAACGGACATTGTTATTTGTTTAATCAACAAAATCTAGATTTTGATTCTTTAAAAAATATACTTAATAATTTGTATGAAGATGTGCAAATATATAATTATAATAATTATTTACTATTAATATCTGATGATATTCTAGATATAGACTGTTCTACTCCTACAATTATAGAATCTGAAACATATTCAAAAACTTATATTATATATTTAGAAAAAATAACTAACATTGATAATCTAGACTTTAAGATAAATATAACCAATGAATTGATTGATATAATAATTAATGATAGTAATACTAGTAAATTTATAACTTTAAATGATTTAATAATGTATAAAGTTACTTCTATTGCAAGTAATAATAAGCAAATTTCTTCATTAATAAAATATGATATTATAAAAAATATAGATAAAAATTTACTTACTACTGGTATTAATTTTATAGAAAATGATTTAAACATATCTAAAACTTCAAATATGTTGTTCTTACATAGAAATACGTTAATATATAGGTTAGAAAAAATAAAAGAATATCTTAATCTAGATCTAAAGAATTTTAAAGATGCATTTATATTTTACTTAAGTGTAAAATCATTTTTAAATTTTATGAACAATTATAACTCATAAGTTATATATAATTATTTTATTAAGTCATTAATTTTATACTTATAATACTCAACTTAATATATACTTATTTTAGGACATGTTTTAAGGAGGTTTTATATGGGAATTTTTAGTATATTATTAACGGGGTTTGCTCTTTCTATGGATGCATTTGCAGTATCTGTTACTAAAGGTATGACACTAAAAAAGATAAATTTATCAATAGCTACTAAAATTGCATTTTTATTTGGACTATTTCAAGCAGTTATGCCTCTTATTGGGTGGTTATTTGGCATGAACTTTGAGTTATACATAAGAAGTATAGATCATTGGATTGCAGTTTTTTTACTAAGCTTTCTAGGTATAAAAATGATTGTTGAGGCTATTAAAGATGATGATAATGATAACTCTACATATTTAGATAATAAAGAATTAATAATTTTATCTATTGCAACTAGCATTGATGCATTAGCAGTTGGAGTAACTTTTGCTTTTTTAAACATTGATATAATACCAATTTGTGTATCAATTGGAGTTATAACATTTTTAGTTTGCTTTATAGGAGTATTGATTGGTAAGAAAATTGGATCTGTATTCAAAAATTATGCTCAGATAATAGGTGGTATTATATTAATTCTAATAGGGCTAAATATATTAAATGAACATACTCAAATAATTTCAAATCTATTTATTTTTTAATAGGTAAGTAAACATTTTTTTACTTACCTATTTTATTTTATATTAATACTATAAAATTCTTTAAATTACATAAAATACAATTAAATAACTCAACTTTTTAAAAAGATTGATTCTCTTATAAAAATTTATATTTTATTAATTTGTATTTTTTTGTCAAAAAAGATACCAAATTGTAACTTTACTATATTTAATTTTCCATTTATAATGTATATAGTTTGATTTCTAACTTTATTTTAACTTGGAGGTGATTTAAGTGAAAAATATTTTCAAGATATATAAAAATGACTTAAAAGATATTTTCACTAATAAGGTTTTATTAGTTATCATAATTGGCCTATGTATATTACCATCACTTTATGCATGGTTTAATATAAAAGCTTCATGGGATCCATACGGTAACACAGGAAATATTTCTGTTGCAGTTATAAATGAAGATTCTGGTGCAGAAATAATGAATAAAAAGGTAAATATGGGTGATGAACTAGTAAAAGAACTTAAAACTAATAAAGATTTAGGTTGGAAATTCGTAGATAGAAAAAAAGCCCTAGAAGGTGTAAATTCTGGTAAATATTATGCGTACATAGAAATACCTTCAAACTTTTCTGAGAATTTAACTTCTTTAGTTTCTAAAGATATAAAAAAAGGTACTATAATATATACAGTAAACGAAAAAATAAATGCTATAGCCCCTAAAATTACAAGTAAAGGAGCTACAACTATTCAAAATGAAGTAAACCAAACTGTTGTTAAAACAGTAAGTGAAGTGGTTTTAAAGGCATTTAAGGAAGCAGGAATAGAAATTGAAAAACAATTACCTAAACTATCAACTTTAGAAAATAATTTAGTTGAAGTACAAGGTAAGTTTAAAGATATAGATAAGGTTGTTGATACTGCTGTTGATGCAACTGATAAAGTATCAGATATAATTAAAGACATACAAAATGATATGCCTCTTATAAAAGATACTATTACTAATTCTAAAAACTTATCGTCTGATATAAAAAGCTTTTTAAATGATTCAAAAACAGGATTAAGTCAACTTTCTCCTATTCTAAAAAATGATTTAGGATTAATATCAGAAATATCATCAAATGCTAAAAATGCAGTTTCAGATTTAATAGATGCTATAAATAAAGGTTCTGAATCAGCTCCTCAACTTATAGATAATTTATCTACTAAGTTATCAGACTTAGCATCTAGTACAAATACTTTAACTAAGTTTTTGGAAAAATTAAACAAACTTGTTCCTGGTAACCAGTTAAAAAGTGTAATAGATTCACTTAACAGTATAAGTGCTAAATTAGATACAGCAGTTAGCTCACTACAAACTATTAAAAACCAAGTGGCTAATGGAGAAAAACCACCTTTAACTAATTTAAATAACTTATTAAAAGTTATAGGTGATGTAAATACAATAACATCATCTATATTAAATAATTTTGATTCAAAAATACAAGGTCCTATAAGTAATATTATAGAAGATAGTTTTAAAGTTGCAGACAATATAATAGCAGTATTAGATAGTGCTGAAAAAAAACTACCAGCAGTTGAAGATATATTAAATACTACTTTATCTTTTAGTGGTAGTGCTGAAAAAGGTGCATCATTTATAAAAGAAAAGCTACCATATGCTAAATCTGTAGTAGATACCCTTGTAGATTCTATGAAAAAAATAAATAATAGTAGTGAAGTAAATGAACTTATATCATTACTTAAGAGTGATGTTTTAAAACGTTCTGACTTCTTAAAACAACCTGTTGATTTAGTTGAAAATAGATTATATCCTATAAAAAATTATGGCTCAGCTATGGCACCATTTTATACAGTTTTATCTTTATGGGTAGGTATATTACTTTTAATGTCTTTACTATCTACAAATGTACATGGTGATTATAAACCAAATGAAGTCTATTTTGGTAGAGGACTTACATTCTTAACATTGACTATAATTCAGGCTCTTATCGTAAGTTTAGGTGATATATATTTCCTAAAGGTACAAGCAGTTAATATACCATTATTTATCCTAATATCAGTATTTACAAGTATAGTATTTACAGCTATAGTTTACTCTTTAGTTTCTATATTTGGAAATGTTGGAAAAGCAATAGGAGTTGTGCTATTAGTTATACAAGTTGCAGGATCAGGAGGAACATTCCCTATACAAGTTACTCCACAATTTTTCCAAAATGTTTATCCACTATTACCATTCACATATGCAATATCTGCTATGCGTGAAGCAGTTGGTGGAATATATATGCCAAATTTAACAAAAGATATCTCTACTTTAGCAATATTTATTGTTGTATTTGTAATATTTACAGTATTCTTTAAAAAACCGATAAATAAAGTTACTGAAAAGATTCAAGATAGATTCAACGAAAGTGATTTAACTGGACATTAAAATACTAAAAGCTTAGTCAAAGTTTGACTAAGCTTTTTATTTTTATAGTCTTTATAAAAATATTCCACTACATTATAGTAATCTTGATAATTTTTTGGATGTTAACCCTAATCAAAATAAACCTTGTAAAGTATCTTTTATATTTTACAAGGTTTATTTTATCAATAAGAATAAAAAGGCTTTTAGCCTTTTTATTCTTCTATATCATCTTCATAGTTTTCATATTCTACACTTTTATATTCATCTGTATCTATCTTCATATTTTCTTTATCATCTTTTATAGAATTTATATGTTTCTCTATTTCTCCTGGTGATGCATCTTCACAGTTCTCATGACAAATTCTTCTAGAATTAAATTCTTCTACTTTTTCTTTTAATTCATCTTTTTCTAACTCATTTTCTAGATCATCAGAATCGTATTCTTCATACTCTAAATATTCTATCTCATCTCCTTTTCTACTTCTCATTTTCTTTATAGCTTTATACGAAATATATCCTCCAACTGTGGATACTGCTGCTATTCCTGTATAAAAAGCTATTTTTTTACTATTTTCTAACATTTCATTTTTGACTGTTCTTTTAACAAGATATTTTATCATAGCACTTCTCCTTCTTAAATGTCATATACTACACTAATAGTATTTGTATTATTAAAATAAAAATAATTATATTTTAAAATTTCATTTTTTTTACATCAAATTAAGAAAAGAGGCTTTTATTTAAAACTCAAATTTATTTAACCTATTATTAACAATACTAACATCTGTTATAACTACTTGCGGATGTTTTTTAATAAATTTTTTAAATCAAAATAAACAGCCAAAAACTTCAAGACTTCTATAATCTTGCAAAATAAGTTGTTATGATTATTGAGAAACTAAATCCCAAGTTAAAATTAGCATATAACAAAGAATTAACGCATAATAAAGTAAGCTCTGAACATGCTAATATTTAATTAAATTTGATGTATATGATGTAAATAACCCTTTACAAAATAATAATACAGCTAAATAACCATAATAAAATAAATGAAAGTGCCATAAAAATAATTTATGGCACTTTCATCTTATTATATTATTTTAAATGGATTTAAATTAATATTACTTTTTATTACCTCTATACCCTCAATATCATCTAAATAAATACTAATTGCATCTTTAAATATATCTTCTGTATCAAAATGTCCACAGTCAATTACATTCATTCCTATATCTAGTGCATCTTGAGCATCATGATATTTCATATCTCCAGTTATTAATACATCTGCACCGCTTCTCTTGGCTTTTTTGAACATATCTGCTCCAGATCCAGTAACTACTGCAACCTTATTTATTTTATCATTAAGATTACCAACAACTCTGATATGTTCCATATTAAGCTTTTCTTTTATACTATTGCATAATTCCTTTAAAGTTATACTATCTTGTAATTTGCTTATTCTTCCTAAACCTACAGAGTTTCCTTTATTCTCAAGTTTATATATATCATATGCAACTTCTTCATAAGGATGAGCTTTTATCATAGAACTTATTACCCCCCCTAACGTTTTGTTAGGTACTATAGTTTCTATTTTAACTTCTTCAACTAGCTCTACTTCTCCCAAACTTCCTATATAGGGATTAGCATTATCAAGTGGTTTAAAACTACCTATACCTTGAGAACTAAAACTACAGTGACTATAGTTACCTATATGACCTGCACCTGCATCAGATAATGCATTTTTAACTTTATCTACATGTGTATTAGGCACGTATACAGCTAATTTATATAAAGTTTCAGTATTAGTTACCTCTAATACTTTTGAATTTTCAAATCCCATTAACTTCATGAAATAATCGTTTAATCCATCATAGGCTATATCAAAATTTGTATGCATAGAATAAAGAGCTATATCATTTTTTATAAGTTTATGTATTAGCTTCCCTTTTAAATCCATGGTATTTATCTTGTTCATTTTTTTAAATATAAATGGATGATGAGTTATTATTAAATCTATGTTATTTTCTATAGCTTCATCTATAACTTTTTCATTTGCTTCAAGAACAACTAAAACCTTCTCTACATTCATATCAAAGTCTCCAACTAAAAGACCTACATTATCCCAATCATAAGCTAAGTTTAATGGATATTTAGACTCTATCTTTTTTATAACTGTTTTTAATAACATACTATACCCCTTTATTTTATTTTTTTAAATTTTCAAGTTTTGAAATTTTCTCAGTACTTATCTTTATTTTCTTTTCTATCTCTTCACCAGTTTTACCTTCTAATTTTTTAAGTATTGAATTATACATAAATATTTTTTTATCTATAAATTCATTTAATAATGGGTCTTTATTTTCTATAAGCTTTTTACCAACTTCATAGTATATTTCATCATCTACAACAGTATTTTTTGAAGTATACTTAGCTACTATTATTTCATATATTCTAAAGTCTTCTTTAACTAAAACTTCATCTAATATTTCATATCCATTATTTAAAAGATATTTTCTAAGTTCATCTTGAGCTTGCATAGGTTGAAGAATTAATTTATCTAAGTTATGAGCTACACTCTTTTTAGCTTCTAGTAACTCACTTATTAATATTCCTCCCATACCAGCTATTATTACTTCATCTACTTCATTTTCATTAAGTACCTCTATACCAGAACCTAATCTTAAATCTACTTTATCAGTTAAATTATTATGCCTTACTTCACTTCTCGCATTTTCTAGAGGTCCTTTATTTACATCTGCAAGTATTGCAAAGTCAACATGTCCTTTATTTAATAAATATACAGGTATATATCCATGGTCCGTACCTATATCTGCTATTTTTTTACCTTTTGTAACTAAATCTGCTATTTTTAATAATCTATCTGTTAATTTCATATATAATTTCCTTTCTTACTAAGCAATACTTCTTTATTCCAATTATAATAACAGTATTTATATTTTAAATTTGAAATACAACTATTATACAATCATTAATATCTAAAAAGTAATTTTAAATATCAATAAGTTGAGAAAAAATAATTAATTACTAGTATTAACTATATATAGTATATATAATTTCCTATATGCTACAAAAATTCGCCCCAAAAGGCGAATTTTTGTATTTATATATTTATTCTAGTCTAAATAATCTCTAAGTTTTTTAGATCTACTTGGATGTCTTAATTTTCTTAAAGCTTTAGCTTCTATTTGTCTTATTCTTTCTCTTGTTACATCAAACTCTTTACCTACCTCTTCAAGAGTTCTAGCACGTCCATCTTCAAGACCAAATCTTAATTTTAATACTTTTTGCTCTCTTTCATTTAAAGAACCTAATACGTCTTCTATTTGTTCTTTTAATAATGAATATGCTGCAGCTTCTGCTGGTGCTGGTGCATCGTCATCTGGTATAAAATCTCCTAAATGGCTATCCTCTTCTTCACCTATAGGTGTTTCAAGTGATACTGGGTCTTGAGCTATTTTCATTATTTCTCTTACTTTATCCTCTGTCATATCCATTTCTTTAGCTATTTCTTCAGGCTTTGGATCTCTTCCTAATTCTTGAAGTAGTTGTCTTGATACTCTTATTAATTTATTTATAGTTTCAACCATATGAACAGGAATTCTTATAGTTCTTGCTTGGTCTGCTATAGCACGAGTTATAGCTTGTCTTATCCACCATGTAGCATAAGTACTAAATTTGAATCCTTTTACATAATCAAACTTTTCAACTGCTTTTATAAGACCTAAGTTACCTTCTTGTATTAAATCTAAGAAAAGCATTCCACGCCCAACATATCTTTTAGCTATACTTACAACTAATCTTAAGTTTGCTTCTACTAATCTTTGTTTAGCTAATTCATCACCTTCATGCATTCTTCTAGCTAACTCTACTTCTTCATGTGGCTTTAATAAAGGTATTTTTCCTATTTCTTTTAGATACATTCTAACAGGGTCATCAATACTTATTCCCTTTGGAAGAGATAAATCTATTTCTTCTATTTCCATTGGTGTATCATCTTTTACTATGCTTTCATCTAAGTCATCTAAATCTAAATCATCTTGTGCAAAATCTATATCAACTTTATCAGTTTTATTTTCTATAACTTCTATGCCTAAGTTACCTAATGTTTCATAAAGATTTTCTACTTGATCTTTATCTAACTCAGTTTCTGAAAAAGCTTCCATTATTTCAGCAAGAGTAAGAGATCCTTGTTTTTTACCTTTTTCAATTAAACCTTTAGCTGTCATTTTTTTCGATTCTTTTTTGTTTGATTTGTTCTCCATACTTAGACCTCCTTCCATTATAACCTTTGTAATTGTCTTCTTAATTCAACTATTTTTAAAGCTATTTCCATAATTTTAGAATCTACCTCTTTCACATCTTTAACGTCTTTATTCTTTTCAATATCTATTTGCTCTTTTAATAGCATATTAATTTTTTCATTAAGACTATTTTTCCTTATATTTTTAATTATCTCATCTATGTTCTTTATATTATTTAAATCAAGATTATCTAAAGATATACTTTCTAATCCTTTAATATATTCTTCGGATATGTTTAAACTTTTAATTTTGTCAATAGTTATTTTATCCAAATCTTTATTTTTAATTAACCAATTTACAATTTCTTTGCTATCTTTTTCTAAAAAGTCCTCTTCACTTATCTTTAATAATATTATTTCTCTATGTTTTTTACTATCTAACATTATTTTTATAAGATTTTCTTCTACCAGAAGTTTACCTTTTTCAATAGCTTTTGGTTTTTCAATTATCTTTTCTTCTTTCTTATATATATATTTATTATTTTTGTTGTTTTTATTTTGATTCCCGTTGTAATATTTACCATAGACTTCTTTCTTTATAGATTCAACACTTATATCGATTTGTTCACTTAAGTATTTAGTATAATAATCAACTTCTACCGGGCTTTTTATTTCTTTTATTATTTTTGATGCTTCTTTTGCAAATTTTACTCGTTCTTCATCTTTTTGTATGTTAAAGTTTCTTTTTAAATTGTCTATTTTATATTTTATATAATGAGTTGAATTTTGGATTTCTTTTTCAAATTCCAAAACTCCATATTTTCGTATAAATTCATCAGGATCTTTACACTCCTTTAAATTTAATACTTTAACATTAATATCTAACTTATTAAGTATTTCTATAGCTCTTAGAGTTGCTTTAATACCTGCTTCATCCGAATCATATGATATAATAACTGTATCTGCATATCTTTTTATCAAACTTCCTTGTCCATCAGTTAAGGCTGTTCCTAGAGTAGCTACTACATTTTTTATTCCATATTGATAAAGTGATATTAAGTCCATATATCCTTCTACTAATATCACACTTCTATCTTTTATCTCTTTTCTAGCAAAATTTAATCCATATAAATTTTGTCTTTTGTTGAATATTAGTGTATCTGGAGAATTTAGATACTTAGGTAAAGAGTCATCTAGTACTCTTCCACCAAATCCTATTACATTTCCCCTATAGTCAAATATAGGAAACATTACTCTATTTCTAAACTTGTCATAAATCTTTTTAGTCTCACTTTTATATCCAAATAAACCGCACTCTATTAAATCTTCATTTTTATATCCTATCGATATTAGATAATTCATAAGTGAGTTCCATGAATCTAGCGAATATCCTAAACCAAATTTTTTTATGATTTTATCATCTAATCCTCTTTTTCTTAGATATTCATATCCTGGATTTTTACTTTTTATAAGATTTGAAAAATAAAACCTTGCTGCTTCTACATGTATGTCTTGAAATTTTTTAGATTTTTCCATTCTTTCCTTTGTGGATTCATCTACATGAGTATTGATTTCTATCCCACATCTATTAGCTAATAATTTCACTGCATCCATAAAATCTAAGTTTTCAATTTTCATTACAAAATTTATAACATCTCCACCTTCACCACATCCAAAGCATTTATAAATTTGTTTTGATGTGTTTATGTAGAAAGATGGCGTTTTTTCACCATGGAAAGGACATAATCCTTTATAATTTGCCCCTGATGGTTTTATGTTTATATAGCTAGATATAACATTTGCTATATCACATCGACTTTTTATTTCTTCTATAATATCTTTTATATCATTCATATTATCACCTTCTGGTGTTTTTTTATCTTAACATATCTATTTTACATTATATTCTAAATTTGTCAAATGCTCATTATTCATAATTCGACTTTTTTTGGTAAATTCCTTCTTTTTTTTAAAAAAATATATTTTAAAATACTTAAATATTTTTATATATATAATTAAGTATTTACATTTTTTTTATTATTTAATACTTTTTTAGTCATAAAAAAAGAGGTAATTTACCTCTTTTTATGATTTATTTTATAGAATTTATTAAATCTTCAAATTCACTAAAATTAAGGGATTGCATACCATCTGATAGTGCATTTTCTGGTTCTGGATGTACTTCTACCATAATTCCATCAGCACCAACTGCAAATGCTCCTATAGACATCGGTTTTATTAAGTATCTAACACCAGTACCATGAGATGGATCAACTACTACAGGAAGTCCAGTTTCTTTTTGTATAATAGGTACTGCAGCTAAATCTAATGTATTTCTAGTATAATCATTATACGTTCTTATACCTCTTTCACACATTATAATTTTACTATTTCCTTCTACAGCTATATACTCAGCAGCACCTATCCATTCTCCTATAGTTGCCGACAGACCTCTTTTTAACATAACAGGCTTATCTTGTTTTCCAACTTCTGTTAATAAATTAAAGTTTTGCATATTTCTAGAACCTATTTGAATTATATCTGTAACCTCATATAATTTATCAAGCTCTCTTATATCCATTAACTCTGTTATAACAGCCATCCCCGTTTCTTTTTTTACTGCTTTTAATATTTCAAGACCTTCTTCTTTTAGCCCTTGGAAAGAATTTGGAGATGTTCTTGGCTTATATGCCCCACCTCTTAGGATATTTGCACCTTTACTTTTTACAAACTTTGCAGTTTTAAGTAATTGGTCATAACTTTCAATAGCACAAGGTCCTGCTATTATAATTTTATCTTCTTTTACAGTTAACTTTTTATTATCTGTAGTAATTTCTATTTTTAAGTTTCTATCAAATAGGTTTTTTTTCATCACCTATATACTCCTTTACTAGTTCTTGCTATCCTCTATATATAGCATCAGCCATCTTAGCTGCTCTTAAATTTTTCTCTACGTCATGAACTCTTACTATATCTACCCCATCTCTTATTCCTAAAACAGTAGTTGCTATAGTTCCTTCTACTCTTTCTTGTGGAGGTAGATCTAGCGTATTTCCTATTACTGATTTTCTAGATGTGCCAAGAAGTATAGGATATCCTAACGTTTTTAACTCACCTAACCTTTTTAATACTTCTAGGTTTTGTTCATAAGTTTTTCCAAATCCTATACCTGGGTCTAAAACAATTTTATTTTTATCTATTCCAGCTTCTATAGCTATATTTATACTTTCTAGTAAGAATTCTTTTATAGATTCCATTATATCCTTACCATACTCAGTATCATCTTGATTATGCATTATACAAACATAAGCATTGTGCTTTGCTATTACACTTGCCATATCTTTATCTTTTGTAAGACCCCACACATCATTTATCATTTCTACACCTAATTTTAAACTTTCATCTGCAACTTTCGCTTTATAAGTATCTACAGATATAGGTGTATCTAACTCTTCTTTAAGCTTTTTTATAACAGGTATTACTCTTCTTAATTCTTCATCTGCATCTACATAGCTATGTCCTGGTCTTGTTGATTCTCCACCTAAATCTATTATATCTGCGCCTTCTTCAACCATTTTAATAGCATGCTTTAAAGCTTCATCTACGCTATTAAATTTACCTCCATCAGAAAAACTATCAGGAGTAACATTTAATATTCCCATTATATAAGTTCTTTTATTATAATCAAACATATTGTATATCTCCTATTTTATTATTTCATAGTTATTAAACTCATAGCTTCAGCCCTTGCAGCTATATCTTTTTCAAATATACCTCTAACTGCTGACGTTATAGTTTTTGATCCAGGCTTTTTAACCCCTCTCATAGTCATACACATATGTTCTGCTTCAACAACAACTATAACTCCATATGGATTAAGTTCTTCCATTATTATATCTGCTGCATATTTAGTTATTCTTTCTTGTAGTTGTGGCCTTTTAGCTAAAGTTTCTATTACTCTAGCAAGTTTTGAAAGACCAGTAAGCCTTCCTTCTTTTGGTAAATAAGCTATATGTGCTTTTCCAAAGAATGGAACTAAATGATGCTCACAACATGAATAAAATGGAACATCTCTTACTAAAACTAACTCTTCATGTTCTTCATCTTGGAATATTACTTTTAAATGTTCTCTAGGATCTTGATGAATACCTGAATATATTTCTTCATACATTCTAGCTACTCTATCTGGTGTATCTAATAATCCTTCTCTATCTGGATCTTCTCCTATTGCTTCTAATATATCTCTAACTGCTCTTTTTATTTTATCTTTATCTACATTGCTCATTTAGTTAGCCCCCTTGATTTATAATTTATTATATGAATATATACTTATATACATTTATCAAGTCTTTATACTCATAGGTTTCAATGACTTTTTTGCATAATCTAAATAATTCTATATTTTCATCTTTCAAGCTTTTGAATAACTTTTTATCTTTAGGTAGCCATTTATTATTTATAATAAAATACCCAACTATTATATCTTTTAAATATAAATTAGTCAAAAATTCATATTCAAAAGCATCAAATTTTTCTTTATTCTTTAGATCCTCTATTTTAGCATAGAGATTAGCTTCTAATAAGTTTATATCTTCTTTTGACAATTTATCTGGACCTTCTGTGAATTTTTCTTTACATAAACCTATTATGTGCTTTGATATTCCCAATTTATCATATACTACTTTTGGATTTTTCATCTCTTTTAAGAAAAAATATTCTTTTTCGTTTATAAATTTCTGTACCCCTTTTTCAGAAAAATAATTTATATCAAATTCAATATTTTCTATATATTTTACTATCCTAGTTTGTTTATCTCCATTCTTTGTAAAAACAAACAAATCAATATCATTAACTGATGTGTTATCTGATTGTAAATCAACATTTTTAGATGACCCTACTAAGTATATAGCCTTAGTATTTTCATTATTTATGATTTTTTTAATTTCTTTATTATAAATATTATAAATACTATTTTTCATATATATTCTCCAATAAATATTTTAAGTTAATTTGGATAATATTTTTTTAAATAATATATTATCATTATTATACTTTGTATTTTCTATTAATTTTACTTTCATAGCTCCCATTAAACTATTAGTTACAAAAGAAAATTCAAAATCATTTATTTCATCTATGTATATTTCTTTTTTTACTACCTCTATATTTAGTTCAATGCAAATATCTTCTATCCTTTTTTTCATTATACCATTTAATATTGGTAATTCATCTTTTGGCGTATATATCTTATTATCTTTTATAAAAAATATATTGCACATAGAGCACTCTAATATTTTGCCTTCTGTACTCAAAAATATCGCATCATCAAATCCATTTTTAGTAGCATATTCTTTAGTATATATATTTTCAAAATAATTAGTTGTTTTATGCCTATATATTATACTATCTCCTCTTTTTATAGGGGAAATAGTTAATTTAAACCCTTCATTATACATTTTATCATTATAAATAATATCTCTAGTTGATATGTTATATCCTTCATCAAATAGAGTTACTCTTAAAGCTTTATTTTTTATATTATTATGTTTTATATACATTAAAACTTTATCTTTTAAAGTACTTTTATCTATATCAATTTTTATATTTAAATCTCTTACAGAATTATATAGTCTATTCATATGTAAATCAAAATCTATAGGCTCATTTTCTATTTTTATAGTTTCAAATAGACCTATCCCAAATTTACTTAATTTACTATTAAAAGATATATTATTCTTCATAGTAACCTCTTAATGCTTTCATTATAGATTGAGCCTTATCTAAAGTTTCTTGATATTCATCTTCTGGATTTGAATCCCAAGTCATACCTCCACCAACTTGGAAGTATACATTATCATCTTGTTTTACAATAGTTCTTATAGCTATATTTAAATCCATATCTCCATTAAATCCAATATATCCTATAGAACCTGTATAAACATTTCTTTGCGTTGGTTCTAATTCATCTATTATTTCCATAGACCTAATTTTAGGAGCTCCAGTTATAGATCCTCCTGGGAATGTTGCTTTTATTACATCTATACAGTCTTTATTTTCTTCTAGTTCTCCAACTACAGTAGCTACCAAGTGATTTACATTTGCATAAGGTTCTATAACAAATAATTCAGGTACTTTGACACTTCCTATTTTTGAAATTCTACCTATATCATTTCTTTCTAGGTCTACTATCATAAGAAGCTCAGCTCTATCCTTTTCGCTATTTCTTAATTCTTCTTGAAGCTTTAAGTCTTCTTCTCTATTTTTCCCCCTAGGTCTTGTTCCTTTTATCGGCCTAGTCTCAATTTTATTATCTACACATTTTATAAATCTTTCAGGAGAATTTGATAATATGTGACTGTGCTCAAAGTTTAAAAATGCTCCAAATGGTGCTGGGCTAAATCTTCTTAGATCTCTGTATAATTCATAACTTGATAAAGTTGTTTTTCCACTAAATCTTTGAGTTAGATTAGCTTGATATATATCACCTTGTCTTATGTAATCTTGAACTTTTCTTACTGCATCTTCAAATTCACTTTTAGTAAAGTTTGATTTCAATCTAGTTTTTTCCACATCGTTTTCTTCGTAGCATATACTATCTATGCCTGCTCTTTCAGCTTCATTTATTTGATCTTCTATCTTTCTAATTATTTTATTTTCTTCTTCAATATCTAAATCTGGTGTCGCTATATAGGTTTTATTTTCTAAATGGTCTACTACAATTACCCAATTATAAAGCCCAAAGTATAAATCATATACATTAGTATCATCAATAGCAGTTCTAGGTAATTTTTCTATATAGTTACCTAAATCATAAGATAAGTATCCAACTGCTCCTCCTATAAATGGTAAATGGGTTTTATTCTCAACCTTATATTTTTTTAATTCTTCTTGTAAATTATCTAATGGGTTATTTAAAGTATTTTTATACTTTAATACTTTAAATGGATTACTACTTATAAAAGAAAATCTTCCTAATTTCTTTTTATCCATAGCACTATCTAATATAAAACTATTTTCTTCATTTCTAAATATGGTAAATATCTCAAAGGAACTTAACTTAGTTTTTATTTCTTTTATCATATTATATATCCATCCTTTCTCTAGCATCTTTTATAAAGTTTCTCAATATATCATGACCTTGCTCTGATAATATTGCTTCTGGATGGAACTGTACACCTTCTATTAAATACATTTTATGTTTTATTCCCATTATTTCATTTTTATCAGTTATAGCGGTAACCTCTAAATCTTCAGGAAGTGTGTCAATATCTACAACTAATGAATGATATCTAGTAACATTTAATGGGTTATTAAGATTTTTAAAAACACCTTTATTTGTATGTTTTATACTGTGCACTTTTCCATGTACAGGTTGATTTGCTTTTATAACATTTCCTCCAAATACATGGCCTATTGTTTGATGACCTAAACAAATACCAAGTATAGGCTTTATACCTTTGAAATTATTTACAACATCTATACATATACCTGATTCTTTTGGTGAGCATGGACCTGGAGATAAAACTATTATCTCAGGATCTAACTCTTTTATTTCCTCTATAGTTATTTCGTCATTTCTTTTTACTAAAACTTCTTCTCCTAATTCTCCAATATATTGAACTAGGTTGTACACAAATGAATCGTAATTATCAATCATTAAAATCACTACTATTCCCTCCCTGTATAATCAAAGCTTAACTTTTATTATTTTATTTAATCATTTAAATCTATAAAATTAAAAATTTAAGAGTTATCTATAAATTTTCTTTATATAATCTCTTTTTTCTATATCACTATATATTTATAATTATATATTTTTGTAGAAATGTATGTCAACATAGTCATTTTAGTCAAATATAGCGTATTTATTTTTAGTATAAATATCTATTTATATAGAGAAAATATTCTTAAATATATTATATTTTTGGAGGCTAAATATGAATAAGTATATGATTATAAGATCTGATAATAAATCTATATCGCCTCCCATGTCAAAACATGAGGCCATAATAAAACTTAAAGAATATAATAAAAAAGGTATATCAACTTACTTGGTATCTAGAAGTGAATATATAAATATTATTTATTCAAATAAGTCTAATACATCCTTAAGCAAGTAGTTTATAATAAAAATAAAAAAGGAGCCTAAGCTCCTTTTCATAGTTTATTTCTCGAGTTATAGTACTTATCTTTTTTGCCTTTTTGTGCTCTTGATTCCATTAACTCTTTTATCTTATTTATATAACAATCATCTTCACTTAATCGAATGAGACTAGTTAAATAGTATCCATGAGTACTTTTGGGAATCTTTTTTCTGATAACTAAATCTATTGCTGTTTTTGCAGCTTCAAAATGCTTAAGATGAGTGTGACCTTCTTGAAAACTTTTTTTAGCATTATAAACTATATAACCTTCTCTAACTTGAAATATCATAAATTCTTTTCTTTCATATATTTTGTTATACATTAAATCAATCCTTTTCAAGATAGTCTTATTATAATATATTACATTTTAAAAAAATGTTATATTTTTCAGTTTATTTTATGCTAATTCCCCCCTTGCTCAATTTTTATTCACTATATCTAATATATATGTTAATCATATTTAAATATTCATTAGCAATAAATTCTGCTAACTTAATTATTTTTACAAAACATTTTTCTATTTTATTTCTAAAGTTATTTATATTATTTATATTCATAGGTTATCAATAAATATATTCATGCTATAATTTCCTTATACATAAAAAATGCTATACCTCCTTAGGTATAGCATTATAATTTTTTCTAATTATTTATCTATTATCTGTGATACTGTTACAAATTCAAAACCTTGATCCATCATTTTAGGAATTAATATATCTAATGCAGCAACAGTATTATTAGTTGCATAATCATGTAAAAGTATTATATCTCCATTTTTTGCATTATTTATTATTTTATTTGCTATAACTTCTGCAGCTGGATTTTGCCAATCCCTAGCATCTACAGTAGTCCATAATACTATTTTATAATTAAGTTTTTTTGCTATCGATGCTAATTCTTCTTGTTTATAACTACCATATGGTGGTCTAAATAATGTTGGCTTTTTACCAGTTAGTTTTATAAGTATCTCTTCACATTTTAATATTTCTTCTTCTAACTGTGCATTTGTCAAGTTAGTTATATCTGGATGATTAAATGTGTGATTTCCTATTTCATGTCCCTCTTTACTTGCTCTAACTAAAGGATTTGGATACCAATTAGCATGTTTTCCAGCTATAAAAAAAGTACCTTTTACATTGTACTTATTAAGTACATCTAAAACTTGATTAGTTTCTTTTGGGTGAGGTCCATCATCAAATGTTAGTGCTATTAGCTTTTTATCTCTTGAACCATTTTTTATAAATACCTCTTCATCATTTATAGATTCGGCATACATAAACGAATTGCTAAAAAAAACTAATACAGCTGTAATTATAAGTGTGATTTTTTTGTACTTAAACATAGTTATGACTTCCTTTCATGTATGTCTATGTGTAAAAATTTTGAGTATAGTATATGTTATAATATCCTCCAAATATAACACCAACTCCTATATACTTATAATCCCCTAAAATATTTTTTCTATGTCCTAAAGAGTTCATCCATGCATGATGTGCATATATTGCGCTGCTTTGCCCTGCTGCAATATTTTCTCCTGCATTTTTGTAATTTATACCTTCTTCTTCCATCCTATCGAAAGGGCTTTTATTTTCTTTATTAGTATGATCAAAATAATTTTTTATCATCATATCTTCACTATGCTTTCTTGAGCTAGTAGTTGCTTTTTCACTATAAGATAATATATTTAAATTATTTTTTGTACGTTCAGTATTTACAAGGTCTTTAGTTTGAGCTTCAAAACTTTCTTGTAATCTATCATTTCCTTGTGGATAGATTCCATTTAATGTTGATTCTGCTTTTTTACTTATAATTTGGTATCCACATACTTTATTATCTTCATGTATATCATAAAAAACTGTTACATAGTTTTTTCCAATATCTAATATATCATATTGATCGTCAGAGTTTATAACATATCTAGTATTTCCCTTTTTCTTATATTCTAATGGACTGTATTTTTCTCTTACAAAATCTCTATTTGAGTTTAATCTTATATCTATTTCATTACTATCAATTCCATTACTATAAAGAGCTACTACATTATCCTCCTCTATTCCTACCATTGCAAATTTATTTAAATCCTCATTATATACATACCATTTAAAATTATACTCACTATAATCGATTCTCGACGGTTTCCCTATATTAGATATTACATAAGCTTTATTGTCACCAATTTTTATATTCTTAAAATTATCCATATTTATATTATTATTAACTCTAGTATCATTGGATGCTAATTTAGTATTTATAGTTTCAATTTCTTGTATAGTATTTCTGTTAGAGTAATAAGAATATACTAATATTATAGATAAAAATATAAAGATTATTTTTTTCAAAATATCATCCTCCAATAATTATTTACTATCTATGTATAATAAACATTTATAAAACAATTAATACCCCTTAATATAATTATTCTATATTCATTTATTATCTAAGCTAGTATATAATTTATTTAAATTAATGATATTTTAAATAAAAATAGCTTTGTCTAATTTTATAGACAAAGCTAAAGTTTTATTGCAAATATTTCATCTAAACTTCTATCAAATATACAAGGCTTGTCAAACTTCCAAGTTCCTTCATATACTAATTCATTATTTAAATAGAAAGTTCCATCTCCATGCTTTTTACCATGTAAAAATTCACCTTCATATCTTTTTCCTTCTTCCCATATATACGTTCCTTTGCCATGAACTAAATTATTTTTCCATTCTCCTTCATATATTATATTTCCATGGCAATCATAACATACTCCATATCCATCCATTTTATTATTTTTAAATTCTCCTATATACATGCTATTATCACGCCATATATATATTCCTTTACCATGTTTTTTCCCATCTAACCAGTTTCCCATATATTCATCTTTACTTTTATATACCATCTGTCCCATTCCATTTATAGTATCCTCTAAAAAATTTCCTATATAGATATTACCACTTTTAAATGTACACATTCCCAGACCATTCTTCATATCATTTTTAAACTCTCCTATATACTCTATTCCCTCTACAAAATTATATGTTCCTATTCCATCCATTTTACCATTTACTATTTTCCCTATATATATATCTCCATTAGAAAATTCATAAATTTTACTAGGTATTTTCTTTTTATTTATACTTTCTACTTCTTCATATTTATTAATTTCAATGTCTAGTATCTCTTCCTCAGAAGCTCTCTTACATCTTCTAGCCGTAAATCTTTGCCTTTTAATTATTGCATTAACTTCTCTTTTTATTTTATTTATATTTAATGTATACTCATTATACATATCAAAATGCTCTTTAGATAAATTCATAGCTCTTATATCTCCTATACGATTGATAGATTATCACATTATTAAATTTATTATATTATATATTTTGTATTATTTTCTATAAATATTTTTAATTTACAAAAAAAAATAAAGTGTTTTTTGTATAAAACACTTTATTTGTAGAGTAGACATTGTCCGATTCCATTAAATCCATTAAGACACCCGCTCTAACACACTAAACATTTTCAATTTTAAAGTAATTTATACCGTATGTATAAACTTCCCGATAAATTTATACAACTCTAGAGTTTTTTGAGAGCATTACCTCTCTTTAAATATTATGTTAATTAAATTAAATTTTATTCATTTTTATAAATATTTTTCTTTAAATCCTCTTCCTTTAACCTCTGTAACATCATTTACTGATATAAATGATTTCTTATCATAATTTAAAGCTATTTCTTTTATTTTAGGTATTTCATTTGATGATACTATACAGTATATAATTCTTTTTTTCTCTTTTGTATACGCACCTTCTGCTTCTAAAAATGTTACCCCTCTATGAACAATAGTCATTATATCTTTTGCTATAGATTCACTTTCTCTAGATATAACCATAACAGATTTTTGAGAATTCATAGCATCCTTTACAAGGTTCATAGAAGAAGCACTTAAAAACATTTCAATAAGAGTGTATAATGCTAATTCTATACCAAATAACATTCCACTTACTAAAACAATTAATATATTTATACCTAAAGTTGTATCCTTTACTTGAATATTTTTCTTAATTTTTAATATTGCGGCTATTATATCTGTTCCACCTAGAGATGATTTAGTTCTAAATACAAGACCTGATCCAATTCCAGCTAATATTCCCCCAAATACACTTTGAAGTAATATATCTTTTACGGGTATTATGTCACCTATATTTTGAGTTAAACCTAATAATATGGAATATAATATCATATTGATTAAACTAAATACACAAAATGATTTTTCTAAATATATAAATCCTAATATAAATATTGGTATGTTTATTAAAAATGTTAATATACCTATATTAATTCCAGTTAAATAGTTTATAGCTGTAGATATACCCGGAACCCCTCCACTTAATAAATGTGCCGGTCTTATAAATCCGTTTATACCTATACATGCTATTATCATACCTGCGATTATTACAAGATATCTTAGAAAAATATTATCTTCTACGGCGGTATTAACTTTACTCATCGTATTCTCCCTTCAAGCTCAATAGTATATAACTATTTTGTTTCTTTATTCATTACATGTTATATTATATTACCTTTTTTTAATATGTCTAGTGCATTTTTAATCAGCCTTTTGTGTATATTGTAGCTATTCTTTTGACAAATGATTAGTTGTATTTTTTTCTTGCATTTTATAACTTATTTATATATTTAATTGTAAATATAATTGTTTATAATATCAGGTATATTAAGGTATTCATAAAAACAAAAAAATACAATTATGTATATATAATAAAATATATGCATAACTGTATTTCATATTTTTCATTTTCATTTGATATTTTTTTAAATTTTTTATTGTTTAATTTTAAATCATATATAGTTTTACAATATATTTTATTTTTATTGATATATTATTTAAAAATAATATTATAATATTTAAAATTATAGATTTATTTAATTGGATTACATTGTTTAGTAATAATATAAACTATTTAAACGCTACATAAAATTTATTATTATAGGTATTAAAATAACTGTAATTATTCCTGAAATCCCTATAGATAGTCCACTCATTGCACCTTCAACTTCTCCCATTTCTAATGCTTTAGTAGTACCTAATGCATGTGCTGAAGTACCTAATGCAATTCCTTTTGCTACAGGATTATTTATTTTTCCTATTTTAAATACTATAGGAGATATAATAGCACCTAATATCCCTGTTAATATTATAGATACTACTGTTATTGCTTCTACTCCATTTAGTGTTTTTGTCAAAGATATACCCATAGGTGTAGTTATTGACTTTGGTATTAATGAATTTATTATATCTACATCAGCATTAGTAAAGTGTCCTATTAATTTTATTGATATAAAAGATACCACAACTCCACAGCTTATACCAATTAATATCTCTAATAAGTATTTTTTAAATAAATCAAACTGCTTGTACAAAGGAACTGCTAATACAATTGTTACAGGACCTAAAAAGAAGTTTATTCTATCCCCTCCTAACTTGTAACTTTCATAAGGAATCTTAGTTATACTTAAAAATAATATAATACCTAGAATAGCTATAAGCAATGGATTAAATATAGGCTTATTAGTTTTTTTCTGTATATATATTCCTATATTAAAAAATAATATTGTAAGTATTACTCCAAAAATTTCTGTGTCAAATACATTATACATAATCAATTCTCCTTAGACTTTTTATTTATCATAATGTCAACTAATTTACCAGTTACATACATAACTATAATAGTACTTATAAATATTGTAATTAATAATACAAATACATTATCTGATATAAGATCTAAGGATTTAATTAATGAAACTCCTGATGGTATAAAAAATATAGCCATATTATCTAAAAAGAAATTACTTACTTCATTTATACTTTCTAATTTTATAACCTTAGCTTTAAGTAGTATAAACAATAATATCATACCTATTATACTACCCGGGATAACAACTACACCTTGTATAAATGAACTAATATATTCACCTAAGGCCCATAAACCTAATATTATTGCCAGTTGATTTAGTGTTTTCATATTTGTCTCCTAAAAATCGTCATAGTTTTAAAGTTAAAGTAATAAATCATTTTAACTTTTATTTTTATAATATATAATTTCTAAACTATATAAAAAGTTTATCTTGTTTATCTATATAATTACTATTATTACCTTGAATTACTTGTGCATACCAATCTTCAACATCTAATGCATAATCAAAGATAGGATTATTTAGATACTACAAGATTAATTTAAAAATCCCCACATTTTATTTATTCTAATTCTAGTAATCAATCGCTTAAATTAGATACAACTTCAAATATAGTATTTATTACTATATCTTTATTTATAAATCCTTACTTACCATCTATAAGTATGGAAAGGAACAATTCTTTTGTATATAATAGTTTACCTCCTACCAAATAATAAGTATATTAGTATTATTAGTTTACTTTTTATTTGGTAGAGTATAGTATTCCTATGGTTTAGTGTTATTTTACTTTGATAAAATTTCTTTTACCTTTGAGTTATTATACATACTATCTGGAACTTCACTTCTCATTCCATAAAATGTCTTTTTAGCATTTTCTAAATCACCATTTTCATAGTATAACATTCCTAATTGATAGAAAGCATCATCATAGTATTGATCCTCTTTAGTATAAGTATTTATATACTTTTTATAATATTTTACTGCTTGATCATAATTTTTAGTTTTCTCGCTTAAAAATGCTACCTGGTATATTGATTCTGAAATATATTTTTTAGTTTTTCCATATTCAATTACCTTCTTAAAATACATTATAGCATCTTTATAATTTTTACTAGCCTTTAATTCAAGTGCCTTTTGATATAAATCTACCTCACTAGAAACTAGCATTTCTTGTTTCTTAGCTTCATCTAGTTGCTGATTTGTTTTATCTAATTCCTGATTTGTTTCATCTAATTTTTCAGAAGTTTCACTTAGCTGCTTATCTATCTCTTCTATTTTTTCATCTTTTTTATTTAACTGAGCGTTTAGACTTTCTATTTTATTTTTATTACTTATATGATAAGCTACCATACTAATGGCTAATATACCCGCTATTGCATACGGCATAATATTTATTTTCTTTTTAGTTTTTTTCTCAACAACCTTAGTTTCTTTATCTTCACTTTTTATTTTGTTTTCAAATAAAGGATTATCTTTATCCACTTGTTCTAATCTATCTAAATAATACTCTTTCTTTTTTAGATTCCCCATTTTATCATAAAGTAACGCTAGTATAACATAAGGCTCTATCAAATCTGGGTCTTCCTCTATAATATTATTTAATATATGTATAGACTCTTGATTTAAATCTTCATTTATAAATCTTATAGAGTGATTATACCTTCCTAAGAAGACTTTAAACTCATCTGAAGATAATATATCCACATATTTTCTTGATAGTTCGTTATTCCCATAACACATTGCAGTATAAAAACTTTCAAATGACTTTGAAAAATCACACTTTAAAAGTTTTAATAATCCTCTTAAATTTAAGATATCCACATCTTTTGGGTTAAGTTCTGACGCTTTTTCTATAATTTCTGTAGCTGTAGTAATATAATTTCTACTCGCTAAATTTAAAGCTTCATTATATTTTTTATAAGATTCTATTTTTAACTCCTTAGATGCATCATCTGAAGAACTATTTAATGTATTTTGTAAATTAAGTATAGTTTCTTCTTTATAATTAGTAGTAACATAACTTTGCTTTAATGCTTTTAATGTTTCATTACTTTCTTCTTCATCTATATTAAAAAATGTTATATCTGATTTATCATCTTGTATTAAAGATATATCTAGACTCTTTTTATCCATCATTCTTATATCATTTATTATACTTTTACCTAAAATAATAATCTCCTCCATTTCTATATAATTAAGATATCACATTTGCTATATCAAGTCAAAACTATACATTTTTTGCTATTTTTCTATACATAAAAATAAAATGACCTTAATTATTATAAAGGTCATTTTATATACATTTTAAGTTTATTCTTTTTATATTTTAATTATTTGAAATTGGCGATTCTTCAAATATAGCCTCTGTTTCTTGTTCTGGATTAACCTCTACATTATTAGGAGGAACTACATCTTCAGAAGGTATATTCTCTACAGGAGTAGTTTCTTCTTCAACTATAGGAGCCTCCATTGTTCCAACCGCCACTACCCCTTGTTTTTTAGGATAGTACGATACATATACCTTTTCTTTTTTTAATACATTTCCATTATTATCTTTATATATTCTATATGTAGATACAGTATATCCCTTTCTACCAGCCTCTAACTGCTTTTCTTCTCCTTTAGGTAATGTTGGATCATCGACTTTTTTAATCGGAGCTTCAGATACACTATCTGTATTAGTTAGTATTTCTATTTTTTGTTTATCTTCATTGCTTCCATATATTGTACAAGTTAAAGTATTCCCATAAACTGAATTCTTTATATAAACAGGATACTTTAAATTATTTTTAAATATAAAATCTATTGCACCATCACTAACAGTGGCATCTCTACCCTTAGGTACATATGATGAAGGTATTGAATGATTTTTAATAGATTCTATCTCTAATCCAGCATATAAAACTGCATTATAAAGTGTTGAGGATACTTGACATACTCCACCACCTATACCTTCTTGTACTACACCTTGTACTATTACAGGAGCATTTTTATATCCATTACTTATAGTTCTTGTTCCGGTATGTTCATTATAAGAAAAACTTTCACCTGGCATAAGTATTACATCACTAGTACTTTTTGCAGCCAACGCCACATTATGACTTCTTCCTGAAACAGATGAGTCAAATTTAGTAGAATATGTTCCAAGCATTGTATCTACCTTCTCTAAACTTTCCTCTTTTACATCTGGTTGTATTTTTTCAACCACTAAGTTTATTAATGTATTTCCTTTTTCTAGTTCATTTATAGCATTATTTAAACTTTCATCTACTTGTAAATTTACTCCCTCTTCATCCTTTTGTATTTTTATATTAGAGTTTTCAATTTTTATACTTGCATTCTTCATAGAAACATTTATATCTTTTGACAATCCCTCTATATACGATTTAAGCTTATCTTTATTATAGTTAATAGATAATTTAAGAGTATTTTTATATCCTCTAAGGCTATTTATAGTTATTTTTAAATTATCTATAAATGATCCTTTTCTATTTAATCCATATGCCTGTTCTACAGTATTATCTATATCATAATAAAAATCAATTTTTTTAGCCAAAACGATAAATTTTTTATCATTATATTTAAACTCGATGTTATCTTCATTATATATATTTTTTAGTTTTTCACTAGCTTGTTCCTTAGTTAATTCACCTATATTAGTATCATTTATATAAGTATTTTTACATATTTTATCTCCATTTATAATAACAATTAGTGTTCCTATAAATATAAAACAAACTGATAAAATAATACCTAATACTATCCATATTTTTTTATTAATATTTTTCATATGCTCTCTCCTTAAACTAGCATCAATTATTAAAGCGTGCTAAAAACACGCTTAATAATCTTTTATACCGTCATTATCTATTAAATACACCTTTTCAGTATACATATTTATAATATAGACTTCTTTTTTCTTAAATAACCCTTTATTAACAACTTTATAATAGTATATATCTCCATCATCTTTTAACTTTTTATCTAAGTCAACTTTATTATCTATATATTTATCTATTTTATCATTTGATACACTTATAATCTTTTTATATTTATTTTGTTTTTCTTCTAATTTTTTCTCTAGTATAAATTGTGCTTTTTCTTCAGTTATTGCAAATTGAATACTTCCATCTGATGTAACCCTAAAGTATCCATCGCTATAATTTGTTTTATAATCCTTATTTGAATCTTTATAAGAATATATTTCTTTAGATTTTGCATCAATTAATACTTCATCTATTAAAGTATCATGTTCATATACCTCTGTATAATAATACTTCTCATCATTAACCATCTGTTGGAATGAATTTATAGATAAATTTGATTTTTTCTTATTACTTTTTTTAGCAATTAAATTCAGTATATCGTCAGTAGTTAACGTATACATAGCTAAATTAGTTTGATATTGTTTTTCTAGTTCTAATATAGTTTCATCATCTATATAATATTCCTTAATATAATCTATATATTGTAGTGCTTCTTCATAATCACCATTTTTGTTAGCTTCTTTTGATTTTTCTATGTAGTAATTATACATAAGCTCTATGCATTCTTTTTTATTTTTATTAGCTAATTCATAGTATTTTTTATCAACTTGTAAAACTTTATCATAAGAAGTTATAGCTTCATAATATTTTTTATCAGTCTGATATTTTAATGCAGATTTATATATTTTTCTTGATTGATTTATTTCTTCTATATTATTTTTATAAATATCTAAACTATTTACCATACCATTTATAATAGAAGCAGTATTTATGTAGGAAATTGCTGTATCATACTTTATATTTTCCTCTTGATACATTTCATCTACTCTTTTTGCCTGTTCTATTATCTTTTTTAAATCTACATTTATATTTTCTAAAGCGTTGATAGTATTTATAAGACCTATATATTGTTCTTTTGATATTTGTCCTGTTATATACTTATCCCCACTATCAAGAAGTAACTTATTAATCTTTTTAGAAACAGACTTATTAAGTCTATTCATTTTAGATCTTGAAAATTCTTTTTCCCAGTCTTCATAGTTATTAAGTGCAATTGAATATTTTCGTTGTTCTATATTTTTAACTAAAATATTAGACTCTTTTGAAACACTTAACTCATCACTACTTACTAAAAATATTATAATTAAAACTATAAATCCTAATATTGAAAGTGAAGTTGTTATTATAATCTTTTTCTTAGAATCTATAAAATCTATCCACTCGTCAAATTTTTCCTTAAGATTCATAAATTTTCCCTTTCTTAAGCTTAATAATTTATTTAATTCAAACGCTTATTAAATTATAACATATATATTCATTATTAACCATATTCAGTAAGTAGTTATTTATTTTTTGATAATATAAGTCTATTTATAAAATTTTATACAATAAATACAATACTTATATCATCATGTGTTATATTTTTACTTATACTATTTAAATAATTAACATATGTATTAACTAGCCTAAATCTTGAAAAAATACTTTTATTATACTCCTGTAAAGTACTTTCTATACTATTAAATAAATCTAATTTATTCTTAAATGCATTTGAATAACCGTCAGTAAATAAAGCTATACTAATACTTTCATTTTCTTCTATTTTTTCTAATGAATACATTATATGTCTATACTCACCTTCTCTTCCCAAAGAGTCAACGGTTAAATTATTCCTAGTATTTATTACTACCTTATATTCATCTTTACTTTTTAATACTATATCCCCATCACCTAATTTTAAATATAATATAAAACTATCTGTTATTAAAACCGATAAAAGTGTTGTAGAATATTTTATATATTCTATCTTAAATACATTAGGATAATTTTTCTTATAGTGCTCTTCAACTAAAGATCTCCATCTAGATTCTATCTTCTTTTGAATTTCATAATTTATTAACTTTTCTTTTAATTTTTTTATGTCCATATCAAAATTTTCACTGAGAACCTCTATTGATGCTTTACATGCAAATCTAGCCCCCTCTAAACTATGCTTAAAAAAATCCGTACTATGACCATCTGCAACTGAACATATAATATATTTATCTTCTTCTTTATAATCAATATAGTCTTGAGACTTAGATCCTCTAACTAAGTTTTTATATCCTGTTACGCTATTTCCAAGTATATTAAACCTCATTGTATCCCCCTCCACTACCTTTATAATTATTTTTTATTATAAAATCTTATAAATTATAACGTATTAAATAAAATTTTCATAAAAAAAAGACACAGCATAATCATATTTAGCTGTGTCTTAAGATATTTTTCGTTTCGCTTTAGTATGTGATTGTACTTTTTTAGTTTTTCTTACCGTTTTACTCTTCACAGATTTTTTAACCTTTTTAGAATAGAATATTGTTTTACTATCAACTAGAGTTAATGCTACTGTAAACCCTGCTGTTAATATAGTAAATAAAAGTAAATAAAAGTTTAATCTTATCGATATACCAACTACTGCATTTATTATCATCAGTGTAAGTGTTAAAGAAAAACATACAATAGCTGACATAATAAATATTTTCCATACTTTTTTCAAATTCTTCACCCCATATACCAACAATTATTTACATTGATTATATTATTAAATATATCAAATTTAGTTAAATATTTCAATTACTATTGTTTTTTTGGTAAAACAATCTTGAAATGTGATTATTTCATTGAGTAACAATCCCCCTTTATTATTAATACAATAAAAATAGATAAATTTTATATAAGGGGTGATTTATGTGGCAAGTCTTCCTAGTTTAGGGTCAAAAGCTCCGGACTTTAAAGCTAATACAACTAGTGGACCTATAAAGCTATCAGATTATACAGGTAAGTGGGTTGTATTATTTTCTCACCCTGGTGATTTTACACCAGTGTGTACAACAGAATTTTTATGTTTTACTAAATATTATGATGAGTTTAAAAAAAGAAATACAGAAATTATAGGACTTAGTGTTGATAGTAATAGTTCTCATCTTGCGTGGATATATAATATATTCCAATTTACAGGAATGGAAATTCCTTTTCCTATAATAGAAGATAGAGATATGTCTATAGCAAAACTTTATGGAATGATATCAGAACCTATGAGTAATACTTCTACAGTAAGATCTGTGTTTATTATAGATGATAAACAAATATTAAGAACAATTCTTTATTATCCTTTAACTACAGGTAGAAATATACCTGAAATATTAAGAATAATAGAAGCTTTACAGACTAGCGATAGAGATAATGTTGTAACACCTGCAAATTGGTTTCCTGGAATGCCAGTTATACTACCATATCCAAAAACTTATAAAGAATTAAAAAATAAAGTTAAAAAATGTAGCAACGCTAATTCTGATTATTCTTGTATGGATTGGTATCTTTGTTTTGTTCCAGATAAAAACTGTAAAAAAGATTCAAGTAAATCTAAAATTAAGACACCTAGTTCTAAAAATTCTAGACCTGAAATTACCAATCCAAAATTTCAGCCTGTAACTATTGACTACTGTCCTAATGTTAACCCTATAGTTATGGAATATGTATTAGGAAATCCAGAAAATGTTGATGCTCAACTTTTGGATGCTGTAATTTATGCTTTTGTTGAAATAAACCCTGATGGTACTTTATACGTTCCTACACCTAGGTTCTTAAGACAGCTAGTACAATTAAAATTAGAAAAACCAGCACTACAAGTAATAGCAGCTATAGGTGGTTGGGGAACAGAAGGTTTCTCTGATGCAGCTGCAACTCCAGCTTCTAGATATAATTTTGCTAGAGAAGCTAAAAAACTTATGAATCAATATGGTTTAGATGGTATAGACATAGACTGGGAATATCCAGGAAGCAGTGCAGCTGGTATAAAATCAAGCCCTCAAGATAGGGAAAATTTCACTTTATTGATTACTGCATTAAGAGACGTACTAGGAGATGATGCTTGGTTAAGCGTTGCAGGTACTGGTGATAGTGCTTATATAAGAAATAGTGCTGAGATAAATAAAATAGCTCCACTTATAACCTACTTTAACCTTATGAGTTATGACTTTACAGCAGGAGAAACAGGTGAAAATGCTAGAAAACATCAAGCTAATCTGTATCCATCAGATCTTTCATTACCAGGATACAGCGTTGATGATATGGTAAATAATCTTATTGAGGCTGGTATGCCATCAGAAAAAATATTACTTGGAGTACCTTTTTATGGTCGCTTAGGTGCTACTGTAACTAAATCTTATGATGATCTTAGAAAAGATTATATAAATAAAAATGGATATGAAATAGCCTTTGATAAACAAGCTCAAGTCCCTTACCTTGTAAAAGATGGTAAATTTGCAATGTCCTATGATAATGCACTATCTATTTTCTTAAAAGGACAATATGTTCTTAGAAACTGTCTTGGTGGAATATTTGCTTGGACATCAACTTATGACCAAGCAAATATTTTAGCAAAATATATGTATCAAAGTATTTATGATCCTGACGCATTAAAAAGTGAATTAGAGCAAGTATTTGGCCAATTCTAATCAACTTCAATAATTTAGTATAACAAAATAAAAAAGTCTTGCTTAATTTGCAAGACTTTTTATATTCCTATAGCAGCTTTTGCAAGCTTATCTGCCTCTTCATTATATCTATCACCACTATGAGCTTTAACCTTTATAAACTCTACATGTAATTTATCCTTTATACTATCATAAAACTTCTTATATTCTATAGTCCCTTCTTTATTAACTTTCCATACACCAACACACCACTTTTCTATTCCTTCATAGTCAAAGTATAATTTTAAATATCTTATATTATTATCTATACAATATTTCATGGCCATTTTTGATGCTTCTATTTCTCCGGCTACATTTCTCATACCCACTAACGACTCTTCATTTCCTTTTATACTATATGTTTTTTCTACTATATCATTTCTTAATATAACCACGCCTGATCCATATTCTCTTATTGCATGTTCATAGCTTCCATCTACATAAGCTTTAACAAAATCTCCATTTTCTACTTTAACATCTTTTTTAACACCCATATATTCATATGCTTCATCTAATGTTTGGAAGCTTTTATATTCAGCCCCAGAAAAACCATTAACCTGTTTTTTACATTCATCCCATGTATTATATACGCCTACTTTATATCCTTTTTTTACAGCATAAAATTTCTTCTTACTCAAATTAATCACTCCTATTAGTTTAGTTTCTTTATAACATATATAAAAAAGTTTCTACTCTACAATAATTCTATATTATTAATATAATTTTTTAAAGTTTATTTTATATAGTCTAAAATTTTTATTAAATTTATACTTTCTATATATAAATATTTATGCTATAATAATTTATAAGTAAATATCGAATATACCTAAATGATAGAGGTTGCACTATTAATCAGTAATTTTGTAGAGCTAAGCACGATGAAGCAAAGTGAAAGGTAATAGTGCCGAAATGTATAAGTTATGCTTTAAGCTTATATGTTGGGGTTATATAAAATATATATAACACTGTCACATTAATTTGTGGAGGGCTATCTTTAGATTAAGTAAATTAAAACTATATTTTTAATATTTTTTTGATACTTAAGTCTAGGATACGTCTATCCTAGGCTTTTTTTAATCCCTATTTTCTCATCAACTGGTTATATTCGAAATATATACAGGAGGAGATTGAAATGAAAAAAGAAAGAAAACAAGCATCTTTGTTTGATGCACTTTTATGTTTAGGTTTTTTAGTAACAGTACTTGTTACGTCATTAGTATTTTTAAAGGAATATGAAATTTCCGCTCATATACCACTTTTAGTAGGTGGAATATTCACTGCAGGTATTGCTATATTTAAATTAGGTTTTACATGGAAAGAATTAGAGGAAGGTATATTATCTACAATAAATACAACAATGCCATCAATTCTTATCCTATTAATTGTTGGTGTTTTAATAGGTACTTGGATTATATCAGGAATCGTTCCTAGTATGATATATTATGGTCTTAATATTTTATCACCTAGTATATTCTTAGTTGCAACAACTATAATCTGTGCTATAGTATCAGTTGCTACAGGTTCATCTTGGACTACTGCTGGAACTATAGGTATAGCTCTTTTAGGTATAGGTAGTGCTTTAAACATTCCATCCCCTATAATAGCTGGTGCTATTATATCTGGGGCTTACTTTGGAGATAAAATGTCTCCTTTATCGGATACTACAAACTTAGCTCCTGCTATGGCTGGAACTAATCTATTTGATCATATTAAACATATGTTATATACTACTATACCTGCCCTTGTTATATCATTAGTACTTTACGGTATAATCGGATTTAAATACGCAGGTTCTAATATAGATAATAGTCAAATAGTACAAATACAAAATGCATTAATGAGTAATTATAATACATTATCACCATTACTTCTTTTAGTACCTGTTTTAGTTATTGCTTTGGTTATCTTAAAAGTTCCAGCTATACCAGGACTTATAATAGGTGTTTTATTGGGAGCTTTTGTTGCTATCGTATTCCAAGGAGCTTCATTAGCTGATGTATTTATAGTTGCAAAAGATGGATATGTTTCTTCTACTGGAATGGAATTTGTAGATGCACTTTTAACTCGTGGTGGACTTGATAGTATGTTATCTACTGTATCACTTATGATTTGTGCTTTAACTACAGGTGGTATATTAGAAAAAACAGGTATGCTTGAGGCATTAGCTAAGTTCATATTAAAGTTTGCAAAAGGAACTTTTGGACTTATATTTGCAACAATATTTACAGCTATAGGAACTAATTTAGCTGTAGCTGACCAATATTTAGCTATAGTTATTCCAGGTAGTATGTATAAAGATGCATTTAAAAAGCAAGGTTTAGATGCTAAAAACTTATCTAGAGCTTTAGAAGATAGTGCAACTATAACTTCTTCACTTATTCCATGGAATACATGTGGTGCATATATGTCTGCTACTCTTGGTGTAGGATGTTTCGCATTTTTACCATTTGCATTTTTCAACTTACTTTGCCCAATAATTTCATTAATATATGGTGCAACTGGAATAACTATAGAAAAAATTAAAGATGATGAAACTGCTAAGATTGTTGTATAAAAAAAGACATTGCTTGATTGCAATGTCTTTTTTTACTAACTTACAATATTTAATAAGACCTTTCATTCATACGTATATTTTTTTTTATATTCTAAATACTAAATATAAAATATATAGAAAGGAGATCTATTTAATTATGAAAAAGTCTATACTGTTTATACCAGTTCTTATTTCTTTATCAATAGTTGGATGTACTATGAATTACAATCAACCCTCTTCAGATAAAGTAATACATCAATCCTCATTAAATATTGATAAATTAATAAATGCCAATGCTGCAGATGTAGAAAAATCATTAGGAAGTCCTTATTATGCAACTTATTACATAGATGCAGATAAGTTAAAAAGTAAAAACATTAATTCTATTTCAATTGAAGATTTAAAAGAAGATGTGTCTTTATTAGCTTCTTATAATGATAACCAGTCTAGCGATTCTTATCTTCATATATATTATGAAGATGGTGTTGTTAAAGATGCCCTTTATGGTCCATATAAAATAGATAATTTAGATAATGTTATTTCAGCTTCAAATATATCTAATGCTGATTATAAAGTAAGCTTCTTTAAAAATCGTGGAGCTATCTTCTATAATGATTTTTCAATAGATAATGCAAAAAAAGAATTTGTAGGAAAACCAATATCTAATTTTAATAATACCTATAAATTAAAGTCTGCTAACTTTGTTGCATCTACTATAAATGAATCTGATACACTTTATTTTTATCCACTTGTTAATCACGATGTAATTCATAAGGACCAATACAAACATCCTAACTATAGTTCTAATGAAAATGCTAAGTTAGGTCTTGTAAATCCTTTAAATAATAATATTAGCTTAACAAACAAAACTAATGGAAATGACTTAGCTAATTACTATAAATCAGCTGTAGTTTTATATACTAAAGATGATAAAATTCAATCTATTCAAATAGCTGATAAACAATTTTTTTATAAATTAATAAATGATGTATTTAATAAGTAATAGTTTTGTACTTTAAACTTATAAAGAGGTGATTCTTATGAAAATCAAAAACTCTAGCTCTAAACGTTATCTTTTTATAGGCTTATTTGCAATCATATGTGCAGTAGCAGTTAGCGGTAATTTATATCTATTAAATAAATCTAAAGCTAGGATTTCAGATCCACAATCAGCTACTTATGAATATAACTGGTATTTTAATCCAAGAAATGATGGAAAACAACCAGAACCTATAAAAGAAGCTTCTTTTTTCAGTAAATATAATTCCTATTATGTTGGAGATCCAAACGAAAAGGTAATATATCTTACATTTGATGCAGGGTATGAAAATGGAACAACTGAAAGTATCTTAGATACCTTAAAAAAACATAATGTTAAAGCTCATTTTTTCGTAGTTGAAAGTTATATAAGAAATAATCCTGAACTAGTAAAGAGAATGGTAAATGAAGGTCATTTAGTTTGTAATCATTCTAAAAATCACTTATCTATGGCTCAAATTACTGATTTTGAAAAATTTAAATCAGAAATCACTGGTGTAGAAGATGCGTATAAGGAGTTAATTGGTAAAGATATGCCTAAATACTTTAGACCTCCTATGGGTAAATTTAGCGAACAGTCCTTAAAGTATACTCAAGACTTAGGATATAGTTCTATATTTTGGAGTTTTGCGTATGTAGATTGGTATAACGATAAGCAACCAACCCATGAATATGCAAAGGATAAAATATATACAAGAACTCATCCTGGTGCGATAGTTTTACTTCATCCAAACTCAAAAACTAATACTGAAATATTAGATGAAGTTATAACTCATTGGAAGGAAGAAGGTTATTCTTTAAAAACATTAGATTACTTAACTAAAAATAAAGATAAAAATTAAATTTAATATAAAAAGGATACCTCATATTATGAGGTATCCTTTTTAAGGATCTATAAATATATTTCGACCTCTAAAATCAGCTATCCAGTAAGGCTTATATATACTCTTAATATCTACTATATTAATTTGTATAGTGACTTTATCAATACTATCATACCTTAATCTATCAGTTAGCCGAGTTATTATTTCTTTCTTTACAACATTAACTAAATCATCTTCATTTATTTTGCTTTCTCTTATACAAGATTTAGAAATATATTTATTTAAAGTATTAGGAATTTTATCTATAGATTCACTATGACCATTGTAAGTATTAACTAACATTGTTATAGTTTCTTTTTTAGTTTCATTTCTAAATATTTTATTATTTTTTTTCTTACTTATGACCTCATATATCAATACTTTAAACTCTATATATTCTAATTTTATATCTCCTATAACACTATTAAATTGAAATACTTTGCTTACTAAAGGTATTTTCTTTAATATATACTTTTTAGCTTCATTTTTTGTTTGTTCCATATCGATAACTTCTACCCTCATATAACACCTACTTAGATAAATTTTCATCTCTTAGTAAATTATATTAAGGTACCCTATTATTTCATGTATGTATATTAGAAAAATACACATTATAAATAAGATATTTTTAATAATGGAGGTAATAAAATGCCTGGATTTATAACTCATTATATTTTCGCAAAAGATTGTTTTGATAAATTAGATAATAATAATTTAAAAAATATATTATCTAAAAATATTAATATATATTTATTAGGAAGTTGTGGTCCAAATTTTTTTGAATATTGCAATAATGTTCCTAATATATTTTCTAAAAATCTAGCAAACATCAGTAACCTAATACATAATAAAAATATAAATTTATTTTTTGAAGAAATTATAAATTATTCTGTAAACAATCCCTATATAAAATGTATATTTAATCAAGATAAATTTACTGATATTTCTATATCATATTTTTGCGGATTTTTATCTCATTATATATTAGATAGATCTATGCATCCTTATATATTTTATTTACAATTAAATTTAAAAAATCAATATAAACTAAAATCTAATACTTCCTTACATAAAAGCATAGAAACTCATATAGACTCTTTACTCCTTTATAAATTAAGAAATTCTATACCTAAGGATTTTATAAAAAGTATAAATATAAATTTATCTAATAGTGAAATGCTGATACTATGCGATATGTATAACTTTTTATTAAAATCTGTGTTTAATAAAAGTGTGTCTTATAATGATATAAATAAGTCCTTATCTACATTTAAACAAACTCAAATTAGACTTATTTACTCTAATAGTATTTATTCTAAGTTATATTTATTTATCAAAAATTTGTTGTGTAAAACTGGATATATAGAAAATAAGATTTATTCTAAACATACTCACTGTATTAACGATTTATTAAATGAAAAAAAATCTCCTTGAATAGACCCATTTTCTAAAGAAGAACATAATGAATCTTTAATAAATATTTATTATGATAGTGAACACTTATATCAAGAAATTGTAAATATATTCTATCAATATATACACAATAATAAAAAAATGGTGGACATACTAAATAAAATAGAAAACAAATCATATATAACTAATCAAGACTTTAGTACACAATATAACATTAATTTATAATCACGTAATATATAAAAAGGACTGATAAGAATGAGATTAAAAAGATTAACAATTAGTTTATTCTTTATTTTATTATTTTATTTTAGCTTTCACTATTTAGATAGTATATCAACAAATGATACTACTGTAAGTTATATTAATTCAGATAATGAAGGACCCGTTATTAGTAGTTTATCTCCTGATAGATGTGAACAATTTATCGTAGCAAAACCAGATATAAAAATAAATTATAAAGATGAAAGTGGTATAGATACTTCATCAGTAAAATTATTTGTAAACTATAAAGATGTTACAAAACAGTGTACTATTACTGATAGTTATGTATATTATTTACCAGAAAACAAATTTAAAAGAGGAAGCCAAATAATACAACTTGAAGTATCTGATATATTAAAGAATAAAAGTAAATATGAATGGTATTTTACAGTTGGAACACCTATATACAACCATTATAGAGGATTAATACACTCTCATACTAGTGCAAGTGATGGCCATGGTAGTTATAATGATGCATATTATTTGGCTAGAGATAAAGCTAAATTAGACTTTTTTGCTATCACAGAACATTCTAATTTGCTTGATAATCATTTAGACTGTACTATTAATGATGCTTCACCTAGCTTAAAGTGGAATGATTTAATAAAGTCTAGAGATTTATTTAATGTCAAAGATAAGTTTATAGCCCTTAATGGATTTGAAATGACATATCCATTTAAAGTTAAAAATCCTATTGGTCATATAAATGTATTTAATTCTAATGGCTTTGTATCTTCCGAACTTCCTAATATGAGCTTAGAAAAATTTTATGACTTATTGTATGAACAAGATGATTTAATTGGTCAATTTAATCATCCTGGTAAAAAATTCGGTACATTTAATGATTTTAAATACTCTGATCATGGAGATTATGTTATGTCTCTTATTGAAGTTGGAAATGGATATAGTAAGGATATGTCTAAAAATATAAGATCTCATGATATGTATCAATTGGCATTAGATAACGGATGGCATCTTGCTCCTACTTGCAATCAAGATAATCATAGAGTTGATTTTGGTATTGCAAATGAATTTCGAACTGTAATTTTAGCTACAGACTTAAACAAGGATGCTTTATATGATTCTCTTAGAAATATGAGGGTATATGCTACAGAGGATAAAAATATAAAAATTGATTATAGTATAAATAATTTACCTATGGGTTCTACGATAAAAAATACATCAAAACTAAACTTCAATATAAGTGCAATAGACTCTGATGAAAATGATAAAATAGATGAAATTCAAGTTATATCTAATAATGGTGAAATAATAAAAAGTAAAACTTTTAATTCTAATTTAGCTAAATTAGAATTTACTTTAAAGTCAAATAAAAATAAATTTTATTATATAAAAGTTATACAAAATAATGATAAAATATCAGTTACCTCTCCTATATGGATTGAGTAAAAAATAAACTGATGAGTAAATTGCTCATCAGTTTATTTTATATTTAGATATGCATAGCTTGTATCTTTAACTATGCCTTCACTTTTAAAATCAATTCTATTTTTAAATAAAGGTCCATCTACGACAAAAGTATGATACTCTCCATTTTCTCCACAAGCATCTGCACCTGTTGACTTTATATCATCTATAATTTTTCTATTAAGTTCTTTACCTAAAAATTCTTCACTCATATATTTTAGATTTACTTTATTTATTATAGTTTTAAATCCTCTATCTATAAATTCATAAACTAAATCTTCTCTATTTTGCTGCCATAAAGGAAGTTTTGCTTTTATCCTAGCATTATTACATCTATCTACATCCCACTTTTTATGTAACTCTATATCTATATCTCCAAAAACACACATCGTAGCTCCCATATCTTTCGCTTTAATCAATGCTTCTTCAAATTTTCTTTCATACTCGTTGACATCACATTCAACTAACAAAAGTGGTATATCTAAACTTTTACTAATTCTATATAAAATTTCGTTATCTAGACCATGTGTCCAAGATTTCTCTTGATTCTTTTTTACTGTAGTTAAAAGAGCAACTGGCTCATGACCTTCGTGTATCATTCTGTATAATGCTAATATACTATCTTTACCTCCACTAAATGACATTATAAATTTTTCTTTAGTCAATTTTTCTGTCCCCCTATACTGTTATTATATTTTATTTATTAACTTAATATAAAGAATGTTCCTATAAACAATAAAATAGCTCCTATATAATTATATAAATGCATAGCTTCTTTGTATATATGTGAATCTATAAAAAATCCTACTATCATTTGTGATACTACTATTAATGTAAGTGTTTTTGATACACCTAAATTAGGTACAGACTTTACAGTAAAATAAATTACAAGTCCTCCTAAAACTCCACCTAAAAGTAATTTAGGGTTTATATCATTAAAGCTTGCTAATGTTTTTAAATTTCCAGTTAAACATATATTTATAAAGAAAAATATAGTTCCTACAACTAAGCTTATAAATGTTGCTACTAATGCAGTTGTATTTTTTCCAAGTTCTCCATTTATAAAAGCTTCTAACGATGTTGAAACCCCAGCTAATGTTGCAAATATTATCGCAAATATATTTTTCATTCTCTCCCTCCAAACTTATAAATTAATAAATTTTATGATACAAGCTATTTATTAATTCCTAAATTTGAAGTTTATAAAAATATAACTGTATTTTTTATTAATATAAAATTATCATAGTATCTTAGTCTGTTCAATGGTTTTATCTATATACACTTGTATCTATATGCTTTTCATAAACCTTATTTCCATCTTTATCATATCCATAAAGATAAGTATTTGCAACATTTCCACTAACATAACTTACTGGTTTATAATCTATTCCCTTTAATGCATCTTCATTTGACCAAATTTCTATAGTTAGTTTTCCATTTATAGCTTTCGTATTTATTACAAGTGGATATTCATATGTATTTTTGAATTTGTAATCTATACTTCCACTAGCTAACGTTGCATCTAATCCCCTTGGAACATAGCCTACAGCCTTTGAGTGATTTCTTCTTTCTGTAGGTAGTATACCTGCATTAAGTTGAGTATTGTAAAGTGTTGATGAAACTTGACAAACACCACCACCTATACCATCAACAAGTTTACCATTACTTATAACTGGTGCATATTTGTATCCATTAGATGCAATTACTGGTCCAACAGCATTTTCATAAGAAAATTCTTCTCCTGGCATTAAAAGTAAATCATCTATTTTGTTAGCTGCATTTTCTACATTACCTCCTCTAGAATTACCACTTCCATATGTAGTTGTATATGTAGATACCTTATGATTTATTAGTTTTAAATCATCCATTGATATTTTAGGGCTATCTTTTATAAGTTTTGCATTTATTATTATATTCTCTTTAAGTAAATTTCTTGAGTTTATGCTTTCTTTTATATCATTATATAAAGCTTCTTCATCAAGTTTAGATCCATCTTCTCCATCTTTATAAGATATTTTATCATCATTTATTATTACTTTTGGTTCAATACATTCTATATTAATATCTTGCGCTATTTCATCTTTAAGGTCATTAAAATATTTTTCATCTATTTCTACATATAAATTATAATTTGTATTTTTTTTACTTGCTATAGATATAAACTTTGAAAGTATATTTTTTTCATTCTGATTCTTTATTATATTTTTATATAATTTTTCATTATTATATTTTGATACTAAATTCTTAATTTGTATATTATACCTTTTATTATTTATATTTATTTGAACTTTCTTATCTTCTATATTTTTTTCAATTTTATTAAGTTTACTTAAAAGTTCTCCTTTTTCTAAATTAGATATATCCTGTTCATAAACTAACGTGCCTGGAAAGATTTTATTTTCATATTTAGATACAGTTTTTCCAATATTTATTACTAACAATAGTACTATTACACTTCCAATTAATATAATATTTCTTCTTTTCTTTGTTAATTTAAATTTGTTTTTTATTTTACTTTTATCTATTCTATCTTCATTGATATCGATGTCTTCTTTCTCTATTAAATCTTCATCACTTTCAAATTCTATATTTTCTAGTTTTGATTTATTAAATTCTATAGGCTTATCAATACTTATATTTAATATCTGATTTTCTTTATCTATTTCATTATTATCTCCATTTGATGTTTCACTTTCTTTTTCTATGTCTTTATCTATTAAATCATTTTTTTCATTAGTTTCAGTGTTTTTTTCTTCATTAGAATCATCTTTATAACCTTTGATTTCTTTATCCATATATACCCTCCCACATTTAATAACTTATACTTATAAAGATTATTAAATAAGTATCTCCTGTATTCATAAATAATGTTACAGTGTTGAAACCTTATTAGTGGGTATATATAGTTTGTATATATATTTTAATTATGGTAATATAATTTAATATAATTAATCGTAAAATACGTTAGAAAAAGGTGATGAATTTGACTAAATTTAAATATGCTTTTGATAATAAAAGATATCATACTTGGAATTATTATCTTAGAAATACATTCGGTGAAAAAGTATTCAAAGTATCTATAAATGCAGGTTTTACTTGCCCTAATATAGATGGAAAAGTTGCATTCGGAGGATGTACTTATTGCAGTAAAGAAGGTTCTGGAGACTTTGCTGGAAATCCTAAAGATAATCTTATAAAACAATTTGATGATATAACACAAATGATGCATAAAAAATGGCCTAATGCCAAATATATAGGGTATTTTCAAGCTTTCACTAATACTTATGCTCCGGTTGACATTTTAAAAGAAAAATATGAAACTATACTTGCTCTAGATGATGTTATAGGGCTTTCTATATCTACAAGACCTGACTGTTTAGAAGATGATGTAGTTGAATATTTAGGTGAACTTAATAAAAGAACAAATTTATGGGTTGAACTAGGGCTTCAAACTATACATGACTCTACATCTAAATTAATAAATAGAGGTCATGATTATGATGAATTTTTAAAAGGACTAGAAAAACTAAAAGCTAAAAATATAAAAGTTATAGTTCATATAATCAATGGACTTCCTGGAGAAGACTATAATATGATGATGGAAACAGCTAAAGCAGTTGCTAATATGGGAGTTGATGGTATAAAGATACATCTACTTCATGTTATAAAAGATACTCCTATGGAAAAAATGCTTCAAAAGGGCATGTTGACATTAATGAGTCAAGAAGAGTATATAAATTTAGTTTGTGATCAACTTGAGATTCTACCTGAAACTATGATTGTTCATAGACTTACTGGAGATGGTAAAAGAGATGAACTTGTCGGTCCTTTATGGAGTTTAAAAAAATGGGAAGTTTTAAATGCAATTGACGATGAACTAAAAAAACGTAATTCTTATCAAGGTATAAAATATAATAAGTAATATTTTTATAAAAGAGTACTTATATCCTTTAATGAGAATGTCTATAGATTTGTGTAAATAAGATTTTTTATAATTTATATTACTGGAA